>JAABUM010003995.1_pt1 | contig 17249 bp, 18 predicted proteins | sample 5559161 | NCBI WGS metagenome assembly JAABUM01 (sample SAMN10711868, study PRJNA513369) | rock metagenome | isolation source: Antarctica rocks | place: Antarctica: Victoria Land, Siegfried Peak nord | reverse complement strand
TGGTGCGGTCGGCGCCGGCCACCGCGCGCGCGGTCAGCTTGTCGGCTTCGGTGGCCACCGCCGCCGGGGTCGCTGCCGGCCCGGGCGTGAGGTGGTCGTGGCTGCGGTCCAGGACCTGATGGGCGGTGCTCAGGACGGGGGCGCCGCAGGCGCGCAGCGCGGCGTCGACGTCGCCGGTCTGCGCGGCCCAGCCGGCGACGTAGGCGAAGGTGTACTCGGCGGTGTCCAGGCCATGATCGGCGGCCACCAGGTAGGCCAGGGATTCGGCCTCGACCTCGCGGTCACCGCGGCACTGCTTCGTCACACCCTGTGGAAAACCTTGTGGATCATGCATCAGGACGTGGCCCAGTTCGTGGGCCAGGGTCTTCACCGCCTGAGCGTCGTCGACGTCGGAGCGCACGACGACCTCGTGGGTGGCGTAGGCGGTGTAGCCGTTCGGGCCGGCGTCGCCGGTAATCGGCTTGCGGGTGACGGTGAACCCGGCCGCGGTGCACTGGGCCGCGAGGGCGTCCCACAGGCCCTGCGGGGCCTGCCCGGCGAGGAGCTGCGGCATCGGTGGCGCTGGCAGTGGGTCACCGCTGGTCTGGGAGACGTCCCAGACGTAGACCAGTCGAAACCCGACCACGCGACGCGCGGTGGTGGCCGCGCCCCCGGCTCGGCCGCCACCTGCTCCGCCCCCTGGGGTTCGGCTGCGGTCGCGTTATCGGTTTCCTCGGATTCGATCTTGCGGGTCACCGGCGCCAGGATGGCTAGGCCCTTCTCGCCCTTGACCACCTGGCGGCCAAGTTCGGTCCACAGGTTGTAGCCGGCGACCTGGGTGGCGTGCGGTTTCTGGGCGAGCAGAAGCAGGGTGTTGTTGAAGCTGTAGTTGTGGAACTTCGCGGCCACGTCCAGCCAGCGCCGCCACTCAGGTCCAGACGCCAGAGCGGACACCTGCTCGGTCAGGGTCTGATGCAGGCCGGCCAGTTTGGTCTCGCGGGCCTCGGCGGCCTTCGCCCGCTGCTCGGGCGTCGTGGGACGCCGGTATCGGCCGGCCACGGCTCAGCCCTTCCGTTCGAGGGCTTCGAGGCGGCGCTGCTGGGCCTCGACGACGGTGGCCAGGTCGTCCGGGGTTGAGGAACAGTGGAACCGTGGTTAGCGGTGAGAATGATCTTGCATCGGTATCGCGGTGCGGGTGCCTGCGGCGCCGGCGAGCGGGGCGAGCGTGCCGCCGATGAGGAATTGGGAGAAGCCGAGCAGCGCCGCAGCGGCGCCGGCGTGTTCGCCGTGGTCCTGCAGGGCGAGCGCGGCGGCGTTGGGCAGCACGAGGCCGACGCTGGTGACGCTGACGAACAGGGCAGCGAGCAGGGGGACGAGCCCGTGGCCGGTGACGGCGGCGAGCAGTACTCCGACGCCGCCGGTGGCGCTGCCGGCCAGTCCGGTGGCCAGCAGCGCTCGGGCGCCGACGCGGTGCACCAGCCGCCCGCTCAGCTGTGCTGCGGCGACCAGGCCGAGGGCGTTGACCGCGAACACCCCGCTGTAGGCCTGCGGGGACAGCCCGTGGATCTCCTGCAGCACGTAGGGCGAGCCGGAGATGTAGGCGAACATCGCCGCGAACGCAAGGCTGTTGGCGAGTACGTACCCCACGAACACTCGGTCGGCGAGCAGTCGAGTGAAGACCGGCCTGATTGCCCGCATGCCGCCTGGGCGGCGCCGTAGCGGCGGCAGCGTCTCGGGCAGGCCGATCAAGCTGACCAGGAGGATGACGCCGCTGAGAGCGGCCAACGCCACGAAGATCCCCTGCCAGCCGGTGACCCGCAGCAGCTGGCCGCCGGCGATGGGGGCCAAGACCGGGGCGACCCGGCCACGAGCATCAGCAGGGCGAAAACTCGGGCCGCTGCGGCGCCGGCGGTCCGGTCGCGGACCACCGCGTTAGCGATGACGAGGCCGAACGCGCCGCCGATGCCCTGCACCAGACGCAGGGCGACCAGGACCCAGACGTCGGAGGCAAGTGCGCAGAGCAACCCGGCGACCGTATAGAGGGCCAGTCCGGCGAGCAGGGGGCGACGCCGGCCGAGCGCGTCGCTGAGCGGGCCGGCCAGCAGCTGCCCGACGGCGAGGCCGAGCAGGCAGGCGGTGATGGTGAGCTGGGCGCCGGACGCGCTGGCGCTCAGGTCCCGGGTCAGCTTCGGCAGGCCTGGCACGTAGGCGTCGATCGACAGCGGACCGAGCGCCACCAGGGCGCCGAGGATGAGGATCAGCCGAGCAATGCCCGGCCGGTCAGACGGCGCGGAACTCATCGTTGTTCTGGCTTGCCTCATCGGTGGTGGAGCTCAGCTGGTGATGCTGATCCGGCGGCGGAGGGCAGCAGGGTCTCCAGCGGTGCTGGAGCCGCACCGGACAGGCGCTGCACCGCGTCGGTGACGGCGCCCAGGTGGCCGAGGCGGATCGCGGCGCCGAACGAGGTAAGACCGCCGGCCAGAGCCTCGGGGACGCCGGCCGTGACCAGGGCCGCGGTGTAGGCGTCGTCGTCGAGCTGCTGGACCTCCACTGGACGGGCACCGAGGCCGGCTGCGAGACGGGCCATGTCCTGCGCGTCGAAGGCCCGCGGGCCGGTGACGTCAAAGACGGTGTCGTCCACCTCGCGGCTGACGAGCGCACCGGCGGCCGCCGCGGCGCAGTCGGCCCGCGTGACATAGGCGGCGCGTCCTGCACCTGTGTTGGTGACGTAGCGCCCAGATGACGCGGCGTGCTGCAGCGCGTCGAGCTGGTACTCGGCGTAGAGGTTGTTGCGCAGCACCGTCCAACGCAGCCCGCTGTCGCGCAGCGCCGCCTCGGTCGCCGCGTGGTCGGGGACGACGAAGGCGGGGTTGTCGGCGGTCGGTTCTGGCACCGAGGTGTAGACGATGCGCCGCACGCCGGCCCTCGCCGCGGTGCTGACGGCCGCCTGGTGCTGCGGGACCCGCGCCCCGACCGCGTCGGTGGAGATCAGCAGCAACTCGCTGGTCCCGTCGAACGCGGCAGGGAGCGTGTCGGGATGGGAGAAGTCCCCGGCCCGCACGTTCACCCCCCGCGCGGCCAGGTCGGCGAGCCGATCGGGACTGCGGGTGACGAGCACAAGCTCGTCCGGCTCGATGCGGCGCAGCAGTGCTTCGGCGGCGAGCCGGCCCAGCGGCCCGGACGCCCCGGTGATCGCGTACTTCATGACAACCCTTCTGTAGCCGTCGTTGTTACAGTTCTGACTGTAGCCGGGCCGATGGCGGATGGCAATATGGAGGTATGCCACCAGCGACCAACACGCGCTTCGCCGTCGCCGTGCACGTGCTGACCTACCTGGCCGGGGTCGAGCCCGGCCAGGCGGTGAGCTCGGAGGAGTTGGCTGGCAGCGTGAACGTCAACCCGGTACACATCCGGCGCGTCCTCGGGCCGCTGCGCGAAGCCGGTCTAGTGCAGTCGCGCTCGGGACAGCACGGGGGGTGGACCCTCGGCCGCCCCGCCGAAACGATCGGGTTGGACGAGCTATGGTCGCTCGTCGGCGGCGCGGATCGGGTGGTCGGCATGCACGGACCGAACCCATCGTGTCCCGTCGGGCTCGGGATCGCCTCCGCCATGGCCGAGATCGAGTGTGAGCTCAGCGCCGTCGTGCGCGCCGAGCTCGCCCGTCGCACGGTCCGCGACCTGCTGGACCACGTTCACGGCCCGCCGGCCCGCTGACGACCTGCCTTGCCGGCTCTTCACACTTGAGCGGGGTGGCGTCCTGATCTGAGGCTCGTGGCCTCGACCTGCTGGCGGTTCTCACACTGCTAGCCGCGAGGACCACGAGCTATGGATGACCGTACGACGTTGCTGTTCGCCCTGTCCGATTTCCGGGTGCTGAAGGTTTCGGGTGGCGATGTGGGATTGTTTGCCTTGTGGCAGCCTTTCGGGTGGTTGTGCCGACGGACAGGACGGGCCGCGACGGGGCCAGGTCCCCAGCGTTGTCGGTGTGCCCGAGGTGGAGGTGGGTGGGCGCTGTGGTTGCGGCGGTCCTGATGGCGGGATGCCAGAGCGGGTCACCCACCCCGCAGCGGGGTGCGGTCGCGGCACGTTGGACCAGCGCGACGGTGCGCCCGCCGGTAGCGGCTTCCTCGGCGCGCCCGCCATTGGCTTCGGCCGCGCCGCCGCGGAGCAGCCCGGCACCGACGCCCTCAACACCGACGCCCTGGCCACCGGCGACCCCGTTGCGGTTGCCCGATGGCGGGATGTCGATCGTGCCGCGGCTGCGGGTGGTCGCTTTCTACGGCGGTCCCGACGGTCCGGGGCTGGGGGTGTTGGGTACGGGAACACCGGAGCAGGCCGCGGCAGCAGTGGCAGCCCAAGCCGCCGCCTTCGCCGGCTTCGGCCGGGCGGTGCAGCCGGCGATGGAACTACTGGCAAGCGTCGCCCAGGACGCACCCGGCCCGGAGGGCACCTACTCCCGCCCCGTGACCGATACCCAGATCGCGGCGTATCTCGCGGTGGCACATGCGCACCGGATGCTGCTGATCCTCGACATCCAACCCGGCGGCGGGGAGTTCCTGCCCCAGGTCCAGGCACTGCAGCCGTTCCTGCTCGACCCCGACGTCAGCGTGGCGTTGGACCCTGAATGGAAAGTCCCGCCCGGCCAAGCCCCGGGCAACGGCCGGATCGGATCATCCTCAGCCGCCAGCATCAACACCGTCGCGGCTTACCTGTCCGGGCTGATCACCGCACACCGGCTACCGGACGAGCTGCTGATCATCCACCAATTCACTACGCCGATGCTGCCCGACCGCGACCAGATCACCACCCACCCCGGGGTAGAGCAAACCCTGCACGCCGACGGCGAAGGCACCCCCGCCGGCAAGGTCGCGGTCTATCACCAACTCGCATTCCCCACCCGGTTTCATACCGGGTTCAAGCTGTTCTACACCCAAGACACCCACCTGATGAGCCCCGGCGAGGTGATGGCCCTGACCCCCCGACCCGACATCATCACCTACCAATAAACCCAGCGGTAACGCGGCGACGTGGGGGCACACCCGAACAATAGCCGGTAAGCCCCCCCGCTCACCGGGCATTTATCTGGGCGGGTCATACGCGAATCCCGGCCAGCAGCAAACATCGGCATTCCGCTCGCCGCGCCCATGCCTGGATGTTGTGCCGTAGGGGGGCCGGCTAACGGGCAGGCGGACGACGTGAGGCTACGCACGGACAGCAGCGGTAGCGGCGTGTGAGTGGCTCTGCATACGGAGCGCTCGTGTGTGGGCTTTCACTGGTTCCTGGTGCCGGTGATTCCACCGTCGACGGGGATTTCGGCTCCGTGTAGGTAGTTGGCCTGGTCCGACAGCAGCCAGGTCACCGCTGCTGCGATCTCGTCGGGGGTTCCTGGACGACCGGCCGGGATACCAGCGGTCATCATCGCGATGACGTCGCCGGAACTCTCGTTGATCGGAGTGCGGGTGGCCCCGGGTGAGACGGTGTTGACGTGTACGCCTGCTGGTCCGAACTCGGCGGCCCAGCTGCGCGCGAGTTGGATATCGGCTGCCTTGGTCGCGGAGTACAGGCCGACGAAGGCGTGTCCCACGTGCGCCATCCAGGAACCGATGACGACGATCGCGCCGTTCCCGCGTTGAACCATCGCGGGGGCGAGCGCCGCGGTGAGCACGTGCGGCGCTCGCACATTGACCGCCAGCGTGGCCTCCAGGTCCTCATCGCTTAATGACAGGGTGTCAACGGGCGGGCACAGCGCTGCGTTGTGCACAACGGCGTGGAGGTGGCCGCCTGCGGCCTGCGTCGCGGCGCGGGCGAACGCGCGTAAGTCCTTCGGCGGGGCGGTGAGATCGGAGGCGACGAAGACAGCTGTGCCACCGTCGCGGGCGATGTCGGTGACGATCGCGTCGCCGCGTACCTGGTCGCGGCCGGTGATCACAACACGCCATCCCTGCGCCGCGAGAGCGCGTGCGGTGGCCGCGCCGATTCCGCTGGTGGAGCCGGTGACGAGGGCTGCTCGGGAGTGTTCGCTGGATGTCATCCGTCAAGTTGACCCGCGCCGAACCATGAGGTACCAGGTTACGTCGGAGCTGGTCACGTCATGACCTGGCAGGCCCGCGGTGGCCACTCGTATGCTCGAACCGTGCCTGCTGACCGCGCCGCGCTGGGCGCGTTCCTGAGGTCGCGGCGTGACGGTCTGACGCCGGCACAGGCAGGTATCGACGCCTTCCCCGGGCCTCGGCGCGTTCCCGGGCTACGCAAGGATGAGCTGGCGGTACTGGCCGGGTTGAGCCCTGACCATTACAGCCGGCTAGAGCAAGGCCGCCAACACACCATCACCGACGAGGTCCTCGTAGCTCTGTCGCGTGCGCTACGCCTCGACGATGTGGAACGGGCACACCTGCGTGACCTCGCCGCCCCGTCCGTGCGCCGACACTGGGCGCCCCCCGAACTGCCCGCGCGTGCCGATCCGGGGATGCTGCGGCTCATGGGAGCGCTCGAACACGTTCCCGTCCTGCTGCTGGGACGCCGGTCGCAGGTCCTGGCACGCAATGCCCTGCTCATGGCCGTTCTGGGTTCTTCGATGGAGCCCGGCTCCTCATTCTCGGATTGGCTGTTCCTCAATCCAGAAGCCCGCACTCGAATCGTCAACTGGGCCGACTTCGCCAGCGCCGCAGTCGGAGCATTGCGTTACGAACTCGGCCGGCACCCCGACGACCGGCGCCTCACCGAACAGGTCAGCGAACTCCGCCGCCGCGACGTCGACGCCGACCGGTGGTGGACTGACCAGCGCGTCACCTTCCGCACCTCCGTGGCCAAAAACATCGACCACCCCGCGGCGGGACCACTCAGCTTCGGCATCGAGTCCGTAATCGGCCCGCACGATCCCGAGCAGCGATTAGTCATATACACCGTTGAACCCGGATCGCCGACCGCACAGGCGCTACCATTCCTAGCCAGCTGGGCCCCACTACCGACGGCACACGCTGACTGATGCGGCCGTCCCAGTCAGCGTTCGTTTGCGGGACAGCTCTCCAAGCAGTGACGAAGCGACTCCGCACGATGTGCCGCGCACCATCTGACGTCAGCCGCACCACTTCCCACGACGACAACGTCGAAGCCGCCCAGCGCCGGACGAGTGAACGTGCCGGAAGTCGCCACCGTTCCAGCCCGATCCTGCGTCCAAACGCGCTGGCGCTTGGGCTCGACCAGCAACCCGCACTCACGCCTGAGACGTCTCGTATCCAAGGAAGTGGAACGCTGCCGAGCTGCGTCACACGTCCGACCTGTGTGCAGCGGCTGGTGCCGGTGCAGCGGTCACCGGCAGCGCCGTTGGATCTGTCGGCGCGGGCGCCGGTGCGGATCGCGCCGTGGGAGACCAAGAGTGGAGCCGACAACGCCTGCCCGAGCTGGGCACTGCACATCACCAGTCCGATCACAGCTGCGACTGGGCCTCCAGGCACGCCCACCGGCCCAGCGCCGGCTGGTGAGTGTCCGGCACTCATGCCGACACCTCGGCCCCGCACAGCGCACCGGCGGTGGCGAAACTTCGTTGCCTCATTGAACGGTGCTGCTCGGCGCGTGGTGCGCGACGACGCCGCTCATGGCGGTGATCGCCTGGTCCAGGATGTCGGCGCTGGTGGCGAACTTGAGTCGGACGTGACTATGACCGCCCGCTCCGAATCTGCCGCCCGGCCCGAGCGCGACATGACCATGGTCGAAGAACAGATCCCGGGGGTGGTCACCGAGCCCGACAGAGGTGCAGTCCAGCCACGCCAGGTAGGTCGCCTACGGCGGGAACCATCTGATCGAAGGGATCCGTGTCGCCAGCACCGATGCCAGTTGGGTGCTGGGTGCGTGATGGGTGCGGCTACGCGCTGCTGTGATCGTCGGCAACGCCGAGTTACGCGAACGGGAAAGGACCACGCCCGCCGAACTCGCGGGGCGGTGGCAGGCGCTCGAGCAGCGCGGTACGCCGCCCCTGCGGCAAGCCTGGTAGCGGAGACAAGCCTGGCGCTGTTCCGAGTCGCCTACGTCCGATGGATCGACTCGCCCGGAGGACCCGACCTTTGCAGAAAATCTGCGCGATGCCCTGACGGAATTGTTTACCGTGCTCGACCCCTCGGCCACCTTCCAGCGATGAGACCCGTAAATCGATGGTTCGACGGCGTGCTGGGTCATGGCCTTGAGCTGGTCGGCTGGATCTTGCTGAAGCCCGGACCCGCGGGGTGGCTGTAGTGGTAGTTCCTCTTGTCTAGTCGGTGAAGGAACTCGGCGGCGTAGCAGGGACCGGGGCCAGTTCCTGCAAGCCGATGACTGACAGTACTTCCAGGCGTTCGACGGAATCGGTTCCTACGGCAGGAGCGAACCACAGCAGGCGTTGGCGCCCATCTTCGCTGAACAGGTTGAGGCAGTTGACCTCGATGACTCCCAGGGATGGATGGACGATGCGTTTGCGGTCATCGCGGCGGACGGCGACGTCGTGCTGATTCCACAGCGCGGTGAACTGTTCGCTTCGTGCCTGCAGTTCGGTGACCAGCCGGGCGGCGACGGCGTCGTGGGCGCCACGGCGGGCGACGGCGGCACGTAGGTCGGCGACGAAGCTGCGCGCCTGGTGGTCGTGGTCGGTCTCGGGGTACAGGCGCCGCGCGTCCGGGTCGGTGAACCAGCGGTAGACGAAGCTCGCGGCCAGTCCCGTGCGGTCGGTTTCCTGCCCGAGCAGTGCGATGGCGAGACGGTTCTGCACAAGAGTGACGTGCAGGTCGGTGATCACCTGAGCCGGGGTTGTGGCGAGGCGGTTAAGCAGATCGAGCATGCCCGGATGGACGTGGGGGTTGGCGCTTCCCGACGTCGGGACAGTGCGCCCGGCGAGATAGAAGACGTGATTGCGCTCGTCGGAACTGAGCCGCAACGCGCGGGCCACCGCGGCCAGCATCTGCTCCGAGGGCTGCGCTGTGCCGCGCTCGATCTCGGTGTAGTAGTCGACCGACGCCCCGGCCAGGGTGGCCACCTCGTCGCGGCGCAGCCCAGGAACCCTACGGCGCACGCCGGTCGGAAGACCGACCTCGCCCGGGCGGATACGGTCCCGACGGGACTTCAGGAACGCTCCCAGCTCGGTCAGGTCCATTCCTCAACTTTCCAGCACGCAACGGCGCCCCGTCCAGGGGGCTGCCATCCCCTGGGTAGACGCCCCCTGGCTAGTCCGTTCGCCGTGCCACATGGTGGAGGCACCCCACCAAGACCAGACTAAAACCACACCAGACCGAAAGAGGAACGTCATGACCGCACCAACCGGCAAGATCGCGCTAGTCACCGGCGGCAACCGGGGTCTCGGCCGGGCCGTCGCCGAGGCATTGGCCGCGGACGGCATCGGCGTCGTACTCACCTACCGCACCCACGACGACGAAGCCGAACAGGTCGTTCAGGCCGTCACCGCGATGGGTTCAACAGCAGCGGCGATTCAGCTCGACACCACCCATACCGCAACCTTCCCTGCATTCGTCCAGACGCTGCGCGAGACGCTGCAACAGCGCTGGGGACGCGACACCTTCGACATCCTTATCAACAACGCCGGCTTCTCCGGCGACACCATTCTTGGGTCCACCGAGGAAGAGACCATCGATGCGCTGTTCACCGTGCACGTCAAGGGCGTCTACCTGTTGACCCAGGCCCTAGCCACCGCCCCCGAGGGCACGACGCCGTTGCTTATCGACGGCGGCCGAGTGGTCAACTTTTCCTCCGGACTGGCCCGCTTCGTCACCGCGCCCTACGCCGTCTATGCATCAATGAAAGGCGCTGTCGAAGTGCTGACCCGCTACTGGGCGCAGGAGCTCGGACCGCGCGGCATCACCGTCAACGCGATCGCCCCCGGCCCAGTCGCCACGGACTTCGCCGGCGGCTACATCCGCGCCAACGAGCAGGCACAGCAAGCCATGAGCGGCATGACCGCCCTCGGCCGGATCGCCCACGCCACCGACATCGGCCTAGCAGTCGCAGCCCTAGTCAGCGACGGCACCGCCTGGATTACCGGCCAGCGCATCGAGGCCAGCGGCGGATTCCGGCTCTAGCCGCGGGATGGCAGCGGCGGTGTCCACCCGCGGCAAGCATCGGCCCTCCGATCAACGTGTGCCGGCCGTGTTTTCCGTTGTAGCGCTGCTGCTGCTGCGCAAGGTTTCAGAGGGAGCGAAAGACGCGCAACCGGTCGGCCATCGCCCTTTTTCATGGCGGCGGCGTCGGGTGCGAACACCTTCGCCACCGTTGGGTGTCGCCGTCACCAAACCCTTCAGCCTTCTTGCCGGGCCCTCGCTGGCCTACCCACCACCTACTGCCTCTCCATCCACGTAGGCTCCGCACAGTCAACAACGGCCCAACCCAACGCAGTGGCCTTCCGCATTCTCGCCCTCGTCAACGCCGGCACGGGTCGGTTTCCATCAACTTCGCCGGCAGCCGCTGCGAGTCAGCGAGCGAGATCGCTCAGGGCGATCAGTGCATCGTCGACGCGGTCCAGCGGGACCAGTAAATGATCGTGGTAGTGCCCCGCCACCACGTTGCAGCTGATGCCGGCTCGGGTCAGGGCGGTGCTCACCGCTGCGGTCAACCCGACGGCGTCCAGCGCCGAGTGGACCTGCAGCGTGATCCATCCTGCGACGAAGTCGTACCTCCACCCCCGTTTATCTGCGTCCTGTTGCGTGACCAGCAGGCTCAGTCCTTCGGCCTCGACGACGCTGGCCAGAACATCAATGCCGGCTGCCGCTTATCGACGCTCACGAACACGAACCGTCCCGGCCGGCGTTGCGGGGACATCGTTGTCAGCAGCATCGCCAAGTCGCCTTCACCGCTCATCGTCGTAGTCGCCGTACCTCTCAGTTCGAACTAGCACAAGGCTGAACGCGACAGCGCGCCGCTGAGCGGGAACGCTCAGCACAGCCCCAAAGAAACGCAAACGCGCCGCGTGCGCTACCGGTCGGGGTGAAGCCGCGGCGCGGCCGCGACATTCGCTCCCGAGAGCACGACGACCGGGTGGTCAGACGGAGACATTCCCGTCATGGCCGCGGCCAGGGCTGTTGCTCCGCCGGGCTCCACGGCGAGGCGGAGGGTTGGTCCACAGGCGCCTCTGAGCGTCCTCGATCGCTTCGTCGCTGACGAGCAGCGTGGTGGAGCGCAGCCGCCGTGCGACGTCGACTGCGATGCCTCCGGCGCGGCGAGCGCCGAGGCTGTCGACGGCGATACCGCTGACCTCGACGTCGACGACCTGACCGGCGTCGAGCGTTCGGGCCAGGCTGGGGGCGGTGGCCGGTTCGACGGCGACGACGGGGTTGCGGTCCTCGAGCGCCAGGCTCACGCCCGCGAAGAGTCCGCCGCCGCCGCAGCTGACAAGGACTGGTCGGCCGGGCTCGATCTGCTCGGTGAGCTCCTGCCCCAGGGTGCTTTGGCCTGCCACGACCGCTTCAGCGTCGTAGGCGTCTACGTGGTGGGCGCTGTGCTGCTCTGCGTGGGCGAGGCTAGCCGCCAGTGCGTCGGCGTAGAAGCCGTCGATGCGGTGCAAAGTTGCGCCGTAGGCCACGATGAGAGCTGCCTTGGCGGCAGGAACGAAGGCGGGAACGAACACATGCGCCGGCAGCCCCGCCTGCGCAGCGGCCCATGCGACCGCGGCGCCGTGGTTGCCGCCGGAGGCCGCGGTGATCGAGCTGGTCCAGGCGGGCGCTGTAAGGACGGCGTTGAGCGCCCCGCGCGCCTTGAACGACCCTGTGTGCTGGAGGGTCTCGAGCTTGAGCGTCACAGGTAGGGAGCAGAGGTCTCCCGCGGGCAGAGCCAGTGTGGGCGTACGACGTACTTTCCCGGCCAGGCGCGCCACTGCCGCGGACAGTTCCGCCGGCCCTGGGACCGCGTTCGCCGCGTCGCGCTCGGTCATGCCGATGCAGCCGGGGCCGGGCCGCCGTGCGAGGCGGCCGTTCGCGGCGCCAGTGCCTGCTGGGGTGACCAGTTCACGTGCAGCTGAAAGATGTCCGGTCGGGAGTAGTGCCCGGCGACGTCGAAGTCGTACTTCGCGCGGGCGAGCTCTGCCATGTCGAGATCGGCGACGAGCAGCGCCTCGTCGTCGTACACCGGCCCCGCTAGAACCTGCCCGAGCGGTCCGATGATGCTGCCTCCGCCGCGGCTGACGATCGTGCCCGGGTCGTCGCCATAAGGGCGCTCGTGGTCGGCCGGGAAGTCGGCGACCCGCATCACCTGGTTCGCTGTCAGGACGAAACAGCGTCCCTCCTGCGCGATGTGGCGCATCGTCGCGTGGTGGCTGTCGCGTCCGTCGGCGGTCGGCGCGCAGTACAACTCGATGCCCTGGTGGTACATCGCCATCCGGGCCGCTGGCATAAGGTTCTCCCAGCAGATGACGGCGCCCAGCCGGCCCAGCGCGGTGTCATAGACGTTCATCGTCGAGCCGTCGCCAAAGCCCCAGACCATCCGCTCGGCCCCCGTGGGCATGAGCTTGCGCCGCTTGCCGAGAAGCGTGCCGTCGGGGGCAAGGAACACCACGGCGCAGTACAGCGTCCCGCCGTCACGCTCGATGACACCCACGACCAGGTGAAGGTCGTGCTCCGAGGCGATCGCGCCGAGCTGGTCGGTGACCGGCCCGGGCACCTCGATGGCGCAGCGGTAGTACCGGGCGAACTCCTCCCGCCCCGCGTCGGTCCGGCTGCCCACGACGCCTCCGAACGTGCTGCCCTTTGGGTAGCCGCCGACATATGCCTCGGGGAACACGACAAGCTGAGCGCCCTCCGCGGCTGCCTTCGCGGCCCACTTATGGACCAGAGCGACGGCCCCCTGCGTGTCGAACACCGTGGTGGCGGACTGCACGACCGCCGCACGGATGCTGCTTGCTTCCATTGCTGTCCTTCCACACAAGGCGACCTGGCAGCAGCCCAGGTCGTTCGGTAAAGTGAACGGATGTCTAGTATAGCAAACGAGAGTGCACTCGGCGGTCCCCTGTCAGCCGCGATCGCGTCACAGCTACGACTGCGCCGCACGCAGCGCGGGCTCAGCGCTGCAGAACTCGCCCGGCAGGCCGGCCTCAGCAAGGCGACGGTGTCCGCACTAGAAGCGGGCCGGGCCAACCCCACGGTGGACACCCTCGACACCCTGGCTGTGGCACTGCGGATCCCCTTGACCGACCTACTGACCCGCGGCACAGACCCCGGGCCGCTGCTACTCCGGGGCACACCCATGCCCGACGCGGGGCCCGCAAGGGAACTGCTACGACGCATCGGAGGCGGCAACAGCGTCGAGATGTGGCGCCTGCGCCTGCCCCCGCAGACCCAGGTCGACGGCGTCGCCCACTCGCCCGGGACCACGGAGATCCTCCTGGTCGGCAGCGGCACGGTCACCGCAGGCCCTGCCGCCGAGCTCACCGCTCTCGGCGCCGGCGACCTCCTCGCCTTCGCAGGCGACCAGGCGCACCTCTACCGCAGCAGCGACGCACCTGCCGAAGTAGTCATGCTCATCGCCTCTCCAACACCCTCCTGAGGCAGCACGTTGTAACTAGGGTCAATTCCTGGCCGTCCCCTACGCTGCCGCGCCCACCGGGCACGACCGCTTCCGGCCGCCGCGGCCACACCAAGGCTGGAAGGGCGTTCGCGACGCCACCCGCCCGGGTCCTACCGCCCCGCAGCCGGTGCGCAGCGCGTTCGGAGTCCTGGACATGTCGCCGTACTTCGGCCCCGGCTGGCGCCGCGGCCAGGAATACCTGACGGTCGACGTGCGGACCCCCGCCCCCGACCGGCAACCGGCGCCCGTGCTGGTCTTCGTGCACGGCGGCGGCTTCCTGGCCGGTTCGACCAGCGCTCCGCTCTACGACGGGGCGGCGTTCGCCCGAGACGGGGTCGTGCTGGTCACGGTGAATTATCGTCTCGGGGTCGCGGGCTTCGTATCCCTACCCGACGCGCCGGACAACCGCGGGATGCTCGACGTGCTGGCCGCCTTGCGCTGGGTGTCTCAGAACGCAGCGGCGTTCGGCGGTGACCCTGCCCGGGTCACGCTGGCCGGGCAGTCCGCCGGGGCCGTGCTGGTCGCCGGCGTGTTGGCTGACCCGGCGAGCGGGGGCCTGATCCGGCGCGCGATCGTGCAGAGCGGTTCGGGGACCGCTGCACAGACCCCTGAGCAGGGCCGACTGGTCGCGCGGGCTGTCGCTGACGCGCTGGACGTCGCGCCGACGGCGCGGTCGCTGGGTGCGCTGACGGACGACCGGCTCGTGGACGTCCTGCCCGCGCTGGCCGGCCTAAACGTGCGCACAGCGACGCACCCGGCGCCGCTCGGGACGATCACACCGTTCAGCCTGGTGCTGGATGAGCAGCCAGCGGCGGCACTGGCCGCCGGGCGCAGCGCCGACGTCGACCTGCTGGCGGGCACGACGAGCGACGAGGCGGCCCTTTACCTCGCGCCGGTGGGCCTGCTGGACGGCAGCACCGAGGTCGACGTGCGGGCGGTGGCTGCGCAGTTCTGCGACCAGCCGGACGCCCTGCTCGCCGCCTACCGTCGCGAGCACCCGGCCGCCTCCGCCGCCTGGCTACGCACGCAGGTGTTCGGCGACGGCCTGTTCGGCACCGGCACCCGCCGGCTGCTCGCGGCGCACGCCCCCGGACCTGCAGCGAGCTACAGCTACACCTTCTCCTGGCGCTCCGACGCGGTCGACGGCCGGCTCGGGGCCTGTCACACGATCGAGCTGCCGTTCGTGTTCAACTGCACAGATCTGCCGGCGTTACATGGCCCTTCCGCCCTGCTCGGCACCGCCGCGGTACCCGCCGGTCTCGCGGACGCGGTGCACCAGACCTGGGTAGATTTCGTCGCCACCGGCGACCCCGGTTCCGTCGCGGGCGCGCACTTCCGAGTCAAGCGGGTGGACCCGGAAGCCGGTCCCGCGGGGCCGGTCGCGGCTGCCTGGGAGAGGCGGTTCCCGCGAGTGGCATAGGTCGAGAGCGCTGGGGGGATCGGCCGCGCGACCGTCACGGCATCGGCTGAGGCCGGGCTGGCCGTGGTGGTGGGCTACTCCGGCCACACCACCACCGACTTGTTCGCCAAGTACTTCGGCGACGACATGCGGCCCTTCAACATGGTCCCTGTTGACGAGGTCGCCGACGGCGGCTGGGGCCGCGCCGATGAGACCCTTACCCTGACCAAGATGGGCCTCAAGCAATACTGACGCCTCGCGCTCGGGACGGTCCAGCACCGATCGGCCACCGGACATGATCGGTAGTCCCCTGTCCTGGCCGCCACGCGTCGTCTCGCAGTCGCAGACCCCGTCGCTCGGCTGGCGGTCCTGGTCCGTGAACGATCGTCCACGAGACGCTCCCCCGCCCTGTGAAGCAGGCTGCAACTGCTCGCCCTCGCCGACCACCCCGCCCGGCGCTGGGAACCCAAACGACTGCGGCTACGCCTGTTCTCCATCCCAGCCCGGATCGCCGACCACGGCCGCACCCGGCGCCTGCACCTGCCCACCCACGCGCCCCGGGCCCAACTGCTCACCGCCTGCATCCAACGACTCCGGCTGATCCCAGCCCCGAGCTGACACCGCAACCCCGACGACGTTTCTGCAATGGTGTGAGCAGGTGCTCAAGCCAGCCGTGCTCGCCTGAGTGACCGCACCCCCGCCGACATCTCCCGGCGCTCACTGAAAGGGCGTTCCGGTGACCTCCCGCGTCGGGATGCTGTGGCTAGGTGATCGATCTCAGTTCTACGGGGCGCAGCGCGGTGGCTGCGATTGCGAGGAAACGTTGTAGATGCGGCTGGCGGCGACCTCTGACGATGGCGAGGCATAAGTCATGCTCGGGCGCGTCGCTGATGTGCCGGTGAACCAGATCGGGGCGGGTGTAGTACTGGGCGACGCTCAGTGGCAGAACTGCGAGACCGTGGCCGGCGGCGACGAGTTCGAGTTTCTCCTCGATAGTGGTGGTGCGTCGAACTTGGGCGTCGAGTGTCGTGTGGTCGGCGAGGTCGGCCTGCACGACCCGCTGTTTGAAGGCGAGGGAATGGTGAGAAGGCAGACACAGGACGGACGGTTCAGATCCGATCTTGGTGATCGTGAGGCCGGCGACGTCGAAGGGCCGGCGAAGATAACCCACGTCGGCGCGGCCATCGCGCAGCGATTCGCCTTGTTCGTACCAGTTGAGCCGTAGCAGCTGGATATCCACGTTGGGCTGCTCGGTCTCGTAGGACCGGACCGCGGCAGCAACGCTGAGGCCGGGCGCGAAGCCGAGTACGAGGCTGGCGCTGCCGCGTGCCGCTTGGTGCACGCGCCGAGCCGCGTCGGCTGCGTTGACGAGCAGATCGGCGGCTTCCTGCTGCAGTTGCCGTCCGGCGGCGGTGAGCCGGACGTTTCGGGTTGTGCGTTCGAGCAGCACGCATCCGAGTTCGTGTTCCAGGGCGCGGATTTGCCGGCTGAGGACCGGTTGGGCGATGTAAAGCTGTTCAGCGGCCCGGCCGAAGTGCTCGTGCTTGGCAACGGCGGCGAAGTAGCGAAGCTTGCGCAAATCAAGGTCCATGCCCGCACGGTATCAATAAGCTAGTACAGGTATTGGACGGCACCTCACGTGCGTGGGCATCGTGGGAGAAGTCATCAACCAATGGAACGGAAACACCATGATCTGCCACACTCTCATCTTCTCCTTCGGCGAGAACCGCACCCCAGCGCAGCGCGACGAGTTCCTGGCCACCGTGCGGGAGATCTGCTTGGAATCGGGTCTGACCAGCCAGGTCGAGACCCGCGTCCACCAACCGCTGCCCAACGACTCCTACGCGCAGACGTTCGTGTCGTCGGCGATCGTCGAGCTGTTCTGCGACGACCTCGCTACCGTCGAAAAACTCTCCGGCTACAACAAACTGGTGACGTTCGAGCACGACCAGCAGGAAAAGCCGTACAGCGTCGTATGGATCAACCACGAGCCCATCACCCCGGCGGCAGCAGCAATCTGACGCCAGGCCTATCGATCAGCCCGTTGTAAGTCGGCAGACGTACCCGCGCTTCGAAGGACAAGTGACGCGTGCAGGGAAGTGGTTCAGATGGGACCCCGGTGAAGTCCGGCCACGGCAGCGGCGCAAATCTTAAGCCCGGGCGCCGGCTCAATGCTGGCAGTCGAGTGTGGATTAACGCGGTGAGTGAATCAATGATGCGCTCTCCCGCCGGGAGGCACGCGGTGGTCGTGGGGGGCTCGCTGGCCGGGCACAGCGCGGCGTTGTCGCTGGTCCGCGACGGGTGGCAGGTCACCGTCATCGAACGTTCGGCCGGCCAGGCG
>JAABUM010003994.1_pt1 | contig 17250 bp, 17 predicted proteins | sample 5559161 | NCBI WGS metagenome assembly JAABUM01 (sample SAMN10711868, study PRJNA513369) | rock metagenome | isolation source: Antarctica rocks | place: Antarctica: Victoria Land, Siegfried Peak nord | reverse complement strand
GGCCAGCGCCGGGATGTCGGCCAGCGCGGTCGCGACCGGAAGCAGGAGGTCCGGGGAAGCCGGCGCGTTGTCCGCCTGAATGATGCATTTGTCCAGGGAAATCGCCTGCGCGGCCGTGAAAGGCCCGACGCGCAGCCGGCGCAGCGCTGCGACATGGCCCAGCGCGCCGCAGGCCTGCGCCAGGTCGCGGGCGAGGCTGCGCATATACACCCCCTTGCCGGACTGCACCTCGAACACCGCCGTGTCGGCGTCGGTGCGCTCGATAAGGACGAAATGGTCCACGCGCGCCGGACGCGGCTCCAGCACGGGAGCCCGGCCCTCACGCGCCATATCGTAGGCGCGCTCGCCGGCAACCTTGATGGCGGAATAGGCAGGCGGAATTTGCATGATGTCGCCGATGAACGACGGCAGCGCAGCGGTGATCTGCGCATCGGTCGGCCGCACGCCCGAGGTGGCGACGGTTTGGCCGTCCGCGTCGTCGGTGTCCCGTGCGTCGCCGAAGCGCAGCGTGAAGCGATACAGCTTCGTGCCGTCCATGACGTAGGGCACCGTCTTGGTCGCGTGGCCGAAGGCCACCGGCAGCACCCCCGTCGCCAGCGGATCGAGCGTGCCGCCATGGCCGGCCTTTTGCGCATCGAAGCCGCGGCGGACGCGGTTCACCACGTCCGTGCTGGTCATGCCCGGCGGCTTATCAACCACCAGCCACCCGTTGAGCGGGCGGCCACGCTTGCGTCGCATCTGCAGTCCTTAACGTTAGCGGACCGGGCTATCGGTCGGTATCTGCCGGCGGCGTAGCGGGCGGCGGGGGAGGGACGGCCAGGTCGCGCGCCACCTCGGGCGCCCGCAGCAGGCTATCCAGGTGCATCGCATAGTCGAGCGTCGTGTCCGGCTGAAACGAGACCTGCGGCGCCACGCGCAGCCGCATCTCGTGCGCGAGCTGCATGCGGAAGTAGGGCGCGGCCCGCTTCAGCGCCGGCAGCAGTTCGTCGATGTCGCTGCGGCCCAGCCGGGCGACGAAGGCGGTGGCGTTCTTCAGGTCCGGGCTGATCCGGACCTCGGTCACCGTGATCTTGGCGTCGGCCAAATCCGGATCACGGAATTCCCTGCGGAAGAACAGCGCCGAGAGCACGTGCCGGATTTCTTCCGACACGCGCAGCTGCCGCTGGGTGGGCGCCTTGGCCGAGGGCTTGCCGCGCGGCTTGCTGGATGCCTTGCGCTTGCCTTGGTCCGGCTTGAGACCCGACTTGGGAAGCGGCTGCTTGCTCAACCCGGGACCATCTCGATCTCGAAGCACTCGACCATGTCGCCCTCGCGCAGGTCGTTATACCCGGCAAAGCTCAGGCCGCACTCATAGCCGCGTGCCACCTCCCGCACGTCGTCCTTGAACCGCTTCAGCTGGCTCAGCTCGCCGTTGTGGATCACCACGCCCTCGCGCAGCAGCCGCACCCCGGCGCCGCGCTTCACCAGGCCCTCGGTCACCATGCAGCCGGCGACCTTGCCGGTCTTGGTGATGTCGAACACCTTGCGGATCTCGGCGTAGCCCAGGAAGTTCTCCCGTGCCTTCGGGGCGACCTTGCCCTTGACCATCTTCTCGATGTCATCCGATACGTCGTAGATGATCGAGTAGTAGCGGATGTCGACACCGTCCCGTTGGGCCAGCTCGCGCGCCTGACTGGTGGCGCGGACGTTGAAGGCGACGATCACGGCATCGCTGGCGCGGGCCAGCTGCACGTCGCTCTCGGTAATCTGGCCCACGGCGGACAGCAGGACGCGGACCTTCACCTCCTCATGCGCGAGCTTCATCACGGCACCCTGGATCGCCTCGGCGCTGCCCTGCACGTCGGCCTTCACCAGGATGGCGACCTCCTTCAACTCGCCGGCGACGGCCCGGGCCAGCATCTCCTCCAGCGTGCCGCGGGCGGCGGTGGCGCCGGCGGCCGAGCGGTCACGCAGCTTGCGCTGGCGGAACTCGCTGATCTCGCGGGCGCGCGCCTCGTTCTCCACCGCGACGAACGGCTCGCCGGCGGTTGGGACGCTGCTCAGGCCCAGGATTTCGACTGGCGTGGACGGGCCTGCCACCTTGATCTGCTTGCCCTTGTCGTCGAGCATCGCGCGCACCCGGCCCCACTCGGCGCCGGCGACGACGATATCGCCCTGATTGAGCGTGCCCTTCTGCACCAGGATGGTCGCCACCGGGCCGCGGCCGCGGTCCAGCCGGCTCTCGATCACCGAACCCTCGGCGGCGCGGTCGGGATTGGCGCGCAGATCGAGGATTTCGGCCTGCAGCAGGATCGCCTCCTCCAGTTTGTCGAGGCCTGTCCGCTTGGTGGCGGAAACCTCCACGTCCTGGGTCTCGCCGCCCATCTCCTCGACCACGACCTCGTAGCTTAGCAGCTCCTGCCGCACGCGGGACGGGTTGGCGTCGGGCTTGTCCATCTTGTTGATCGCGACGATCAACGGCGCGTTGGCAGCCTTCGCGTGGCGGATCGCCTCGATCGTCTGCGGCATCACGCCGTCGTCGGCGGCCACGACCAGCACCACGATGTCCGTCACCGAGGCACCGCGGCTGCGCATGGCGGTGAACGCCTCATGGCCCGGCGTGTCGATGAAGGTGATGCGCGGGCCGTTCTTGTCGCCGCCGATCTTGTCCTCGTGCCCGACCAGCTGCACCTGGTAGGCGCCGATGTGCTGGGTGATGCCGCCAGCTTCGCCGGCCGCCACGTCCGTGCTGCGCAGCGCGTCCAGCAGGCTGGTCTTGCCATGATCGACGTGGCCCATGATCGTCACCACCGGGGCGCGGTGCTGCAATTCGGTGTCGACATCCACCTCGCCGTCGATGCCGAGCTCCACGTCGCTCTCGCTGACCCGGCGGCTGCGGTGGCCGAACTCCTCGACCACCAGCTCGGCGGTGTCGGCGTCCAATACCTGCGTCACCGTCGCCATCACGCCCATGCGCATCAGCGATTTGATCACCTCCGGCACCCGCGCCGCCATGCGGTTCGCAAGCTCCTGCACCGTGATCGCCTCGGGCAGCACCACGTCGCGCACGACCTTGACCTGGTCGCTGCGCAGCAGTTCGAGCTCAGCCTGCCTGCGCTCGCGCTCACGCTGACGGCGCACGGAGGCGAGGCTGCGCGACTTGTCGTCGTCGCCCTCGATCGCGGCCTGCACGTCGATGCGGCCGGGACGGCGGCGGTCGTCCACGACCTTTTTGACTACGGGCAGCACCGGCTTACGGCCGGGCAACACCATGCCGGGACGACGACGGGGCACTTCGTCCTCCTCGCCAGGGCGCGCGGCCTTGAGGCGCAGCGTCTCGACCGGAGCGCCGGGCGTAGCTGGCGTGGCTGGGCGCGCTGGGCGGCGCACCTCCTCGGCAGGCTTCGCCGTGACTGGCGGGGCTGAACCGGCGGCCTCGGCGGCAACGCGCGCCGCCTCTTCCGCCTTGGCGCGGGCGGCTTCCTCGGCAGCCTGACGAGCCGCTTCCTCGGCTGCCCTACGAGCGTCCTCCTCTCGGCGACGTGCCTCCTCGGCGGCGGAAAGGATCGAGATCTTCTCCTGCTCCCGACGCTCCGCGTCGCGCCGGGCGGTTTCCCGCGCCTGCTCCTGCAGCACGCGCTGGCGCACGGCGACCTCGGTCGCGGTCAGTGCACGGCCGGCACCGGCAGGTGGCTTCGCGACGACCGGCGGACGCGGCGGCGCGCCGGGGACCACGGGAGCGATGGGCGTGGCGGCAACCGGAACAGGCGGCGTCAGGGTGGTGCGCTTTTTACGCACCTCGACCTGGACGACCTTCGACCGGCCGTGGCTGAAACTCTGTCTTACGGACCCGGCATCAACGGTACGGCCCAACTCCAGCCGGCCCGCGGGCCGCAGAGAAAGCCGGCCCTTGGCCGTATCCTGATCGTTGGTGTCGCTCATGCTTCCGCCCGTTCAATCAATCCGTCCTGCCCGGCGATACCGGACAGGCGGTGTGTCTCAATACTCAGCGCCTCAGCCAGACGGCCATGCGCGATCGCCACATGCACCACATGGTCGCGGCCAAATACCGCGCCCAGGGCCGCTCCGGATAGCGGCGCCGCCACCGGCACATCCTTCGCACCGCTCAGGAAGCGCGTCCGCTCATCCCGGCTGCCATCCGTCGCCTGGACGATCAGGCCTGCCCGTCCGGCCAGCAGCCACTCGCGCGCCTTCTGGAATCCGCACACGGCCTGGCCCGCGCGCCGGGTCAAACCCAGGAGCTCGGTGATCCGCCGGACCAGGCCGGACTGCACCAGATCGGCCAGATCGGCCGGCACGGTGACAGGTCCACGCGCGGCCCGGGCGAACGCGCCTCGGGTGCGAGCGGTTTCTAACACATCCCGGCGCGCGCTCAACCAGATTCCCCGGCCGGGCAGCTTTGCAACCAGGTCAGGGACCAAAAGCCGGTCTGGCGAGACGACGAAGCGGATCATGCGCGCACGGTAGTCACGCTCCCGGGTCACGGCGCAACGGCGCAATGGCCCGGTTTCAGGCTCATTATCCTCGATGTCGGAGGCGGAGTCGGGATCGCTAGGCGTGGGACGCCTCCTCCTCGGCCTTGTCTGCCCCCACAGCGACCTCCTCGCCGCCGAACCAGTGGGCGCGGGCGGCCATGATGACCTGGTTGGCGGTGCCCTCGTCCATCGTCGTGCCGACGATTTCGACCAGCTCATCCGACGCGAGGTCCGCGAGGTCGTCGAGCGTCTTCACGCCCTTTTCGCCGAGCGCCACCAGCATCGCCGGGGTCAGCACATCGATCGAGGCCACGTCGTCCGTCACGCCGAGCGCCACGCGCTTCTCGGTCAGCTCATCGTCGCGCCGGTTCAGGAACGCCTGGCCGCGGCGGATCAGCTCGTCCGCCACGCTCTCGTCGAAGCCCTCGATGTCGGCCAGCTCCTCCGGCGCCACGTAGGCTAGCTCCTCGATGGTGTTGAACCCCTCGGTCACCAGCAGCCCGGCGATCACGTCGTCGACGTCCAGCGCCTCCACGAACAGGCCGGTGCGGCGGCGATACTCCTCCTGGCGGCGCTCGCTTTCCTCGGCCTCGGTCAGGATGTCGATGTCCCACCGGGTCAGTTGGCTCGCGAGCCGCACGTTCTGGCCGCGCCGGCCGATGGCGAGCGAAAGCTGCTCGTCCGGCACCACCACCTCGACCCGGCCGGCCTCCTCGTCCATCACGACCTTGGTCACCTCGGCCGGCGCCAGCGCGTTCACGACGAAGGTCGCGTGCTGCGACGACCAGGGGATGATGTCGATCTTCTCGCCCTGCAGCTCCTGCACGACGGCCTGCACCCGGCTGCCGCGCATGCCGACGCAGGCGCCAACGGGGTCGATGCTCTGGTCGCGGCTGATCACCGCCATCTTGGCGCGGCTACCGGGGTCGCGCGCCACCGCCTTGATCTCAATGATCCCGTCGTAGATCTCGGGCACCTCCTGCGCGAACAGCTTGGCGAGGAACGCCGGATGGGTGCGGGACAGGAAGATTTGCGGCCCGCGCGGTTCCTCGCGCACGTCGTAGATGTAGGCCCGCACGCGGTCGCCATTCCGAAAACTCTCGCGCGGGATCAACTCGTCGCGGCGCAGCAGCGCCTCGGCGCGGCCGAGCTCGACCATCATGTTGCCGTACTCGGTGCGCTTCACGACGCCGTTGATGATCTCGCCGATGCGGTCCTTGAACTCGTCATACTGCTTCTTGCGCTCGTATTCGCGCACGCGCTGCACGATCACCTGCTTGGCGGTCTGGGCGGCGATACGGTCGAAGTCGATCGGCGGCAGCGGGTCAATAAGGTGCTGGCCGAGCTGGATGTCGGGCTGGAACTTGCGGGCGATGTGGATCGGGATCTGGGTTTCCTCGTTCTCCACGACCTCGACCGCCTCGGTCCAGCGCGACAGCCGCACGTCGCCGGTCTTCTTGTCGATGGTGGCGCGGATATCCTTTTCATGGCCGTACTTGGCGCGTCCGGCCTTTTGAATGGCCTGCTCCATCGCCTCGAGCACTTCGTCGCGCTCAATCATCTTCTCCCGCGCGACCGCGTCGGCCACCAGCAGCAGTTCGGGGCGGGAGACGGAGGTATCCATGTTTGCTCTCCTAGTTCGCCAGTTTCGGGCCGGCCGCTTCGGGCCGGGATAAGTCAAGTTCCGCTTCGGACCGGGATAAGTCGAGTTCCGCGTCGGGCTGAGCTGGGGCGGTCGCCGCGATCAACGCGTCGGTCAAAAGCAGCTTAGCGCGACGTATATCATTGATTGGCAGCGATACGTCGGTTCCGTCATCCAGCCGAAGCCGCGCATGCGTCTCGTCCGCGCCGAGCAGGATGCCGGTAAAGCGGCGGCGGCCCTCATGCGGCATCAGCATCTCGACCCGGGCTTGGTGACCGGCGAACCGCACCCAGTCCTTCAAACGGGTCAGCGGCCGGTCGATCCCGGCCGAGCTGACCTCAAGCGTCCAGGCGCCGGGCAGCGGATCCTCGACGTCCAGGACGGCGCTCATGGCATGGGTGATACGCTCGCAGTCGCTCACGCTGATTTGCGAGCCGTCGGCGCGGTCGGCCATGACCTGAACCGTCGGACGTTCACGGCCCAGCACGGCCACCCGCACCAGGTCGTAGCCGAGATGGACCAGGTGCGGCGTGATCATGCCGGCGATCTTGGCTTCCAGTCCGGAATGGTTCGGCTCATCGCTGGCAGTGGGGCGCGTCATCGAAGGGTCCAAAACAAAAAAGGCGGCCCGTTAAGGCCACCCCCGAAGTCGACGGAAGTTTTTATTGTTGCTGGTAAATAGTCCAGCCACAGGTTCCGTGCAAGGGGCTTGAGGCTGGCCGCTTCCATAAGCATCTCTTCGCAGCAAGATCATGCCTAAGCAGAGGTGACCGATTGACCCCTGACGAACTGCGCGCGACACCCGAGCTTCCCAACAGGGGCGCGGCCCTCGACGCGTTATGGTGGGCCGGGCGCGACGATTGGGTTCACGCCCACAAGGCCGCGCAGTCCGATGACGGCGCTCCGGCAGCCTGGGTGCATGCATACCTGCATCGTGTCGAGGGCGACTTGGAGAATGCCAAGTATTGGTATGCGAAGGCCGGCAAGCCGGTTGCAACGGCCCCGCTCGACGACGAATGGCGGGCGATCGCCTCGGCGCTGCTCAGCTCGTAGGCGCCCGTTAGCTTGCAAGCGTTTGACGGATCGCGCGCTGCCATCCGGCGTAGCGGCGGCTGCGGCTGCCCTCATCCATGCCCGGCGTGAACCGCCGTTCCAGCCGCCAGTCATCCGCGAACTGCCCCGGCAGCGGACATAGTCTGGCCGACAGCCCTGCGAGGTAAGCAGCTCCGAGCGCCGTCGTTTCCGTCACCTCCGGCCGGTCGACCGAGGCACCCAGCATGTCAGCCAGAAACTGCATGGTCCAGTCCGACTGCGCCATGCCGCCATCCACCCGCAGCACCGTCTGGCCGCCACCCTGCCAGTCCGCCTGCATCGCCTCGATCAGGTCGCGGGCTTGATAGGCGACGCTCTCCAGCGCGGCGCGGGCGAACTCGGCTGGCCCGGTGCCGCGGGTCATGCCAAACAGCGCGCCGCGGGCGTCCGGCTGCCAATGCGGCGCACCGAGGCCGGTGAAGGCCGGCACCAGATAAACGTCCTGCTGCGGGTCCGCCTGCGCCGCCAGCGTGCCGGAGGCGGCGGCGTCGGGCAGGACCCCGAGCCCGTCCCGCAGCCACTGCACGGCCGCGCCGGCGACAAAGATGGAGCCCTCCAGCGCATAGGTTCGCTGTCCCTTCAGCTGATAGGCCAGCGTCGTCAGCAGCCGGTGCGACGAGGCGACCGGGTTCGGCCCGGTGTTCAGCAGCACGAAGCAGCCGGTGCCGAAGGTCGCCTTGATCATGCCGGGCCGGAAGCATGCCTGCCCGATGGTCGCCGCCTGCTGGTCACCAGCCACGCCGAGGATCGGCACCGGACCGCTCCCTGGGCCGCCCAGCACGTCCGTCGTGCCGAACAGCCCCGCGCAATCCTGCACCGCCGGCAGCATGGAGGCCGGCACCCGGAACAGCGCCAGCAGCTCCGGGTCCCAGGCGCCGCGATGGATGTCGAACAGCAGGGTGCGGCTGGCGTTGGTCGCGTCGGTCGCGTGCACGCGGCCCCCGGTCAGGCGCCACAACAGGAAGCTGTCCACGGTGCCGAACGCCAGCTCGCCCCGGTCGGCGCGCGCCCGGGCACCCGGGACCTCATCCAGCAGCCAGGCGATCTTGGTCGCGCAGAAATATGGGTCGATCAGCAGCCCGGTGCGGTCCGTGACCAATTTCTCGTGCGGGCGCAGCGCCGCGCAGGCGTCCGCGGTGCGGCGGTCCTGCCAGACGATGGCCCGGTGGATCGGCCGGCCAGTGGCGCGGTCCCACACCAGCGTCGTTTCACGCTGGTTGGTGATGCCGATGCCGGCAATCTCGTGCGATTTGGCGCCCACGAGCGCCAGGACCTCGCGCAGCACGGTGATCGCGTCCGCGGCGATGTCCTCGGGATCGTGCTCCACCCAGCCCGGCGCCGGGAAGTGCTGCGGCAGAACGCGCCGGGCAGTGGCAAGGGGATGCAGATGCGGGCCGCGGAAGGCGATGGCGCGCGTGCTCGTCGTCCCCTGGTCGAGCGCGATGATCAGATCGGGCATGGATGGCATGACGTCTCAGCGGTCCGCCAGCTTACCCAACAGGCGAGCATGGGAGCGCAAGCCCTTATGAAAGCAGCGCCACTCGAACTTTTCGTTTGGGCTATGCACCTGGTCATCGTCCAACCCGAAGCCCATCAGCAGGCTGTCCATGCCCAGCAGGCGGCGCATGCTTTCGACTACCGGGATGCTGCCGCCACTGCCGATCAGCACGGCGGGGCGGCCATATTCATCGGCCAAAACGTCCCGCGCGGCCTGGATGAATCGGCTGTCCGAAGCGATCTCGATACCGGGCGCCGTCCCGAAAACTTCTATCGGCGCCCGCGCATCTGGCGGCAGGCGGGCGTCCACGAAGGCGCGGAACGACCCGACGACGGCGGCCGGGTCCTGCCCGGGCACGAGGCGGAAGGAGACCTTGGCGCCGGCTTCGGCCGCGATGACCGTCTTGCTGCCGGGTCCCTGATAACCGCCCCAGACGCCGTTCACGTCGGCGGTGGGACGCGCCCACAGCCGTTCCAGCGCGGGCCGGCCACGTTCCCCGGCCGGCACGGCGAGGCCGATGCTGCCCAGGAACGCGGCCTCGTCGAAGCCCAAGCCGGCCCACTCGGCGGCAAGCGCGGGCGGCGGCTCGGCCACCCCGTCGTAGAACCCTGGCAGCTGGATGCGGCCCTCGGCGTCGGTAAGTTCCCCGAGAATGCGGGTCAGCGCGTTGATCGGGTTCAGCGCGGACCCGCCGAACAGGCCGGAATGCAGGTCGCGCTGCGCCGCCTTCACCACGAGCTCCACATAGGCGATGCCGCGCAGCCGGGTCGTAATGGCGGGCGTGTCGATGTCGCACATGCCGGAGTCGCTGATGACGGCCACATCGGCGCGCAGCGCATCCCGGTGCGCAGTCAGGAACGGCTCGAGGTTCGTGCTGCTGACCTCCTCCTCGCCCTCGATCAGCGCGGTCACGCGGACGGGCAGGGCGCCATGCACCGCGTGCCAGGCGCGCAGGGCCTCGAGCCACATCATGACCTGCCCCTTGTCATCCACAGCGCCGCGGGCGACCACGCGGGGGCCGTGCGGACCAGTGGTCATCGCCGGCTCGAACGGCGGGCTGCACGTCGTAGTGGCCGTAGAACAAAAGGTGCGGGGCGTGCGGCCCCGGCCCTGGATTGTGACCAAGAACAATCGGATGACCCGGCGTCGCATGCACCGCCGCGTCGAACCCCATGGCCGCCAGCTGATCGCGGACCCACGCCGCCGCGGCATTGCAATCCCCGGCGTGTGCAGGCTGCGCGCTGACGCTCGGGATACGCAGGAAGCTGAACCAGCGCTCGCGCGCGGCGTCCAGGTTGGCTTCGATATGGTCGAGCACGGCTTGTGTTTGCATGCTTGCAGTGTGGCCAGAGACGACGCCTAGGGCTAGAGGCCGGATGCGTCCGCGCGGGATAATCTGGTTTGATTGGCGCAATGTATTCGAACGCCGTGGCAACTTGGTCGCCGAGCGTCCGTTGGGTGGAACGGCATGTGCCGTACACTCGACGGAGACACCGACGATGTTCTTACGAATCGATAAACTACAGGCCGAGCTGCCGGCGCCGAAGAAGCAGGACCCGAACGCCGCCTCCGCATTGCAGGAGCTGCTGGGCGGCAAATATGGCGAGATGTCGACGCTGGGCAACTACATGTTTCAGAGTTTCAACTTCCGCAGCAAGTCGAAGCTGCGGCCGTTCTACAGCCTGGTGGCGAGCATCACGGCGGAAGAGCTTGGCCACGTCGAGCTGGTCTCCAACGGTGTCGCCATGCTGAACGCCGGGCCGGACGTGCCGGCGAACGAGAAGGGCGGGGCCGACATCACCGACGCGCCCTTCTCGGGCATGCAGGACGTCCGGCTCGCCGCGTCGTTCCTGTCGAATGGTGGCGGATCGATGCCGATGAACAGCAACGGCGCGTCTTGGAACATGGACTTCGTGACGACCACGGGCAACGTGATCATGGACCTGCTGCACAACTTCCATTTGGAGTGCGGCGCCCGCATCCACAAGCTGCGGGTTTATGAGACCATGACGGAGCCGACCGGTCGCGAGGTTTGCGGATACCTGCTGGTTCGTGGCTCCGTGCACGCGCATGCCTATGCGCTGGCGCTGAAGAAGATCACCGGCGTCGAGATCGAGAAGATGCTGCCGACGCCGAACATCGAGCTCGGCAAGATCCCCGAGTGCCAGAAGTACCTGGCCGAGGGTTCGCACCGGCGGCTGTATAGCTTCAGCCCCAATGACTACAAGGAGATGGCGGGCATCTGGGGCCAGGGCGAGAAGGCGCTGCCGGGCGATCCGCCGGGCGAGCTTCAGGTGGTCGACGGCCATCCCGAGGGCGGCAAGATCCACGACCTGATGGGTCATGCTGCGGCGTTCAGCCCGGACTACGCCCCCGAGGAAATGTTCGAGATCGCGTCGAAGCTGTATAATAAGTCGCGCTGATAGCCGCTGCCACGCCCCATGCCGGGGCGTGGCGTCAGCTCTCGAGTTCGCTGTCCCAATACAAATAGTCGCGCCAGCTCTCATGCAGGTAGTTTGGCGGAAACGCCCGGCCGTTGTCCTGCAGCTCCCACGTTGAAGGCTGCGCGGGCTTCAGCCGCGGATGCATGTGGCACTCGCGTGGCAGCTTGCTGCCCTTGCGCAGGTTGCAGCCGCCGCATGCGGTGACGACGTTTTCCCAAGTCGTGCGTCCGCCGCGGCTGCGCGGGATCACGTGGTCGAAGGTGAGATCGTGCGTGGGATAGCGGTCCCCGCAATACTGGCAGCTGAAAGCGTCCCGCAGAAACACATTGAACCGCGTGAACGCCGGCTTGCGCGCCGCTGGGATGTAGTCTTTCAGCGCGATGACGCTCGGCAGTCGCATCGACATGCTGGGCGAATGCACCTCGTCGTCGTATTCGCTGAGCACCGAGACACGGTCGAGGAACACGGCCTTGACCGCGTCCTGCCAGCACCACACCGACAGCGGAAAATACGAGAGCGGCCGGAAGTCGGCGTTCAGTACTAGCGCAGGAAAGTGCAAACCTCCGTCTGGCAATTCGCGCTCCTATACGGCGGACGCAAGATGCGGGGCCAGCAACGGAAGCCAGGCCGCCGGATAGTGTGCGCCGCCAACTGTACCCTTGTTATTGCACTGCAAACCAGCACCGGCAAGCTGCGTCGGCGGCTGTCATTGCTTCGTCACGCGAACAAACGCTGCAGAAACAGCGCACCGGCCGATAAACCGGCGTCGTCGATGCCGTGGCCCAGGTTCGGGCACCACAGCGTCTGCACGGGCATGCCAAGCCGAACCAGCGCCGACTCGGCGGCCCCTGCCCGCGTGAACGGCACCACGTCGTCCTGCTGCCCATGCACCAGCAGGACTGGCGGATGTCCGGCGCATTCCGCAGCGAGGCCCGGTATGTCGAGCAGCGCGCCCGAGTAGGCCATGATCCCGCGCGGCGACGGACGGCGGCGCAGGCCCGCATGCAGTACCATCATGGCGCCTTGGCTGAAACCCATCAGCGCAACCGCATCCGGCGGCAAGCCCGCCTGCGCCAGCTCGGCGTCGACATACGCCAGCAGCGATGGCGCGGCCTGGCGTGCGGCGGCATCCAGCACCGCTGGCGTGCGGTCCTGCAGGCTGAACCACTGGCGCCCGGTTGGGCCCTGGTCATAGGGCTGCGGCGCATCCGGCGCGACGAACAGCGCATCGGGCAAGGCACGGGACCAGGTTGGCGCCAGGTCTATCAGGTCGTGCCCGTCGGCGCCTACGCCATGGCACAGCACGACGAGCTGACGCACCGTACCCTTCGACGCCGGCCCCCAGCGTAATCCCACAAGCTCCGCCATACTGTCTCCCATGCTCAAGGCGCCGGCATGCCTTGCGGCGATCGAGCCGCTACGACTTCGGTATGCTCGGGCGCCAGCGGCTCGATCAGGTCCGGCCCGTTGTTGCGCACGCTGTTGACCCGGGTGGAGACCGGCCAGACACGGAGCGCCACCGTCGAGGGCCGCAGCAGCGCCGCCGGGTCGCCCGGCGTCTCACCGAGCCAGGCGGCCCAATCGGCATCCTCCAGGATCACCGGCATGCGCTCGTGAAGATGGCCAAGCGCATCCGATGCGGTGGTCGTCACCACGGCATAGCTGCGTATGGTTTGCTCGTCCGGGCCGCGCCAGCCCTCCCAAATTCCGGCCAGCGCCATGATGCGGCCGTCCGCGCGGGCGATGGCGTGCGGCTGCTTGCCGGCCGGACCGACCTGCCACTCATAGAAGCCGTCGATCGGCACGATGCAGCGGCGCCGGGCGAAGGCGTCGCGAAACGTCGGCAAGGTCGCGACCGTCTCGGCGCGGGCATTGATCGGCTGCCGGATCTTCTTTGGATCACCCCGCGCCCAATGCGGCAGCAGACCCCAGCGCAAGAGATCGAGTTGCCGCGTCCCGGCCGTTGGATGCAGCCGTACGACCGGACCGTCCTGGGTCGGCGCCATGTTCCAGGTCGGCTGCCAATTCGGCGTGTCGTTCACCGTCTCGAAGATACGGTGAATGTCATCAGGTGATGTCGTGGAAAGATACCGGCCGCACATCGTTTATAGTTTGGCGCGTGCAAGCGGTCTTTCAATCACCGCGGACGCTGGCTAGGTTCGGCGGAGTAGGTTCGCCTAGATTTGGGAAGGTGCGGCAATGGGTTGGGTTCGCAGGCTTATTCCGGTCCTGTTGCTGCTTTTGGGGCACGCCGCGCTGGCGCAGGAGCGCGTGCTGAACGTTTATAACTGGACCGACTACATCGACCCCAAGGTGCTGGAGCGGTTCACCGCCGAGACCGGCATTAAGGTGCAATACGACGTCTATGACAGCCTCGAGACGCTGGAAGGCAAGCTGCTCGCCGGCAAGTCCGGCTATGACATCGTCGTGCCCACCGCCGAACCGACATTCTCCCGGCTGATTGCCGCGAAGGCGCTGCAGCCGCTTGACCGCAGCAAGATCCCGAACTGGTCGAACCTCGACCCCAAGCTGATGCAGCGGGTGCAGGTGTCCGATCCCGGCAATAAGTTCGGCGCCATCTACCTTTGGGGCAGCGTCGGCTTAGGTGAAATCCCGGAGCGCATCCAGGCGCTCGATCCCGGAGCGCCGTTGGATAGCTGGAGTCTGCTGTTACAGCCGGAGCACGCGAAGAAGCTCGCCGGCTGCGGCATCAGCGTGATGGACAGCGCGATCGACACCATCCCGACCGTGCTGAAGTACTTGGGCCATAGCCCCGAGAGCACCGACGCCAAGGACCTCGCCGACGTCGAGCGCACCCTGATGGCAATCCGGCCCTATATCCGCACCTTCGCCTCGGGCGGCGCCATCGAGGCGTTGGCCGGCGGCCAGACCTGCCTGGTGATGACCTATTCCGGCGACGTGATCCAGGCAGCGGCGCGGGCGAAGGAGGCTGGGCAAAAAGAAGTCCATTATGTCGCGCCGAAGGAGCTCGCTGCGCTGACCTTCGACATGCTGGCCGTGCCCGCCGACGCGCCGCATCCGGCGGAGGCCATGCAGTTCATCAACTTCCTGCTGCAGCCGGACGTCATGGCCGCCATCACCAACCAGGTTCGCTACCCCAATGCCGTGCCAGCCAGCCGCGACGCGATCGTGCCGGAGGTGCGGAACGACCCGAACGTGTTCCCGGACACGGCCTCGCCGCGGTTCTTCACAGTGCACGCGACGCCACAGGCGGCGGACCGCATGCGCACGCGGATGTGGGCGCGGTTCAAGGCCGGGCACTAACCGATTGGCTGATCTGGAGATCGCCGCGCTTACCGTCCGTTATGGCCCGGCGGTGGCGCTCGACCGGCTCGACCTCACCATCGATAGCGGCGAGATGTTCGTGCTGCTCGGCGGCTCCGGGTCGGGCAAGACGACGCTGCTGCGGGCGCTGGGCGGGTTCATCCAGCCGGCGGCCGGGCGGATTGTGCTCGCCGGCCAGGATATCACCCGGCTGCCGCCGCACCGGCGGCCGGTGAACACCACCTTCCAGTCCTACGCGCTGTTCCCGCACATGAACGTCGCCGACAACATCGGCTTTGGTTTGCGCCGTCAGGGCATGGCGCGCGCCGATATCGCGAAGCGGGTCGCTGGATTGCTCGACCTCGTGCGACTGGCCGAGTTTGCCGGGCGTAGGCCGGACGCGCTGTCGGGCGGACAGCGGCAGCGGGTCGCGCTGGCCCGCGCCTTGGCCCCGCGGCCGCGGCTGCTGCTGCTGGACGAGCCGCTCTCCGCGCTCGATCGCTCGCTGCGCGAGCAGACCCGGCAGGAGCTGCTGCGGGTACAGCGCGAGACCGGGACCACCTTCGTGCTGGTGACGCACGACCAGGACGAGGCACTGGCGATGGCCACCCGGATCGGCCTGCTGCACCAGGGCCGCCTGGCCCAGGTGGGTACGCCGGCGGACATCTATGAACGCCCGGCCAGCCGGTTCGTGGCGGCGTTCATGGGGGCGGCGAACATCCTGCCGGGGACGGTGCGGACCGCCGGGCCGGATGCGATGCTCGACCTTGACGGCATTGGCCCGGCGCGGGTGGCCGGTCCGGCGCCGACGGCAGCCGGCAGCGCTCTGCATGTCGCACTTCGGCCGGAGCGGCTGCGGATCGCCCTGGGAACGGCCGGCGGCGTCAACACGGCGCCGGGCACGGTAATCGAGAGCGCCTATCGTGGCGGCACCATGGACCATCACGTCCGGCTGCGCGGCGGCGCCATGCTGCTGGTGTCGCAGCCGCTGGCGAATGGCGTCGACGCGGCGCTGCTGACGCCGGGCAGCGACGTTGCGGTGTCGTGGCCGCCGGAGGCTTGCGTGCTGCTGCCGGAATGAACCGGCCCGCCGTTCTGGCCCCGGTCTGGCTGTGGCTGCTGCTGTTCGTGGCGGCGCCAGTCGTGATCGTGGCGGCGCTGTCCTTCTCCACCTCCATCCCCGGCGTGCCGCCCTATACGCCGCTGCTGCAGTCGCCCGACCCGGCGAACTACGCCGTGCTGACCGACGATGCGTTCTACCTGGATGCCGCACTGAAAAGCCTGGCGGTGGCCGGCGTGTCGTCCGTGTTCTGCCTGCTGATCGGCTATCCCATGGCATTGGCGATCGCCCGCGCGCCGGACCGTTGGCGGTCGCTGCTGCTGCTGGGCGTCATGCTGCCGTTCTGGACCGGGTTCCTGTTGCGGATCACCGCCTGGATCGGGCTGCTGCGCGACGAGGGCTGGATCAACTCTGGCCTGCAAGCCGTTGGAATTCCAGCAATGCGGCTGCTTTATACCGACTTCGCGATGTATATTGGCGTGACCTACGCCTACCTGCCGTTCATGATCCTGCCGCTTTATGCCCGGCTGTCCCGCCGCGACCCGGCGCTGGAGGAGGCGGCGGCCGACCTGGGCGCCAGTCCCTGGACCGCCTTCCGCACCGTCACCTTGCCGCTCTCGGTGCCCGGCATCGTGGCCGGGCTGGCCCTCGTGTTCATCCCGGCGATGGGCGAATACGTCATACCGGAGCTGCTGGGCGGCCCCAGCGCGCAGACCATCGGCCGCGCGTTGTGGAACGAGTTCTTCTCCAACCGGGACTGGCCGATGGCGGCGACGGTCGCGAACGCGCTGCTGCTGGCGCTGCTGGTGCCGATGGTAGCGCTGCGGGCGCGGCAATGAGGCGGGGCCGGTTCCTGACCCTGTGCCTGCTGCTCGGCTATGCGTTCCTGTATGTGCCGGTGCTGCTGCTGGTCGCGACGAGCTTCAACCCGAACCGGCTCACCACCGTGCTCTCGGGGTTCTCGCTGCGTTGGTATGCGGCGCTATGGGCCGATGACAAGCTGATCGAGGCGGCGCTGCTGTCGCTGCGCATCGCGGCGCTGTCCGCGACCGGCGCGACGGTGCTGGGCACCCTGGCGGGGTTCGCGCTGGCGCGGTTCGGGCGGTTTCGCGGGCGCGGCGCCTTCGCTGCGCTGCTGTCGGCTCGGCTGGTGCTGCCAGACGTGCTGGTCGGGCTCTCGCTGCTGCTGCTGTTCGTGCAGATGGAGCAGAGCTTCGGCTGGCCGGAGGGTCGCGGGGCGCTGACTATCACGCTGGCCCACGTTTCGGTCAGCCTGTCCTACGTCGCGGTCGTGATCGAAGCGCGGCTGTCCGACGCCGGGTCGGAGCTTGAGGACGCGGCGATGGACCTCGGCGCATCGCCGTGGGCGGCGTTCGGCCTGGTGACGCTGCCGCTGCTCGCCCCGGCGTTGCTGTCGGGTTGGCTGCTGGCCTTCACGCTGTCGCTCGACGATCTCGTGGTCGCGACCTTCGTGTCGGGGCCGGGCGCCAGCACGCTGCCGATGGTGGTGTTCTCGGCGCTCCGTTTAGGGGTGACGCCGGAGCTGAACGCGCTCGCGACCGTCATCCTCGCGGTGGTATCGCTGGCGCTCGGGGGCGCGTGGTTTCTGCAACAAAGGGCCGGGCGCGCTCACCACCTATCAGTTTCAGCCACGCATGGTTGACGGCCAGACCCGTGGTGTGATGAAGGCCCGTTTTCGGACAGATCGGGTGGTTGGATGGGTGGGATTGAGCACGTAGCCCGGAGCATCAGCG
>JAABUM010003992.1_pt1 | contig 17251 bp, 20 predicted proteins | sample 5559161 | NCBI WGS metagenome assembly JAABUM01 (sample SAMN10711868, study PRJNA513369) | rock metagenome | isolation source: Antarctica rocks | place: Antarctica: Victoria Land, Siegfried Peak nord | reverse complement strand
CCCAAACGGCGATCCCACTCGTTCCAACCACCTGTCGATCCCGCTCCAGACAAAAAGCGGAACCCTTGCATCACACGCGAACTCCAGCCGTCAACCGAGCGCGGGGACAACTGATGGATGGTGAGCCATCCGACCCTCGGCCTGCCCGTATTGCAGGTAATGCAGCAGCGGGTTGGCGTGGGCGGCCGCCACGTCCGGGTTGGCGGCGAGATACTTGGCGTCCGAGAACAGCAGGCTGGGCTCCCGGCCCTCCTTCCAGCCGTAGGCCTCGAAGTGCAGCAGCGGATCGGCGCCAGCCGCCTTCACGTCCGGGTTCTGCGCCAGGTAGTAGTTGGTGTCGAACAGCGCATCGGGGTTGCGCCCCTCATGCCAGCCATAAGCGAGGTAGTGCTGGTAGGGATCGGCCCCGGCCGCCGCCACGTCGGGGTTATGTGCCAGGTAGAAGCTGGAGTTGAACAGCGCATCCATGGCGTGTGTGGTCCGAATCAGGGTGCCGCCGGCCGGATCGGCTGCAAGGCTGAACTGGTCGATGCTGTAGGCCGCAACGCCGGCGGCGAGCTGAAAATTGCCCACCGACACGCCGCCCTGATCGATATGGAGCGCAGTACCCTGCAAGCTCATGACGAGGCTGCTGCTATAGGTGACACCCTGGAGGTCGATGCTGTCGCCGCTCTGGAAACCTTTCAGAGTCGCACCCGCGGCGCCGCTGCCCTGGAATACGAGCTGGGCTGTCGGGTCCGTGAAAGTGACCGCGCCGTCGAGCACGGTAGGCGCGGTGAAGACCAGCGTGCCGCCGGCCTGCACTGTCAGCGTGCCGGGCTGAGCGGCCTGGGCCAGAGTGACCATAGGGCTCACGATCAGCGTGCCCTCAACGTTGATCGCGCCGCCATTGACCAGGGTGCCGTTGCCGCCGAGGGTGACCGACACGGTCGACGCCACGTCGAGCACGGCGTTCTTGCCGAAGGTGACGGTCTCGCCGATGGCATCCGCGGCGGCTCCGAGGTTCAGCGAGCTGGCCGTGCGAAAGCCGGCCGCAAAGTCGATCGCCGCATTATCGAACTGCGCGGAGGTGCCGAAGGTCACTGCCGAGCCACCGACGCGGAGCAGGCCGGGCGACGTGCCGTCCGCAGCCACGAAACTCGTATTGTTCAACAGGGTCAGTTGGCCGTAGTTTGCCAGCGTCAGCACGCCGAAGCGGTATGGGGCCGCCATATCCAGCGTGCCTTGCACGCGCACGCCGTCCAGGGCAGCCGCGTCGTTCCGCATCATGACGCCGCCGTTCATCACCAGGCTGCCGCCCCTAAGCGTGCCCTGCAGCAGCAGCCTGCCACTGGTCAGATTGAGCGCCGTCTTGACGTCCAAGCCCTGCAGCGAGACGCCGAGCGTTGCGCCTGGCGCATTCACGTTGACGCTGCCGATGGTGGTCGCCGCCGCATTGCCGACCTTGACGGTGTAGCTGCCGAGCGCGTCAATCGTTACAGCATCGTCCAGACCTAAGCTGCCGCCCGGCACGGTTCCAGACGACCAGTTCGCCCCGATATACCAGGAACCGTTACCGCCCAACCATTTCGCGTTTGCCACTGCCGCACATCCCAAAACACAGGATTACATGATGGCAATGAATTAAATTTAATACGATGCTCAGCGGCGGTCTGGGCCGTTATAGCTTTGCAATGGCTTTTTATGGATACAATTGTTTATAGGACCGCGCAGCTACCAAATCTCAAAGCCATCGATCGCAGGGCAACTGCACCGACCGACGGCACGCAAAGGCCTATCCGTCCGTAAGTTAAAGCTGCGCGAGGCTGCTGCGGGCCGCCTCGATCAACTGCTCCATTTCCACCAAGGCCCCGTTATCCAGGTTGGTTTGCGCTGCAGTCAGACTGGCCTGCACGGTCCCGATCGTTTGATCCGCTTCAACGCCGAGACCGGCGGATCCCGCCTCGCCCAAAGCCGCCAACGCCAGAGTAAGACCGCGCCGGATCTCGCCGGCATTGGCCGCGACCGCCGCACGGTGCACGCGGTCGAGTTCGAGCAATGCCGTTTCCAGCAAGGCACGGCCGTGGTGCGCTTCGATCGACACGGCGGCTACTTCTTCGCGCCGAGCGGATAAAGGTAGTCGAGCAGGAAATCCTTCACGGACGTGGGCGGCTTGGCGTGTTCCTGCATGGACGCAGCAGCCACGGCATTGTCGTTGTGCGGACCGTCCCTGTGCACGGCCGCATCATGTTGAACGAACGCATCATCGGGCATGTCGCTGGGCGGCGCGCTGGCCTCGATCTCGGCGTGTGAGGCCTCGACCACGGACAGTTCGCTGTGGCTCAGCAACGCCACGGTCTTAGACCCAAGCTCGTCCGACTGCACCAGCTCCACGACTCGGCGCAGCGCATCGCTCCGGCCCAGTGCATAGGCGCGGTGCAGCGCTTCCTGCATGGTGGCAGCAATTGTTTCCAATTCATTGCTTTGCATCAAGTACCCTCCTATGGCGTGGGCGACGCTAGTGCCAAGGCCCTAGCCAGCGCAACGTCGCCTGCGTATCCAGACGGTGCCGTCACCCGATCAAGATGCGCGACGGGAGCTGGGCATCCCCTGGAATTGACCGTCAGGGTCCAACGACGCAGGGATAACCACAAAATTTGTGCGGAACCGTGGGGCCAAGCTAAATTCGCATTTGGTTTAGGCTGGTGTCGAGGCGCGGCTTGGAGAGCAAGGTTTGGACGTTCCTGAAGCTGCACTAGGCAGGCTCGCCGGCCGGGTCGCGCTGGTGTTCGGCGCCGGCTGCGCTGGGCCGGGCTGGGGCAATGGCAATGCCGCCGCCGTGGCCTATGGGCGGGCGGGCGCACTGGTGGTGGCGGTGGATCGCGACCAGGCAGCCGCAGAAGCTACCCGGGACCTAGCCCGGGCCGAGCGCCTGGCATCCGAGGCATTGGCGGCGGACGTCACCCAATCCGATAGCGTGGCCGCCGCCGTGGCGGACACCATGCGCCTGCATGGCCGCATCGACGTGCTGCACAATAACGTCGGCCATGCCGGCATGGGCGGCCCGGTCGAACTGCCGGAAGCCGAGTGGGACCGCCTGCTTGACCTGAACCTCAAGGGCGTGTTCCTGGCCTGCAAGCACACGCTGCCGATCATGCTGCGGCAGGGCAAGGGAGCGATCGTCAACATATCGAGCATCGCCGCCATACGCTGGACCGGCTACCCCTATGCCGCCTACTACTACGCGGCCAAGGCGGGGGTGAACCAGCTTACCGTCAGTTTGGCGATGCAGTATGCCGCCCAGGGCATCCGCGCCAACGCGATCATGCCCGGCATGATGAACACGCCGCTGATCCATCAGCAGATCGCCGGCCAGTATGCGAGCGCCGCGGACATGGTGCGCGCCCGCGAGGCCGCCTGCCCGATGGGCCGCATGGGCACGGGCTGGGATGTCGCGCACGCAGCCGTGTTCCTGGCGTCCGACGAGGCTTCCTATATCACCGGGGTATGCCTGCCGGTCGATGGCGGGATCAGTTTGCGGGGCGGATGATGGCCTTAAAATAATGGCGTTCAAGGGCAAGGCGCCCGGCAGCGGATCGGGGGAAATGTCCCGCCGCACGCAGTTGCTTCGGCCGTTGATCGCGCTTTCGGACAAACAGGTGAGCGAGGCGCGGCGGATGCGCCGGGCAGGCGCCGAACCAGAGACGATCGCCGCCGCCATGGCGCTGCCGCTGGATGAGGTCGAGAAGGCGCTAGTGCAGATGCGCTCGGCACGGCCGGAAACGACGCGCGGCACGCTCAATGTGACGCTCGCGGCGCATCGGCTGATCATGAAGGAGCGGATCGGAGACGAGCCAATCTGGCAGACGATGGATCGGATGCTCGACGAACTGCTCCGCCTGCGCGCTGCTGCCGCACCCCGCAAAAAGCCAGCGCCCCCGCCGCAGGACGATCTGCTTTCGCCGCTGCCCACCCCTAATCGGCAGGGTGACTAGTCAAAACGGCCCTCTCGCCGCAACGAACACAATGTGAGACACGACACAAATGATCTACGCCTTCCACGATGCCGCCGCTGCTGCCTTGCTGCCCGCCCGCGTCTGGGCCCGTGCCGCCAGCACGATACTGCGCGGGGCACAAGGCCCGGAAGCGTTCACCTGGGGAACCCGCGCTGCCGTAGCCTGGGCGGATGTCGCCAACGACGTGCTGCGTCCACGCGGCAAGCCGGAATGGAACATCAAGGTCAGCCGCGGCGGCGAGGAGCCGTTGCACGAAGTTGTTGAGCTGGACCGGCCCTTCGTCAGGCTGCTGCGTTTCCAGGCGCCGGGCGCAGTTGGGAAGCGCGTTTTGCTGGTGGCGCCGATGAGCGGCCATCATGCGACCCTATTGCGCGGCACGGTCCAGGACATGGTCGACGCCGGATTCGAAGTGTTCGTGACCGACTGGCGCGACGCCAAGATCGTGCCGCTGCTGCACGGCGACTTTGATCTCAGCAGCTACGTCGAGACGGTGATCGCCTTCCTGCAGCACCTCGGCCCCGACACGCACGTGGTCGCCGTGTGCCAGCCCGCGCCGGCTGTCATCGCGGCCGTATCGCTCATGGCGACGCGCAACGACCCGGCGCAGCCGCGCAGCATGACGCTGATGGGCGGCCCGGTCGACACCCGCGCGGCGCCGACCGTCGTCACCAAACTCGCGCAGGAGCATCCGATCGAATGGTTCGAGCGCCATGTGACCGCGACCGTGCCGCCCTGGCACCCCGGCGCGTTCCGGCGGGTTTACCCGGGCTTCCTGCAGCTCGCCGCATTCATCTCGATGAACCCCGACCGCCATATCGCGGCGCATCGCAAGATGTTCGACCACCTGGTCCAAGGCGACGACGAGAGCGCTGCGGCGCACCGCCGCTTCTACGATGAATACCTCGCCGTCATGGACGTGCCCGCCAGCTACTACCTGCAGACGGTCGAGACGTTCTTCCAAAAGCATGATCTCGCCGAGGGCCGCATGCTGGTGCGTGGCGAACGCGTCGTGCCTTCAGCGATCGAGCGCACGGCCTTGATGACGGTCGAGGGCGCGCTCGACGACATCTCCGCCCCTGGCCAGACCATCGCCGCGCAAACGATGTGCAGCGGCGTGCCGTCGGATCGCCGGATGCAATACCTGCAGCCCGACGTCGGCCACTACGGCATCTTCAACGGCCGCAAATGGCGGAGCGAAATCCTACCCCGCATCGGCGCCTTCGTCGCGGCGAACTGACCGAGGTTACTCCCCGCCCGTAACCGACACCGGATCCCAGGATGTCCCGGGTTCCGGATGTCCGGCGACGTGCTGGTAGTTCTGATAGATGCCCATCCCGGTCGCGACGTCCTTCCACTGCGTGATGATCGAGTGATAGGCGTTGCCGTCAAACCCCTCGCGTTCATGAATCACCCGCATCGTGCGGAATAGCTGACCCAGAACGTTCAGCTCTTCAAAGCCGCCGTTGCGGATCGTATCGTACCATTGCAGTCCAGGGCCGGCGGAGACGTCGAACGTTACGGATGTGCCCGGCGGGCCGGCGTACACCCGCTTGAGGGCCTGACGCGCCGCCTCCGCGCCAGGCCATACAGTGTTCCAGGTGCCGAAGAAGAACGTTTCAATCTCGTTGCCACGCTTCATGCGGCAGCTCTCGGCATCGGCGGGGTCGGCGCCGAGATAGATGACCGATGGCCCGACGCTCCGGTCCACGACGCCAAAATTGACTGGGCAGGGAGGCGGCGCACCGGCTGCAATTGCGGCAGCGGGCGCCAACCCGAGCGCGAGGGTATAGGCCAGTAATAATTTTGTCATCGATTGCATATACGACGTGCCTCGGAAAAAAAAGGCGGCACCCGAAGGCACCGCCAAGTTTAGGGAGGAAACGTCCTGCAAACAAAGCGGCAAGCCGCCGTGTCGCACCCCGGAGATGATGGAAGCACGCCCGGAATGCAAGCCCAGCGACATTAGAATTTGCTGCACTGCATCACGAAGCCGTTAAGGTCATCCACGTCGTGCTGGCGCACGGCCAACCGGAGGGGTCCACTCGCCCCGCTGCCGCGCCGTCCAGGCATAACGCGTGTCGCCCTCCAGCAAATGCAGGCTGTCGTGCAGCCGGTTGCGCTCGAGCCACCCGACGGCGGCCTCGAGTTCCTGCAGGGTCATGGCGGCCCGGCTCTTGCCCATGACCCGCTTCAGCACGGCGTTATAGCGATGGTAGCCGCCTTGGCCGCGCACCTGGCGCAGCGCGCCCTCGTCCTCGACCGCCTGCGCCGCCACCATCTCCCCGACCTGGCGGCGCAGGCGGCGCTCGGCGACGCTCGGCAGCTCCAGCAACTCGCTCTGCGCCGCCGGGTCGCCGGCGACGAAATTGGGCCCGGGCTTCAGCACCGCATAGCGCAGGGCCAGCGCGTTACTGCTGAGCGGAACGATGCCGTCGGCGGCCTCATTGACTTGATCCTGCAGCCAAAGCGGCAGCCGGCTTTGGCGTTTCGGCACCGGCGTTCGGGCGAGGGTGCCCTGCTCGGTCTCGATCCGGTGGCGGAATTTGGCGAATAACGGGTCGTCCGGGTGGAAAACCAAGGCGCGCTGCGCCGCATATGGCCCGGCGTTCGGGTCGACGCGGGTGGCGCGCGCGACCATCTGCTCCAGCCACGGCCGGCTGCGAATCTGGGTTAGCGCCGCGACGACGGCGACCTCCGGCGCGTCCAGGCCCTCGTACGCCATCGCGACCGTGACCAGGATGGTGGGATCGGCACGCAGGCGGAAGCTCGCCAGCGTTTCCCGCGCGTCGCGCTCGTCGCTGGTGGCCAGCCGCACGTTGTCCTGCTGCGCGCGCGGCAGCCAGGTCCGCACCACATCCTGGTAGCGCCGGGCCGAGATTTGATCAGGTGCTACGATCAGCAGCTTGCCCAGGCCCCGGCCCTCGCCGCGCTCTGCCCGGCGGCGTGCCCGCAGGCTGCGCGTCGCATCGAACGCCTGCCGCAGCAGGTCGTCGGCGAACCCGGTCCGCAGCGCCGTGAACAGCGCCGGCCGCGTCGTCTCCGTCGGCCAGTGGCCGAACAGCCGATGCGGCCCGACCTCCGCCGGCGAGCCGTCCTGCTGCTTGACCTCGGGATCGAGCCAGCGCGCTTCCCCGTCCAGAGCGCCGAACACCACCGGCAGCACGGCGCGCTCGGCCAAAGCCTGGGCGCGGCTATAGCCAACCACGGCCCAGCCCGGCGCCGCCATGTCTACCTCCCGGGTCGCCGCCCGCTGCCCGGCGCGGTAGGGCAGCCACAGGATGCCGCGCCCGTCCGCGCGCTCCAGCGTGCCGGACAGCAGCAAGCGCAGCCGTGCCGTCTCCAGCATGGGATGCAGGGCGCGGCTCCAGCCGGACGCCTCGTCGGGTCCGGGGTCGGCGAGCGGGTCCGGCGCCATGTCGGACAGGGCGGGCAGATGATGCACCTCGTCGACGATCAGCAGGTAGCGGTGCCGGCGGAACTCGGCCAAATGCAGGTCCGGCGCGGCGGCGACGCCCTGATAGGTCGTGACGTAGCCGGCCAGGCCGCGGCACGGGTCCGGATCATTGCCAGCAGCGCGGACGGACAAAGCATGGTCCAAGGCGACGCGCCAGGCTGGGTCGGCGAAGGCCTCCTCGGCCTGCAGGCGCAGGCTGTCCCGCGGCACGACCCAGCAGACGCGGTCGATGATGCCGGCGCCGATCAACGCCGCCGCGGCGATCACTGGCAGCAGGCTCTTGCCGCCGCCTGGGGTTACGGCGGCAAGGATGTCGCCGACGTCGGTCGCCTGCCCGGCTGCGATGGCCTGGACGATGGCGGCCACCTGAGCCTGATGGGTACGAAGCGGTCGAGTCGGCACACGGGCTCCGGCAATAGGACTGCCGGCACCATGAGTCCATTAAGCCCGGATGTTAATCCCCCTCGACGGACTTTATTCCGGCGCCTGCAGCGACGGGCGACTGATGCTGCGGCCGTGCAGCAGGGGCCGTTCCTCATGGTTCGCGGTGGCGGTCATGATCACGCCGGCCCACAATGCCAGTGACAAGGCGCCAGCGAGCCGCGCGTGCCGGGTCAGCGTGCCGCCGCCGATGCTTCTCAGGCCCCGCGTTTTTGGCAGGCTGAACACCGATGCGTTGAGCATCGCGGCGCCGACCAGAAGCAGCTTGGGCAGGAACCAGCTATGGCTGCCGGTCTGAATAGGGTCATACAGGAACAGCAGCGCGCCCGATGCCAGCGTGACTGCAAAGCTCGCATGGGTGACCGGCAGTACGATCCGCGCCAGCGCGTCGAGGGCGATATCGCGTCCTAACAGTCCGAGCAGCCGCAGGTCCAGCAGCACGATCGCGCCGAAGAACACCGCGGTGCCCCCCACATGCAGCACCCGCAACGGCCCGTGCCAGCCCTGCAGCCGATAGAGCGCTATGCGAGCGGAGCTGGTGGCGAGCCAGACTAGCCAGTCGCTCGGCACCACCAAGGCGGTGTCGGAATAGACGCCATGCAATCAGTCAGCACTCCAGCACGTGGTCGAACATCGGGCGCTCGAATATCAAGCGCGGGGGGCAGCCGCCTGCTTGAATTGGGCGACGATCACCTTGTAGGCGGCGACCGATTTTAAAGGCTGCTCCGGCGGCAGCAGCGATCCGACGATGGCGCGCATCTCCGTCAGCTTTGCGCGAGCAAGGATAAGGTTCGGCGAGCCGTGCAGCTCGGGCCGGCCTTCCAGCCGCCGCAGCTCCCGGTCAGCGTAGATCAAGTAGCCCCGGCTGTCGTGATACTCGACCGGCTTCTCGATCCGGCCGCCCTCGATCGACTCGCTGTAGTCCTCGGACGCGATCGTCGCGACCTCTCCCAGCACACCTAGCATGAACCGCTCGTTATCGAGCAGTCCCGCCGGCACGGTGGCGCGCACGGCGGCGATGATGCCGACCACTTTCTGGTATTGCGCTGACGTGGCCGGGTCGGTGGGCTTACCGGCGGCCAGCGCCTCAAGCGCGATCAGCTCGCCGTCGAAGCCGGTGACGCCGCGGCGCGCCAGCTCGCCGGAGATGTCGTCATACAGTTCCCGGATGGGATGGCCGAAGTGCGGCAGGGCAAGCTGGGTCTGGCTGGCGTCGATCAGCTCGCGCCCGACCATCAGGTGGCCCTCCAGCAAGCCCAGCTTAAACAGCAGCTCGGCGTGGTCCTCATTGCGTATGGCGGCGTCGGCCACGGGAATGACCGTGCCGGGCGGCACGAACTCGATCCCGCTTGCATAGGCGTGCGCCAGGCGAGGCGGATGCGCGTTGCAGATCGTCGCGGTAAATTCTGGACGCAGCGCCGGCGCGGCGCCGGTCGGACACGCAGCCACCAGCAGCGCCGCGGCGGCCGCGACCACCAAGCCGGTCAACATTGTCATCCGCCGATGCCGCATCACATGCTCTCCCAGTTGCAAACCACTTGCATCTGGCCGGGAGATAATGCAATTGAGAGTCGGTTGCAACAGGCTTGGAAGGCTTCTCATGCGGGTTCATCTTCTGGGCGTCACCGCCCTCGCCACCCTGATGGCAGCCCCTGCCCCGGTGTGCGCCGAGGACTCGGCAACCTTCCATTTGAATATCAAGAACCATGCCTTCGAGCCCGCTGAGCTGACGGTTCCGGCCGGCAAGCGGCTGATCCTGATCGTGCGCAATGGTGACGACACCCCGGCTGAATTCGAAAGCAGCGCGCTGGGCGCGGAGAAGGTCATCTCCGCCGGGCGCGAGGCGACGATCCGGATCGGCCCGCTCGCCGCCGGGCGCTATCCGTTCAACGACGAGTTCCACCAGGACCAGGCGCACGGCGTCCTGACCGCAACCGGAGAATAGCGCCATGCTGGCGAGCGCGTTGATCGTCTTTCGAGAGGTGTTCGAGGCCGGGCTGGTGCTTGGGATCGTGCTCAGCGCCACCCGCGGCGTAACTGGGCGCGGGCGCTGGGTCACCGGCGGCGTGTTGGGCGGCCTGCTCGGCGCCTGCTTGGTCGCGGCGTTCGCCGGCGCGATCGGGGAGGCCATGCAGGGCTCCGGGCAGGAGGTATTCAATGCTGGCATCCTGCTGGTCGCCGCCATCATGCTCGGCTGGCACAACGTATGGATGGCCCGGCATGGGCGAGAGATGGCCGGCGAGATGAAGGCGCTCGGCCGCAGCGTGTCGGACGGCAGCCGCACCCTGCTCGCCTTGGCCGTGGTGATCGGCGTGGCGATCCTGCGCGAGGGCTCGGAGGTCGTGCTGTTCCTGTATGGCCTGGCGGCCGGGGGCGAGGGCGGCGCGTCGCTCGTGGGCGGCTGCGTGCTGGGCCTGCTCGGCGGCGGCGCAGTGGCGGCCCTGCTGTATCGCGGCCTGGTCGCAATTCCGACCCGGCAGCTTTTCCGCGTCACCAACGTGATGCTCTCGTTGCTGGCGGCCGGCATGGCGGCGCAGGCGGCGGGCTTCTTGATCCAGGCCGACCTGCTGCCGAGCTGGGGTGCGCAGGTTTGGAACAGCGCGGCCTTGCTGGATGAAAAGAGCATCGGCGGACGCGCGCTGCACGCGCTGGTCGGCTATACGGACCGGCCGGCCGGGCTGCAGCTCGTGGTCTATGGCATGACGCTCGCCGCACTGCTGCTGGCCGGGCGGGCCGCGGCGCCGCAGGGTGCGCCGCGTCATGGAGGAGGTGCACCACAACGTGTTTGACGCCAATAGCCGCCCGGGCGCAAAAAAGGCCAGGCGCGCGGACACTCCCGGCGCCGTGGATCGGAGTGTTCGATTGAGCGATCTGGCGCGGCATAACGCCACGAGGCCGAGGGTCGCCACCGCGCGCCCGACGAAAGCAGCGGCGCCCCAGTTCGACCCCGCGGGGCAGAGCATCGAGCGACTGTGCGTGGAGCACGGGCTGAAGATGACCGGGCAGCGCCGGGTCATCGCCCGCGTGCTGTCGGAGGCCGAGGACCATCCCGATGTCGAGGAGCTGTATCGCCGCGCCGTCCAGCTCGACGCCCGCATTTCGATCGCCACGGTTTATCGCACGGTGCGCCTGTTCGAGGAGAAGGGCATCCTGCACCGCCGCGATTTCGGCAGCGGGCGCTCGCGCTATGAGCCGACTGACCACGGCCAACACCATCACCTGATCGACGTCGAGACCGGCCATGTGCTGGAATTCAAGAACGCCGAGCACGAGAAGCTGATCCGGACGATCGCCGAGCAGCTCGGGTTCGACCTGATCTCGTTGCGGCTGGAACTCTTCGGCAAGCGCCGCACTACTTAGCGGCTGACCCGGCTATGGCCACGCGGGCGAAGGTGCTGACGATGCGGGTCGAGGCGCGCAGCGTTCCGCGCAGCGACCCGGCCACCTTGGAGGCGCCGGCGGCACGGCAGCGGTAGGGCACCGGAAGCTCCAGGATACGCAGTCCGGCGCGGGCCGCCTTCATCTGCATCTCAATGTTCCAGCCGTACGTCATCTCCGTCATGCCCAGCCGGGCCAGGCTGTCGCGGCGAATGACGCGGAAGGCGCACATGTCGGTGTAACGGACGCCATACAGCGCGCCCATCAGCCGGCCAGCCACGGCGCCCGCGAGCACCTGGTGCCAGTTCATCGATCCTGGCGCCCGCTGTCCCCGGGTGCGCGATGCGATGGCGAAGTCCATTGCGCCCTCCAGCACCGGGCCAGCCAGGCGTGCAAGCTGGTCGGCGCAATCTGCCCCGTCCCCATCCATGAAGGCGATCACGTCGCAACTAGGCGACGCCGCCGCTGCCCCCCGCGCGCAGGCCCGGCCATAGCCGCGTCCGCCATCCACCACCCGCGCGCCAGCATTACGGGCCGCGTCCGCCGTGCCGTCGGTGCTGCCGCCGTCGGCGACGATCACCTCGCCCGCATTCTGCTGCAGCACCTCGCGCACCACTGGGCCGATCGCCTCGGCCTCGTTCCAGGCCGGGATCACGACGACCACGCGGTGCAGCAAGGCTACAGGCTCCAGCGCAGTCCGCAGCCTTGGCAGGGCTTGGGCGGCGTGTCGCTGACCAGGCCGGTGCGGAAGTCGCGGTAGGCCGGGCTGTTCCAGATTTCCCGCAGCGTCTGCTGCGTCGCGTCGCCTAGGGTGTAGTTCTCGTAGCCGCGGGCCGAAAACGGGGCGATGCAGCAGGGCAGCGCCCGGCCATGCGCGGTGAAATACATCAGCGACCACGGCCGCCGGCAGGTCGCCCACGGTTTGTCGTCGGCCGCCCGCTTCAGGCTCAACCCAGGCTCGGTGGCGCCGGACGCGTCGAGGATGACGCCGAGCTCGCGCCCGATCGCCTGGGCGTCGGCGATGGTCGCTTCCTCGTCGGCGCGGGTTTGCTCGAACAGGCTGCTGTCGGGCCGGGCCATGCCGAAGCCCGCCTCGTCGAACACCAGGCGCTGCAGATGCACCTCGCTGACCCCGATGCGGGCTGCCAGGCGGACGAACTCGGGCAGCTGGTCCACCGTTTCCTTCAAGCCAGTGAGCCATAGCGAGACCTTCGGCTTGGTCGCGCCGATCGAGCGCTGCAGGTTGGTGAAGCTGCTCACGTTGCGCACGATGCGGTCGAACATGTCCTTGCCGCGCACCTTCATGAACGTCGCCGCTTCGGCCGCGTCCAGCGACACCCGCAGCTCGTCGAGGCCGGTCTCGATGATCTCCATCTGCTTGCGCGGTGCCAGCAGGGTGCCGTTGGTGTTGAACAGCACGTGGGTGCCGCGCGCCTTCAAGTAGCGGATCATGCGCGGCAGGTCGCGGACCAGCATCGGCTCGCCGACGCCGTGCAGCACCACGCGGGCGATGCGGGGCACCTGGTCGACGATCCCAGTGAACAGCTCCCAGCTCAGGTCCATCGGCGGCTCGAGCGCCTCGAAGGTACGCGGGCAGGTTTCGCACAGCAGGTTGCAGCGGTTGGTGACCTCCAGATACAGGCACACCGGCGGCGCATCCGCCACGCTGTCGCGGGCGGCGACCGCCTCGAAATAGCGATGCGGGTCCAGGGACAGCGCCGGGCGTTCGGTCGTGGCGGACATGATCAGCTTCCTTTGACGGCGAGCGCCGGTCGAGGGGTGGCCCGGCGCCGTAGCAGGTCGCGGGCCAGCAGGATAGCGAACGGCACGAAAACGATGGCAGGCGCGGCCACGTCTCCGAGGCCGTGGTCGAGATACAGCGCCGGCGCCGCCAGGGTCAGCCATAGCACACTAGGCACCGGCGCCAGGACGGAGGGTATGGTCAGCGCGGTGAAATACCATGGGTAATGCGGTGACAATACGGCCATCACCGCCGCGGTCAGCCAAAGCGCGTCACGGCAGACCACGATCGCACGCGCGGCCGGGTCGTCCGGCAGCGGCGCCCGGAGCGAAACCCAGGCCGCAAGCGCCAGCAGCCCCGCCAGCGTCGCGGCAAGGTAGGCCGGTCCCGCCCAGCCCGGCAGCGGCCCCAGAACGCCCAGCAGCCGCAGCAGGAAGAAGCCGCCGCCGGTATTCAAGCCCTCCTCGGACGCGTAGCCCGGCAGATACCCCAGCACGCGCCAGCCGGCGCCAGCATACCAAGCGTATCCCGCCGCGATCACCGCTCCGCAGATGAGCGGCGTACGCAGGTCCCACCGGCGCCAAATGGCCGGGAACAGTGCCGCCGGCAGCAGCTTGCACAGCACCGCCAGCGCCAGCGCCGCGCCCGCCCAGGCCGGACGACGCCGGACCGCCGCCAGCAGCGCGAGCGCCGACAGCGCCAATGCGGTGGCGTCGATATGGCCGCCGCTGGCGAACTCCCAAACCGGCAGCGGGTTCCAGGCGTAGATCAATACTCGTTCGAGCGGCAGCCGGGCCGCGCGCAGCAGCAGCAGCGCTACCCCGATTGCCAGCGCGTCGAAAGCGAGCATCACCGCTTTCACCCCCCAAATCGTCGGCCAGGACAGGCTGATGGCGGCAAAGATCGCCTGGGCTGCGGGGGGATAGATGGTGGGTGCCGTATCGGCGCGGTTGATGTTGGGATAGATTGCCTCCGGCCCAGCACCGGTGTCCCGCAGTGCCGCCAGCGCCGGATCGGCTGGCAGATGGATGTAGGGATTGATCCCCGCCGCCTGCACCCGGCCGTCCCAGACATAGCGATAAAGGTCGGTGGACAGCAGCGGCGGCGAGGTGAGTGTCAGCACCCGCATCATTGCCGCCGCGGCAAGCACGGTCAGCAGCGCTGGCCGTAGCGGCAAGGCCCGCGCTTGCGTCAGCAGCACCGCGGCTGCGTAGCACAGCCCGGCGCCGGCGCTGAATCCGACATAGGCCACGGTCCGGCCCCGGTCCATGCTGCCGATGTCCCCGGCCATGCGCTGCCACAGCCCGCCGGCGACCATCGCCGTGGTCAGCAGGCCCAGCGCCGCGAGGGCCATGATCCCTCGGGTTGGCCGCATCAGGCGTCGGACGGCGCGGGCCGTAGGCGCTTCCTCAATCGCAGCACGGCGGGCGCCGCCGTGGCTTGGATGCTGGCGGTGACGTTCCGCAGGAGGGCGGCACTGACGGCGATCACAGAAACAGCCACAAGTCGCATCGTCGGCTCCTCTGAACTGCATGAAGCCAGGCAGCCTCGCGATGAACTCGCACCACAGCACAGGTTGCGCAAGGATTGTGGCAAAATGGAGAACGCTGCCTGAACCGAGTTCACATATGCGCAAGCCGGCAAACCGGCGGCCTTCTGCTCCGCTGTGTCCGCTCGACCCAGAACGGACGAATATACTGCATGGACTCGCATACCCTGCTTTGGCTGACCACGTTCATAATGACCGCTGGCGGCCTGTTGATCCTGTTTACCGGCAAACGCCGCACGGCTGCCGAGGAACTTCATACGGTGTTGCACGGCATCGTGCCGCTGATTGCCGCCTGCTCCTACTTCGCGATGGCCAATGGTCAGGGTGCGGTCATACTGGGTGCGGACGCTGCCGCGGCCGGCACTGGCGCTGGGCGCATCTTCTACTTCGCGCGCTACATCGATTGGACGTTTACGACGCCGCTGCTGCTGGTAACGCTGTCGATGAACGCTATGCACGCCGGAGAAAAGCGCGCCGGCGCGATTGCCGGGGTGGTGCTGGCCGACGTGATGATGATCCTGACCGCGCTGTTCTTCGGCATGTCGGAGGTCGCCTGGATCAAGTGGACCTGGTTCATCATCTCCTGTGCGGCGTTCCTCGGCGTGTTCTACGTCATCTGGGTCTCGCAGATGCAGGTCAACGCGCTGGAGCGGGACGATGTCCGCTCGAGCTACCGCCGCAACGCCAGCATGCTGACCGTGCTGTGGCTGGTTTATCCGATTGTCCTGGCGGTGGCGCCGGACGGGCTCAACTACATCGGCGACACCGCAAGCGTATTGCTGATTGGGATTGTGGATGTGGTGTCCAAGGTCGTTTATGGGCTGCTGACCGTCGCGTCGGACGCCAAGACGACCGAGCGCGACTTGGCCGAGAGCGGACGCTCTGCTCCGCTCCGCCGGGCCGCCTAGCTTGGCGCATGCGGCCGCAAGATTCACTGAGCGGCCGGCTGCCCCTTCAAGCCTGCCATTCCGGCCGGTCCTGCTTGCAGGGCCGGCCTTGGCGCTTACCGCCGTCATGCCGCCCGGTATCCAATATGTCTGCGCGCTGCTTGCCGTGATCGTATTGGGCGTGCCGCATGGGGCGCTCGACGGCGAGATCGCGCGCGCTCTGCTGCGGCCCCGGTTCGGCTGGGCCTGGTTCCCAATCTTCTCGCTGCCCTACCTTTCGCTCGTTGCCTTGGTGCTCCTGGCCTGGCGCTTGGCGCCAGTGCCGACGCTCGCGGCGTTCCTTGCAGCGTCGGTCTGGCATTTCGGATCGGAGGATGCGCCCGGAACATACCTCGAAGCGATCGTGCGAGGCGGCCTGCCGATTGCGGTGCCCACGCTGCTGCATCCCGCCGCAACCACCGCCGTTTTCGCGACCGTCGCCGGGACGCCGCTGGCGCACCCTCCGGAGTGGCTCTGGGGCACCTCGCTAATCTGGTTTGCATTTACGATCATCTGGACCGGCCGCATCGTGCTGCGACGGCAGGAGAACTCGCTCATGGTGCCAGCCATGCTCGCCAGCGTGTTTGTCGTATTGCCGCCGCTTACCGCGTTCGCCGTCTATTTCGTCTGCGTCCACGCGCCGGCCCATACAGCCGCGCTGATCCGCGATCCGCGGCGAGCGCCGCGCGTCCAGGACGGCCGTAGCGCGATCCTGCTGGCGTTGCCAATCACCGGCCTGACGCTGCTGATCGGCGCTGCGCTATGGCCGCTCTACGCCGGGGCGCTGCCGCAACGGCTGCTCTGCCTGACCCTGCAGGGCCTGGCCGCGCTCACCCTGCCCCATATGCTGCTCGACGCTTGGCTGACCCGGCGGCTGGCGCTTAGACCAATGTCGTCCTGACTGGAAACGCGCTTGCGTTGCCAGTCAGGACGGCAAAATTGGTCGCTCGAAAAAATGCTAGCCCGGCGGCCGGGTGGCGACCATCGCCGGCGTCCCGCTGAACCGTGCGAACCAAGCCGCCAACGCCGGATGCGTCGGGCGCCAATCGAGTTCGGCATACCTGAAATCGAGGTAGCCCAGCGCACATCCAACGGCGATCGAGCCGATGTCCGGCGTATCGCCCAGCTCCGACGCGGTCGCCTCCAACCGGTCCAGCCCGGCCGCCATCTTCGCCATCATGCCATCGGTCCAGGCATCCCACCGCGCCTCGACTGGCCGCAGGGTGCCCTCGTAACGCGCCAGCAACGCGGCATCGAGCATGCCGTCGCCGAGTGCCTGCCGTACCAGCGCCGGCCATCGTACTGAGCCTGCGCCGAACAGCTTGCCGCCCGCCTGCGCGTCCAGGTACTCGCAGATGACCCGGCTGTCATACAGCGCCTGCCCGTCTTCGATGACCAAGGTTGGCACCTTGCCCAACGGGTTGTGCGACGCAGCGCCCTGGTCCCGGCTGACCGGGGTTCCGGCATAGGGAAGCAGCTCGATCTGATCCCGCAGCCCGCACAGTGCCGCCACGATCAGCACCTTGCGCACATAGGGCGAGGCCGGCGAGTAGAACAGTTTCATGGGCGCTCCTGGCAGTGATGACGTTCCAATGCGGCAATAGCCGGCACGCTGCCCGTCAGCCGCGGAGTGCCCGCACCATCGTGCTGCCGAGTGCGGCCGGGCTTTCGGCGACGTGGATGCCGGCCTGGCGCATGGCTTCGAACTTCGCCTCCGCCGTGTCCTTGCCGCCGCTGATCACCGCGCCGGCATGGCCCATGCGCCGG
>JAABUM010003990.1_pt1 | contig 17254 bp, 20 predicted proteins | sample 5559161 | NCBI WGS metagenome assembly JAABUM01 (sample SAMN10711868, study PRJNA513369) | rock metagenome | isolation source: Antarctica rocks | place: Antarctica: Victoria Land, Siegfried Peak nord | reverse complement strand
GGGGCGAGCACGGGATGCCCGCCGCCAGCGGCGAGGTCGAGAACAGGGGCGCCGACGCACCCCAGGCGGGCATCACGGCTGGGCCGTGCGAGAATACCAGCGCAACGAGCCCCTTCTCCAGCGGCGGTAGCGTGTACACACCCAGCGCACCGCAGTGACCGGAGTTGCCGAGGGCCACCGCGGCGATCCCGTACTGCTGCGCCCGCTCGCCAGCGGTTCCCGCCGCCGTCCACAGCTGCCAGTGCCCGAGTCCCCCACCGCCGTCCAGCACCACGAGCGGTCCGGTGTCGGTGACGGTCGTGAGGGCGGCGTGCGGCGGGTAGCCGCCGGCGAGCATTCGCTCGAGGTAGTACGGCAGCCGCAGCAGACCGTGCGACCCGACTCCCCAGCAGTCCGCCAGGACGATGGCGCGCGCGCTAGTCTCGGCATCGGTCCGGTTTAGCCCTGCGGCCTGCAACAGCTGCGCGGCAAGGAGCTTTGCCTCCCCTACGGTGAGGCTCATGCCCTGCGCGCCGTCCTGCAGGAACCCACCGCGTGCGTCGCGGAGCCGCCACCGAGGACACGACGGGTGTCGTCGGCCAGGATTTCCAGGATTCGTAGCTGGCTCTCGGCTGTGATGCCGGCGACGTGGGGTGTCAGCACGACGTTGTCGAGCATCTCCAGCCCACCGGGCTCGGGAGGTTCCGACGCCCTGACGTCGAGCCCGGCCCCGCCGAGCCCGCCGGCGAAAAGGGCGGCGTACAGGGCCTCCTCGTCCACCACCTCGCCGCGGCCGACGCTGATCAGCAGCGCGTCGGGGCGCATCGCGGAGAAGAAGGAGGCACCGAGAAGCTGGTTGGTTTCCGCCGTCGCCGGCAGGTGGCAACTGATGACGTCCGCGGACGCCGCCACCTCCTCCAGCCCCAGCAGCGGCATGTCTAGCTCGGCCAGCTCTGGATGGTCCGGCGGCAGGTACGGGTCGTACGCGACGACGCTCATCCCTAAGGCACGCGCCAGACGGGCGCACGCGCGCCCGGTGGCCCCGGCTCCCAGTACGCCCCAAGTCCGGCCGGCGAGCTCGCGCCCGGGCGAGCGGTCCCAGCCGCCGGCGCGACTTGCGCGGTCCAGCGGCACCAGCTTGCGGACCAGCGCCAGCGCCAGCGCCAGGCTGTGCTCCGCAACGCTGACCGCGTTGGCGCCGAGCGGGGCAACCACTACGACGCCAAACTCGTCGGCGGCCTTCACATCGATGTTGTCCAGGCCGACGCCGGCCCGGCCCACGACCTTGAGCTCACCGCACGCGAGCAGAAACTCACGCGTCACCTGCGTGCGATTGCGCACGATGAGCGCACCGGCGCCAGCGAGCAGCCCCGCGAGCCGGTCCGGCGCCTGCCAGGAGTCCGCGTCCCGATGCACCGACAGCTCCCTGGAGAGCTGCTCCAGGGGTGCTCCCCAGACCCCTTCGGTGACCACCACGTTCGTCATGGCGAGCCGGCAACGCCGACTGCGGCCCCGCCGTCGCGCGCGCCAGCCAGGGACCAGACCGAGCCCCGCTCCGTCCCGTCGACCACGTCGCGGTCGGACAGGCTCCGGTAGAGGACGTCCTCCATCAGCAACTCCACGAATGCCATATCCATGCGGCTCCTCAGGCTGTTTTACGGTCGGCCACCAGCGGCTGTTAGGCGCTGACGAGGTGAAGTTCGCACGCTGTCCAAAGGCCGCTGCCGCACCGCGACGTCTTTCTGGGGCGGTGCGGCAGCGGGCCCAGCTGAATGCAGCTCGCGCAGTTCGGACTAGGCGCTGCGGTACAGCTTCGTGATGGTGAACTCCCGGTGACCGAGCGCCTCTGCGCACGTAAGGCGTCCGTTGATCGTGCGCTCGACGAGGTCGATGAGCTCCTCGCCGGCCTCCTCGACCGAGCGTCCGTGTGTGAGCATGCCCGAGCAGTCGACGTCCATGTGATCCTTCATGAGGACCGCGGTCTTCGGGTTGGCCGTGATCTTGACGACTGGCTGCACCGGGTTGCCAATGACGTTGCCCTGCCCGGTGGGGAAGAGGTTGACCACACCGCCCGCGGCCGTCATTAGCGTCACGCATTCGGCAGCGGCGGACGAGGTGTCCATGAAGTGCAAACCCTTGCGAGCGGGCGCCTCCGCCGGCGCAAGCGCACCGACGACTGGTGCCGTCCCGGTCTTGACGATGTTGCCCAGAGCCTTCTCCTCGATGGTCGACAGACCGCCTGCGATGTTGCCCTGCGTCGGCTGAGAGCCCAGTAGGTTCGCGCCGGTCGACTCGATCATGTCGATGTAGCCGTCGTAGAAGGACTGGAACCGGTTGCGCACCTCGTCGTCCACGCAACGCTCAGCGATGAGGTGCTCACCACCGGTCAGCTCGCTGGTCTCGCCAAAGATCATGGTGCCTCCGTCCTCGACCCAGCGGTCGCTTAGGTAGGCGGTGATTCGGCAGGAGCCGAGCCCGGTGGTGGTGTCGGACTCCCCGTCCTTGGTCGTTAGCATGATTTCCGAGCGTTCGACCGGCTCGCGCTGCAGTTCGCTGGCGTTCTGGAGGTAGGTCTTCACCAAGCGGGCGGCCTGCTCGATGATCTTGAGGTCACCGGAGCCTTCAATGGACAGGCCCTCGACCGGTTTGCCGGTCTTGGCGATGCCTTCCACGATGCGGTTCGTCCAGTTCGGCTCGATGCCGATGACGACCACGGCGGCGATGTTGGGGCTGGACCCGACACCGATGAGGGTCCGGAAGGTCAGGTCGAGGTCGTCACCGAACTGCAGCCGGCCGAAGGCGTGGGGCAGCGCCAGCGTGCCGGGCACGAGCGCGGCGACCCCTTCGGCAGCGGCGTTCGACAGGTCGTCGACGGGAAGCACAGCCACGTAGTTGCGTGTACCGACGGTGCCGTTCGAACGGCGGTAGCCGGTCAAGCGACGCTTGTCTGCCACCGGGCGCTCCTCACGTTGTGGGTGTGGACGTAGTCGCCCCTGGTGATGTCCGCGCTGGCGGTGCCGATGCGCAGGCCGTACTCGATGACGTCCGCGCCGTTGGCCACGTCCTTCAAAGCGACCTTGTGGCCCAGTGGGACGGAGGCGCTGACCTCCAGGGTCTCGGCGTCGCGCTCGTCGAGGTAATTCACCCGGGCAGTACCCGGTTCGACGTCCCGCACGGCCACCGCGACGGCGTCACCGTCCATGTGTGCGAGGAAGTCGGGATTCTCATCGGCCATGTTTGCAGTCCTTCTGTGGTAAGTGGTCTGACCTCACCGGCACAATAGGTCGTACGCTGGTTCCGTGTCAACCTTGTGGCATTCCACATGGAGGTTCGAGGACATGTCTGGGGCACCACCCCCGCTGGGCTCGCCGGGCACCGACTGGCAGGCGCTCGGCCAAGGGACCTTAAACGGCCGGATCCGGCACGAGATCATGCGGGTCCTGGCTGAACGGCAGCTTTCGCCGGGCGATCGACTTCCTTCCGAGCGGGAGCTGGCGGCCGCTCTGCACGTGAGTCGCCCCTCGGTGCGCGAGGCCGTGCGTTCCCTGGAGGCGGAGGGCCGGCTGGTCGTCCGGCACGGCCAGGGGGTTTTCGTCGCCGAGCCGGATGCACGCCGCCGGATGCGTGAGTCCATGGTCGAGCTGGACCACAACCTCGGCGAGCTGTTCGCCATGCGTGAGCTGCTGGAGGTGCCGGCCGCCCGGTGGGCTGCCCGGCGGCAGGACCTGCGGGCGCTCGCCTCAGCACGCCACGCGTACGAGGAGCTTGAGGCCGCGCTCGCCCAGCATCCGCTCGACTATGACCGGCTGCAGAAGCTGGACGCAGCCTTCCACTTCCAGATCGTTCGGGCATCGGGTAACCGCCTGCTCGAGCAGACCCAGGCCGTCCTGCACGATCTCATGGCACAGGGCATGCAAACTACGCTGGAGGTCCAGGGCAGGTTGCGGCAGTCGTCGGAGGACCACGGCCGCATTCTGGCTGCCCTTTTGGCGGGGGACGCCGACGCTGCTGCGCAAGCCGCGCAGCAGCACGTGTATGGCGCGCGCGACGCCGCGAACCGCCGGCTCGCGGCGGTGACCGCCGAGGACGCCGAACTGAAGGAGGCTGGCCTGCCTGATTGACCCGCTGTACGACCCGTGGTAGACCTCACTGGTCAGACCTCTACCCACTTTGAGGCGGACCATGGACAGAGACCGGCGGGACGTACTACGTGTCAGCGTGGCGCGCAGCGACCCGGAGGCAATGCAGCAGTTCAAGGTGGCGCGATTCGCGCACATGACCGTTCTGGACGTCCTGCTCACCATCCAGCGTGAGCACGACGCGTCCCTGGGATTCCGGTTCTCCTGCCGCGTGGCCATGTGCGGCACCTGCACCTTGCGCGTGGACGGCAGGTCCGTCCTGGCGTGCCAGACGGTCGTCCAGGACGAAGCGGCGACCATGGACATCCGCCCTATGGCGGGTTTCTCGGTCCTTCGAGACCTCGTGGTGGACTTCACCCCGTTCTGGGACGAGTGGCAGCGGATCATCCCCTACCTGGTGCCGGTGGGCTCCCTCGACGAGCCCGCCCAGGTCGCCCCGGACTCCGAGGAGCGCAACATCATCGACCCGTCGTTGGACTGCATTCAGTGTGGTGCGTGCTTCTCCAGCTGCGGCATCGCGGGGCTGGACCACGGGTTCATCGGCCCGGCCGCACTGAACCGCGCGATGGTGCTCGTCAACGACTCCCGCGACGCCGCAGGGCGCCGGCGGCTCGATGTCGTCACCGGCTCCGGCGGCGTCGACCGCTGCCGCTACATCTACGGCTGCACGGCCGTGTGCCCCAAGGGACTGGACCCCGCACAGTCCATCCGTCACCTGCGCACAGGGAGGACGACAGACCGTTGAGCACTCTCACTGCGTACGAGGAGATTGAGACCGACGTCGCCGTCATCGGCAGCGGTGGGGCCGGTCTCATGGCCGTCATCCACATGCACGACGCCGACCCGAGCCTCGACGTCACCATCATCAGCAAGGGAGCGGTGGGGCGCTCGGGCTGCACCCGGATGGTCCAGGGCGGTTACAACGCGGTGCTCAACCCGTTGGACTCGCTGGAGATGCACTTCGAGGACACGCTGGAGGGCGGCAAGTTCCTCAACGACCAGGAGCTCGCCTGGACGCTGGTCAAGGACGCGCCCGAGGTGATCCGAGAGCTCGAGACAAAGGTGGGCTGCTTCTTCGACCGCACACCCGAGGGGGCCATCAAGCAGAAGGCCTTCGCCGGGCAGGCTTTCGACCGCACGGTCCACCGGGGCGACCTGACCGGCATCGAAATAATGTCCCGACTGCGCGACCAAATGTTCCGCATCGGACCGCGCGAGCTGGAGGACGTGCGCGCCCTCGACCTCGTCTACGCGCCGGACCGGTCCGTCGCCGGCGTGACCTGCCTGGACCAGCGCCAAGGCCGCTTCATCCTGGTCCGGGCGCGCGTCGTCGTCGTCGCGACGGGCGGGGCGGCAACCATGTACCGCATCGCGGCCCCCGCCAAGGAGAAGACCGGTGACGGGGTGGCCATGTGCCTGCGCGCGGGGCTTGAGGTCCGCGATATGGAGATGATGCAGTTCCACCCCACCGGGCTCCTGGCGGGCGCGTCGCGCATGACCGGCGCGGTGCTGGAAGAGGGCCTGCGTGGCGCGGGCGCCATGCTGTTTAACGCCCTCGGCGAGCGCTACATGACCCGGTACGATCCGGAACGGCTCGAGAGGTCCACCCGCGACGTCGTCGCCAGGTCGAGCTACATGGAGATTATGGCCGGCAGAGGAAGCCCCGCCGGAGGGGTGTTCATCGACATCTCCCACCTTGGGACGGCCGAAGTCGAGCGACGGTTCCCTGGCATGGTGGAGCGCACTCGCCAGATCGGCAGCGACCTGGCGAGGGGACCGGTGGAGGTCTCCCCCACGGCGCACTTCCACATGGGCGGGGTACTCATCGACACCGAGTGCCAGACCTCGGTCCCAGGCCTGCTGGTAGCCGGCGAGGACGCCGGCGGGGTGCACGGCGCCAACCGCCTCGGCGGCAACGGCGTGGCGGAGTCAACCGTGTACGGCTGCCGCGCTGGAGACACGGCCGCCAAGGTCGTCGGCGAGCGGAGCCACGGCGAACCGGATCTTGAGGCAGTGGAACGCTCCTTCTCCGCTGCCGCAGCTCCCCTGGTCCGCGGCAGCGGAAGCACGCCGTTCGAGCTGACCCGCACGCTGAAGGACTCGATGTGGGAGGGCTGCGGGGTGGTGCGCTCCCGTGAGGGCCTGGAGGCGACCCAGCGCACCCTCGACGAGCTCCAGGAGTCCCTGGTCTCGATGTCGGTGCCGGCGGTCCGCTCCTACAACCCCGCGTGGCAGGAGGCGCTGGACCTGGTGAACCAGATCTCCGTCGCCCGTGCCGTCGTGGCAGGTGCGCTGGCTCGTGAGGAGACCCGCGGCGCACACGCGCGCTCGGACTTTCCTGAGCAGCGCGACGACGAGTGGCTGCAGTACCTCGTCCTGCGGCAGACGGCAACGGGCGAGTTGCACATGGACAAGCGCCCGGTCCTGTTCACCCGGACTGACCCCCGCGACCGCCTGCCCCCCGACCCGTCATGACAGGCGCACAGGTAGCCTTTCTCACCGCCTTCAGCGTAGTGAACGTCACGCTGGTGGCCGCTGTCGTCGTGGTCGTGCGGAACGCCCGCAGGATGGACGGCGGGACGTTCGTGACGCCGTCGCTGCTCAGCAGGCTCGGACGGCTGCCCGCCGAGCGCAGCGACGTCAACCGCTGGGCCTTCTACGCCCATCGGCTCAGCGGAATCGGCGTCTTCCTGTTCATCTGCCTGCACATCATCGACGTCTCGCTCTACGCCGTCTCGCCGTCGCTGTACGACGAGGTGCACCTGCTCTACGGCAGCGCACCGATGCGCGTGTTCGAGGTCGGCCTGCTGCTGGCACTGCTCTTCCACGCGCTGAACGGCCTGCGCGTGATCGCGATCGACGTCTGGGATCTCGGCGTGCGGCAGGCGGCCCGGCTACTGGCCGTCGTCGTGGCGCTGACGGCCGTACTGACCGCCGCGGGTGGGGTTGTGATCCTCGCCCCGCTCGTGGCCTGACCGGAAGGGCAAGAGAGGAGAGCCATGACCACCCAGCACGACGAGGTGCGCCAGCGCCGCAGCCCGGTGAGCGAGCGTAGCCGGTACCTCACCATCAGGGTCACCGGCGTGATGCTCGCCGTGCTGGCGCTCGGCCACTTCGGGCTCACGCACATCGTCAACGACGTGGCGCAGACCGACTCCTCATTCATCGCCCGGCGGTGGTCGTCGGTCCTGTGGGTCACCTGGGACGGGCTGCTGCTCGGTACCACGCTGCTGCACGCTGCCGCTGGCCTGGTCACGGTCGTGCGTGACTACCGCACCGGCCAGGCCTCCCGCCGCACCGCGCTGGTGCTGGTACTGGGGCTGGTCCTGGCGCTGCTCGTCAGCGGGGCCGCCACTCTCACCTTCGGGGTGCTCGGTTAACCGACCGGTCGACCACTGACACGGAAGAAGCGTTCTGACGGCAACCACGCCGACATCAGCAACCGGCGCACTCTACGACCACCTAACGGAGGTCTCCGCGACGTGAACACGAAGGCTCTCACCCCCCGGACGTGCGCAGCCCGGTCAAGCCACGTGCACGACCTTGAGGAAGGGGGCGCCGGGCGGCGTCTGGAGGCGATGAGCAAGGCGATCGACGTCTCGGACAGGACCGGCATCATCATGTGCCAGGGTGCCAGGGTGCCAGACACCGGGATCTGCGTCTTCTTCGCCAGGCTAGGTGGCTGGTGTCTTTCGCCGCGTGGCGGTCCCGGGGTTTCGGTCGTCTCTTGGGGAGAATGTCGTTATGACGCTGTGGTCTTGCTTGGGGGGTGAGTCGTGACGTTGGGGTTGGCGCCGAGGCAGGCGGATCTGTTCCGGTCCACGGCCGGGTTATGTGGGCCGCGGGTGGCGCCGGGGTCGATCTACGGGTTGCTGCATCGGGAGTGTCACCGGTTGTTCCCGGATGAGATGTTCGCGGACTTGTTCACCGATGTGGGCCGGCGCAGCGTGCCGCCGATGATCGTGGCGGTGGTGATGGTCCTGCAACGGATCGAGGGCTGCAGCGACCGTGAGGCGGTGGACCGGTTCTGTTTCGACGCGCGGTGACAGTACGCGGCGGGCGGCCTGGATTTCGACTATCCGGGGTTCGTGCACACGGTGCTGGTGGACATGCGGGCGAGGTTGGCTCGCTCGGACGCGCCGGACCGGATCTTCGAGGCGGTGCTGGAGGTGGCCCGGGCGGCGGGGCTGCTCGGGCGCCGGCGGGGTGCTGGACTCGACGCCGATCTATGACGCGGTGGCCACGATGGACACCGTCACCCTGGCCCGGTCCGCGATCCGTGGGGTGTTGCGGGTCGCGGACAACATGCTGGAGGCGAGGGTGCGGGCGGTGCTGACCCGCGACGATGACTACCTCACTGCCGGCAAGCCGGCCGGTGACTACGACGATGCGGCCGCGCGGGTCGAGCTGGTCGACGCGCTGGCCAGGGACGGCATGGCGGTGCTGGGCGTGTTGGACGGGCGGGAGCTGGTCGAGGTGGTGGCCCGGTCCGGTGAACTGTTGGCGAGCGTGCTGGGTCAGGACCTGGACTGCGACGAGGCGGGGGTGTTCCGGATCGCGCGGCGGGTCGCGAAGGACCGGGTGATCTCCACGGTCGACCCGCAGGCGCGGCATGGGCACAAGAGCGCGGCGCGTGGCTTCGACGGTTACAAGGGACATGTGGGGATCGACCCGGACAGCGAGATCATCACCGCGACCACGCTCAGCGCGGGCAACGCCGGGGACGCCGGCGTGGCCGAGGACCTGATCACGGACCTCCTCGACGCCGGCGAGGGCCCGCCCGCCGAGCCCGCCACGGCCGGTGAGGACGACAGCGTGGCCGGCGAGGGCCCGCCCGCCGCGCCCGCCATGGCCGGTGAGGATGACGCGGACGATGCAGAACGCGCGAGCGTCCATGGTGACAACGCTTACGGCACAGGCGGATTCCATGATCGGCTGGAACGGGCTGGGATCGACTCCAAGTGCAAGACCCAGCAACCTGCCAACTCCGGCGGCCGGTTCAGCAAGAACGAGTTCGAGATCGACCTTGAGCGCGAGAGCGTCACCTGCCCGGCCGGGCGCACCGCGCCGATCCGTCGCGGTACCGACGGTGGCGGTACCGCCAGCTTCGGTCCGGCGTGCGCGGGGTGCCCGCTGCGTGAGCAGTGCACCAAGGCCGCCGCCGGGCGCAACATCAGCGTCGGCGTCCACGAGGAACAACTCGCCGCCGCGCGAGCCCGGCAACAGCACCCGGACTGGGTCGCCGACTACCGGGCCACCCGACCGAAGGTGGAACGCAAGATCGGACATCTGATGCGCCGCCACCACGGCGGACGCCGCGCCCGGGTCCGCGGCCAGGACAAGGTCGCCGCGGACTTCGCCCTGCTCGCCGTAGCGGTCAATCTGGCCCGTCTGGCTGTTCTTGGCGTGGCATCTGTCCCCGGATCGGGGTGGGCCACCGCAGCCGGGTGACAACAGGGGTCAGGAGCCCCGATCGCCCTCCCAGCAGCCGAACTGGGCGCCCGAGGCGCAAGATCGCGCCAGGAAGGGCCCGATAACCTTCGCCCGGTCAACTCCCCGCGTCCTCTCCAGAGGATGGCTGCAGGCCGTGACCCCCCGCCCCAGCGGCCCCGCGTCCCCACCGACAGCCGTTCAACACCAGCCACCTAGGGACGGATATCCCCGTCAACGGAGGCAAACCGGCGCCATCCCCGCGGCGGAACCGCCGTCGCCAGCGAGCATCACGACACCGGCATCCCCGACTTCCACGTCGAACTCGTGAACAGCGGCGCGCTGTTCGCTATTATGGACTCGCACAGGGCCTCGGCGTACGAGCAGGTGCAGCAGCGCACGGCTCTAATATGGGCGAGCGAGCCCTAGCGCACTGTCGATCCGTGAGGTCGCTGCCCCCCGACTGACGGCTGGTCAGCCAAGGTGCTTGGCCACGCGACTGTCGAGTTCCGTGGCCGCCACAGCCAGCTTGGCCCGGGCATCGCGGCTCCAGGTAGCCCTGTCGTCCGCGGCGGCACGGGCTCGCGCCAGCGCGTCCCGCATCGGGGCCGGCGCCGGCCCGCCCAAGACCGTGTGCGCGGCGATGAAGCCGTGGGGGTCAAGGGCGCGGCGGACTTGCTCGTCTTCGAGCCCGGCACCCCGGCCGAGGACCACCTGCGACGCCTCGTCCAGCAGTGCGGCGTCCACGTCCGTGGGGCGGATCCTGCGCTCGGTCGCCAGCCGGACCACATAGCCGACCACCCGGTGGGCGCTGCGGAAGTCCAAGTCGGTGCTGCGGTGCAGCACCGCAGCCAGTTCGGTGGCTGTGGAGAAGCCTGCCGCAGCCCGCTCCGCCATCCGCTCCCGGTGCACCGTCAGGGTGCCGAAGGTGCCCGTCAGCAGATCTAGCGAGGTGGAGACCTCCTCGCACGCGCGGAAGGTCGGAGGCACCATCTCCTCCTCGACGTCCTTGACGTCACCGAAAGCGGTGTTGTGCAGCGACCCGAACGCGGCAGCCATGTCCCCCACCGCCCGGGCGGCGCGGGCGCGGACGTACTCGAAGGGGTAGGCGTTCTTCTTTTGCGGCATCATGCTGCTCGAGCCGGAGAACGAGTCACCGATCTCGACCAGGGCAAACTCGTCGGTGTGCCAGGTGTACATGTCCTGACAGAGCCTGCTCAGCGTGATTGAGAGGTTCGCCACCGCGGCCGTCGTCTCGAGGGCGTAGTCGCCCGATGCCACACTGTCGATGGTGTTCACCCGCACCTCGTCGAACCCCAGCAGGTCGCTCACGAACTGTCGGTCGATGGGGTAGGAGGTGCCGGCCAGGGCGCCGCACCCCAGAGTGCACGCGTTAGTCGAGGCGTAGGCCTGCTGCAGCCTGGCCGCGTCACGATCCAGCGCGTCCACGATGCCGAGCAGGTAGTGCCCCAGCGTCGAGGGCTGTGCGGGCTGCATGTGGGTCCACTGCGGCATCACCGTGGCCGCTTCCCGCTCAGCGATGTCGAGGAGGGCCTGCACCAGTTCTGATAGCCGCTCTCCCACTACCAGGATGCGTTCCCGCAGCGCCATCCGCGTCAGAGGTTCAGGCCGCGTCCGGGCGAGGTTGATCTGGCCCGCAGCGTCGGGGCCGGCGTACTCGGCCAGCCGGTGCTCGAGGTGCGAGTAGAAGTACTCATGATGGGGGTTAAAGGCATCGAACGCTTCCCGCCCTTCCTCGGACATCCGAGCCAGCCCGGTGAGCAGGCTGCGCACGTGTTCGGCCCGGACGATTCCGGTCTCGGCCAACATCACCGCCCAGGCCCGGTTAGTCTCCACCAGCGCGTCGAAGTAGTGCTTCAGCATAAACCGGAAACTCGGCTCCAGGACGGTGCGAACGTACACCGCCCCTGGGGCCTCCGACAGCCTGTGTCTCGAGATAGACTCGGTCATTTCGTCCTCCGCCATGTCGTCTCCTCTGCGCCAGTCGCCTACCACTGGTTGTGCGAGCGCTCAGTCGGCGCCCTCGGTGGCCGACGTCTTGAGGAACAGTTCCGACGTCTCGGGCACCTTTTTGAGCAGACCGACCTCCGCCATGAACTTGGCAAAGGTCCCGAAACCGGTCGGGGTGACCGGGAAGCTGACGCCCTCGCTGGTGATCTGCTTTTCCACGACTGCCGCGTCGGCCCCCATCTCGGTCGCCAGGATGGCTCCGGCCTTAGCCGGCTGGTCGGTGAGCATCTTGTTGGCGCTGGTCACCTCGTCGACGAGCGACGTGACGAACTGGGGGTTGCAGTTCGCAAAGTCGCTTAGGACGAAAGCGCTGTTGAACGTGTGCTTACCGAAGAGGTCGTAGCTCTCGAGAATCTTGTGGGCACCCCGCTCCGCCTCCTGCGACTGGAACGGCGGTGACGTCACGTGCGCCGCGATCTGGCCACCGATAAGCGCCTGGACACCGTCCGGGTGACCCATCGCAACGATCTGGCTGTCCAGGGCCTTGGCGTCGCCGAGCTGCTCCTTGGCAGCCTTGCGGAGCACCACGGACTGGATGGAGTCCGGACCGGGCATCGCGATGCTTCCCTTGCCCTTCAGATCCTTTACCGACTTGATCGCGGGGTCCTTGACCATGATGTGCAGGCTCATGTCGTTGAGCGCGGTGATGACCTTCCAGTCCACACCGCCGTTGACCCCGACGAGGAACGGGCCGATGCCACCGGAACCCACCTGGATGTTCTTAGAGATCATGGAGTCTCGGATGGCCGCGCCGGAGTTCAGTTGTCGCCACTCGATCTTGACGTCGGGCATCGCCTTCTCGAGCGTTCTCTGCTGCTTGATCAGGAGCAGCGGCGCGTATCCGAGCCCCGGCTGATAGGCGATCGTCACCGAGTGGGCCGCGCCTCCCTTGCAGTCGTCGCCGGCTTTCCCTCCGCCGCTGGCCGTGCCCGTCCCGCCACCGGGCCCGCCGCACCCCGTTACCGTCAGCGCGAGCACACCCGCGAAAGCCAGGCGCCTAAGACCCTTGCCCGTGCGGGATGGATTGAAGATTCCCATATTGAATTTCACTTTCTGTGCGGTTGCGTCGCTCGATGGGTAGGCGGTGCTAGCTGGTCTTCATGCCCCACTTGATCACCGTCTTGCGTTCAAGCACGGCGAACAACAGGTCGAGCGCGATGCCGATCAGCGCGATGGTCACCAGACCCGCGAAGATGTCAGGCGTCCGCAGGAAGTAGCGGGCGTCGTTGATGAAGAAGCCGAGACCGCCCGTTCCACCGGCGACGCCAAAGACAAGCTCCGCGGCGATGATGGTGCGCCAACCGAAGGCCCAGCCGGTCTTGAGCCCGGAGATGGTGTGCGGCAGGGCAGCCGGCATGAGCACGTCCTTGACGAGCTTCCACCCGGACAGGCCGATGTTCCTTCCGACTGCCAGAAAGGTCGGGTTTACCGTGCGGAAGCCGGTGCTCACGTTGATGGCGATCGGCCAGATGACGGCGTTGGCGATGACCACTACGAGCGCCGTGGTGTTCAGCCCGAACCACAGGATGGCCAGAGGCAGGACCGCGATGGAGGGCAGTGGGTTGAGCATCGAGGTCAGTAAGACGAGGATATCGTCCCCGATCGCCGTCCACGTCGCCAGCGTAGTCAGGACGGCCGCCATCAGAATCCCGATCGCCATAGCGGTGAGCAGGATCTTCAGCGTCGTGAGCGTCCCGTTGAGCAGCGCCCCGCCGACGATGCCTTCGTATATCGCGACGGCGACGTCCACGGGGCTCGAGACCAGCAGCGGGTTGACGTCAAAGATGGTGACGTAAGCCTGCCACAGCACCAGCATGCCGATCAGGAGGGCAACCCGGCGCGGACCGGTAGGCAGGTGGCCCCACCCCCGGCGTTGTCGCTTGATCACAGGGGAAAGCTCAGAGGCAGGGGTCTGGTGCTTGAGCTTTTGGTTCATCTCTTCTCCTACTCGAAGGCCACGTCGTCGAGCTGGGCGTTGTCGCCTGCGAGCAGCGACCTGAGGTGCGTCAGGGCCGCCGTGAACTCCGGGGCCGCAGGGTCGTCGAGCTTCGACACGTCCACGACCTCGACGACGGTCGACGGTGGGGTGCTGAGGACCACGACTCGATGGCCGATGTACACGGCTTCCTGGATGCTGTGGGTGACGAAGAGGATCGTCACGTCCGTGCGCGCAGCGACGTCGTTCAGCTCCGACTGCAACCGCGACCGCGTCTGGGCGTCGAGCGCTCCGAAGGGCTCGTCCATCAGCAGGATGAGCGGGTCGAGGGCTAGGGCGCGGGCGATGGCGACTCGTTGCTTCATGCCGCCCGAGAGCTGGTAGGGATACCGGTCCGCGGCGGGCTTTAGATGCATCAGCTCGAGATACTCGTCCGCGCGGCGCTCCGCCTCGGCCTTGTCCCGGCCGATGACACGTTGCGGATAGACGATGTTGTCGCGCACGGTGCGCCATGGGAACAACTGGTCGAACTCCTGGAAGACGACGGCGCGGTCAGGGCCAGGGGCAAGGGTCTGGCGCCCGGCGACGGTGACGGTCCCGTCCATCAGGTGGAGGAAGCCGGCCACCGTCTTCAGCAGCGTCGACTTACCGCACCCGGACGGGCCCAGGAGCATGATCTTCTCGCCCGGGCGGACCTCGAAACTGACGTCGCCTACGGCCACCACCATCTCTCCGTTGACCTCGTACCCGATTTTGGCGTGCTCCACGGACAGCAAAGGCCCGGAGTTGCTGTTCCGTCGCGGAGCTGCTCCCGGGCGGGTGCTGTTGTTCAAGGCGTCGACTCTCCGTTGAGGGCTAGAGCATGTGACCCAGGACACTGGCTAGAGGTCTGTCCACATTGATAGCACGTGGGCTGTGGCGCAGGCAAGGGTCGTCAGTGGAGTTGGTTGCGCGAAGAGGATGCGGGTTCACCAACGGCTGCGGCTGCGGAGGAGGCCGTCAACGAGGGCTCGGGTGCCACTCAGCTCCAGCTCCTGCAGCAGCGACCGCAGCGCCATGGCTCCTGTGAGGTTCAGTCGTCCGAGCCGGTCGAGGTGGATCAGCACGCACTTCACCTCGTCATGGGAGTCAATGCGGGAGAGCACAGCCGACTGCATCGACGGCGCGGACCGAAGTCAAGCAGCCCCTGCGGGCGGATGTGCAGGAGCTATTGTCAAGACCTGGATGAGGAGTTTGATCAGGCGGCCTCGGTGGCCGTTTCCTCGTTCTCCCGCTCGACGAATTTGCCTCGTTCGAACCTCGCGCCGGCGCGGACGAGGGCGACCAGGTGTGGTGCGTTGACGGCGCGCCAGCGGTGTTGGGCGGCCTCGATCAGCTTGAAGGCCATCGCGATGCCGGCGGCTTTGGAGCCGGGTCCCTTGGTGACCTTGGTCCGATGACGCACGGTCGCGAAGGTTGACTCGATCGGGTTGGTGGTGCGCAGGTGCACCCAGTGCTCGGCCGGGAAGTCGTAGAACGCGAGCAGCTCCTCCAGGTCGTCCACGATCTTCGCGACGGCCTTGGGAAACTTCGCCCCGTACGCGTCAGCGAACGCCTTAGCCGCGGCCTCGGCGTGCTCGCCGTCCTCGGCTGACCAGATCTCGGCGAGGGCCTTCTTCGCCCCCGGATGCGCCGACTTCGGCAGCCCCGCAAGGACATTCGCGATCCTGTGAAACCAACAACGCTGCTCACGCGTGATGCGGGCATCGACCTCGGTGAGCTTCGCGCCCCGCCGGAGCCAGTAGCCCCCGGTCGGCGCGCGGTCATGACCCGAGGGCAGGTCCGGACCCAGGTGCCGACTGCAGGCCCCTTGGCGAGTGGCTCGGCGCGCAGGTCGGGCCGACGGAGCAGGAACAACGCCGCTTGCGCCGCTGACCACCGGCTAGAGGGTTCGGAGCATCCGGGTGTTGCCGAGGGTGTTCGGCTTGACCCGCTCGAGGTCGAGGAACTCGGCGACGCCCTCGTCGTAGGAGCGGAGCAGCTCGGCGTAGACCTCCGGCTCGACCGCCTGCCCGTCGATGACCTCGAACCCGTGCCGGGTGAAGAACTCGGTCTCGAAGGTCAGGCAGAAGATCCGCCGCACGCCGAGGCCGCGCGCGTCCTCGAGCAGCGCTTCGAGGAGCACACCGCCGACGCCGGTGCCGACGTGGTCGGTGTCCACGGCGAGGGTCCTGACCTCCGCGAGGTCCTCCCACATGACGTGGAGCGCACCACAGCCGACGACGTCGCCGTCCACCTCGGCGACGCGGAACTCGTGCACCGACTCGTAGTAGGCGACGGCGTCCTTGGCGATGAGCGTGCGCGCGGCGGCGAGCGGCTGGACGATCTGCCTGATCGCCCGCACGTCAGCGGTCCTGGCGCGGCGGACGTGGACGCTCACTGGAGGTTTCCGTCCTTGAGGTCGGCGAAGTACCCCGTGGCCTGCGCGTCCCACACGACGATGGACTCGCCCGTGGCTGTCGTGGCGACGGTCCCCGCCGCCACGTGGCGACCGACCCGGTCGAGGTTCATCGAGTAGCCCCCCAGGACGAAGGTCAGCAGCTGCTCCGCCCCGAGGTCGGTGGCGACGTGGGGGTCCAGGACCGCGAGGATGTCGGGGACCACCGCCGGGCCACCCAGGGCGGCCGTGGCTCCGACGGCGAGAAGGATTGTCCCCTGGTTGGCCGAGCGGCCGAAGTCACCACCGGCAACGGTATGCCGTTCGCGCGCCAGGGCAAGGGCACGGTCCCCCGTCAGCGTGCTCGCTCCGGATGGCACGCTCGCGCCCTCCCCGAGGCTGACCGCGCTCCTAAGGCTGATCCGCAGCCCGCCGAGCCCGTCGATGATCTTCGTGAAGCCGTCGAAACCGGTGAGCAGATATCCCTCGACCGGCACCCCGGTCGCGGACCGGACCGTGGCGAGCAGCGCATCCGGACCGCCAAGGGCGAGCGCTGCGTTGATCTTTCCCCGGCCCCCGGTCGTCAGCGGGACGTACGAGTCGCGCGCGATGCCGAGGATGCCGCCGCCGCCACGCCCGTCCATCCCGACGATGTGGAGGCTGTCGGCCCGCGAACGGGCGACGTCCTGACCCGGTCGGGCATCGGACCCGGCGACCAGGAGCAACCGCGGGCCCGCGCCGAGGACGTGCTCGGTGACCCCGAGCGAAGGCCACCATCCGCCGGCGACGTGCCAGGTGTCATCCGGTCCGGCGACCGCCAGGGTGACGTCGTCGCCCGCTGTCACCACGGCATACGGCTGCCGTTGCCAGCTGCCGATCTCGGCCGTCGCCGCCAGAGGCCGAGCCAGAGCGGAGCGCCGCGTCAGGACCGGCTGGACGACGGGGGAAGCGGCGACCGGCTTGCCGGCATAGAAGCTGCCGAGGAGAGTGGCGAGCGGCGCCGGCGCCCCAGCCACCGTGAGCTCGGCCGCGGGGGCGGAGGCGGGGGGCGGCTGGCCGGTGGGTTCCTGTGGTCGTGACATGGTGCTCGGTGTCGTCGTGCTCGGTGCTGTTGGGCTTCGCGCCGCGGGACCCGGCTCGGTGCAGGCCCCGAGCGCCACCGTCGCCACCAGGGCAAGGGCCACGAACGGCGGGGGGGCGGACCTCTTCACGAGGACACCGTATGCCGGGCGGTCACCGACGGTGGCTCTGGTGGCCTCATCCGGTGATCGGGAGGTCCTCGAGCGCCTGACGCAGCAGGTGGATGAGGGCGTCGACCTGGAG
>JAABUM010003989.1_pt1 | contig 17260 bp, 11 predicted proteins | sample 5559161 | NCBI WGS metagenome assembly JAABUM01 (sample SAMN10711868, study PRJNA513369) | rock metagenome | isolation source: Antarctica rocks | place: Antarctica: Victoria Land, Siegfried Peak nord | reverse complement strand
GCCCCGGGCGAGGCGCACGGCCTCCGCCCGGAACTCCGAGGGGTAGGGTCGGTGAGTACGCGGCATCGGGACACCTCCTCGGGTACGACCCAATTCTCATATGTCCGTAGCATCGGGGCAACCCCACCTCGCAGTCAGTCCAGCCGGAGTACGGTAAAAGCCTCCGCCAGCCCCATGCCGACCGGCGCGGCTCAGCGCACGCCGACGAAGACGATCGCGATCGCCAGCAGCAGGATCAGGAAGCCGCTGCGGTGGGTGCGGCGGTTGAACGTGTCCTTGGGCACGGCCGGGTTCCCTTCAGTCGCGCGCGGTATCCCGACGCGCGCGGTCGAGTTCGGCGCGGACTGCGGCGAGACAGCACTCCCAGGCGCGGCGCACTCAGCGATAGCGGGCCAGCTGGGTGGGAGTGGCACGCCGACTGCGCCGGGCTTGTTCTTGTCGTCTGCCTGGGCCAGGAGCATGCGGATGCGGATCACGTCGGGCGGCGGGCCACCCGGGCGGAAGTGATGCATCGCGCCCTCCCGTGCCTGTGGTCGGATGAACGAGAGCGCAACACCGGAGAGAAGGCAAGATGAGTGCCACACAGATTGCGGTGGCGGTTTGCGCGGGGGGTTCTAGAACTCCCCGTCCGCGTCCCGGCGAACGCCGAGTGCCTCTGCCTCACCTGCGTCGAGGGGGGCGGCGGGACCAGTTAACAGGTTCAAGGCACGCCAACCCTCCTTGGCGTGCCTTGAGACGTGGGGGAGGCACTCGGGCTCCCTCACTTGAACGCGATGGTGCCTGGCACCTGGATCGCCCCGGTCCAGACAGATGGCTATCTGCTGTGGGACTCCTGGGTGATGGCGGCGTAACGCGGTATCGGCAACAATACGTAGAGGCTTGATTGGACTAGTGTGCGGGATGTACGACACGAGATGATAGCCATAACCTTGCGACGCCGCATCGGCTGGCTGGCAGTGATCGTCTTGCCGATGCTGATACAACTCGCGCTGATCGAAGGCGTCTGGCCCGATTCCATCTTCGGCACCCCGCGCAGCCACGTCTACGTGGTCGCCACCACCGCCGCGCTGCTGGGCATCCTGGCTGCGCTGATGGCCTACGCCGCGCTCCAGGTGCGGGATACGCGCGTCTTCTTCCTGGCCCTCGCCTTCCTCAGCATCTCCGGCCTCTTCCTGGCGCATGCCCTCACCACGCCCGGCATCATCGTCCCGTACCAGAATCCGTGGGTCGGCTTCTCCGCGTCATTCAGCCTCGCGGTTGGCAGCCTCTGTCTGGCGCTGAGTACCCGGGAGTGGCCGCAGCACATCGCCGCCCACATCATCGCGCAGCAACGCCGTATCTTCGCCCTCGTCGTCTCCATCCTGCTCGCCTATAACGCCCTGGCCATTGTGACCTCCCTCATCCCACCCGCCGCATCGTGGTTGCCCGCGCCGGATGCCGCCCTGCCACACCTCGCCCACCTTCCCGGCGCGATCCCAACCGCGACGACCGGCCTGCTCGGCGTGATGGGTAATCCGCTCCTCGCGCAGATTTGTGCCACCGGCGCGGTCGGGCTCTTCTGCACGGCCATCTGGCGACATATGCGCCGGTATCGCCTCGCCCCATCCGCCCTCGTCGCCGGCTTACTGATCGCCAGCATCTTCCTCATCCAGGCGCAGGTCATCCAGGTCACCACCATCGTCTGGCACGCGAGCTGGTGGGAGTACCATATCCTGATCCTCGGTGCCTTCTTCGCCGCCGCCATCGCCCTGGCGTTCGAATACGCGCGCAGCGGCAGCCTGGTCGGCGTGGTCGAGGGTCTCCTGCTACGGGATACGGTGCAGCAACTGGAGCACGGCTATACGGAGGTGATCGTCGCCCTTGTCGCTGCGGTGGAGGCCAAAGACCCCTATACGCGCGGCCACACGCAACGGGTCGCGGAACTCGCGGTACGTATCGGCGAAGAGTTGCGCCTCGCCCCCGAACGTTTGCGGACCCTGGGCCGGGCGGCGATGCTGCACGACATCGGGAAGATCGGCGTGCCCGACGCGATCCTGAACAAGCCGGGCAAACTGACCAGGGAAGAGTTCGCGGCGATCCAGGAACACCCTGTGCGCGGCTACCAGATCATCGGCGGCATCCGCTCGTTGCGGCGCGAACTGAGCGGCGTGCGCTCACACCACGAACGGCTCGACGGTTCCGGCTATCCCGACGGCCTACGCGGCGATGCGATCCCACAGGAGGCCCGGATCATCGCCGTGGCCGATGTCTACGACGCCCTGACCTCGCGGCGTGCCTACCGCGATGCGCTGTCTTCGGCGGCGGCGCTGGCGATCATCGCCGCCGACACCGGGCTCGATGCACGATGCGTCGCGACGCTTCCCGCCGCACTCGCTCGCGTAAAGACCCTTGCCGACGGTCAGCGGTTCGACATTATGGCCATCGAGCGCCCCATTTCACCCCATCCAATGGCCGCCGACTAGCCCGGAAGACCATCAACCTGTTCCCCATCGGCACCTTCAGTAGCTTTCGCACAAAGACCCCGGCCGATCGACCCGAAATAGCCATCTGCACAAAAAGCAATCCGCCAATTAGGCACGATCGCTATGGCTTTTCCGCACAGCGGACGCCTAAAATTGCCTCGCGTCTCGAAACGGCAACGATGAAATAGATGAAAATATTCGTGTATTGGGAGGTGGCGACGTGAGCGACAGCCTGCGCGAGTTCCTGGAAATTTCCTACGATGAACTCGAAGAGTTGAATCTGAACGCCAAGACCCAGCGCCTCAACCGCGTCGCGCCGGACCGGATCCAGGAAGAGCGGATGCGCTACTTGGCCGACGAGAAGCGCATCAAGGCGGTCACCGTCTGCTTCACCGATCTCGAAGGCCGCCTGCACATGCTCGACTATGACAAGAAGTTCCTCCTGAAGTCGGCGGACAACCTGACCTTCGATGGCTCGTCGGTGCGCGGCTTCTCGGTGCAGGCGGAGTCCGATCTGCGCCTCGTCATCGACTGGTCGGCCTTCTACTGGCTCCCCTCCGATATCTTCACCCCCGGTAAGGTGCTGGTCTTCGGGGAAGTGCTGGAGCGCGATGGCTCCCCCTACCCCGCCGACATGCGCGCGCGCCTCAAGGCGTTCACCAAGCGGAAGTTCGAGCAGGAGGGGCTTGTCTGCAACGCCTCGAATGAGATCGAGGGCTTCATCTTCGAGGGCCGCTATGCCGAGCAGCTCTACGCGCAGAAGGGTAAGTTCGACTTCATCGGCACCAGCGGCTACTATCATTCGTTGCCGAGCGACCCGCTGCGAAGCTTCATCGACACCGCCGCCGAGGTGCAGCGCGCGATGGGCTTCGTGAACGAGAAGGATCATCCGGAAGTCGCGCCCGCCCAGTTCGAGATGAACTACTCCTACACCGAGGCGACGATCGCCGCCGACCAGATCGCCCTCTACAAGCTGATCTGTCGCCAGACGGCCTACCGCTCCGACCAGACCGCCAGCTTCCTGCCGAAGCCGGTCACCGGCATCAACGGCAACGGCATGCACACCAACATGTCGATCGGGAAGGGCGACACCAACATCTTCTTCGAGGAAGCTGGCGAGGAGGGCATCTCCGGCGCGGCGTGGAACTATGTCGAGCGAATACTCAGCAACGCGCTCGATATCTGCCTGATCCTCAATCCGAGCGTGAACGCCTATCGCCGCCTCGATCCGCACTTCGAGGCACCGAACCAGATCAAGGCTTCCGCGATCGACCGTGGCTCGATGGTCCGCATCCCGATCGGCAACAGCAAGTCGGCCCGCGTCGAGGTCCGCTCGATCGCGCCGGATGCCAACCCGTACCTCACCCTGTACACCCTCTTCCGCACCGGCCTGGAAGGCCCGCATGATGCCGCGATCCGCAACACCGAGTCGATCCTGCCGGACAACATCCAGGACGCGATCGAGTCGTTCCGTGGCAGCAGCTATGTCGCTGAGCTGCTCGACGCGGACATCCGCGACAAGTTCGCCGACCTCAAGCAGGCGGCGGCGGATCGCTCCCCGCGCAAGCTTGGCACGCTGATCAAGCCGTCCGAGATCCAGTTCCACCACGAGGTCACGAACCAGTTCCTCTGGAACGAGTTCTGAACCACAATAGCCGAGCGGCGCATCCGGCGCGAGGGGGTGGCCGACAAGTGAGGGGGGTGGCGGGGCCAGTTGGCTCCGCCACCCTTCGTTAACGCCGCGTCGCGATCACCTGCCAGTGTTACGGATGCAATTGCTGGCGTGCCTGTGCATCGGCTTCGATCTTCTCTCGGCTATAGGTCATCGGTAGGAGCCGCACTTCCTGCCACGCGGTAATCTGGTCGGTGTAGTGCGCGCTCCCCGGATGCCCGGACGCGCCGAGCGGCACGACCCAGCCGCTGTTGTCCCAATCGGCGAGATCGAAGCAGTAGCGCGCCACCGAGGTATTGGTGATCGCGAAGCCAACCCCCGTCAGGCCCGCATAGGCCGCCGCGTTCGGCGTGTCGCCGTCGCCGCCCACCCCGACGGCGGGCGGATCGAGCAGCGCGGCGAGTGCGGGGAACGTGCCGGACAGGGTGTGCTTCGGCGCGGTGCGATGGATCGCTGCCCAGGTCCAGGTGGCCGGGTCGGGACCGAGGCGTTCGGTTAACCAGTCGGCGGCGCGTGCCAGCGCCTCGGACAGCAGGTCGTCCCACCCCTGCCCTGCGGGGAGGATCGACGTGTCGTCCGCTGCCAGCAGCGCCACCACCGTATTGCGGAGCCGACTGCCGATCGAGAGCGCGCGCAGCGGCACCGGCTCCTGGTTGAGCGGTATCGCGGCGAGTTCCGCGAGCCTTGTGCGTTCCGTCAAAAGCGTGGTGAGGTATTCTCGCCAGATTATGTAGATAACAGCCCCATTATTATCAGGTTGCAGCTCGTGGTTCCAGTCTAAAAGGATATGTCGCATCGAGTCGGCGTGGGGAGGGTCGAGTTGCAGTTGGGCGAGACGCGCGGTGAAGTGATAGCTCGGCAGCGATCGGCGATCGGCGTGGATCGCGGCCATGTTGGCGATCGTAGCACCCGTATCGAGTGCGTTGAGCCGCGTGGTGATCCGCGACGCGCGATACCCCGGTGCCCAGTCGAGCGCGACGTAATAGGGGTATTCGTCGGTCACGATTCGGTTGTTCGCGGTGACGAGGTAGCCGCCCTGCGGATCGCGAACGCGCGGCAACGCCTCGAACGGGATCTGTCCCACCCATTCGTGCTCACCGGTCCAGCCCGGCACCGGCAGCCAGGCATTGGCGCGTGAACGGAGCGGCACCTGCCCGCGCATCAGATCCCCGACCGTCCCCCGCCGGTCGGCCATCAAGAAGTTGTTGGCCGGATCGACCCACTGCGGCATCGTCGCATCGAGTTCGGCCACGGTACGCGAGCGCAGCATCGGCAGGAACGTGGTGAAGCCGAGATTCGCCTCGGCGGTCGCGGTGTAGCGCAACGCCAACGCATACCCGCCCGCCGGATCGCCGACCACGATCGGCCCGTGATGCGTCACCGTGACATCGATCTCCCGTGCCGCGCCGCCGCGCACCGCGATCGTCTCGCGTCGGCGCTCGGCCTCGCGCCACTCCCCGCGAAACTCGTAGCGGGTCGGGTCGTCCGGCGCGAAACGCTCGATGAAGAGATCGTGGTAGTCGGCCCCGGCATGGGTGATACACCACGCCACCTCGGCGTTGTGGCCGAAGTGCGGGAAGCCGGGAACACCGGCGAAGGAGTAGCCGATCACGTCGAAATCCGGGCAGGCGACGTGGTTCTGGTAGTAGACGTTCGGCACTTCGAGCGGGCGATGCGGATCGCCGGCCAGCAACGGCAGACCGGATGCGGTGCGCGCGCCGGTGAGCGCCCAGTTGTTGCTCCCCGCAGCCCAATCCCAGGCACCTTCCAGCGCCTCGGCCCCGAAGACCGATTCCGCCGCGTCGGGGAGCGCCGCGTACTCGACCCCCGGCAGCGTGACCACCGGCCCCGCCGTCCCGCCACCATCGCGCAACTTAAGGACCATCTCCGGCCCGAGCGTCTGGAGGATGCGCGCGCGCCAGAGCTTCGTCCCGAAGGTGCCCATCAGGACGTGGCGCACCTTGTAGACCGCGCAGCCGTCCCAGGGCTGCCACGGCTCCGGCGTCGCCCCCACGATCCCGTACTCGACCGGCAAGGTAGCGGTGCTGCCGATGAAGGCGTTGACCCCGGCGGCGTAGGCGTCGAACATCGCCCGCGTCTCGTCGTCGAACGCGGCGTAGTCGGTCTCCGCGCTCGGCGCGAGGCCGAGGCGGCGCATCACGATGTCCTGATCGACCCAGGCCGACCCGGCCCACTCCGCCCAGCGCCCCGCCGCGCGGCGTCGGTCGTAATCCATCTGCCAGAGGCGATCCTGCGCGTGCGCGAAGCCCTGCGCGAAGAAGGCATCGTGTGTGGAACCGGCCCGGATGTGCGGCACGCCGAGACTGTCCCGCAGGATCGCTACCGGACCATCGAGACCATCCAACTGCACATCGTTTTCAAGGTCAGGCAGTGCTGCCCTAAGATCGCTCGCCTCAATCACCACGACCCTCGCCTCCTCGCCATTGCTTTGTCGCGTTCCCATCGATCAATTGATGGGCTAACTGCTGCGTCTGTTGTCCGCCATCGGACATTGACTGTCAAGGAGCCCGGAGCCATCCGGTGCCATCGCCGCAGCGATCGCGGCGATGATTGTGCAATCTTTATCGCCTTCCTGGATATTGCCCTGGTATGAAGTCGCGCGATCCGAACGGATGGGATACAATGCCAGTCGTGCCACAACGACTCCGGCGGAGCCGTCGCGGCAGCGACCACCGCAGCGACCACCAATGAATTGGCGAAGAAGGAGCGTAGGATGGCAATAGCAACACCGACGGCGGGTGGCCCGATCGCCCGGCGCGATGCGCCTCAGAAACTGACCGGCGCGACGAAGTATGCGAGCGACACGCAGTATCCGGGGATGCTGCACGCGCGGCTCGTCACCAGCCCCTATGCGGCAGCGCGGATCGTCAGCATCGATACCACCGCAGCGGCGAAATTGCCCGGCGTCCACGCGGTCTATACCGGGGCCGATCTCTCCCTGGTCGGGATGGAATCCGGCTCGCGCCGCCTCAACTTCCTGGCGCGCGACCTCGTGGTCTTCGACGGCCAGCCGGTCGCGGTCGTCCTGGCCGACACGATCGAGCAGGCCGCCGATGCCGCCGAGGTAGTGACCGTGCAGTACGAAGAACTGCCGGTCGTGATGGACCCGATCATGGGGATGCGTTTCGATGCGCCGACCGTGCGCGCGACCCCCGCTTCCGGTGCCGAGGAGGCCAACCTCCACGCCGCCGTCTCCGGTGGCGAGGAAGTGAGCACCGAGAAGCTCCCCGACAACGTGACCAGCAACATGCGTCTCCATCGCGGCGATGTCGCCGCAGGCTTCGCGGCGGCCGACGCGATCGTCGAGAACACCTACCGCGTGAACTACGTCCACCAGGGCTACATCGAGCCGCAGACCTGCGCCATCATCCCGGACCCGATCTCCGGCGGCGTGACGGTCTACCCGAGCACCCAGGCGTACTTCCAGGTGCGCGATGAAGTGGCGCGGTCGCTCGGCCTCTCCACCTCGCAGGTGCGCGTCCTCCCCCTCCAGCCGGGCGGTGCATTCGGCGCGAAGTACGTCCTCCTGGACACTTTCGTCGCCTCGCTCGTCGCCAAGACCAATCGTCCGGTCAAGCTGATCTACACGCGCTCCGAGGAGTTCCACGCGGCGAACCCCTCGCCGCTGACGATCTTCGAGGTGAAGCTCGGCGGCAAGAAGGACGGCACGCTGACCGCCCTCGAGGCGCGCGTGATCTTCGACACCGGCTCCTACTCCGGTTCGGCCCTGTCGATCGGCTGCCTCCTCCTCGGCGGCTACTACAACTTCAAGAATCTCGACATCCACGGCTACGAGGTGATGACGAATAAGCCGGGCGTGGGGGCGTATCGCGCGCCGGGTGCGCCACAGGCGTCGTTCGCCATCGAGTCGGCGATGGATGAGCTCGCCGCCGCGCTCGGCGCGGACCCGCTCGATCTGCGCCGTCAGAATGCGGTGCAGGAGGGCGACCTCTGGCCGGATGGCAACCCCTGGCCGCGCATCGGCCTCAAGGAGTGCCTCGAAGAGTTGTACAAGCACCCGCTGTGGCAGACGCGCCACAACCTCGGCCCGAACGAAGGGATCGGTGTCGGGGTCGGTGGTTGGCCGGGCGGGCGTGGTCCCGCCGCCGCCGCCTGTCGGATGGATCCGGGTGGCGACCTGACGATCACGACCGGCGTTGCCGACCTGACCGGGCAGTCCACCACCTTCGCGATGATCGCCGCCGAGGCGTTCGGCATGGACCCGTCGAAGGTGCGGGTCGTCGCCGGCGACACCGAGAGCGCCCCGCACTCGCCGGGGAGCGGCGGCAGCCAGATCACCTACACCGTCGGCAAGGCGGTGCTGGAAGCGGCCCGCGAGGCGCGTAAGCAGGCGATCGGGATCGCCGCGACCCACCTGGAAGCCTCCCCGGACGACATGGAGATCGTCGATGGCGAGATCCGCGTCAAGGGTACGCCGGAGAGCAAGGTCACGCTGGAGCAGATTTATCGCCTCAGCACCAGCAAGTACGCGCCGATCTACACGCGCGGCACGAGCGCCCAGGAGGTGATGGCCGCCGGCTTCGCCGCCCACATGGCGCGCGTCCACGTCGATCCCGACACCGGCGAGGTCACGGTGTTGGACTACGTGGCGGTGCAGGACGTCGGCCACGCGCTGAATCCGCCGCTGGTCGAGGGGCAGATCCTCGGCGGCGCGGTGCAAGGGCTCGGCTTCGCCCTCTACGAGGAGATCATCCACGACGAGAACGGCCAGTTGCTGACCGGCTCGTTCATGGACTACGCCCTCCCGCGCGCCGACCAGATGCCGCACATCGAGACGATCATGGTCGAGGTGCCGACCGTCGATGGCCCGTTCGGGGCGCGCATCGTCGGCGAGCCGCCGATCATCCCCGGCGCGGCGACGATCGGCAACGCGATCAAGGCCGCGACCGGCGCGCGCCTCACCGAAGCCCCGATGACCCCCGCCCGCGTGATCGCCGCCCTCCAGAAGTAAGGCTCGATCCGCTGACACGATCAGGAGGTGCCCCCGAACCGCATTGGCTCGGGGGCACCTTCGCGTTCATCATAGCCCGACATGCGCTATACGCCACCGTCGCGGTGCTCTATCATCGCGACTATCCGGTATGGGCTGGCACGAACAGAGGGAGGGAAACGATGCGTCTCGCGGGAAAGGTCGCGGTCATCACCGGCGGCGGCTCGGGGATCGGGCGGGCGACCGCCGAGCGTTTCGCGCGCGAGGGGGCGCGCGTGGTCGTCGCCGATCTGCTCGGCGATCGCGCCACGACCGTCGCCGAGGGGATCATCGCCGCCGGGGGTGACGCCCTGGCGATGGTCGCCGACGTGACCCAGTCGGCGCAGGTCGCGGCGCTGGCCGCAGGGGCGCGCGCGCGCTACGGTCAGGTCGATATCCTGATCAACAATGCCGGGCGCTCGCTCGGCAACGATTTGCGTGACATCGATGAGGACACCTGGGACGCCAATTTCGCGATCGTCCTCAAGAGCGCCTATCTCTGCGTCCGCGCGTTCGTGCCGCAGATGATCGAGCGCGGCGGTGGCGCGATCATCAATATCGCCTCGATCAATGGGCTAACCGGGATCGGGGAGGACGCGTACGGCGCGGCGAAGGCCGGGATGGTCAATCTGACCCAGAATATCGCCGTGCGCTATGCGCCGCATGGTGTGCGCGCCAATTGCATCTGCCCCGGCACCATCCGCACACCGATCTGGGACGCGCGTCTCGCACGGAACCCCAACACCTTCGCGCGGCTCACCAGGTGGTATCCCCTGCGCCGGATCGGCGAACCGACCGACATCGCCAACGCGGCGTTCTTCCTGGCCTCCGACGAGGCTTCCTGGATCACCGGGGCGATCCTGCCGGTCGATGGTGGGTTCATGGCCGGGAATGGGCCGATGGCGCAGGAGCTCGGGGCCGGACGCTGGGACAACGAAAGCTGAGCGACGGCCCAAAAGCTTGTTCGGCTAACGACACCCATCGTACAGATCGTCGATGCTGCGGCGCGAAGGCGCTCGCGTGTGCGACAATTCCATCTGCCTACGAGCGGTGCGGAACATTGCCCCCGCACCGGGCGTCTTTATTGCGAGTTCACGGCTCCTGGTGCAGGGCGTCGGCTCTCCGCCGACGCCGATAGTGCGTGCGAGTCCCATAATGACGAGCGAATAGAAACAGCTGAGGGGGCTGCGGCATGTGGAATGGCCGGATGGTGTCGGTCATCCTGATGACCTACGCCGAGAAAGATTCGATTCGGCGGGTGATCGAAGGGTTCGAGTCGACGGGGGTGGTCGATGAGATCGTCGTCGTCAACAACAACGCCCAGGAAGGGACCGCCGAGGAGGTCGCGCAGACGAGCGCGCGGCAGGTCTTCGAGCGCAAGCAGGGGTATGGCTGGGCCACGCGCCGGGGACTCGCCGAGGCGCAGGGCGATCTGCTGGTGATCGCCGAGCCGGACGGCACATTCATGCCGAGCGATATCTTCAAGCTGCTCGTCTATAGCGATGACTGCGATGTTGTCTTCGGCACACGCACCACGCGCGAACTGATCTGGCGCGGCGCGAACATGGGCTGGTTCCTGAAGTGGGGGAATTGGGCCGTCGCCAAAATGGTCGAGGCGACCTTCAACACGAGCCACCTCAGCGATGTCGGCTGCACCTACCGCCTCCTCACGCGAGGGGCGTACGAGCGGGTCCGCGATCGCTTCCGCATCGGTGGCAGCCACTTCGGTCCCGAACTGATGCTGCTGGCGATCACGTCCGGCTCGCGCTTCGTCGAGATCCCGGTCAACTATCTGCCGCGCGTCGGCCATTCGTCGGTGACCGGCGACATCAAGAAGGCGTTCATCCTCGGCATGACGATGATCGCCTTCATCTTGCGCTTTCGCCTGACCTCGATCGGTCATGCGCGCAAGCCCGCCTTCCACCGCACCATCGAGGGGGCCGAGCGGTGATCGCCATGTCAATTCGTGGATGGTGCGCCGTGATGCGCCGATGAGTCGGACGTACCCACCGCGACGCCTCGCGGTCGAGACGCGATCTGCCGCACATGAGAAGGCGTATGATGCCACGCGCGCGGCGAGTCTGCGCGGGCGCTTGCCGCTCTTCGGCGTCGGCGCGCTCTACTTGCTCGCCCTGCTGATCATCCCGGTGATGACGCCGGTGGCGATCGGCGATGACTGGGTCTATGCGCGCTCGGTCGAGATTCTGAGTAACCAGGGGCGCGTCCATATCCTCGATCTCTCGGTCGTCACGCTTGTCTGGCAGGTGCTCTGGGGCGGACTCTTCGCCGCCGTGCTCGGCCCCACTTTCGGCGCGATGCGCCTCTCCACCGTCGTGCTCACCGGCATCGCCGGACTGGCCTGCTACGGCTGCTGCCGTCAGGTCGGCGCGAGCCGGGGAGGGGCGGCCCTCGGCGCGGCGCTCTATCTCTTCAACCCGCTCCTCTTCTCGATCAGCTACTCGTTCATGAGCGACGCCCATTTCGTCGGGCTCCTGACGATCAGCGCGTTCTTCTATCTTCGCGGGTTACGCCCCGATCGGCTCAGCGTCACCTTCACACTCCTGGGCGCATTCGTCGCCGGACTGGCCTTCCTGGAACGCCAACAGGGCGCGCTGATCCCCCTGGCGGTCGTCACCTATCTCCTGCTCAGTGGACGCCTGCGCCCGAATCGCGCGGGACTGGACCTCTTCGCGCAGGTCGTGGCCGTGCCCGCCACGATGACGCTCCTCTACTATCTCTGGTTCCGCTTCATCCACGGCATCCCCAGAGCGCAGGGCGACTTCCTCCAGAAGGTGATCGATACCGGCGTCGGCGGGGCGCTCCTGCTCGCCGGTCGTCTCGCGGTGATCGAGGCGGCGTACATCGGGCTTTTCCTGCTGCCGCTCGAACTTGCGGCGCTCCTCGCCCTCCCCCGCCTCCTGCGCGCCCTGCGACCGGTAGGGTGGGCGGCGTTCGCGTTGTGGACGGCCTTCATCGTCGGGAGCGGCATCGTCTTCTGGCAGAGCGGACGCCGGATGCCCTACATCCCGCACTATCTCGCCCCGTATGGCCTCGGCTCCTACGATCTGCGCGGCGGTCGTCCGTGGCTGATCGGGCAGCGCGGCATGGATATCGCCACGGTCGTCTCCGTGTTCGGCGCGCTTCTGGTCGGTCTCCTCCTCTGCGTCGGATTGAGTACGATCTGGCGACGACGCGCGGATTCAGCCAGCGGCATGACGCGCCCCGAAGTCAATGGTGAGATGACCGCCGCGCGCGCCGGGGCGGGACTCACGCTGGCGCTCGCGTTCTGGCAGGTCGTCGGCGTCCTCCCGCAGTCCTTCACCTTCCAGAACTGGACCTTCCGGGGCTACAACGCCCCCTCGCTCGATCGCTATCTCCTGCCCCTCCTGCCCCTCGCCGTGATCCTCGTGTTCTGGGCGATCCGCGAGGTGCGCGTGGCCCTCCCCGCCGCCTGGATCCTGGCGCTCCTCATCGCCGTCTTCTCGATCGTCGGCACGCGCGACTTCCTGGTTTTCCATACCGCCGTCTGGGATCTCGCGCGACAACTCAATAGCGAGGGGGTGCCGAACACCCGGATCGACGCGGGCGCAGGCTGGGATGGCTACTATCTCTACGAATATTCGGTGGCGAGCGACATCACCACGTCGGTCGCGGTGCCCTGGTGGATCGGCCTCTTCGCCCCCGCCGACACCGCCGACTACATCATCGCGGGAGCCCCGCGCGACGACTTCTCCGATCGGTACAAGCCGATCGGCCAGGTCGAGTACTCGACCTGGCTGAACCCCGAACCGACCTACCTCTATATCCTGCGCCGCGATGACGTACTCGGCCCGCCGTAAGGGGTGGGGGACGTCGCCGTTGCCGCGTTACACCGGCATCGTCCGGCGCTGATGCGCTCGTCCCACCCGCGCGGTTTCCTCGTGGTGTCCCGCAAAAACCCGCACCCCTTCATCGAGCAGCGCGGCCACCGTCTCCGGCGAGCCGGTATCGAGGAACGGCACGCCGTTGGCCCGACAGGCGGTGAAGACGCGGTCGCGCGCGGCGGTCAGTCCCGGCGGATAGGCCGCGCGCGATACCGAGGGATAACCCAGGGCGAGGCTCAGATCGCCAGGGCCGAGTTCGGCGAAGCCGATCCCCGGCACCGCCAGGATCGCCTCGCAGTTCGCGATCCCTTCCGGGCTCTCCAGCTTCACCCCGAGCAGCAATTCCCCCGCCGGATTCAGGGGCCAGGGGTCGCAGCGCGCCATGTACTCGGGTCCGCCGAGTCCCCAGATCGGGGCGGCGGTCGGTTCGCCACCGCGCCCGCGCGTCCCGACCCCGAGCCACAGACTCTCTGCGGAGACCGGCCGCCGTGCCGCGCCCGCCATGCGCGCCAGCGGCGTCGGCAGCGCCGGATCGAGGCCGAGGGTGTTGTGCGGGTAACGACAGGCTTCCACGAAGGCGCGCACGGCGGCGGGCGACTCCGCCTGGCAGAGCAAGATCCCGTGGATGCCGCGCGAGAGGAGCTGCCGGAATTGCCAGGCGTTGAAGCGCACATTCGCTTCGTCGGTGCCATTGACCGGCGCTTCGACGATCACCGATGGCGTCCGATGCCCGGAGGCGGTCGGCCCACCTTCAGTCAATCCGAGCATGTACGCATCCAGCCCCGTCGGATCGAACGAGCCATGCTCCATGCCAATATTGATGTAGTCGGCCCAGGTCTGTGCGTCGAGTCGCCCTTGCTCGCGCGTCAGGACGTGGCCGGTATGACCGCCGACGTAGTAGATGGCCTGATCCTGCGCCAGTAGCTCGATCGCGCGATTGATCCGCTCCGCCATCGCCCCCACTCCCCTCCCCATCACTTTTCCACTCCGAAAACTTTTCGCCAGCGCCGTGCGTTGTTCGCGATACTGCGGGCAGTCTTACCCCTGCGGTGCCGATCGTCAAGCAACCGCGCCGGACGAGGCATCGCGCTCATACGAAACGAGGACCATCCGATGAAGCGTCCGATGAAGCGTCCGATCTCTGGCACCCTCCTGGCGATCTTCGCGGCCATCCCCTTACTCGTCGCCTGCGGGGTCGCCGATCCGGCTCCGGCCACCATGATCCCCGCCGCCCAGGTCGCCACGACCGTCCCCGCCACAGCGCCTGCCGGGGCCACGCCGATCGCCGCGACCGCCACGCGACCGAGCACAGGCACACCGGCCGCGACCCCGACGATCGATCGCCCTGGTACGCCGCGCGGTACGGCGACAGCGACGCGCACCGCGCAAGGATCGCGCTATCCCCTGTCGCTCGGTGAGGCCATGACCAGCCCCAATAGCGACCTGACGATCCGCTTCAAGGGTGTCACCAACGACTCGCGCTGCCCGGACAGTCAGTTCGTCGCCTGCGCCTGGAATGGCGAAGCGACGGTCAGCTTCGAGGCCACTATTGGCACGGAAACGCATACGATCCTGTTGATCATGCCCGGACTCACCAAGGATACGACCCAACGCGGTGACAACTCGAAGACGCATGTGATCTACAAGGGATATGTCATCCAGATCGTCAGCCTGGAACCGCAGCCGACCTTCATCCCGCCGCCTGTCGGTCCCGGCACCGCGACGATCCCCGTCGCTCCCACCCATGCGCCAAGCGAGACGACCGCGACGATAACTTGTTACCACGGCACCCTGAGCGTCGTTACGGTGGCGCGTATTGGCGCTGCGGCACACGCTCCGGTAGAATGCCGCCTATCGGAACAATTTGGGCTTGCGCGCCCTGCGGGATCGGAGGAGTCATCGTGCCGCTCGATGTCATCGCCCTGACCAAGGAACTCTCTGCCATCCCTTCGGTGAGCGCCGAGAGTAATCTGGCCGTGGCAGATCGCCTCGAAGAGGAACTGCGGCGGCGTGCTTACACCATCGAGCGTCTTGAATACACCGATGCCAACGGCGTACGCAAGGCGAATCTCGTGGCGCGCAAGGGGCAGGGCACCGGTGGCCTCGCCTTCCTCTCCCACCTCGATACCGTACCCGGCATCGGCTGGGATCGCGATCCGTGGACCCCGACCGTGGAAGGCGATCGGCTGATCGGCCTCGGTGTCTGCGACATGAAGGGGCCGCTCGTCACCACCCTCGCGGCGGCGGATGCCTTCGACGCCGCGCAACTCCGCGAGCCGATCACCATCGTCGCCACCGCCGACGAGGAGATCTCCGGCGCGGGCGCGTTCCAGGTCGTCAACGAGTCCGCCTTGCTGCGCGAGACCGCCCCGCGCTACGGCGTCGTGGCCGAGCCGACGCGCATGATCCCGGTCTACGCGCACAAGGGGGGCGCGGGGGTGCAGGTCGTCGCCCAGGGGGTCGCGGCGCACACGAGCCTCGATCGCGGCATCTCCGCCAACTTCCTGATCGCCCCGTTTCTGGCCGAGATGGCCGAATTGGCCGGACGACTGAAGGGCGACGCCAGCTACGGCAATCCCCTCTTCGACCCGCCCACCCTCGGCTTCAACATGACCCTCAACGATGGCGGTTGCAAGCAGAACGTCACGGCGGCGCGCACCGTGGCGACCCTCAGCATGCGCCCGATGCCGAACGACCGCAGCGCGGAGGTGATCGCGGAGATCGTCGAGCGCGCGGAACGCCACGGCTTCGCCACGACGACCAGCAACTTCCCGCCGTTCAGCGTCTCGCCGGAGGCGACGATCGTCCGCGCCGCCCTCGCCGCCACCGACGAGCCGACGGCGCGTGTCGTCCCCTACGGCACCGAAGCCTTCGTCTATCAGGGTCGGATGGAGGTCGTGATCCTCGGCCCCGGCGACATCGCCCAGGCCCACACGAACGGCGAGTGGATCGCGCTGTCCCAACTGGCACGGGCGGTCGAGGTCTACTCCACCATGATCGCCAACCTCTGCCGCTGAACGCCGGACGGTTGGGGGCGCTAGTCGTCGTCCCCGACCGGTTGCGCTTCTGGTTGCGCGACCGCTGGCGCGGTGCGCGCGCTGATCTTCGCGGGGATGAAGAAGGCGAAGAGGACGCCGCAGACCGAGACGACGAGCATGATCGCGTACACCCCGAGCAGACTCGTCGCCAGCCCACCCCGCAGGATCGTCAGCACATTCTCGGTGAGCCCGGCGCGTGATGCCGGTTGGAGCAGCGCGTTCACGTCGGCGGTCCCCGCCGAGCGCAGCGTCGGGACGAGGCGCGCGTTGAGGACCGCGCCGAGGACGGCCACCCCGATCGTCCCGCCCATCGTGCGCGTGAACTGTACCGAGGCGGTCACCACCCCGCGCTGCTCCCAACCGACCGCGTTCTGCGAGGCGAGCAAGGTGGAGTTCGCGGCGAAACCGAGCCCGAAGCCGATGACCGCGAGGCTGAGGAAGATCACGACGAGCGGCGTCTCCTGGCGGAAGAGGAGCAATATCGCCGCCCCCGCCGCGTTGAGGAGCATCCCGCCCAGCGCCACGGCACGAAAGCCGAAACGAAGGAGCAGGCGCGGCGAGAAGAACGCCGCGAGGGTCCAGAAGCCGGAGATCGCCACCAGCACCTTCGCCGCATCGCCGGCGGTCCCGAACTGCACCCCCTGCATGAAGAGCGGCACGTATGAGGGGATGCCGAACTGCACCAGCCCGATCACCAGCCCGATCAGGCAGGGGATCGCGATGAACGGATCGCGGAAAAGGGCGAGCGGCAGGACCGGCTCCGGGACGCGCGTCTCGATGAAGATGAAGAGTGCCAGGATCGCCAGCCCGCCGAACAGGTACGACCACTCGATGCCGCCCCCCGAGAAGCCGCCGAGCAGGCCGAGCAGCGTCACGGTCACGCCGATGGTCAGCGCCGCCGCGCCCGCATAGTCGATCCGGTGCTTCCCCTCCGCCCTGCCCTCGTGCATCGCCCAGATCAGGATCGCGGCGGCGGCGATCCCGAACGGGAGGTTGATGTAGAAGATCCAGCGCCACCCGATCGTCTCGGTGATGATCGCGCCGAGGGCCGGACCCGCCAGGCTCGACGAGCCCCAGACGGCGCTGAAGAAGCCCTGCACGCGCGCCCGCTCCTCCAGCGAGAAGAGGTCGCCGACGATCGTGAAGACGATCGGCTGCACCGCCCCGGCCCCGAGCCCCTGCACCGCGCGGAAGAGGATCAGCAGCGGCATCGA
>JAABUM010003986.1_pt1 | contig 17267 bp, 21 predicted proteins | sample 5559161 | NCBI WGS metagenome assembly JAABUM01 (sample SAMN10711868, study PRJNA513369) | rock metagenome | isolation source: Antarctica rocks | place: Antarctica: Victoria Land, Siegfried Peak nord | reverse complement strand
CGGCGTTAACGCCTGGTGCCCGGCGCAGGCGTGATCAGGGTGTTTTGACAAGTTCGCTTCTGTCCGTCGCTGCGTAGCATGGCCCGGTCCACCGAACCCTGCACGGTGGCAACAAAGTTTCACTGAGGCCGTGCCGTCGGTCTGCCCACAAGGGGCCACCTTACGATTTGTTCAAAGCTGCACGTATGGGGGCTGCCTTTCTCGTTCCCGCTCGCCTGTCGGGATGCGAGAAAGGCTGGCCCCCAATCCCCCCTAAGCGGCGCTGCGAGCGGCGCGGCGCCGGGTCAGGCCGACGCCGGCGAGGCCGGTCCCGAGCAGGGCGAGCGACACGGGCTCGGGAACGTTGCTGACCGACGCATCCAGGCTCAGCCGCGTGTTGCCCGTCGTCGTGATGGTGATCACCTCGGTCAAGGCGAACGAACCATCGGTGACGGCGGATGCGGTGGCGCTGCTGCCCAGGCTGACGTTGCTCAGCAGCGTGCAGCCAACCGCGCACCCTGGGTTGTTCAGGGTGTCGGAGTTGTCCAGGTACGACTGGGCGGTCACGGTGGCTGTGCCGTTGGCCACGTTGCCCGTGAACTGCGTAAGCCAGTTCGACGCCCCAAACGGCGAGGTGAAGCCTGCGCCGGTCAAGGTGATGACGAGGGTGCCCCCTGCATTGCTCGAAAGGTCGAAGGTCGCGAGGTCGATGTAGTCCGGGGAGAACAGCTGGGTGCCGATGTTGTTGGCGGTGAAGTTGCCGACCGTGACGGCGGCGAAGTTGTACGACCCGCCATCGGAGCCGAGTGCCACCGACTGGAAGGAGGACTGGCCACCCGACTGCACGGTGAGGCCGAGCATCGGCGCGGCCTCAGCCCCGCTTGCGATCGGGAGGGCGGCGGCGAGGGCCACGGCTGAGGCCAAGAGGAACTGACGCATGGAGGCTCCGGGGTTGGGGATCACTGGCGATCCGCAGGCCACCTCGCAAGTTTGATGCCACATAGCAACATCAACGACTTATAAATCTTGAGATTGATATGTGTCAAATATAGCAACAAAACGTAATAATTAGCTTAACGTCTGTGCTAGCCTTGACGTGCTGCTTGCCGTCCAGGCGCCCGCACGGGAACAGGCCCATGCTGCATCGCAGCATCCGAGAAGGTGCGATTATGGAGGGAGTGTGCCGGTTTGCACCCCGGGCATGGGCAGCACGATCCCAGGCTAAACTGCAAGTAGTCAGCCCTTCAACCGTATGCTATCGTACACTCATTGCTTGCCGAGACCCTCGGGCGCAAGCGGCCGAGAGACGCTTCTGCGCTCCCACCTCCCTTCGAGGAGTGCGTCGTCCATGAACTTCACCACACCGGTATCCAGCCACAACGAACTGCTGTCCATGCTGCCACCGGCCGAGCTGGGGCAGCTCCGTCCGCTTCTGACGCGCGTGCAGCTGGTCAACGGCCAGACCCTGCACGAGGCCGGCGAGCGCATCGGGCAGGTGTTCTTCGTCGAGCAGGGCTTTGTCTCGATGGTCGCCGAAGCCGACAGCGGCAATGCCGGCACCGAGGTCGGCCTGATCGGGCGCGAGGGCATGGTCGGCCTGCCTGCCTTGCTGGGTTCCCAGGTAGCGTCCTTCAACCGGGCCATGGTGCAGATGCCAGGGAGCGCGCTCCGCATGTCGGCCTCGGCGCTGCGCGACAGCCTCGACGCCCTGCCCATACTGCGCCGGCTGCTGTTCCAGGCGCTGGAGGTGTCCATGGCGCAGGTAGCGCAGACGGCGGCCTGCAACAGCCAACACACCGTCGCGCAACGCCTGGCCCGCTGGCTGCTGATGGCGCACGACCGGGTGGACGGGGACGAGCTGCTGCTGAGGCAGGACTTCCTGGCCAAGATGCTCGGGGTCCGGAGGGCTGGCGTGGCCGGGGCGCTCGCGTCGCTGCAAGCAACAGGCGTCATCAGCCGGAGGCGGGGCCGCATCCTCGTGTGCGACCGGGTGGGCTTGGAGGCCGCCGCGTGCGGCTGCTACGGGCGCGTCCAGGCGTTCGCCGCCGCGGTGGCGGTCCGGGCCCTGGACCCGGTGGGCCTCGCCGCATGACCCTGCTGCCATCCTGCTTGTGCCGGTGGCCCGTCACCATCTAACCAAGTGCAAAATGCTGCACCGCAGCAACGCCGAATCGGCATTATGGAAAGGCCGGCGCAGTTGCGCCGAAGCAGCGGGGAAGTCGCGGAGAGGGCGCGGCAGGCGGCAAGGCGCGGGGACTTGGCGGGGTGCAGTATCCAGCCCCGCCAGGAGGGTGCCAGGGTTGCGCAAGGACTTGCCGGGGTCATTGCACCTCACGACGGGTTGGAACCCGCCCAGCCCCGTTCTAGGCGGTTTCGCGGGCCATGCGGCGGCGCATCCACAGAGCGAACCGAACCAGCACGAAGATGAGCCAAGCCACAACGGTTGCCAACATAGCGGGGAGGATGCCTATGGCGACCCACCCCATCATGCCCATGAAGTAGAGTGCGCTGCCCATGTCGCGGCCTGCGATGAAGCAGGGGTACGCCGCGGCTTCATCGGCCCGGCACCCCATTTGCGTGGTGATCACCCCGGCAGTGAGAACCATGAGAAAGGGCAGCCAGACCACAAACGTGGTCACGGCCAGCAAGACGACTAGCAGGGTGGTCAGCCACCGGCGCACAGGGCGGCGGGCAGGCGGTGGCCGACCTTCCAGGGTCGTTGCTTCCGGCACGGACTAGGTTCCGCCTAAGCCTTCTGGCGAGTCATCCGGCGGCGCGGCTCGGTGCCCGCCGGGTTCGGCTTGCCCATGCGGGCACGGTCCACCCGGCCCGGATTGGGGGCGGACTGGTCAACGGTCACGATGCGCTCAACGGTCATGCCGGGCCGCCGTCCAGCTTGGCTGTCAGCCCCGCCAGGTCCCCGGCCAGCAGGTCATCCAGCCCGAAGGGGCACGCATCGGGCGGGGGACGCGGGGCGCCGGCGTCGTCCGTGGCCGCGCCTGCCCGCCGTCGCGCCGCGGCGTAGAGGTCGTCGAGGCTGATCCGCTGGCGCATGGACGGCGTGAACCGGCGCGCTGCGTCGTCCGGGAACGCACCCACCTCGTCGCGCCAGTGCCCGACTGCCCGGCTGCCAGGCCAGGCGTGCAGCTTGAGCAGGTGAACCATCGCCTGTTGCAACAAGCTCTGGCAGGCGCGAAGTTCCGAAAGCCCCACGTCCTGCACTTCCTCGATCACGTTGGGCCAGTCCACGGCGTCGTTGACCCGCTCGCCCGCCATCAGGCGGCGCAGCAGCGCCGCCTGGCGGTCGGCCCAGGCCAGGGCGTCATGCTCGTACAAGCCATCCGGCATCAGGGCCTCCTACTTCGCCGCGGGTGGCGGACTGCCGTTCTTCAACGCGGCCAGGGCGTCCACCAGGTCGAGTTGCTGGGCAGGCACGGCGGGCGCCTGGGCCTGCCCCATCTTGGCCCCTTTGCCGCGCGCTGTCTTGCGGCCCGTAGGGACGCCGGCTGGCGGGCTGGGCGGTGCCGGCTGGGCCATGCGCCGCAGCCGGGCCGCACGCCCCTGCTTGGGTTGCTGCTGCTCGGCATAGGTGGCCCGGAAGGCGTCCCCCTCCTTGCGCCACCAGGCCAGCGTCACGGCGGTGATCGGCGCGCGGGCGTGGGCGCGCACCAGCTTGGCCTGCACCCCCACATCGGACAGGCCGTTGACCTCCAACAGGGCAGGCTCAATCACCCTTCGTTCGAAGTCCGGCCCACGGAGCAGCTTGCCGGGCGGCACGCCCAGTAGGTCGCGGAAGCGGGCGATGGGGAAGGTCTCGACGCAGCGGTCCAGGCCGGCGCGGAGTTGGACCAGCTCGTAGAGCGCAATGGCGTACTTGCTGGTCATGGCGCAGACAGTTTCGGCCTTGATGCGGCCCCAGCGCGACGAGCGGGCCAGCACCGGCTGTAGCTTCTTGGGCAGGCCGAAGCGCACCGTGGCGGAGGCGGCGCGGTCGTTGGCGGACACGTCGAAGAAGTCGAACAGGTGCGTGTGGAGGTAGCGCGGCTCGCTGCCCTCAGCCGACAGGAAAGGCACCGTGACCACCACGCGCATGAGGCGGACCAGGCTGGCGCGCAGGCGGTCGTTGCTCTCGTGCTGGGACGGGCGCAGGGCAGTCATGGGCATCTCCCATTCCGTGCCGTCCTTGACCAGCAGGCCGCTGTCATGGGCGTGCTGGTAGAGTAGGTTCAGCACTGCCCGGTCGGACGCCTCCAACTCGTGTGCGCCGGTGATCTCAATCAGCTCCCCGGCCTTCGGGAAGCCAACCGCGTTGGTCTTCTGGTCAAGCGTGCTGGACATTTCAAAGCTTATGACGTGACTAATAATAATGTCACGTCACATCCGCCCGTTTAGTCACAACAAGCCGCCCGTTTAGTCACAACGATCCGCCCGTTTAGTCACAACAAGCCGCCCGTTTAGTCACAATTGACCCCTTTTTCATGTATGAAATCAATTAGTTGCGACCCCATGAATCTGAACTTAAGAGAACTTGAACTTTTCCGCTGTGGATAACTCGCGCTACCGGCATCCGGCTGAGTGCCACGGTGCTCGCTGCGGGCAAGGGGTGGGTCCTCCCCGTGCTCGCCATGCTCGGCCCGAAGCCGGGCCTGCGCGTGGCTGCGCGCGGGTCCGGTCCCGGCGCCAAGCGGCGCCGCCCTTGCCCTCCGCTGCGCGCCGTGCCGTCCAGAGCGTGTCGGGACGAAGGGCGTCCCGCCAACCAACGCCCAAGAGCGCTGCCGCGCGGGCGTCGAACAAAGGGCGGGTGGACAGGTCTGGGTCAGCAGTGCGCGCCAGGACTCGTGCCAACAACCTGCGACACCCCTCCGCTGAGCGGTGACTTAATCTGTAGGAGACCGTTACGCTTCCAAAGCGAGACGAAAACCGGACAACTCCGGGACAAAGCCCCGACAGAGCCGCGACACTTTGCGGTCGCTGACAGAAGGGGTGAGGCGAGCGGGCAGTTTTCTCCTCTGCCTCGCCGCCAGAAGTGGGTCACAGAGCCATCACGAAGCCGCCAGAGGCCCTCTAGGCGAACGGGTGAGCAAACCCACCGCTACCGCGACCAGGGCCGCGTTGCTCGGCGCTGTGGTGCCGTCTGGCAGCGTGTCCCCGTCCTCCAGCCCAACCCGGGTTGAGAAACGCTGCTCGGCTGCGCGTGCGACGAAGCGCCATACCCCCGCGTCCAGGCCGTGCAGCAGCATGGGCCGACGCAGCCCTGCCCGTGCCAGCACTGCCTCAATTTCCTCAGCAACTGCCAGGGCCTCCCCCTCGTCCTGCTCCTCGACCTCGACCATGACGCGCAGTGCCCGGCCGCCCATGCCCCAGGCAATCAGGCGTTCGGCGTCGGCTACGCTCGCAAGTCCGGCCTCGACGCCGACGCTGCACCGCCACAGCCGCTCCATCACCGCCAGGGCGCCTGGTTCAGCCAGGTTGACCGAGGCGTAGTCGGGCAGTTCGCGCCAGCCTTCGATGCAGGCGAGCGTGCGGTCCTCATCGCCTTCGATCCAGGCGCCAGTGGACACGCCAATGAGCGTGCCGGGGCAAGCCCGGCGCACGGCCAGCACCGTCGCGTCCACGGCCGCGGGCGCCAGGCTCTCGCGTCCATCCGAGCCTCGTGGATGTAGGTGCAGCTCAGCCGCGCCCGCAGCGACGCAGGCCGCCGCATCTGCCGCCATCGCCCCCTGGGTCAGCGGCAACGCGGAATGATAGGCAGCGGAACGGGCACCGTTGAGGCAAGCTTGAACGATCATGTGTGTCCCTCGTCCGCACGTTCTGCACCCGGAAGCGCAGCGAGCGGAAGCGTGCAGACGCAATATGCGTTGCCTCTGGCAACACAGCCGTGGAGGGAAAGCACCGTGCCCCAATGCGTGTTCTGCGCTATCGCCTCTGGCACGCTCGGGGCGCACCTGGTCCACGAGGATGAGCTAACGACGGCGTTCCTTGATACGCACCCGATCCGCCCAGGTCATGTTCAGGTCATCCCGCGTGAACACCACACCTACTTTGACGACCTGCCGTCCGCGACGGCCGCGCGAGTCTTGTACGTCGGGCAGCGCGTGGCAAAGGCGCTGAAGCATCTCCATGGCGTGTCCCAGGTCGCGTTCCTGTTCACTGGCAGCGACGTGGCGCACGCGCACGCCCATCTCGTGCCGATGCATGAGAAAACCGACATTACGTCGCGCCGCTACATTGTCGAGGAGCACCTGACGTTCCGATCCACGCCGCAGGCGCCAACGGAAGAACTGTCTGGCATTGCTGTCGCGCTCCGTTCGGCGCTCGGGCCGATTTAGGAAAAGCAGCACGTCATCTCGGAGCGCAGCGGAGAATATGTGCGCTTAGACGTTGACGTTCGTCAACGTGCCCGGCGTCCTTCCCTGCCCCGCTTGCAGGTCCTGCCGACCCACCGCGCCGGGTCAGGAAACCGGGCCGGGAATGCGGGCCGGGCAGGTGCGACAGCCACTGCGCCAGCACCTGCGACACCCCTCCGCTGAGCGGTCATTTAGTGTGGGAGACCCTTGGGCTTTCCAAGTGCGACAAGGGCGGGACAGAACCCGGACGAAGCCCGGACGGATGCCGGATAAAAAGCTGGACAGAACGAGCATCCAGCTGGAGCCACATGCCCCCGCCAGCCCCTTTGCTGCCGCACCAGCGGTGCAATGGTGCATGTGGCCCTTCCGCCCGATCCGCTTCTGATCCGCTCACGATGCAGAGGCGATGCGCTCCCGCGCCGCTTCTACTGCACCCAGGCCGTTGCCGGGCTGTCACCAAGCCGCCGGATTTGCACGGTGCAAATCCGGCCACCTTGGGGCCGAGTTGGGCTGCGCCGTGGCGGACCTGGATGGCCTGCTGGCCGGGGCACCACCGATCACGCCTGCCCTGGCTGCGGCCCTGAAACGGGCATGGGCGTCGAGGCAGGGTTCCAGATGCGGACGCAAGCCAACCACGACCAGGCCACCCAGCAAGGGCGCAGCTAGGTCCTGTGAGCGTTTCAAAGCCGTTGCAGGGCCGTTGCAGAGTCGTACGACTGTCGTATGAGGGTCGTACGACAGTCGTGTGACCAACGTACGACCAACGTGTGAGAGGCGTATCAGGAAAAGCAGCATACACCATTGCATTCCTCCGGAATGCCCCGGGAGGTCGAGGGCGGCCCCACCCTGCGCCGGATTTGCACGGTGCAAATCTGATCCCTTGTAGGACCGCCACACCTAAGCCGACGAGGACGCACCATGACGCAGCGTCGAACCAGCAAGCCGATCCCGCCGCGCGGTCCCCTGTTTGAGTGGACCCACCCCGGCGAGACCGTGGCCGAGGAGATGGCTACGCGCGGGCTGACCGCGGCCGGCTTCGCGGCCGAGCTGGGCTGCCCCGTGGCGGAGCTGGAGGGCCTGCTGGCCGTGGCGCTGCCGGTCACGCCCGCCCTGGCCGTGGCGCTGGAGCGGGCGTGGGGCGCCGAGACGGAGTTCTGGATGCGGCTGCAGGCTCACCACGACGAGGCTACCCACCGGGGGCGCTAGACCCGGCATTCCCCTTCCTTCTGCCCCGCTTCCCCTGGCGATACGGTCCTGCGGCTTGTTCCTATGAACGGGCATGAGGAAGGGAAAACCACGCGAGTTGGGATGAGGGCGGGATATGTTTGATGATAGCAGTGTATTACACGCGGTAGCAATCTAATAAGACTTGGCCCATCTTGGCGTCATGCCGCAGCCGCCCCAGCCTTTGTCGTCACTTCCATCGCCGCCCCTTGCCGCCCGGCCCCGGCGCCCGGCGCTGACCTCGCTCACGGTGTCGCTGGACGCCGGCCGGGCCGACAGCTTCCGGGCGTGGGCACGAGCCAGGGGCGGGGTGTCGGCGGCGCTGCGCCAGCTCGTGGCCGACGCGACGGGGGACGGCCCGCCCGCCCCCAGGCCAGGGCCTGGCACGGGCCAGCAAGTGGGCGTGCGGCTGCGGGCGGACGAGCGGGCAGCGCTGGCCGACGCCGCGGCGGCGCGAGGCATGACGCCATCGGGGTGGCTGCGGACACTGGCGTGCGCGCAACTGCTACGCCGGCCGCGATGGGGCGACACCGAGCGGGACGCCCTGCACGGGGCGGGCCTGGAACTGCGCCGCATTCGCTTCGAGGTGAAGCGGGTCGCGGAGGGGCTGGCCGCCGCCGCCCAGGCGCACCCGACCCAGGCCCAGTTCCGGCAGGAGCGGGCGACGACAGAAGCGTTGACCGTCGCCCGTAACGTGCCGGCGCTGGTCGAAATCCAGTTGCAGCGGATTGAGGCCCTAGTCAGGGGCAACCTGGACTATTGGGCTGTGCCAGCAGCGGAACAGCCGGGAACGGAGCCAGAGTAGGGCCAGCACTGGTGCTACATGGCAGAGGCGTCCCCAGGGACAAGCGGACACCTCCAAGGGTGCTGCGTACCGTCCCCAGAGACGCACCGCCACCATGGGCAGGGTGTCCCCAGGGACGGGCTGCGGCGTCCCGAGGGACGTGCTGACGTGTCCACAGAGATGGGCTAAGCTGTCCCTATGGACGCGCAGGACAAGACGGGGCGGGAGCGCAAGGAACGGCTGCGGCAGCGGCGCGACGCGGCCGGCATGGCGCAGGTGTCGGGTTGGGTGCCGAAGGACCGCCGTGCCTACGCGCGGGAGGTCATCGCGGCCCTGGCGCGGGGCGCCAACAGCCTGCCGCCCGACCCGGCGCAGGCCGCGGCCCTAGACGCTGTCCATGCGGATGCCGTGGCGGCTAGAGCATCCGAGGCAGAGGCTCGTGCGGCGCTGGCCGAGGCCGAGGGGCACGCACGGGCGCTGGCAACTGACTTGGATGGTGCCCGCGCCGCGGCGGCTGCGGCCGAGGCCGCGCGGGACGCCGGCAGCCGGGCCGAGGCGGCGGCGCTGGCGCGGGCGGCAGCAGCCGAGCGGGAGCGGGACGACATCAGGGATGAGCTGCAAGCGGCCGAGGCCGCGGCGACCGAAGCCAGGGCGGAGGCCGGTCGGTTCCAGCAGGCGCCGGGGCTGCGGGGGCGCGTGGTCCGGTGGCTAGTCCGATAGGTGGCCCGCGCTTCGTTGTAGGGCCATACGTCTGAGCGGTACGGTGTAACATGGGCCGCCCGGCCGCACTGACCGTCCAGCAGGCTACAGAGGCTCGGCAACATCGGCAGGACGGGGCGACCCTGCGAGAGTTGGCAGACAGCTACAATGTCAGCAAGGCGATAATCTCGCGGCTTGGGAGCCACGGTAGTTAAGTGGAAGTCATACAAAGCATGGACGAGAATGAACACCATAAAGAGGTTTTCGCCTACTTCGGGCTAGCCATGTATACAGCCCAGGTTCTCGAACACGGGATAGTTAATGCGCTTGTATCCTGTGATCTGATACCGAACCAGCGGCACAAAGCAAAGTCGCTTCAAGATTGGAGCCTCGAAGTTGATCAGTTTATGGATGGTCATTTCGAAAACACTATGGCTCGGCTGATAAAATCATTCCAAAAATTTACTATCACATCTGATGAATTGGAGCAAAGCCTTGTAGCGTCGCTGAAAATGCGTAATCTCCTTGCTCATCGATACTTTAGGGAACGGGCCGATGTTTGGTTTACTAAGGAAGGCCGAAGCAGCATGATAGCGGAGCTACAAAGCGCAAAGGAGCTATTCGATAAAACGGACCAACTTATCACAGATTTGATCCGACCTCTGTTGCATCGTCATGGTCTGACCGACGAGAGGCTTAGAACATTAGAGGAGGAATACCTAATCAATATTGTCGGTGGCGTACAGAATAAAAAACTTTAGGGAACAGATAATGGCAATTATGCAACATTGGCCCGCCCCCCCTGCCGGCTGCTATCCATCTTGCCTGTGTACGGATTTATAGTCGCCTGGCCAACGGCGTCCAGTAAGGCCACACGACCCAAAGTACTCACCACATCTTGTCAGCCGGTTAGGCAGAGACTCACCAGACGTTCGGAAAAAGCAACCATGATGAGAGTGCTAACAGTAGCAAATCTGATGTTCACGATAGTGATGCTTGCGACAGCAGCGAAAGCAGAAGTTCCGCGAGAACTCGGGTATGGGTCACGCGCCGGTATGGCGGTCACTGTAACATCGTCTCACGGCATAGACACAAGCAATGCCGTCATCGTTGGACGGCACACAGAGAAAAACGCGCGGGACTTCTGTGTTCAATATTCACTTGATCGCTCACAGGCTTGCGTCGATAAGTATTTGCGAGAGTTAAAGCTGAGATCTTTCATCACCGCAGACTGCAACAGAGGAACATTCACAACCTTTCATGGCCAGAACTACATGTTCGTCGGGAAACATAATAAGGTAAGCGACGATATTTTCATGATGGTAGACTACGACATTATTGATATTTCAAAAAACGAAGTACTGGATGGATCGAGTGCATCAGGCTACCCCTACGTGCTAGGACAGTTCAAAGCTCTTTGCCCGAAGAGAGCGCGATAGCGTGGGTCAGATATTCAGGACTTCAGCCCATTCTATTTACCGAGATGGGCTCAGCTCGACTTTGGCCATTTCAGGCTGGGTAGCATGCGGCTTCGGTGAGGCTGTCGAGGAGCGCGCGGGGGATTGTCGCCATGTCCCGGGCGTTCGGGGACGTCGAGAAAGCCTGCGCGGTCCAGAGTTCTCTGCGGACGGCAGCGAGCGCGTCGGAGAAGGTGACGGCGGGCTTGGCATACCATGCGGCGCGTCTGGGCAGGACGAGGCCGCGTGCGGCCAGGCTGCTGGCCCAGAGCGTCACGAGCGAGAACAGGGCGAGCAGGCACGGGGTGGTGCGGGCGATGGCCAGGTCCGACCATTGGCGCTGCGTTTCGACACCCAGGTGCCGGCGCACCTCGGCGAACGTCACCTCGACGGACCAGCGGCGGACGAACAGCTTCAGGGTGGCGATAGGATCGGCGGCCTGGTCCGTGCAGGCGAACGCCTGCGGCTCGAACTCGCCGGCCGCGTCGCGGACCAGCACCCAGCGGACCGGCACCTGCTTGCCGGGGTGATACCAGAGCGCCGTGCCCGAGACGACGTCGAGCCGGCGCTCGCCCTGCCCATACCAGCCTGTCACCGTGACGCGCTGCCACGCCGTCTTCGGGTCGGCCAAGCGCTGGAGCAACGTCGGCTGGCGCGCACCGGAAACGCGCGGGCGTCCCTTGGTGCCAGGCAAGCGCGGTGGCGGCGGGTTGAACAGGCGGGCGTCGAGCCGCAGCCGGGTGATCACGGTCACCTGCCGGCGCACGGCTGCGAGCAGCTCGATGGCGGCGTAGCTGCTGTCGGCGACGGCGATGACCTCTCTGCCCGGCAGCCAGCGCGCGAGCAGCAGGAGGAGTTGGCGTGCCCGGTCGGTCAGCGGCTTGTGCCGCCGTCCCTGGGCCTGGGCGCAGCGCTCAGACGGGGCCAGCGCGGTCAGGAACGGCAGCGCCCAGACCCGCCCGGCAGCGAACGGCACGGGCGCGAGCAGCATCAGGCTGATCCAGCGCAGGCCGGATGCCTTGACGAAGCGGCCGCGGCTGGAGCGCACGGGATCGCGGTAGATGCCGCGCGCCTTGATCCGGGCGCCCCAGCGGCGCTCGATGGTCTCGTCGATGCCGACGACCACAGGCCCGCTCGGCACGAAGGCGGCCACCAGCAGACCGAGCAGGCAGCGCGCCGCAGCCCGGCCTGACCAGCGGCTGCGGTTGAGCACGCGGTGGTAGTTGGTGAAGCTCGCCGCCCCGCGCAGGCCCACGCTGCTCAGCGCTGCGGCAACCGTGCGCCGGCCGGGCGACAGGATGGCGCCTGCAACGAGGATCAACATGTTGGCCAGGGTTGGGCGGGTGAAACATCCCGCGAACGGCATCATCCCCACGGCGAGGAGGCCAAGGTCGGTCCCGGGGTTGGCTTGCCTTGCCATGATGGCCTCGCGGTGGTGTCGTTGCCGCCGGACAACTCCGCACGCGCCAGAAAGGATCAACCCTGGCGGCCAGCGACCCCATGCAGGAGCGCATCGAGGCGTTCAACCAGGCGCGCGGCGGCGGCGTCGCGGTGCAAAAGGCGGGGCGCGGCTACTCGCTCACGAGCCAGCGCACCGGTGCGCCGCTGGCCAGGCTCAAGCCGACCGGGGACGCCGACAAGGTGCAGGTGCTCTGGTGGAACGGCCAACGCTGGGCTGCCCCAGGGCCGTTCGGCATTGTAACCATGCCGCTCGATGCAGCCCTCGACTACATCGCCGCAGAACCGCACTTCTGGACCAACGCATGACCGAAAATGGCCAAAGTCGAGCTCAGTGTCTGTCGGGAACATTGCATTGAAAGTTTTGCTGCACCGCACCGACGCCGAACGGACAGTTATGGAAGGCGGACTGTATCGCGTTATCTGCATGACACACGATGCCATGCCACCTTAAAGTTTTGTCAGATCGGCCACGGCGGCAGCAACGTGCGTGATAGAAACCACCCACTGCGAGCCATGCACCGCTGGCGACATCTGGGTCCACTCGTGGAGGGTGCGGCCGATAATGCAATCGTATTCCAAGCCGCATAGGCCAGCAAGGTTGCGGAAGCACCAGTTTACGTAGGAGTCCATCAGCAACTCGACGATCCGACAGCCAGGAGGCGCGAAGATGCAGTTAGTCAAGCCGGCCCCATGAGGCGCGATAATAAGTTCCGCGGAACGGAACAGCTCGATTTGCTCGCCCAAGGTCAGTTGTTCAAGGGCGACCGCTAGGATGCCCATACGTTCGAGCTGTTCTACTAGTTCGCTCTCATTGACCAATCTGCGTGCCGACGCGCCTCTACGGTCAATGTAAATGCGTTTTGACCAGGTCCGAATGACCTGGGTATGGTCGAGCGCGCCTCTTACCGTGGTTCTCAGGCAGGGGTGATAGCGAAATTCGGCACTGACCGAGGTTGGGACTAGGAGCGTGCGAACACGAAGCGCTTCATCGGCGCGTACTACTTTTACAGTCAGTCCATGCAACGACAGAAGCCGTCCGAGCAGCCGGCGCTGCTCTAGTGGAACCGAATCTGAAATCAGCAAGACGCTTGCGGCCTGCCGATATTTTGCTGGAATGACGCCTAAGCGTCCCACTGCGTCTACTATCCAGTGATAAACGCTTTCGCAACTGCCCGCGAGTATGCAGATCGCGACCGCATCAACGTGCTCCATTGCTCTAGCATGGAGTTTAACACCCTGCTCAGAAGCAATGAAACCATGCAGGTAAGTGTCGGTATGATCGAGCGACTCTGACACAACGTAGTCACCGACTGCTAGAATGCCTGGCGATGAATGTACAACAACATCGTTGATGACAAACAACGCTGGTGCAACAGAGTGGTACTGATTTGAGCGCCATAATCCAGGCGCAGGCACCTCGCGAGTTGTCATGTGATTGAAGAATGTCGATCCGCGCTGGAGTTCGGGTAAGCGCACTTGCTCCGGTCCGAGAGAGTGGACGTGCTGGACGCGGTTATGTCCACCAAACAGTGTAGGCCGGTCTACAAGTTCCTCTAATGAGCGTCGTCGTTGCCACCTACTCATTGTTCATCCAGATATAACCAGAAATGCTCATGCGAGAATGGGAAGCAGTGGGTCAAGGTGCGATGCCGAACGGACGTTATGGATGGCTGGAGCGCTGTTTCACCTCATTAAACGCCCGATTGGCCAGGTAAGACAACCTGCTGGTTGCCAGTTTGCAAGCTGAGCGGCGGGGCCGGACTGATTGGGCGGCATTCAACCAGCTATGATCCGCGCCGGGGGCGAGCCACCACGCGCCGGTGACGAGGTGCCAGAGGAGCGCCAGGTCTGACTTGCGGCACCGGTTCCGGCACAGGCGTAGGGAGCACCCAACTCATGATCATCTGCAAGCACAGCCGCGCACGAGCGTTGTCGGTGATGAGCGGGAAGTGCCGGCGCAGTTCAACCACGCCGGACAGCTCACCCCCATCCTGGCAGGCTTGGCGGATTGCAAGGGCGGTTGCTTCATCTACGGCGAACATGGGATGAGCTTGGACCTGACTGCTTGCCGGGAGCAAGCAGCCTGTTGTCCTACCTTGTTCCATTCAGGGCATAGTCTGCCCGGCTCAGTTTGCCCCCTGACACTTCATAACAGTCCTATAATAATCGTTTCTGGACCTCGCACGCTGCGGTTGCGATACTTGTTCTTATTCTACAACGAGAACAACCTATGCGTGTGCTGCTGATCGAAAACGATGAGGCAACCGCCGTTGCCTTGCTCCGCAGCATGGAACAGGCCGGGCTCACGGCTGTATGGGCCAGCACCGGAGCGGAGGGCCTCACCCTCAAGGCGCAGTGCTTGCCGCATGTGGTGCTGACAGACCTCACGCTGCCCGACATCAACGGCATGTCCTTGCTCACCCGACTTGCCGGCCAGCGCGATTGCGGGATCATCGTCATCTCCGACATGAGCGAGGAAGCTGACCGGATCATCGCGCTTGAGCTGGGCGCGGACGACTACATGGCCAAGCCGCCAGGTCTGCGCGAACTGCTGGCGCGCATCCGTGCGGTGCATCGCCGGGTCAGCGCCAGGGCTGAGGCCCGTGCCATCCCGGTCGTGGTGCCCGTGCTGAAGGTCGGACCCATCCGCATCAACCTCCCGCACCGCACTGTGCACACCGAGGACGGCCGCAAGTTGGCGCTCACATCGTCTGAGTTCAACGCACTCGAAGCCCTGGCCGCAGCGGGCGGCATGGCAGTGTCACGCGACACGCTGTCCCAAGCCGCGTTGCGACGCCCCTGGCAACCAGAGGACCGCAGCGTGGATCAGCTCGTCTTCAACCTGCGCCAGAAGCTGCCGGTGGACGAGAGCGGCGGCGTGCTGATCCAGAGCGTCCGCGGCTCGGGCTACTGGCTTCGTACGCCGGAACGCGCCGACATGAACGCCGCCGACATGAACGCCATGGCCTAGCGCGCAACCGCTACCCGGGTTCGACCGAAGGAAGTCATAGCTCAGGCGCCAGAGAGGACAACTCCAACCGCCCACCTCTGCTGGGGACCGGAATCTGCATAGCTGACGGTGAGGGTAACCCGGTTGGGCCAGGGTTGCCGGGCGGCATTGGCACGCCCAGCAGGATGATCTCCGGCGCAGGCGACCGGTGGCCCAGCAACGAGTGCGGTCAAGCGGTGGCGGCTTGCGTGCCAGGGCGTCGGCTGCTCTACCGTGGCTGACGCACCCTGACCGAACATGGCGTGATTTCTCTGGCACCATTGTGTTTCCCTGCCGGCTTCAACCCAGCAGGCCCACCTTGCCCACCAGTGCTGCCGTCGCTGCCGCCGACTTCACCCCCACCGAACTCGGCTACCTTGCATCGTGGGGCCGCGCGAACAGGCTTGAGATCGCCGTCGAGGTGGCCGGTAGCGACCTTGACGAAGAGGTCGCCTACATCGGCCAGGGCTTCGGCATCGCGTCGTGGACCATCCACCGGTCCAACGGACACCTTTGCTTGTCCCTGATCGGGGACTGGGCGGGACGGCGCCGCACGGGCTGGACGATGGCGGTCAGCTCGGTTGAGATGGCGACAGCCAGGATTGCCGGCATGCTGGCGACCGGCTGGCGCTAGGCTTAAAGATGGGAGCGGTGTACAGCGCCCGCGACCAGAGCAAGCCGCGTCGCGGCAGCCCGGACGCTTCTTGCTTGCCCTTCCCTATGCTGCACCGCAGCAACGCAGAGTGTGCCGTCATGGCAATCCCAGTGCAGTCCGCAGGAGGCAACGGGGTGGTGGCCGCGGGTGCCTGGGCACCACGGCCAGCATAGGCGGACCTGTGACTGCATTTCAGGGCAACCGAAGGAACATCTGGGGTTGAGCGACCCCTTGTGCGGACGGCCAGGCTGACACAGCGGCGTTGATCTAGCCTGGCCGTCCTACGCCGCGGGAACCTCCCCCGGCCCGGCGGTTGGTTGGGCTGCGGTGGCCCGCAGCCCGTGGGCTTCAGGGAACCCTGCCCCCTCACTGCCAGCACACGAGGGCGCGCTTCTGTCACGCATCATGTGCAACGAACGTGCGTTCCCATGCGCCATCCTGCCAAGCTGCCACCCGCACTGGTCCACCCGGGCGCCAGGCTGCTTCGAACAGCTTGAGATAGGTCATGCTGTCCGGCTCTTCGTCATTGAAGCCAAGGATGGTCAGCACCGCTGCACTTTGGCCGTCCATGGCCAGCAGCACCGACAAGCCGGCCCGTGCCGCGCTGTGGCTGCCCGCCTTGATCCGGCCGGCGCTGTCCACCTCACCCGCGAACAGCGCCAGGGCACGACGGATGATGCGTGCAGCCCTGTCCTGGCCGTCTGTCATGCGCCGCCAGCCGAACTGGCCGGGAGCACCTGCGCCGGATGCGTCAGCACCGGACCGCGCGTCCGAGCGGAGCGCGTCGCAGGCGATGGGTTGGATGCCTGCCCACGCCTCAGCCTTCTTGTTGTGCCAAACACATCCAGTCGCAAAATAATGACGCAGGACCGTCCAGGAGCCGCGCCTAGCAGCGAAAGGTGACGACGCCTTGCAGCGTCGCCAAGTTCAGGGAGGAAACGTCCATACGGCACGGAAGCCACACCTCGCCACCCTGCACCGCACCATAGCATTTATCAATCCTGAAAGGCGACCTCCACAACTTTCCCGTGTGGGCGTGGTAACCCCAGGTTGCGTGTCTTAGAGTCGCAGAGGCCGCATTATGGCGACCGCGGCTCAGGCAGTGCTGAAGCGTCGATGGAGGCTTATCCCTAGACCCTGGGCAAAATGGTCCAACATCTGGCCCGGCGGCACGAGGCGCCTTCGGCAGAACCCTCGCCAGGTCTTGCTGCCGTTGCGCCGCCACTCCTGGCCTGGCGACGGCTCCTTGGGCGCCGTTGGGGCTTCGGCGGCCGGCTGTAGCGTCGCGGTCAGGTCGGCCCACGCCAGGCCACGCTTGGCAACGAAGGCGCTTGCGAGCAGCCCCACGGCGGCGCGTTTGCCGTCGTAAGGCGAGGCCAGCCGCGCCAGGATGCTGCTGAGCCTGGCCCTTTCGCGCGGCGTTAACGCCTGGTGCCCGGCGCAGGCGTGATCAGGGTGTTTTGACAAGTTCGCTTCTGTCCGTCGCTGCGTAGCATGGCCCGGTCCACCGAACCCTGCACGGTGGCAACAAAGTTTCACTGAGTGTCTGTCCGAGATCATGTCGTTGAAAACGCTTCTTCGCGGCGCGCGGGCTTGCATAGGCCAAAGGACCTGAGTGCAGCACGCATCGAGTGACCAGACCCTATCCAGGCTACCGTCCACGGGAGAGATA
>JAABUM010003985.1_pt1 | contig 17269 bp, 17 predicted proteins | sample 5559161 | NCBI WGS metagenome assembly JAABUM01 (sample SAMN10711868, study PRJNA513369) | rock metagenome | isolation source: Antarctica rocks | place: Antarctica: Victoria Land, Siegfried Peak nord | reverse complement strand
CGCATCCGGAGAGGACGGAGCAGGATCGGCGGCAGGCATGGACCGATTTGCGGGGCGGGGCACCACTCCAGCTTACCGCGGCTCGGCCCGGTCCGTCATCGGCACCCCACACTTCCTTATGGTCCCCGCTTGAAATCGGAATACCCGGCCGCCTTCGTCGGAATACGCAACGAGGCCGTCGCGCAGCGCCTGCAGGGCGCTTTGGCCGCGTAGGTGCGCCGGCTTCCTCGAGGTCACGGCGTCTCACATGTCATGACCCCGGACAGGGCTCGCGCTCACCAGCCCCGGAAGGGCCAGCTTTTCGAGAACAGCCGAGCGTTCCTCGGGCGCCGATCCGTGAAGCATAAGGCCTTGCCCTTTCCGGGAAGGGCTGCCAAGAACGCACATGGAAAGGGACACAATTGATCGATCCACGTCGGTCGAGGGGAAGGCGGTTCTCGTCACGGGTGCGGGCGGGTTCATCGGCAGCCACGTGGCTGAGGCGCTGGCCAAACGCGGCGCGACCGTGACCTGCATGGTCCGATACAATTCGGGGTCGAGCTGCGGCTTTCTCGACTCGATCGATCCGAAGCTTCGAGGGTCCCTGAAGATCGTCGCTGGCAACGTGGAAGACAGCGACTTCACGTTCCGGGCCTGCGAGAACCAGGACATCGTCCTGCATTTGGCGGCCTTGATCGCGATCCCATATTCCTACGTCGCACCCCGCAGTTACGTGCGCACCAACATCGAAGGCACGCTGAATGTCCTCGAGGCCGCACGGCGGCTCGGCATTGGGCGCGTCGTCCATACGAGCACCTCCGAAGTTTATGGTACCGCAATCCGCAGCCCGATCGACGAAGACCATCCGCTGCAAGGTCAGTCACCCTATTCGGCAAGCAAGATCGGGGCTGACAAGATTGCCGAAAGCTATTTCCGTTCGTTCGGGCTGCCGGTCGTCACGCTGCGGCCCTTCAACACGTTCGGACCGCGCCAGAGCGCCCGTGCCTTCATCCCGACCATCATCTCGCAGGCGCTCGACCGCGACGCCGTCTACCTCGGTTCGCTCGAACCGCAGCGCGACATGACCTTCGTGTCCGATACCGTCAAAGCGTTCATCCTCGCCGCCACCCAGCCCGACCTAGAGGGCGAAACCATCCATCTCGGGACCGGCGAAACCTTCAGCATCGGGCATTTCGCCGAGCGAATCCTGACGCTGATGGGCAGCAGCAAGCCGATCCGCATCGATGCGGCGCGCACGCGTCCGGCGAGAAGCGAGGTCCTGAAACTCGTGTCGGACAATGCGAAGGCCAGGCGCCTCCTCGGGTGGGAACCGCAAACTCCTCTCGACGAAGGCCTGCGCAGGACGATCGACTTCATCGAACGCCACCGGTATCTGTATCGACCCGAGATCTACGCCGTGTGACACTGTTCGCGGCCCGCATCTTTCTCAACCGCACGCGCGCCGGCGGGCCCGGGGGCGTGTGACGGAGCCGAGATGCGCATCGCCTGGCGATCGTTCCGGTTACGCATGAAGGACATCGCATGAAGGCCATCGTAATGGCGGGCGGGAAAGGTACGCGTCTGCACCCCTATTCGGCGCTTTTCCCGAAGCCCTTGATGCCGCTCGGCGACATGCCCATCCTGGAGTTGCTCCTTCGTCGCTTGAAAGCCGCGGGCGTCGACGAAGCCGTGATCGCCGTCAACCACCTCCGCCACCTCGTCGAAGCTTTCTTCGGCGATGGGTCCCGCATGGGATTGAAGGTCGGATACAGCGTGGAAGACAAGCCGCTCGGGACCGCCGGCCCGATGGGGGCGGTGCTCGACAGGTTGGGAGAGGACTTCATCCTGACCAACGGCGACCTGTTGACGACCCTCGACGTCGCGGAGATGGTCCGCTTCCACCGGCGCACGGGCGCGGGGGCGACGATCGGCACTTACGAACGCGAACTGAAGTCCGACTTCGGCATCGTCGACCTCGATGTCGACTCCCGCATGGTGGGCTACCAGGAAAAGCCCGTGTACAAGCATCTCGTCAGTATGGGCATCTATGTGCTGAACGCAGCGGCCGTACGCGACCACGTGCGGCCCAATGTTTATCTCGACATGCCGAACCTTCTCCGATCCATGGTGGCGGTGGGCACCGACGTGCGCGGCTTCCGCCAGGAGTGCTTCTGGCTTGATATCGGCAGGCCCGAAGACTTCGCCCTCGCCCAGGAGATGGTTGAACGCGATCCGACGGCATTTTTGGGTGGGGCTGCTTGAGAGCTCTGGTGACAGGCGCCAGCGGATTCATAGCCCGTCACCTGATGGCCGAGTTGGGGTGGCAAGGCTGGAAAGTGATCGGCGCGACGCGGTTCCCGCAGGAGGGAAACATCGGCCCGCACGTCGTGCTCGGTCCGGCGCCCTGGACGACGGCTCGCCTCGCGGAGGTCTTGGCTGAAGCGAGGCCCGACGTCGTGTTCCACATGGCCGGCTTGCTCCAAGCTTCGGCCATCGACCTGTTCGAGGTGAATACGCTTACGGCGGTGCGGTGGTTTGAGGCCCTTGACCTCGTGGGGGCCCGACCCCTCACGGTTCTCGCGGGCTCCGCCGCGGAATACGGACCCGTCGACTCGTCCTGTCTTCCAGTTCGCGAAACGCAGCCTTGCGAACCGGTCACGGCTTACGGCATCAGCAAGCTGGCCCAAACGCTCGTCGGCTCGGCTCGAGCGCGTTCCGGCCAGAGGGTGTTGATGACCCGCATCTTCAATCCAGTCGGCATCGGGATGCCGCGCACCCTGGCGCTGGCGAGCTTCGCCCACCAAATCTCGGCGCTCCCGGCGCGAGGCGGCACGCTTCAGGTCGGCAATCTCGACGTGGCCCGAGACTTCATTGACGTCCGCGAAGCGGCCCGTCTCGTCGTTGCGCTCGCGTCCAGGCCCGACAGCTTCGGCAAGGTTTACAACATCTGTTCCGGTCGGGCCTACGTTCTGAGGTCCCTCCTCGGTCAGATGATCCGAGCGTCAGGGCGGCAGGTCACGGTCACGGTCGATGCCGCGCGGCTCCGCCCCGGCGATGCGCCGGAGTTCTTTGGCAGCACCGAGCGCCTCCGCGCCGCGGGATTGCAGCCCCGAGCCCCTGATTTCGGCCGCCTTCTTCCCGAGTTGCTCGACGCCGCCGCCGCCGAGTGAAGCCGATGACGGAAGTTAGCGCTTACACAGGGTAGCGGGGCGGATTCATTCTGACGAGACCGCGTCTGCGCCGTACCCCTGCGTGCGGTTCTCAGCAAGCAAATCCGCAATGGTGCGGCCGAACAGCGGCGTCGGAATGTCGTAATCCCGCGCAATCTTATCGTTTGCCTCATCAAGCGATCTGAACTTGCCGTCCAACTCCTCCGGGATGCGCCAGGCTTTCGCCAGAGGCGTCGCGCTTCGAACAGCGTCGTCTTCCATCGAGCGCAAACTCGATTCGAGCGCCAAGCCGTTTGGCTGGCCTTCGCTGAGCTGCCATTGCAGGTGCACGAGGGGTGCGGGGAGGGTCACATGCAAACGTTCGGCCGGTCCGATCCTAGCGATGACACTCTGCGACAGCCCGGTGCGGCGCAGAATCTCCGCGGCTAGATCGCTCTCGTGCCTGTCGTAACTCACAACCTCTATGTTCTTTCGTCCAAAACACCGTTCCCATCGTCGCAACAACAAGTTGTAATCATAATTATAGAAACTGTCATGAACGAAGTCACGAAATGAAGATCGGTGTCCCCAGCGAGCAATCTCTGCGTACATTGCAGAGACCCAGTAGACCTGCTGCCGTAGGACGACGATGACGGTCGTATCCGAACCGAAATATTCGGCTATCAGCTGGACTTCCTCGTCAGTTGCAAAGGAGAAGTGCTCCGAGCTCAGCAGCGCTGACCTGCCGGCCGCAGAAATCTCGGCGCGAAGGCCGGAGAGGATTTCCTCGCGCGTCGACTGCTCCATCTCACGGCTCGTCGCTAGAGCATCAAAGAGACTTAGATGGTGGAATTCATAAAGGCCCGTGCTGGGGTAGAGAAGACCCGCTTGAAAGAGTTCGGATTTCTGGCTGTGGAACAGATGTTCGCACGCAGTTGTTCCGGTTTTGCACATACCGATGTGAAGAAAAGTCCTGTTCGTCATCGTGCACCTTCTTCCGGAACGACCGATGAGGCGATGAGACCATTCTGTTGCGGATCTTAGCTATGGTCAAACGGCAGGACATTACCCCGTCTGTTGTGCGTAAGGTTCGAGCCAGAACCATGATGCGCTACCACAAGCTTCACGGCACGGCCACTTTGTTCGTGGCCCTCGACGTGTTGGACGGCAGTGTGTTGGGCCGCCGGAGGCAGCGGCCGCGACATCAGGCGTTCATCCGGTTCCTCGACGCCGAACACCCCCTGGCTACTAACCGCCTAAGGGCTCTCTTACACAAGCGTCAGACAGTCGCGATTCTCCTTCCCGGCTGGCCGCTCCGACGGTGAGTAGCAAGGAAGCAGCCGCGGGAGTTCCTGGGCGGCTTCGAGTCGGCGAAGGAGTTCGAGTTCCCGCCACGAATCGGCGCTCTGCCACAAACCCATGTGCTCGAAGGTGGCGAGTTCGCCAGCCTGATCCAGCCGTCCCAGGATGCCCCCGTCCGCGATGCCGTCGTGGTCTCCGATGACGCTGCGGCCGCCGGCCGCAAACACCATGCATCCGGCATTTCCCCAATACAGGCCGGGGCGTGGGTGGGGGTCGAGGACGGCCGGTACGTCGCCGTCGAGGGCGAGGCTGACCCCGGCCGGCCGTGCGGCCACGACCGTCACCGGCTTGCGCTGCTCTTCGTGGAACCGAAGCGCGCCCGAAAGGTCCATATCCGATATCGCATGGCCGTAGGCCAGAATGAATTGGCCATCCCCCAAATATTCTGCGGCCTTTTTCACGCGGGCTCCCGTTCGCACCTCGGGAAGTTCGATCACGTGGATGAGCGGGGCCGCTCCGCGGCTCGCGGCCCACCCGGGGGCGTCCGGGCGCGGCTCGCGTGAACGCGGCTCCACCGGGCCGAGCAAGGCGCCGAGGATCGATTCGACCTGGCCGAGCAAGGCCTTCCCAGGTTCCGTCATCCGCCCCGAGCAGACCACGAATTCCTTGCAGCCCGCAGCTGCATAGAATTCCATGACATGCTGAAGCAGGGGACGCGATCCAACCTTCGCCAAGGCGCGAGGGTGGTCGCCGATGGCGTCCCGCACAGGAAGGTCCACGTCGTCGACGAGCAGCACCACGGGTGGGCAGGCAGGAGACGGCTCGGCCGACCGCGCGCCGTGGCTGGCCTTCGCCCGATCCCATTGGCGCTGTTCCAGCAGGGTGGTGCGAGCGCGGGTCGCGAATTCCGTGCGGATTTGCAGGTCGAGGCGTGTGCCTTCGTGCTCGATCTCCGCGATGTATTGCGGGAGCGTGCGCGTCCAGGTCGCGTAATTAAGCTGGACCTGGAGGAAATCGCGCGGCCCATAAACCGGGTGGAGGATCTCCGGAGCGGAGCCCCGAGGTGCCGGGCCGCCGAACAGCATCGGAATGCCCCAATAGAAGGTTCGGCGTACATACGACCCCGGGAAGATCTTATCGAGATCGAGGACGCGGAACTCGGAGTTCAGCATCAGCGCCGAGGCCACGAAGGGCTCGCAGAACACCCGATCCTCGGTCCGCATCCCGCGAGGTCCTTCGGCAAGCCTGACCCGATAAAGGTGAGCTATGGCGCGGTTCGAAAGCACCACGAGGGGAAAGAACACCGAGTGCACCGACGGAAACAGTTTTGCTGCATTCTCGTAATGAGACCATTCCGGCCCGCGCTTCCACACGAAGGTGCCGGTCATGTCGAGGTCGCGGTATTCGGCAGAGCGCAGCTTACGGGCGAGATCATCCAGAAAAGCCCCGCCGCCGCGGCTCAGCCCGACATCGTACTCTATCAGTAAATAGAAATCGTAGCACGGAATGACTCGACGGTAGTGCTCGAACAGCAGGTCGCTGCAATTGACGATGAAGTTCTCGTCCTGCGGCTCGAATCCGAGTTCGTGCATCGTTTGGAGCGTGTAAGGCCGCTTCGCATGGCGTCCGACATCGAGGACGCCGTTGGTTTCGTTGGTGGACAGGTAGGTGTCGAACGTATCGTGTCCTTCGAGCGCCTCCAGGAGGCCCGTGAGCTTGTCGCTGAGCGCGTGGGCGCGGACGATGACCGCGATCCTGCATCCGACCTGCGAAGCCATATCAGGTCCCGTTCCGGGCGACGCCCGCGGCGATTGCCAACGATGCGCCGGGGACGGGCTGCCGCGGATCGTCGGATGGTTCCCGGCCCCTCGAGGCAAGCTCCCCCGCGGGCGCCACACCGAAGGCGGCCTCCGCCGCCCGGGTTCCGCTCGACATCGCTTGGTTGCTCCAAAGATAGTCCCACATGCCGAAGCGGCCGGCGGGCGTGACGCCTCGGCTCCTCACCCATTCCAGGACCTTGTCGCGCCGACCCTCCATGCCGAGGTCGAACACCACATTGGCGTAAGGCAGGCGGGTATGATGGACGAACAGGATGTCGGCCTCAGTCGCGAGCCCCATGGCTCTGAGGGCGTCCAAGGTATTGGCTTTCAATGCTTCCGGGCTTCGGGTCTGGGGACGACGCCGTGACGAATAGATTTCGAACTGCAGCGCGCTGCAGCCTTCCGGCACGTTCTCGGGAGACTTCCAGTCGGGCGAGTAGGCACGCGCTGCCGCAATGTCCCGGTCGTAGATGTAGAACCAGAGCGCGGGGGAGACGCGGGGCCTGTTGAAACCGATCGACACGAGATCGAGACTCGTGGCGAACAAGGACTCGGCGCACACCCGGATCTCGTCGGGCGCGTCGCCCATCAGTTCGATCAGGCGGGGCAGCGGCATCGTCGAGACGAGATTGTCGTAGTCGACCTTTCGCCCGTTGGCGAAGGTGATCCGCCTCCTTGCCGTGTCGACGCCAACGGCCTCGTGGCGGCAAACGATCTCGACAGCGTCGATCATCGGCTCGATGAAGGCGCGATACCCCCCTGCCCTCGGATACCGCATTTCCTTGACGTAGTAGGTGTTCGTCGGATCGTCGCTGAAGGCGCCGCGAAGCACTTCGCGCAGGTCCGCGCGACGCATCCGCTGGCCGATCCAGCCCGTGCCGAGTTCGTCGACCGGAATGGTCCAGTACTTCTCGTTGTAAACGAGCGGCCAACGCTCGGCGATGGGGCTGCCGTATTGGCCCACGAGCCAGTCCCGGTAATTGTTCACGGCCGCGGGCGGCTGTTCCGCGAGGCCGGCGATCAATTCGACCTTTTGCTCCACCGGGAGCGGGAACATGTTGTTCTGGACCGGATGCTTGAGCCAGAAGCCCGCATCGTAGCATAGCGACCGCGGATCGTGGGTGATATAGGGAGTCTGGTCGAAGACCTCGCGCACCTCCGGTTCGCTGGCAAAGGACAGGTGGACGGCTGTATCGAAACGGAAACCGTCGATGACGAAATTGTCGAGGAGACCGCCGGCGCGGTCGGCCGCCTCGAAGACGGTCGCGCGGCTGCCGCGCCGCTGCGCCGCATAGGCGGCCGCGACGCCGGCAATTCCGGCTCCCAGGACCACATTTCCGCTCACGGCCGTATCGCCTCCGAGCCTGGCCCCGCCCCGGACATACGCCACTCGGGCGCTGCGATCAACGCCGCGACGTAGCGCTTCAGCGATTCCGTCCACGGCGGGAAACGGTTCAAACCCAGGAGGTCGAGCCGGAGATTGACCGCCATCTCGTTCGGCGAAACCGGCGCCAGCCGCTTGAAGGGCTCGGTCGAAGCCTCCACGCGGCAAGGCAGGCCCGATGCCGCCACGATCTCGCGGACATAGTCGAAGCGGCTCGTTCCGGGGCCGCTCACGCAGTTAAACGTGCCACGGAGTCCGAACTCCAACAAAGCCAGGCACTGCTCGGCCACATGGCCGACGAACGTCGGGTTTCCCCACTGGAACGCGTCGCTCACCATGCGGGCCTTCGAGCGGGCCTCGGCAAGACGGTTCCAAACGAAGTTCTTGGGCTGCCCCGGCCGACCGCCGAACAGCCAGCCCGTGCGCAAAATGAGGAACTCGCAGCCTGCCTCCCGCACCGCGACCTCCCCGGACAGCTTGGACCGGTGATGCGCGGTTGTTGGGTGGGGCTCGTCCTCTTCACTGAAAGGGCCCGCCTTCCAACCGCCGTAGCATCCAGTGCTCGACACGTGAACGACGGTTGCGCCGATGCGGCGGCAGGCCGTGGCAACAAGGCCTGGCAGCAATGCATTGGCCGAAATCGCAGCGTCCGGCTCCCGCTCCGCCCCATCCACGTCCGTGTGAGCCGCGCAATTGATGACGATCTCGGGCGCAGCATGGCGCACGAGACCGGCGACCCGGGACACGGCCCTGATGTCGAGCGCCTCGCGTCCCGCCGTCACCACCTCATGTCCAGCCAGGGCGTCGACGAAAGCGGACCCGAGGAGGCCTCCGGCTCCGAGAACCAGGACCTTCAAGGCTGCGCCTGGCGCGGCCATGCCCAGTCAAACGCATCTAGGGACCGGTTGTCCGCTTCTTCGGGGTCGTGCCGAATGCTGGCCAGGTTCAGGACCAGGTTGAGGCCATGCCCGAGCCCCGCGAAGGCCATCCACAAGCCGGGCTCGACCGTCAGCCGCGCATGGCTTTCGGGGTCGTCCGGAGACAAGTCGAAGCTCTGGGCACCGCTTTCGCCGGAAACGTCACCGTCGTCGCGCACGACGAAGCGAACCGCCCCGCAGGCGACGACGAGATTCATGACCATGCGCCGGTGCCGTTTCCAGCCCTTCACGGCCCCCGCCTCCACTGTCGTGAAGTAAGCCTCGCCGAAGCCCGCGAAGCCCGGGTCAATGTCCTTCATGGCGTGCAATACGTCGCCCCCCGGCGTCGGAATACGCCTCAACCGGGTAAATGCTACGCCCTTCACGCAGCAGCCTCGGTGCGCCGCCAGACCCGGCCCCGTTCGGAGGCTGAGGCCTCATAGGCCACAATTTGCTCGGTCGTGACTTCGAGCGCATCGCGGCCGCCCTTGAGGACATCGCGGTACCAGTCCCCCGTCATGCGCACGCATTCGTTGTAGGTGAGGTTCGGCTCCCATCTCAGCATCATCAGAGCCTTGTCGCAGTTCAGCTTCAGCAGTCCCGCTTCATGGAAAGGAACGTTGCCGACAATGCTGAAACTTTTTGCCGGATTGTCGAAGCCCCAAACGGAGGCGAGGTCCTGGAGAAGCTTGACGACGGTGCTGTTCTGCTCGGCACGCGGGCCGAAATTGAAGCTCTCGCCATGGAGAGCGGGATCGTTGGCCAAGCGCGCGGCGAGCGCGAGATAGCCGCTCAAAGGCTCGAGGACGTGCTGCCAGGGTCGCGTCGCGGCAGGGCTGCGGATCTCGACGACCCCGCCTTCGGTCCAGGCCCGGATGCAATCCGCGACGATGCGGTCGGCCGCCCAGTCGCCCCCGCCGATCACGTTGCCGGCGCGGGTCGTGGCCAAACGCACGGGCAGGTCGGGCCGGTTGAAGAACGAGAACAGGAAGGCATGGAACGCGAGTTCGGCGGCACCCTTGGAAGCGCTATACACATCCTTGCCGCCGAGGCGGTCAGTTTCCCGGTAGCCCCAGGGCCACTCGACGTTCTCGTAAGCCTTGTCGCTGGTGATAATGATGGCGACGCAAGGCCGGTCCACCGCCCGCAGGGCTTGAAGCACGCAGGCAGTGCCAAGCACGTTCGTGGACAGCGTTTCAAGCGGGTCGTGGTAGGATTGGGAAACGATCGCCTGCGCCGCGAGATGGAACACGAAGTCAGGACGGAAGGACGCGAGCACTTCGGCGAAGTGCGCCCCATCACGCACATCGCCCGTCTCGTGCCGGATACGCCCGGCGAACCCGGCCATTTCGAAAAGAGAAGGCTCGCTCGGCACATCTATCGAGTAGCCGCAAACCGTCGCCCCGAGCTTCAAAAGCCAAGCCGTCAGCCAACTCCCCTTGAAGCCGGTATGCCCCGTCACCAGGACCCTGCGGCCAGCATAGGCGCCGGCAAACAAGGGCGCCCGATCATCGTCTTTCAAGCGAGTCACCACGTCTTCCAGGGAGCGGCGTGGCTGTCCCATAGTTCGCGCAAGGCTGTCAAGTCGCGGACCGTGTCGACGCATTGCCAATAGGCGTCGTGCCGGTAGGCGGCCAACTGGCCGTCCGCGGCGAGTTGTTCGAGGGGAGCGCGTTCAAGAACCGTACTGTCGCCCTCGATGTAATCGGCGACTTCGGGCTCGAATACCATGAAACCGCCATTGATCCAGCCCTCGCCGACCTGCGGCTTCTCCTCGAAGCTGAGGACAAGGTCGTCCTCGATCTTCAGGCCGCCGAAACGAGCGGGCGGACGCACGGCCGTGATCGTGGCGAGCTTGCCGCAGCGCTCATGGAAAGCGAGGAGGTCGCGGATGTCCAAGTCGCTCACGCCGTCGCCGTAGGTCATCATGAAGCGCCGTCGTCCGACGTATTCGGCCGCGCGCTTCACCCGGCCGCCCGTCAGGGTCGCGCCACCGGTGTCCAGGAGGTTAACGCGCCAATCTTCCTTCAGGCCATCCCCGTGCGAGTCGATCCCCCCGGTCCGCAGATCGATGGTCAGGTTTCGGCTTTTCAGGTGATAGTCAAGAAAAAACTCCTTGATGATCTCACCCTTGTAGCCCAAGCAGATCACGAATTCGTTGAACCCATGCGAGCCGTACATCTTCATGATGTGCCAAAGGATGGGCCTGCCTCCGATGTCGACCATCGGCTTCGGCTTCACATCCGTTTCTTCTCTCAACCTTGTACCAAGGCCACCTGCGAGAAGGACGACCGGAACGTTTGTCATGCGCGCCTTAACCTATCGCCTCTGCGCGAAAGCTCTACTGCCCTCGGCTCTGCTTGACAATCCGAAATGCTGTGCCGATCCGGCGCAGACTCTCCCGCACTGGCCCCCCTCCGCTCTCGGCGAACGGGCTGGCTCGGATCACCGCCGAGCGGGGGCACGACGAGAGACCTGTTCGATAGCCCAGAGCCGGACGTTTCAGGTGCGGTTCAGGGCGGCGTAAGCCTTCCGACAAACCTCCGTCCAGCCCACATAATCGAGCGAACCGAGATGGTCGAACGGTTCGGCGAGCCCCAAACGCGCTCCCAGGTTCACGTAGCCCACGACAAGGTCGGGCGAACGCTGTTCCACCGTTCCGGAAGGATGGCCTTCGTCGGCATTGCGAACACACAGCAGCCGGTTTGGTCAATAACGCCGCAGGGCGCCAAGCAGACGAACGACATCGCGTTCCGGAAAGTCCATACGCACGCACACGAAAACCTTGTCTGCACCCCTGAGGATCTCGAGCAGTCTCCTCTTGAGGAAGATGAGTCCCTGGCGCATTTCCGTCAGGAAAACATCCATATCCACCGAATCACGATGGGCAGGCGTGTGCATGCCTTTGAAGAACCGTCTGTCCTCGACGACGAGTTCGCCGCCCGGATGCGCCGTCACCATCGTCTGCTCGACCGTTCCGACCCCCTCGAAGTGGCTGTCCAACGCTGAGGTCAGCATGTCGATGTTGGTTGCGCTGAAGCGAAACAAGGAAAGCGGTTCGGCTCCGAAATATCTTCGCACCAGGCCGAACTCGCAGTTCTGGCCGAGACTTTCGAACTGCATGGCAAGCCGCGAGGGTTCAAGACCGGCCTGGTGGCTTTGCCCCGCGGCCGATACTCCTCGCGTGGCCCTTTCCTCTTCCCCCGAGCCGGTTTGAACATGATCGCTCTTGGCGTCATCCCACAGAGCGTGGTACTTCACGCGCTGCAGGTTCATCCTTCCGAAATCGTCGTCGGGAAAGCGCCGGCACAAGTTCTCCCAGCGGGCCACGGATTCCGAAGATCTTCGGTGATCGGCGTTCAAGGCAAAATAACGAAGCACGTCGATGTTGTCGGGAAACTTCTCGGCGCCGGCCGCGAGCACGAGTTCGGCTTCGTCGAAGCGGCCAGCTTCTTGAAGGCTCAGCCCGCCGTTGTGGTAGCCGAATGGCTGGTCGGGGAACCTATCGCGTATCGCCGCCCACCGCCGTGCCGCTTCCTGCCAGTCGGCTCGGTGCATCGCCATCCAGCTATGGTGAATGGCCAGCCACGGATCTTTGGGAAAACGCGCCATGCCGTGGGCAAAGGTAGCCTCAGCTGCGTCGAACTGCTCGAGCTTGGTGAGCGCGTGCGCGTGTTCGAAATAGGCGCCGAGCACATCGGGAGATCGTTCTCGCACAATGGTCCAAAGCCGCGCCGCCTCGTCCCACGCGTTTCGCAATGCGGCCGCGCGGGCTTCCTCGGTCAGAAGCACGGTACTCGTTAGCTGCTCGGGGGGATCCCCTTTCTCAAACGACATCTCGCGATCTCGAAGTCGGAAGCAAGGGGTTTCGGGCTTGGCCGAAGGCGGCGTGGGCCTTTCGGCAAACGTCCAGCCATCCGGCAAAATCGATCGGACGGGAAAACGGAGGGTCTTCGAGCTTCACATAACCTATGGCGAGATCGCTTGTAAGCTGCTCCACGGTTCCGGAAGGGTGATTTTGATTCGCATCGCATACACACAACAGCCGATTTTCTGCGTACCGCTGCAGCGAGCCGAGCAGGCCAGTCGCATCTTGTTCCGAGAAGTCCAGGCTAGCTCGAAGAAAGATCTTTTCACCTTCCTCGAGCGTCTTCAGCAATCGCTTCCTGAGAAACCGCAACTTCTGGCACATCTCCGGCAAGAACGCGTCCAGATCCACAGCGGTGCGATGCACGTGCGTATGCATGTCGGTAAAGAAGCGCGTGTCGGCCAAAATCAGCTCACCACTGTGATAATGGCTGATGGTCGTATGCGCGACGTCTCCGATGCCTTCGAGCTTCAAGTCGAGCGCGGACCTCAGCATGCCGGCGGTCGTAGCGCTCCAACGGAACAGGGACAGCGGCTCGGCTCCGAAGTGCCGCTGCACGAACCCGAATTCGCAGTTGCTGCCGAGGCCCTCGAATCCCATGAGGAGCTTCGAAGGCTCCGCGTCGCCGTCCCGCCCGTTCAAGGCCGGTCCGTTCGGCGCATCTCGCCCCTTCCTCCCCGACGAAGCCACGTCGCCACCCGTCGTGAGAAGATCGAATCGAGCCTCATAGGCACAACGTTGGAGGTTGGATGCCCCGAACTCATCCTCCGGAAACAGTCTGCATAGGTCCTCCCACCGCGCCAGCGCCTCTGCCCAAGACCTTCGACGATCCGCGTTCAGAGCGAAATGGCGCAACATCTCGTTGTGGCGCGGAAACAATCTCACCCCTGCGGCCAGCACAGCGTCGGCCTCGTCGAGGCGCCCGGCATCCCGGAGCGTCAGCCCACCCTCGTAATAAGCGGCGGGCTGATCGGGGAACCGATCGCGGATCGCTCCCCAACGCCGCGACGCTTCCGCCCAGTCGGCCCGGCGCATCGCCATCCAGCTATGGTGGATGGCGAGTTGAGGGTCATCCGGCAGGCGCCTCATTCCTTCGGCGAGCGTGGCTTCAGCCGTGTCGAACTGCCCCGCCTTTATGAAGGCCTGCGAGCGCTCGATACAAGCATCCGAGCGAGCGCGCTCGAGACTTGCCTTTCCGCTCTCGTCGTTAGGGAAACGGTTGGATAGCTCCTGCCATCGACGCTGTGCTTCCGCCCGATCCCCTCGGCGATTGGCGTTGAGGGCGTAATGGCGGAACACTTCGATGTTGCCCGGAAACAGTGTCATGCCGGCCGCCAGCACGGCGTCGGCCTCGTCGAGGCGCCCGGCTTCCCGGAGCGCCAGCCCTCCCTCGTAGTAGGCGGCTGGCTGGTCGGGGAACCTGTCGCGGATCGCTCCCCAGCGCCGCGACGCTTCCGCCCAATCGGCCCGATGCATCGCCATCCAGCCATGGTGGATGGCGAACCACGGATCGTCCGGGAACCGCTTCATACCGGCGGCGAACGTGGCTTCGGCGTCATCGATCTGTTCGAGCCTGATGAGCGCGTTCGCGTGTTCGAAATAGGCGCCCCGCTCGTCGGGAAGCTGAAGACGGACGGATTTCCAGAGCCGCGCCGCTTCGTCCCACGCGCTTCGCGACGTGGCGGCACTCGCCTGCGCGATCAGAAGCTCGGGCCTCGGCACCTACGAACCTGATTTTGTCTTGGCGAGAACCACGCCCGCGAAATCGCCGACGTTCTTCAAGCTGTCCAGTTCCTTGCTCGTGAACTCAATTCCGAAATGTTCTTCGGAAGCAACGATGATCGCGATCTGCGCGAAAGAGTCCCACCCCTTGACGTCGGCGGCACTCAGCTCCGGCGATATCGCGACGTCCCGCTTGAAAACGTCGCGGAAGGTTGCGGCCAAAAAGGCATAAACGTCGTCTTTGGTCATCGTCCTACCTATACGCGTCAAAGCGAGTGCGCGGGCATGGCGCTCCGCCGGCATGGACCTCACGCTCGACCCTGTCGCAGCATCGCACGGAATCGAAACGGTCTATCCGAAACGAAACGAAATCCAAACTTCTCGTAAAGCGGGATCGCCGAGGCGTTATCGGTCTTGACGTGCAAGCTGCACGGCTGACCGGCGCCGAGGTCGATGAACCGCTGCACTGCCTGAGCCCCGACCCCGCTTCGCCTCGAACTCGCGCTGACGGCGAGTCGGGTCAGATACAACCCCTCGGAGTCGAACGGCTCCACGGTTGGCGTGTACCTGCCCAAAGCCGCCATGTATTTGGACCTGCTGGCGCGATCGAGGCTGCGAATGATGGCCAGGGTTGCATCCTGCTTCGCACGGTTGAGCGTTGCGGCAGGAAGCGGACAGACCAGCGCGACCTCTTTGTCGCCCTGCGAAAGCACGTAGAGACTCGAGGTTTCCGTATTGGGCGCCCCGAGCTGTTTCGAGATCAGATCGATCACCCCCGCATGAGGCAAGGGCATGAGATCGTAGAAATCAGGAGCTGCCGCATAGACCATCTCGGCCAAGGCAAGCACCCTGGCGTCGTCCCAAGCTGCGAGAGCGCCCCGGTCCAGTTGCTGAAAAGCCCACGCCTCGCTGTCCGTCGTCATGCCGGAATTGCCGTCACGGTCCGACCCGGCTGCGCTGGCCCGGCCAGGCACGCGACGTCGATGAAGGAGGCTGCTGAGCCAGAACGCGAGCTTTTCCCCGGCCCAGGATCGGGCCCTGACCGGCCGCCGATCACGCGGGTTGCTCGGACGCAAGGGCCATTGTGCCATCGAGCCAATGCGCGGCCGCCTTGCGGTCGAGCTTGTCGTTGTCGCTGCGCGGCATTCGCTCGACCTCGCAGATGACTTCCGGAATGGCGTGGCTCTCGATCCGCCCTGCGAGCGCTAGGCGCAGCGTGGACTCGTCGAAGGGAGCGCCGGGGACCGCTTCGACCACCGCGGCCAGCGCTTCCCCGCGCTTGAACACACAGGCGACAGGCCAGCCGCAGACCCGGATCGCCGCCGCGACCTCGTCGAGTTCCACTCGAAAGCCACGAACCTTGACCTGGAAGTCCATGCGCTCCTTGAAGAACAGGAGTCCGTTCCGCCGCTCCGCCCAATCGCCGGTGAAGTAGCCCCGCAGGCTCTCGTTCCCGTAAACGAAATCCTTGAACACGAGAGCCGATTTGCCGGGGTCCTTCCAGTAACCTTCCGCGACCTGCGGGCCGGAGATCACGATCTCGCCCTCGTCCGCATCAACGCCGCCGACAAGGTGGATGGCTGTGCCGGGAAGCGGATCGCCCAGCGCCACCGAGGCGCCGCTCGCCGCCCGGAAAGTGTCGGCCGCGAGCGGCAGCGACGTTACCGCAATCGTAGCTTCGGTCGGCCCGTAGGTGTTCTGCACCTCGACGTCCCGCCGCGCCGCGAAAAGAGCGGCGAGCTGCTCGGGAAGGAGCGGCTCGCCGCAAAAGTTGAACAGCCTCACGCTGCCGAGGTTGGCCTTGGTCACCTGGCGGGCACGCATCATCAGGCTGATGACGCTCGGGGTGGAGTTCCATATCGTGATACCCTCGCGGGCGATCATGCGGGCCGGCATCAACCGGTCGCCTTCGGTGAGTACCGGGTGCAGCGAACCGCCGAAGCAAAGTGCGCCGAAGATGTCGGTCATGGAGATGTCGAACGCAAGGTTCGGTTGCTGGGAAACTCGGTCTCCGGGCCCGATCCCGAAGGTTCCGAGCCAATCGACGTAATGGTTCAAGGCGCGTCTCGGGACCATCACACCTTTCGGCACGCCGGTCGACCCTGAAGTGAACAGGATATAGGCGAGGCGATGACGCCTGCCTTCTCCTTGGAACTGTTCAGCCTCGTCGAGTTCGAGCGGGTCAACGACCATGCTGCGCGGCGCTTGTGCCTGGAGGTCGCGCGCCAATTCACCCGAGGCCACGACGATGTCGGGGTCGAGGACGGCCGCGATTTTCCGCAGCTTCTCGGCCGGTGCCGACAGATTGAGCGGGGTGTGATACCCACCGACGAGACCGCTTGCCAGGATGGCGGCGTAAGCGTCCGGAACCTGCGGCAGGCCGATCAACACGCGCGGTCCATCGAACGCGGCAAACCGGGCCGCGAAGGCCCGTGCCCGCCGAAGCAGGTCCCCGTAGGACACGGACGCCCCTTCGGACACGATCGCCGGGTGATCCGGATACGCAACTGCGCATCGCAGGAACCTGTCTACAGCATCCATATCGGGCTAGACTGCCAGTGAAACCGAGCCCGGCTTATCGCGACGGGGAAGGAAGATCAAGGCGCGGCCCGCCTCATACACGGCACCGTGGTCAGGTTAACGGGCTGTGAGGGAGGTGGCGGAAGGCGAGCGATTTTGATTCAAGGGGCCTGTTTTGGGAGCCGGGCCATGGATCAGGTGTTCGTCAAGGATCGGTTGCGACTGCTGCTGGACAATTTTTCGTCGGTGGGCGACCCGCGTGAGGCCTGCAAAGTCAAGTACCCGCTGCCTGAGGTGCTGTTCCTGGTGACCTGCACCTCGGTCGCTGGCTGCGATGATTATGACGAGATCGCCGATTGGGGGGTCGAACACCAGGATTTCCTGAAGCGCTATGGCGAATATTTTTTGGCACGCCGAAGGAGGATTGGCTCCGGGTGGTGCTGAACCGGATCGACCCGGCGCTGTTCGAGGCCTGCTTATAATTACAGTTGCGGTTTTCCAGGACCTCTGAATCAATGGCTCACCATGACTCGGAGGTCATGGGATGGCAGGAGCCTCGATCGAGACGACGTTGGAGTTATGGGCCTCATCGCTGCGGGATGTGAAGG
>JAABUM010003983.1_pt1 | contig 17276 bp, 31 predicted proteins | sample 5559161 | NCBI WGS metagenome assembly JAABUM01 (sample SAMN10711868, study PRJNA513369) | rock metagenome | isolation source: Antarctica rocks | place: Antarctica: Victoria Land, Siegfried Peak nord | reverse complement strand
CTGATTGTAGGCACAGCGAATGCCAGCCATGTGGCGAGGCACAGCGGCCGAAACCTGCAGGCTGGGCTAGGCTAGGCACAGCATGCAAAATAGTACCCGTGACCTCGATTCAGTACCCGGATACTAGCCTGTAAGCTGCCTGGCCTACTACGTACCTCTACCACATACTAGAATCCAGGCCTGCAGCCCAGTATCCAAGTAGCATACTAGAAAGTTCGCGTGAAAGTTCGCGGTGGCGCACCGCGATGAGGAGGAGGCATCAGCTGACTTGGCGCAAGGGGAAAAGTAATGGGCTGCGGTGGTTTGAGCTGCAAGAGCCCTATCAGGAGCTAGTCCAGCGCTGGGCCGAGGCCAGGGCCGCTGTGTCAGCAGTAAGTTCTCGCCCAGCAAAAAAAGCGGTGATGCCAAAGCGGCGCGAGCGCCGCCATGCAGGGCAGGCAATCCCAGAGGAGACCTGTATTGTTTCATTGTTGTTTTTCCTGTTTGTTGATTACAATTGTTCGCTGCCACATCGACGGACGCATACCTATAGCAGAGTCTGTAATGCTGGTCAGACTTCGTTTCACTGTTTTGCGGTGCCCCAAATTCAGCAGCAGCCGAGGTTGTCACCTGCTGCAAATTCATATCATCCATTTGGCATCTCCGTAATCAGACCTTTTGTGTCCCGGTATCTCCGGGAGAGGAGATACCGATGTCCCGATGTCTGAGCTCACAAGGTCTTCAAGCCGCCAGGTCATTTTTGGGCGGGGACGCTCTCAGACGCTCCAGACACGCCCAGAAGCTACTAGTGCACAGCATACGCATGAGAGGAAGGAGCACAGGAAAGGCCTGGTCCCGGGCAAACAGGCGACTTTGCATGGTGCAATCAAGTGATCCCGAAAGCTGCTCAGACGTCATAGCATAGCTATGCTCCCTATAGGGAGCATGCATGCATCCGTAGGCTTGCGGAGTGCATTCTGTGCGCTTAGATGGCTGCTAGAGTCCGTCCTGCTAGAGTCCGTCAGCTGGGTTTCAAAGGGGCGTCGGTTTCAGAACGCCTTTTGAAATTTTGGAGGCCCTTTTCGACGAGCCGACGCCGCCAATCGGTTTGCAAACCGCAGTAAAGTTCACGACGTGAGCTTTCCACTGGGCTTTCTGCAGGGATTTCGAGCTGTGAATGCGACCGGCGAAGTATGCCTTTAAGTAACTTGGAACACTCGGGCTGTTGGTTGTTTCATTCCAATTGCTGATCAAAGAGAAGAAGAGTCCGAGGTTGTGCGGGGAAAAGGCACAAGTACACGACCTCCAGGCGGGGCTGCGGTCCCTCGACCTCACAGCCAACAGTTGCATCTGCTGCTGGCGGCAACCCCCTAGACGTCTGATGTCTAGGTATATCATTGCGCGGGTACAGAGAAGGAACGTTGCGAAAATGCGGCTGGAAGCAAGGATCTGGCGCTGCGGCATTATTTCATTGTGGCTGCCAGCAATGCGGCAAAGCCGGCTGCGGCACGATTGGAGCGGCAGCCGGCTCCGCGCATGGCAGGCAGCAAGCCCTACCAGCTAAGAGTCGCTACTAGCAAGTCGCATTCAGCTGGCGTGTGGCGCCGAGCGCTGCTCAGGCACCGCCCAGCACTGTGGCGGCGGCGGCGGCGGAGGCGGCTGCCGCCCCCGCATGGCCCACGTATCCATTCGGCAGCGGATCCCCGCCGCCGCCCTTCTGCTGGACCTGCACATCCTCCTCCGGATCCTCCTGCGGCAGCTGCTGATATGCCGGCTGCTGCTGCTGTTGCTGTTGCTGCTGCTGCTGCGGCGGGGTCTTGGGGCCTGGGTCCTCTGGGACCGACCACATGTCAGTTGCGGCGGGGGGCGGCGCCATCGCGGCCAGCGCGGCCTCCGTGCCGAGCCGTCCGGGCGCAACGCTGGTTGTGGTGCTAGGGTTTGGCGCCGCACCACGCGCCAGTGACAGTTCGCCTGCCGCTGGGCTGCCCGCCGCATTGGCCGCCGAACCCACCGCCGTCGCCGCTGCCCCAGCGCCTGCGGCGTTGAGCTTCCAGCCGTTGCAGGCGCGTGCGGCGTGCCAGCCGTTGCCGGGGGTGCGCCCCCAGTCCACCAGCCGCTGCAGGAAGGACATGACCTCTGCCGGGTCTTGCAGCGTGAACTTAGCGTCCGTTGGCTTTGCCTGCAGAACACCATGTGGTGAACGTCAGCAGCAGCATAGGAGGACAGTTTCGCCTTGTGTTCATCATCTGGGACAGACAGGCATGCAGGGCTGACATTGCCAGCATGAGCGGTGCAGTCAGTGCGGAATAGGCAGGCCTCCACAGCAGGTGAGTCTCGCCTCAGCTTCTGTCAAAGTTCCTGCTGCCAGGTGTGGCGCGCACCCGGTTGGAGACAAGGATGCCAAAGCCGTGCTTGCGCTTGGACAGCAGCCGGAAGGCGTCCTCGTCCGTCCTGCGCACAATTAAAGACGCTAGTAAACTCGCGATTAGCAGCAAGGACCAGTGTGAATGTTTTCCCAGCCTGCGAGCTCCTGTGTGTCACAGCCGGCCCAATCCTTGGCAGGCTGCTCAGCCCCGGCCGCTCAGCGCCAGCTGGCAGATGCACGGCGCGAGACTGCAGCAGTGCATCATGACGTCATGGAGCGCAGCCTCGTCATGTGCGCACCTGTCGTCGCCGAAGTAGATGGGCAGCACGTCGTCGCGGCCATGATGCACAGGATTGGAGCATGCCGGCGGTTTGTTTTGAGTAAGATGAAAGCGGATAACATCCGATTTCACCTGTCGTCGCCGATGTATATGGGCAGCACGTCATCGCGCCCCTCCAGGCCCAGCGCATCCAGCAGGTGCGCCAGCGCGTGCCCCTTGTCCCACTCCACCTGCAGTAGGAGGACATGGTGTTGTGAGTTGACAACTGCCAGCATGTGACAGTCACAGACGCTCTGGGCCGAGCGCGTCCACCAGCGTCCAGCAGGTACGCCAGCGCGTGCCCTGCGAGGAAATACTGAAGCAACAACCTGTCAGGACGTATGTCAAATGTCAAGAGGCCTAGCGTGTCCAGCAGGTGCGCCCTTGTCCCACTCCACCTGCAGTGGGAATTTGGAAGGTCACGAGTGCCAAGGGTGGCGATCGCGAGCTCCTGTGCAGCCTTGCTGCCAACAATCAGCCAAATGTGGAACATATGTGTGTCTGCGATGGTCGGGGCTCCAGAATCTTGCGGCCACGGGTCAAGCGCAGACCGGGCTAGAACGCTAGCTCAGTGCACGGCTTTCCTTTAGACAGCAGCATTGGGGAGTGCTCTGGTTGTTCGGTGCACGCCTCGCTGGTGTCAGCATAGCGAACACAACACATGCAAGCTTTCACCTCGGGCCGCAGCTCCAGCACCTTGCGGCCGCGGGTGAGGCGCAGCTTCGGCTGTGCTGCTTTCATTGTGGTGTTAGCATAGTAAGTACATTACCGCCAATCTCACCTCAGGTCTGAGCTCCAGGACCTTGCGGCCACGGGTGAGGCGCAGCTCTGGCTGCTCCGCAAGCGTTGCCTGCACCGCGGTCTGCACGTCCTCCAAGCCGCCTCCTCGCAGTTGCGGAGTGCATGCTGTACCGTCACAGGAGAAGAGCGGGTGCAGGCAGGCTCAACAGACCAGCAGCGAGTGCTGCCGCCACCGCACTTGCTCCTGTCACCACTGCAGCATGTGATGCCTGTACACCAGCAGCGGCGGCGGCGGACAGTGGCGGGGCCGCGCGGGCGCAGCAATAAGTGCAGTGCACTGCATGTATGCGCACTGATGGAGGAAGCGATGCACTGCTTTGAACGAGGGCAATGCCGGAGGAGCAGCACGCACCTGATGCAGAACTTGTTGTTCTCCACGGACGCGCCCGGGATGAGCCGCACCCGCTCCTCCAGCGTGCTGCACACCTGCAGAGGCAAATGGAACAGGGGCTCTGAAGAGGGCCTGGCATTCTCGGCGAGCTGCACATGTGAGACACCTGTAGGCTGGATGGCGAGGCGTGACACTGCGGTGCTGTGCGCGTCGGCATGGGCGCTGCAGTGGCACACCATGTGTGCAGGCCTTTTGCGAGACGCGCCTCGTCTGCTGTGTCAAGTTCTGCATCCATCTCCGCCGGCGCAGCGTTTACACGACTGCCTGTGACATCTGCGACGTCGTTGGTACCTACGAAACACTCACCTGCTGCATGATGGGCTCGAAGCGAGCGGCCGGCTGGAACGCCAGCTGATCGCTCGACGCGCGCTGCACCTGCAGCAGATACAAGCGGCAAAGCTATTAGCAGTGCTCCAAGGAGTTGGCATAGCGTCGCTGGCACAGGTTGTCCTTCAGCGCTGCACCTGCGACACGCCGACGCAGCTGCTTGCCAGTGCGCCGTCTTTCCTGCACGACTTGGACATTGCGCCATTCTCAACATTAAGTCCTGGCAGTGCCAGCCATATACCAGCTAGGCCATCGGCAAAACGCGCGCCTGAGGCCAACTCTGACCCTGATCACCCATAACCTCCCACAAAAGCTCCACCTCAGTGCAGACATGCTGCATTTCGAGGCGTCGCTGTTCGTTACCCACCTGCGGGCCGACCATGTCTATGCCGTGGCTGCCGGCGTGGAACAGCTCCCGCAGTCCTGATCTTGCAACCCTACACCCTAGATTCCTAAACAGAACAAACCTGCGGGCCGAGGATATCCATGCCGTGGCTGCCGGCATAAAACAGCTCCCGCAGCTGCACAAAGGCCTCCACCTTCTCGCGGCCGCGCCCGCTGACGATGGCCACCGGAAACAGCAGCGCCATGACCCGCACTATCTCCCGCATCTGCGCAAAGCAATACACAACATGCCTTCATTCCGTGCTGCAACAACAAAGGGCCATTCCAAACGAGTCCCAGTTTCAGCCTGACTGCAGGTCTTGTGCCAGTGAAAATGATACGCAGCATGCAGACCCACCTGGTCTGACATAAATGCCCTGTCTGGATTCTTCACGATCGGCGTCAGCGTGCCTGCAGACCGGAACACAGTGCGATCAACAGCTGCAGTCGTTTGCTGATATCAGCCGACCTTCTCCCTGCCTGCCGCATGAAAGGCATGCCGCAATGCCCAGAGCAGCTGAAGGCACTGAAGAGGAGGTGTGGGGCATGCCGAGGACATCCTTCCCTCAATTTCAAACTTCTCAATCTCAATCTTCTCAATCTCAATCTCGATCTTCGACCTCGCGCACCGTCATAGTCAAGGAAGACGGCCACCCGCTTGCCGTGTGCCGCCCGCGCAAAGTCGTCAAAGTGCGCCAGCACGCAAGGGTACTGCGCCTGCAGTATATTCAAAGCACAAATTCAGGACTCAGTTGATTTGACGAGCTCAAAGCTAAGAACGCTGCTCCATGATGCTCCGTGATCGATGCCCGCGTGCATTATGTGGCTTGAGTCCTGCACATGCGTCAACATCCACCCGCTGCAGCCGTGCATGCACTCATGCATACGGCAGTGCAATGGAGCAGACAAGCAAGGCGGGTACCCACCCTCCAGCGCTTGAACTCCGGGTCATTGGGATCTGGCAGCCGCTGGTGTGTTGGCGGCCTGCCTTGCTGCTGCTGCTGCCCGAATGCGCCCAGCCCTGGCGTGCTCACCAGCTTCACCTGCGGGTGGCACGGATGCATGGAGCTCAGGAGGCGGTCATGGCGCCGGGACAGCTGCGTTCCATTGGCCTAGGGCATTGCCGCTGGCGCCAGCTGTTGTTGGCTGCCATGCTGCAGATGCCCGTGCATGCACAGCAGATAGGAGCTAGCGGCGGTATTCACCGCGAACTTGCAGAGCGAACAAAGGGAAACAGGTGCAACAAACAAAGTGCACATGCATAGACACTCGTGCAGCGCTCCTCACCCGCAATGCCTCGACCGCCTCTTGCGAGAGCTCAAAGCTCGCACGATCCGACGGCAGTGGCCTGCGGCATGAAATTCAATCGACTTGTGCAGAAGGGGGTTGCAACCCGTCTGCATGCACATGTGCCGTGCGGCCATCCTGCAGGGGCGCATTGACGGCGGCCGATATGCGCCATGCGGCTCAGCGTGAGCATCACAGGAAGCTCCAAAAGCTGCCGTGGACAAGGCAGAGGTGCTTGCTTCCACAAACGCGGAGCCGATCGGTCTGTAGCCGGGGGCCATGCATGCGGGCGACCTCTTTGTGAAGGGGCGCAAACCTGGTTATGCGGGGCGGCGCCATTCCCCGCCGCTGCATTCGTGACGGCGAGCCCCTGGACGTCTGCCCATCTGGCAGCCGTGCGGGCGCAGGCGAGGGGCCGCCCCCGCTGCCGGGTTGCCCCTCAATTGTGCCGCGCTGAACGCTAATTCCTCCTCCAATGCCTCCTCCGAGTTGGCTGGCGCTGGGATCCGGCCACGCCGCTGGTGCGGAGGACACCGCTACCTCCAGTGTGGCGGGCTCCTGGTATGATGCGCCTTGGAGCTGCTCGATGGCAGTAATCGTGCACCCCAAGGTTTGCCCTTATTGGCACAAGCAACGTCTCCTTGAGCCAAGCCGGGCTGCTCCGCGCTCGCCCCCTTCAGCAAGGCTTCACTTAGCAGCTGAAAGGACATGTCCAAAGCTGTCACAGCTGCGTGCCGTCGGCGAGGGCCGTGCCGGATGCTGTAGGTCCCTGGCAAAGGGTTTGCTGGCTTGCGCTAAACGGTATACAGCGAGCCTGAATGTGCCGCGTCTCGACGATGATGCACTGGCTGTGTATGCGATGATACATGACAAGAGTGCCTGCGCCAGCGGGACACGCTCCGACCGTCTGCGAACCAGCGGTTTCTGCGGAGCCGGATTCCCGTGTTTCCGCAATGCTTTGACTTCCCAGAGCAATCAGCGTGCATGAGCCTGCTGAGCGCCTGAAGCACAAACCATAATTGAGCAGTAAAAGGCACATCGGCTGGAACCCACTGGCTCGCTGTTGGTTTTACGAGCGGCCCAATCTGGCGCCACGCGGCGAAACCTGATCATCGTCACATCACACTTGTCCCTGCCTGCACTTATTGGATCCTGACATCAGGCAATCCAGTGAGGGTTGATCTGTACTGTCACTCAGCAGAGACCGAAACAGCAAGCAAACCCGAACGCGGCGCAGTTGCACTTGTCGAGCCCCTGCACTCAGCGCGCAGCTGCCCAGCGTCTTGAAAACTTCAGCAGCCCGCAGCACGCCATGGGGCGCGGCAGGAGCGCACAGCAGATAGTCGCCCGCGTCGGTCGGCTGGCGATGCAGAAGCGGACCATGACGACCGGCAAGAAGAAGGTAGGTCAGCGAGCAGCGTGGGCTTGCGCGTGGCATCTTCATGCCAATCTACATTGCGTTCAGGGCAGCAACGGTGCGCCGCGTCGCCCTGACGACAGATGCGTGGGTGCAGGCACCGATGAGCAAGGCTGAGCTGGCAGCACAGGCGCACAAGCCGGAAGCCGCCGCCACCAAGGAGGTCTGTCCGGTGGCCTTGCACAATTTTGGTTGCTCAAACAGCCTGTTGATAGCGAGCAGAATCACACCATGCGCCGCCAAATATGCTGCACAATGCTGCTGCTGCTGCTGCAGCGCTCAATGCTATACAATCATGTCAGAATGAGAGAATACTCTCATATATATATCACACACACGCCATTCACACCCAGGATCAAAATGGGAGAATGTCATGATTTGGGTGTCATATGACAGGAGCTGGGACGTGGCAGCAAGCCAGTGTTTGGCGCGGGGGTGGAGAGCAAGCCGCCCGGCAATGACCCGACGCCGGCGGCACCCTCCGGCGCTGCCTCCTTTGCATCGGCGCCAGCCACAGGTCTGCCGCTTCTGGCTCTTGCTGAGCCGTGCTGCATGTCCTAACTAGCAACATGTTAGCGCCATGTTGCGGCGACGCCCTCTGGCGCTGCTCCTTTCGCATCAGCGCCGACTACAGGTCCGTAACCTTGTTGTGGCATGCCGTATGCTGATCATTTTGCAACATAGTGCTTTGGGCCGCGGGCGCTCTGCATCGAGTCTCCTTTCAGCTCTGTGCGCACGAAGCTAGAGGCGGGCCAGCAGTGCCTGACTACCGCCTTGTGTTGGAATGTCCAGGGCAGCGGATCACCGGCAGCCTACCGAAACCAGGCAACGCCAAGCTTGCCGCCGCAGCGCAGGGCGCGGCGTCTCCAGGTGCAACTCCGCCGCCAGGCGCCGTCTCTGACGGCGCTGGCGCTGCCGCCAAAGCTCCGCTGACGGTGCCTCGCCCTGCCGGCAGCGTGGATGCCGGCCCAGCCGCTGCTGCCGTGCCCGGCGGCATCGGTGGCATCACAGGATCGACCGCGACGCCCAGCACCGGTGGCGCAGCAGTGCAGCCAGGCGGCGCAGCAATGCCGCGGGGGGGCAGCGGTGGCGGCGCGGGAGGCGGCACGCAGCTGCCGCCGGCGCCTCCGCGTGAGCTTGACTTGCAAACTCTTGTGCCGGCCTGTCATCGAGTTGACCTTCCTGGCACTGCGCATCTGCCGCGACGCACAATTTTTGAACAGCCGGCAGCCGCCGTACTCCTGCTTGCGCGGTCAGCGTGAATAGTTCAGGCATCAACGACACCCATACATCCTGTGCAGTGTTGCACTGCAGAATCCAGTCCCGGGCGGCTGCAAACTGCGCTGTTGCTGGATCTTCAGTGTCGCTGGTATATTGCAACACATCTTCTGTCGCTGCGCCGCAGAGTCGAACCGTTGGCGGCTGCACCCAGCCCTGCCACTGGATGTTCGCGCGCTTGGCGCTGGGTTCGTCGCACTCGGTGCTGCCTATCTGTACTTCGCCCAGAGGTCCCAGCCCTCGCAGCTGCAGAGCAATGTGCGCTCCATACAACGCAACGGCTTGTGTGCTGCCTGCTGCCTCGGCACCTCTCTGCACACGCATTCACACTTGTCTTCGTATGCGACAGAGTCCGCAGCTGCGGAGCGAAGTGAGTGCGGCGCGTCTGTCTGCTCAGGAGCTTGCTTGCTATTTTGCCTCACGGCAACTGCTGCTGTGTGCCGAAAATGCTCGACGCTCCACCGTGAGGGATGCAGAAAATTTAGGCCCTCTGGAAATATCTGGCATGACACACAGAAGCGGCAAATCCCAAAAACCTCTCGTCCCAATTGCCTTGCAGCACGCGAACGGCGATGGCCGTGTGGAGCAGCACAGCGACGACTTTGCCGGCGAGCAGCAGCTGGGTGAGCGCTTGCTTAAAGTCAAGGTGTAAGTCAGGATTTACTGTCACTGTCTCGTACTGCTGTCTAGCTCATGTCGCTCAGTCGCCCTTTTAATCACCGTGGCGTCTCTGCAGCATCCAGGTAGAGGGCACATCTGAGCATGTGGCAGCAGGTTGGCAGACAGTCCCACATATCATGAGGCAAGATGGCATGCCCAAATGCAGCGCCGTCGGCAGAGATCGTCCACTGCAGCAGACAGCTGTTGCACCTGGCTTCAGCAAGACGCTGAGTCACCGCTTCTGAAGCTGGACGTCACAACTAATCGCACGAAACCCTGCATCACGCAGAGCCTTCGGCGGAGATCATCCGGGAGCAGCACCAAGCGGACATGGCGCCGGGCTTCGCCGACGGCGGGCAGCCGTTGGCAGAGGAGGAGGAGGCGCCACCTGCGGCGCAGGATGAGGAGGACGTCGAATCCATGGACAGCCGAGAGGTGAGCTGCTGCATTGGCTTTTCCAACATACCTGGGAAAGGTTTCGACCGCAGGGGCAGGAAGAGTTCATGGACACCTGGGGGGTGTCGCATCGCTTGCCAAAGAACATTTCTGGAGAGGGTTTCTGAGCCGCCTGGGGTAGGAAGAGCCCTGAGACAGCCAGCGGTGGGCCATGCGTGAATTGCCATGGGCGCACCAGGCAGCTCGAAAGAACAATGACGAAAGAAGAATGACGAAACAGGTGACAAGCGGACATGCTGAGGCTGTTGCATAATTGTGTTTCGTCACACCCATACACGACTCCGGTGCCGGCGCACCCGTGCAACGTTTTACACTCGCAACACGTTCCTGCCTATTCCTGCGTCATGGTGGTGATTTGGTTGTCCTGATGATGTCCATCTTACATGTCCCCTGTGTCACGGCAGGCGCGGCTGTGGGAGCAGCGGCAGGCGGCCGCCGCCAAACCGCCCAGCGACACTGCCTCAGTCACCAGGAATGGCGTCGGAGAGGGTACGCACGAGGAGACGCAGCTACCGCCTGTGGACGCACAACCTGTCACCGACTTCCTGAACGAGGTATTACTCGAATTGATCTTGTACACAATCACAACATCGAAGAATTGGGAGTTCATGCTCGGAAACACTTGAACCATCACATCCAAGGAACGAGGTCTGCAAGCACTGGCGCATGTGGTGCTAACATACCAAGGATTGGCGCCGCCAGCAGCATGGCACCATCGAAGACGCTGCGCAGCTGCGTGCGAATGACGCCTTGCAGCTGCGTCCAATGCACTCGTTGGACGAATTGCCGGCTACGCATCGCAGCGCCTGGCCCCAGGTGTTGAGGGCCGGCGCACGAGCTTGGATCCGCTATTTGCACCATGCTGGTCTTCAAGGCTCGCTGCCCAGTCGATGGCGTCATCACGTGCAAGACACAGGAACAAACAGGAATGATGGGGATGAAATCCCTGCCCGGTCCAGGTGCTGGCGGCGCCGAACGGCCAGCTCGGCGGCGGCGCCGAGGCGGAACCCGCAGCGGAGGCGGTGGCAAGGCAGCATGGTGGTGAGCGCTTGGCGCCGCCGGATTCCGGCTGGGCGCGTGATGCCGCATCAGACGCGGCTGCCGGCGTGAAGTCCGCTGGCCGCAAGGCGGCTGACGCAGCATCTGATGCCGCGGGGCAGGTCGCGGACGCCGCATCTGACACAGCAGCCAGCGCGAAGTCCGCTGCGCAGTCTGCCGGGAACAAGATTGCCAATGCTGCCTCGGACGCGGCTGCCAGCGCAAAGTCTGCAGCAAACTCTGCTGGCAGCAGGGTTGCAGAGGCCGCCTCGGACGCGGCCGCCAGCGCAAAATCTGGCGGCCGCAGGGCGGCCAACGCGGCGAGCGATGCGGCGGGCGACGCCGCAGACTCTGCAGGGGACGCCGCAGGCGCCACACGCTGGGAGGCTGCGGGGCCTGGGCCTGCTGGCCGGCCCGCCGGCTCGGAGACTCCCGTGGAGACTCATGTGGAGCCGGCAGCCGCAGAGATCGCCCGGCAGCGCCGTGGCGAGCCGTTCGCGCCGCCGGGCTCAGGCTGGGGCCGTAAGGCCGCCACCAAGGCAGCCGACGCAGCATCCGAGACGGCGGCGAAGGCTGCCGATGCAGCGTCCGAGGCGGCAGCGCAGGCTGCGAACGCGGCGGCCAACGCTGCCGTGCAGGCGGCGGCCGCCGCCAAGTCAGCCGGCGGCAAGGTGGCGGAGCAGGCCGGCAAAGTTGCCGATTCGACAAAGGCCGCTGCGGAGATGGTCAGCCACCAGGTCGCAGACGTGGCCGGACGGACCGCTGATGGCGCCAGATCCGTGGGCCAGGCGGTGGCGGACAAGGCCGGCGACGCTGCCGGCTCGGTCAAGTTTGCTGGCCAGCAGGCGGCGGACACGAGTAAGGCCGCCGGCAAGCAGACGGCAGATGCAGCAAAGTATGCAGGCGATCAGGCGGCACACGCAGCAAAGTCTGCCGGCAAGCAGGCGGCTGACGCAGTCGGCGATGCTGCTGACGCGACGAAATCTGCCGGCAAGCAGGCGGCACACGCTACAAAGTCTGTCGGCAAGCAGACGGCAGATGCAGCCAGGTCTGCCGGCAACAGGGCGGTGGGCTCCGCAAAGCCTGCCGGCAAGCAGGCGGAAGATACAGCCAAGTCTGCCGGCGACAAGGCGGCGGGCGCAGCCGGAGCTGCTGAAGACCCAGCCCGGTCGGCGGGTCATAAGGCATCGGCTGACAATGCCGCAGATGTGGCTAAGTCCTCAGCCGACGACGCATCCGACACCAGGGGCGGTGCCTGGGAGCATGTGACGGATCCAAGGGGTTCCGCCAACAGCAGCGGCGGCAACGGCAAGGCGCATGGCTGGGCGGGCGCAGCACCCGGAAGCCGGAAGCAGGCCGCCGCCGGCTGGGGCGACCTGGAGGCGCCGTTCATTGAGGACATAATTGAGGACAAGCCGCTTGATGACGGTGGGTAATGCAAAATCTGTGTCACGGCCCTGGATTTTCCAACCTGAATGTGCTGTTTAGGGGAAGTCTCAGAGCCGCGCACCGACGGCGACCTACATGAACATCGTCTCAGGGTGGCAACTCTACCTCCAGCTCCGGTTGCGCCCTCCAGGCCCTGAACCCTGACCTAGGTTTGTAGCTGCCTCTGCAGACGGCGGCACGGCTTCCGAGGGCGAGCGGCCCGCGCCGCCGGGGGCGGCGCCCAGCGACGCCGAATTTGCTGGCAACACCGACGCCGATGACAACGATCTGGATGACGAGGCAGAAGCGGCGGCGATGCGCGCAGCGCTGTCACGCGGCGACGATGGCGGCAGCGGCGGCGGTGTACTGGGCCGCGTGGCGGGCATCCTGGGGTTGGCGGAGGATCTGGACCCTCCGGCGCTGGTGAGCAGTTTGAGGATCATCAACTTGCTGAGCAAATGATGTTGGGAGGCATGTGTCCCAATTGGCAGGCATCCTGGGCCTGGCGGACGACCCTCCCGCGCTCCCGCGCTGTGAGATGTCACTGAAATGCTTTTGCGATTCATTTTTTCTCAAACGCCTTCGCACTTTCCCGACATCCCAGTGCCGTGTGGCCAGCATTTTGGCCTGGCAGAAGATGTGGAGAATGCAAGTCGATCGTGGAGCTCCGCAAACATTGCGACAGCACCACCTCTTGTCAAGCATGGCATGCTTGGCATTCTGAGGCAGAGGACGGGGACCTCTCACGCTTGTAAATCGTGAGCCGCTGCAGGCCATCGCACATACTGGGTGCCCAAATGTTGCTCCTGTCCCCTCGAGCAAGAGGGGTTGTTCGTGCTCATGCACAGCCATTGAGTGGGCCACCTGCTCAAGTCTGAGCCAAGTGCGCTGTCGACCAATGTTTGAGTGCGTCCGGTTGGTGAATCTGCCAAACACAGGTGCGCAAGGCGGTGGATCGCGACGAGGGCATGGACTGGGACGATTACCATGCACGCCTCAAGCAGGTCGAATTTCCAATCTGCTCTCTTCCAGCCACTTTCACGTCGTGTCCCTCTGCTACCGTGTCCTCGATCCGCTGAAGCAAGCTTGTGGCGGACTTCATACCAATGGCAAACCAATTTGTAGCGAACCTCTCTGGTGTCCAACCTTTAGTGTCTCACCGCATTGTGCTTGATCAGGCTGCAGCGGACGCGCGCAGCTTCGAGGAGGCCCTGGAGCAGGCGCAGCGTTTCCACGAGGTGGGCTTTCCTGCTGCGTTGCTCCTGCAACACTCCGTGTTGACGCTTCGGAATGAGGCTGCTATGAGCTTGTGGCATGCCACCCTTGCCCTTGCCAAGACAGAGAGCTCCAGCAGGACGTCAGTTAGATTTTATTTACAAACAAAATTTAAAAAATCTGTTCCAGGTTCAAAAAATAGAAAGCTGCGGCGTCAGCGTGCGCGCGAGGGGCGGTGCAGCAGTGGAGGATTCAGAGAGCATGCTCTAACGTTTGATCTGAGCACGTCTCCAAGCGCAGCAAACCCTAAACCACCGTATTCTTAAAACTGTATCTTGCAAATCGCAGGGTGAGCTGCAGCAGCGGGAGGGCCAGATCGCTGCGCAGGCGCGCCACGCGCAGGACCTGCTAGGCGTCATCCACGAACAGGTAAGCTGCCTGAAGGGCGGCACACCACACCCACGACCGCACAGCGTGAGCTTCGCTTTGAAAGCCACATAGGCGTGCGCGGCGGCGGAACGGCAGCTGTGGGCAGAGCTGCAGCGGCGGGAGGCAAATTTGCAACTGCAGTCCTTGTAAATGCCGATGAGACTTACAGGTTACGGACACCACACAGGCTGAAGAGCGCCGCGAAGCGGAGTCCGAAGCGCGCGCGGCGGCGGACCGGCAGCTGCGTGCGGAGCTCGAACGGCAGGAGGCGGAGCTGCAGCGGCGGGCGGCAGAGGAAACCAACGAGGAGCGCACTGCCCGCTCTCAGCAGCTGGACTCGGTGGGAGCTCTGTTGCAGGGCCCAGGGTCCATGACAGAAAGCTGCTCAGCCAGGTGGAATCGTGCTGTGGGTCTTTGAAAGGACATAGCTAGCCGTCGTGGCGCGCGGCAGAGGCCACCAACGAGGAGTGCGCAGCCCCCTCCCAGCAGCGGAACTCGGTGACAACCCAGATTCCAGCTGGGGCCGCACGCTCTATTCTCACAAAGAAAGGCAATTGAAAGAAACGAAAGAACTACAGGGTGCAGTTGTGGGCGGGCTGCGGAGGCCACCAAGCAGCGAGCGCACAGCCTGCTCCCAGCAGCGGACCTCGGTCAGCGTGCCCGAAGGTGTTGTGCCCATGCATTTGACCGCTTTCCCGTGTCTGTTATCTAACGCTGCTGCAGATGCAGCTGGGGCGCTGGGCGCGTCTTCTCCCGCCGCTCGGACACAGCAGTTCACAAGTCAGCTGTGATCGTAAATTTTCGAATCCGGTTGAATTAGTCACGCTGTACTGGCCGCAGCTGCGGGTGCGGCTGGGGGCGCTGGGGCGTGCCTTCAGCCGCCGCTCGGACGAGGCGCGCACCAGCCACGAGGCGCACAAGCTCACGCTCGCGGTGCTGGGCCTGCAGGACGCGCTCGCCCAGGTGGGATATCGGTTTGATGACTTGCTTGTGCGTTGGGCCTCCTTTCCAAACTTGTATCTGGTGGATGTCACAGCGAGGCGACCCTCGCGGTGCTGGGGCTGCAGGATGCGCTCGCCCAGGTATGCACCTGATGCATGACTTCCCCAGTCAGAGCCCTCACTACTCCTGACTGAATGAAGACGCCCTCACCCAGGTATGCACTGAATTTGTAATATTTGCTCTTGTGAAGGCCCTCATGTACTCCTGTAATTGTGAGGGCGTACGACCAGCCACGAGGTGGAGCATTGCTCACGGTGCTCGGCCTGCCGCACAACAGTGTCAGGATTTCCTTCAATACAGGCGCACAGGCTGCCCGCGAAGCTGTTCTTGCAGGGCGCGCTCTCTGGCTGTGAATCAGAGACGCTCCTTTGTCTGCAGCTCGCTAAGACAGGGGCGGTCGTTCCAGCTGGTGGCAATTACCCAGTACTGCGCAGCACGGACATTCGGCGGTTGTTGAGCAGTCACTGAGGACCTGCTGTGCAGGATGCAGCAGCTTAGATGCTGCAGTTATATGCGCATTGGCTGCCCCTTCTGGGCTGCGCTGGAGGGCTTGGCGCTGGGCGGCAAGGACGTCTCGATTGTGCGCGCCACATAAAAGGGCACCTCATTGCAGACAAAGTAACGTTTGCACCTCCACTTTCTTGCAGGGGCGGCTGTTCCAGGCGGCGCTGGAGGACCTGGCGCTGGGCTGCGAGGCCGACCTGGTGGTGCATGATGACACAGTGAATGATGGTGCTCACAGCTCCGTTGTCCTTTGTGTCCAGGGACGGCCCTTCCAGGCGGCGCTGGAGGATCTGGCGCTCGGCGGTGAGAAGGACCCGATCGTGCGCGCCGCGCTGGCCGCCCTGCCGCAGCAGCTGGCCGACCAGGTGCGCTTAAATTGGGGCAAGCTTGAACACTCTCAATCCATCACATGAACACTACAAGTGGTGCCCGCCGCACTGGCCGCGCTGCTGCAGCACCCGGCGCAGGATGGCAGGGGCAAAGTTTGTGCACACATGCCAATGGCGCGATGCATCAGACTCTGCCATTCGTCTGCGCCGGGCCCGCCAAGGAGTGTGCAGAAGGGTGCGCAGCTGCCAGCGCGCTTCGCGGATGTCTCACATGCCGTTTGACAGCTGCCCTGCGTCCTTCCACGTGAACAGGAGAAGGGGTTATGATCTATGGCATTTGTCACTCTGTGCAGGGCCTGCCGACGAGCGCGCAGCTGGCGTCGCGATTCGCCAACGTCTCGCGCGCGGTGCGGCAGCTGTCATATGTGCCGGAGGGCGGCGCGGGGCTCGCAACTATCGGCGTCGCCAAGCTGGCGTCGCTGCTGAAGGTGAACTTCACACCTTGCACCGTGTATCAGATCGTCACTTGGGTTCAATGTAATGCTGCTCAGCTCGCACGGACTTGACGACTGTAGCCAAGCTGCCAGGCCGATGCGTTTGCGCTGTCTTCACGCTCTTTGTGTATTGGCCTCTAGAAGTCAGATGTTCCATCCACACCTCACAGCGTCCTGCGCTGCACTGCAGGTGCAGGAGCCGCTGGTGTCTGACGTCAGCCCAGAGACCGTCGACGGCGCACTTTCGCAGGTAAAGAGCCACATTGACCTAGGCGCAAGGACCAACTTCGGCGAACATGGTGCTTGGATCACAGAAAAACTCCTCACGTTGACATTGATCAGCGTCCTCTTGCCGAGTCGTGCTGGTGGCTTTGGGCCAAAGCCACCAGTCCGGCAGGGACGCCCAATGTGCGGGTGAGCAAGCTCTACTGTGTTTTCACAGGTGGCGGCGGACCTGGCAGCGCACCGGCTGCAGGTTGCGGCGGACACCCTGGAGCGGGCGGCGGCGGGCAGCGCGGCGGCGGGCGCGGCGTCCGAGTGGGTCGCTGCGGCCCGCGCCCGCGCGAGCGCCGACCAGACGCTACGGCTGTTGCAGGCGCACGCCACGGCGCTCACTTCCTCGCTGAGTTAGAGACGGGATACATGGCGCCGCACGGAGGCACCGGGATGACAGGGACCCTGGGCAGTTGTGACGAGGCCACGCTGCGCCTTTTGCGTCAGGTGTCGCGTATGCCTACCGCGGCCGCAGTGACACGCCGCTTGCCTGGGGCTCTAGCGCTGCCGTGGCTGCACATTCGGCTTGCTGTGCCGAGATTCAGAAGATATCTAGGGTGATGTAAATTTGGCATCTTCGTGCAGAGAAACTGGAATGGTCGCAGCTGAGGTGCACAGCAGGCGAGTCGCGCATGCATGGAGGGGCATATGCACTTTCATGTAATCGCCTCGCTGGCGATCCCGCCTCTTCAACAAATACCTGCGGCACTCCTGCCTACGTGAATGTCTCGTCCTCCCGGCGACGCGCGGAGGCCGCACGTGCACGACGTCCGACAAACCACGTGGCTGCAATCCTGCAACATTTGGTAGCGCGTATTTCTCAGCAGACACAAAGCTCATGATATGCATGCAGCCTACACTTTGACGTCGTGACTCCCAGTCCACATCGCTGTGCGTGCG
>JAABUM010003981.1_pt1 | contig 17292 bp, 16 predicted proteins | sample 5559161 | NCBI WGS metagenome assembly JAABUM01 (sample SAMN10711868, study PRJNA513369) | rock metagenome | isolation source: Antarctica rocks | place: Antarctica: Victoria Land, Siegfried Peak nord | reverse complement strand
CCTGGTTCGGCGCAGTGCTGGTCGTGGCGTACGGCGCTGGCATGGCCGCCGCTCTCGTCGGCACGGGTCTGCTTCTCGTCGCCGCGCGCGATCGGCTCAACCGCTGGAGCGCCCAGCGCGCCGACTCACCCGCGCTACCGGGACAGGTGCTCGTCCTGCGGTTGGCCCGACGCCTGCCGATGCTCACCGCAGCGACCATCATCGTTGCGGGCATCTGGATCTCGGTGAGGTCTGTCGTTGGAATGTGAGGGACACGGGACGTGGTTGACCTGGCCCTGCAGCCGCCTGGGGTGGCGCTCTTGCGGGGCCTCGGAGCTCGCCTGAGGTCGCGGTTGCGGTGGTGCAGGTCATCGGGCTGAGGCACCTGCCGCAGCAGCCTCCGCGCCGGTTTCCGGCTCGGCCGTCCGCTGGCGGTGACCCCCGGCCCCACATGAGCCTTTCCTGGGATCCGGAGGTGAGGGAGGCGATGGCCCGAAGGCCCTGCTGGCTGCGCATCGAGTCCCCCTTCGAGAGCTGGCCGGCCTCCTCAGCCGCCATCTCCAGGGCCGTGGCCCGCGGCAGCCACGAGGCCCCGGAAGAGACCGGCGTCCTCGCGGGTCTCGGGGTGCCACTGCACGCCCAGCACGAACCTCCCGCCAGGACGCTCGATCGCCTCGATGGTGCCGTCGGCGGCCATCGCGGCCACGGCATACCCCGGGTGTGTTGCCACCGACTGGTGATGGTGACAGCCGACGTCCTGACGTTCTCTAACGAGCCCGCGCAGCAGCGAGCCCTCGGCGACGATGACGTCCACGTCGCCGAAGCAGTCGTCCCCCACGTCGTGCACCGTGGTCCTCGTCACGTCGGGCGTGTGCTGGTGCAGTGAACCGCCGCCGTGCACGGCCATGAGCTTCATGCCGCGGCAGATGCCGAGGACCGGCAACGCCAGGGCGTCCGCCGCGTCGAGCAGCGCCAGCTCCCAGGCGTCCCGGTCGGGCGCCACATGCACCGTGCGCTCGTGGCGGGGCGCTCCGTAGCGGGCTGGATCGACGTCGGCTCCTCCGGCGATGACGAGGCCGTCGAGTCGCGCCGACACGGCCGACGCGTCCGGGCCGACCCGGTGGGAAGATGCCAGCGGAGGCAACAGCACCGGTATGCCGCCCGCCAGCTCGACAGCGACGGCATACCTCGTGGGAAGCAGGTCCGCCGACTGGGTCCAGACGCCCCAGCTCGCCTGCTCGCGGTAGCTGCTGATGCCGATGACCGGACGCACGGGTCAGACCGGGGTGACGTAGGCGCCGGAGATGCCGCCGTCGACGAGGAACGTGCTCGCGGTCATGAAGCTCTACTCGTCAGAGGCGAGGAACAGCGCGGCGTTGGCGACCTCCCGCGGCTCGGCGAAGCGGCCCATGGGGATGTGGACGAGGCGGCGCTGGGCACGTTCGGCGTCCTTGGCGAAGAGCTCCTGCAGCAGGGGCGTGTTCACCGGACCGGGGCAGAGGGCGTTGACGCGCACCCCCTGGCGGGCAAACTGCACACCCAGCTCGCGTGACATCGACAGCACCCCGCCCTTGGACGCGGAGTAGGAGATCTGGGAGGTCGCGGCGCCCATGACTGCGACGAAGGACGCGGTGTTGATGATTGACCCTCGACCCTGCTCGAGCATGTACGGCAGGACCGCCTTGCAGCAGAGGTAGACGCTCGTGAGGTTGACCTCCTGCACCCGGCGCCAGGCCTCGAGGTCGGTGTCGAGGATCGAGTCGTCCTCGGGCGGGGAGATGCCGGCTTTGTTGAAGGCGATGTCCACCGCGCCGAACCGCTCCTTGGTCGCAGCGAAGAGCGCGTCGACCTCGTCCTTGCTCGTCACGTCGCAGTGGACGAAGAGACCGTCGACGCGCTGCGCGACCTCGCGTCCGCTGGTGTCGTCGAGATCGGCAATGACGACGTGCGCTCCTTCCTCGGCGAACCGCTCGACCGTGGCGAGCCCGATGCCGGAGCACCCTCCGGTGACGACCGCGGTGCGGCCCTCAAGACGTCCAGTCATCCTGTCCTCTCCTGTTGTCAGCTCCGGGCGAGCAGCGCCGCGCGGGCGGGCGGCTCGGCTGCACGGCCGCACTTGTTGGTCCTAGTGGGCGATGAAGACGTTCTTCTCCTCGGTGAACGCCTGGGGGGCATCCGGCCCGAGCTCGCGACCGAGTCCGGACTGCTTGTACCCGCCGAAGGGCGTCCAGAAGCGCACCGAGGAGTGGCTGTTGACGCTGAGGTTGCCCGCCTCGACGGCACGGGCCACCCGCAGAGCGCGGCCGAGGTCGGCGGTGAAGATCGAGCCGGAGAGACCGTAGTCGCTGTCGTTGGCGAGCTCGACGGCGTGCGCCTCGTCGTCGAACGGCAGCACCGCGAGGACCGGCCCGAAGCCACCTCGCGCCAGATCGGGTCGGCCGTCGACCCGGGTAGCACCACCGTCGGCCGGACCCAGAAGCCCGGACCGTCGGGCGTGGTGCCGCGGAAGGCGACAATGACCCCGTCGAGGTGGCCGAGCACCCGCTCGCGATGCTCGGCCGAGATGAGCGGGCCCATCTCGCTGTCCCGGTCCGTGGGGACAAGGACCCTCATCCCCGTGACGGCACTCTCCAGCCGGCCGAGGAACTCGTCGTGGACCGAGCCGCTCGACGAGGATGCGAGAGCGCGAGCAGCAGTCCTGGCCGGCGTTGTCGAACGCGGCATAAGGCGCAGCCGCCGCGGCCGCCGCCAGGTCTGTGTCGGAGAAGACGATGTTGTCGCTCTTGCCTCCCAGCTCGAGCGTGCAGCGCTTGACCTGGTCGGCGCACCCGCGCATGACCCGCTTGCCCACCTCGGTCGACCCGGTGAAGCACACCTTGCGGACGAGGGGGTGGCTGACGAACCGCTCACCGACGACTGAGCCCTTGCCGGGTACCACGGTGAGGACGTCCCGGGGAAGCCCTGCCTCCACGGCGAGCTCACCAATCCGCAGGGCGGTCAGGGGGGTCAGCTCGGCCGGCTTGAGCACCACCGTGTTGCCGGCGGCCAGGGCGGGGGCGAAACCCCATGCGGCGATCGGCATGGGGAAGTTCCACGGCACGATGATGCCGACGACGCCCAGGGGCTCGTGGAAGGTCACGTCGATCCCCCCGGCGACCGGGATCTGGCGCCCGAAAAGGCGCTCTGGCGCGGCAGAGTAGTAGTTTCAGGCAGTCCCGGACGTTGCGCGCCTCCCACCTGGCGTTGGCCCAGGTGTGGCCAGCGTTGCGGACCTCGAGCGCCGCAAAGCTCGTCGACGTGCGCGTCGACGACGGCCGGAAACCGGCGAAGCAGGCTCGCGCGCTCACCGGGAGCCACGGCTCGCCATGCCGGGAAGGCGGCGTGAGCTGCGCCGATGAGCTCGTCCACCTCTTCCGCCGAGGCCAGGTCCACCTCAGCGAAAGGGGCCGCGGTCGTCGGGTCGATCACGGAGTGGGGCCCACGTCACATCCTCTCGAAGCTGCGCCGCAGCTCCCAGTCAGTCACGGCGGCGTCGAAGGCGGCGAGTTCGACGTCCGCCATGGTGGTGTAGTGGTCGACGACCTCGTCACCGAGGATGCCGCGGGCGACCTCCGAGCTCGTGAAGACCTCACGGGCCTCGCGCAGGGTGCGCGGCACGGTCGGGAGGCCGGAGGTGTAGGCGTTGCCGCGCGTCTCGGGGCCCAGCTCGAGCTCGTGATCGACGCCGTACAAGCCCCCACCGATCATCGCGGCCAGGGCGAGATAGGGGTTGACATCTCCGCCCGGCACCCTGTTCTCGAGGCGTGCCGAGGGACCGCGTCCGACCAGGCGCACCGCGCAGGTGCGGTTGTCGGTGCCCCAGGCGATGGCCGTGGGCGCGTAGGATGGAGTAGTCGACGTTGTACTGGTTGGCTGGGGTGAGACCGCGGTAGCCGCTGGCCCAGGCCTGCTCGTAGGTGTCCTCGAAAAGGAGGAACTCGAGCTCTGTCCCGGCTAGGCCCGACCAGCCCCGTTCGGAGAGCCGCTCCAGCTGGCGGGTCAGGACGCGGCGGGGCGACGGCTCGACGGGCGTGTGGTCGGTCGCCACGACGTCGCACTGGACGAGCGCCGTCCGGGAAGGTGGGGGAGCGGGCGGATCGTCGAGAAGTCCGGGGCGAACGCGATGTCGCCATAGCCCTGCTCCCAGGAAGTCAGGGCGTAGCCGTCCACCGCGTTCATCTCGACGTCCACGCCGAGCAGGTAGCTGCATCCCTCCGTGCCGCTCTCGAGGGCGACGTCGACGAAGTAGGCCGCGTGAAGCCGCTTCCCCTGCAGCCGCCCCTGCATGTCGGTGATGGCCAGGACGACGGTGTCGATCGACCCCTCCGCGATGTTCTCGCGGAGGACGTCGAGAGACCACATCCTGGGGTTGGGTGGGGGAGTCGTCATCGCGGGTCACCTTCCGGTGCCGAGGAGACCGCGCAGCAGGGCTGCGGTGGCGTCGCAGTGGCTCTCCATCGCCCGGCGGGCGCGAGTCGGGTCGCCGCGCAGGATCGCCGAAAGGACGCTCTGGTGCTGGCGGTTGGAGTGGGCGATGTTGGTCTCGAGCACGGGGATCTGCGTGAGCAGGTCGTTGAGGTCGGACTGCACCGTGGCCACTGCCCGCATCGTCAGAGGCGACGCGGTGACGGCGGCGATAGCGAGGTGAAAACGCGAGTCCGCCTGACGGTGGCTCGCCTGGTCGGGGGCAAGCACCACCTCCCGGAACGCTCCCGAGAGCAGGTCGCGCTGCTCGCGGGTGAGATCGTGCGTCGCCGCGATGTATGCCGCCCCGGGCTCGGCGACGCGGCGGAAGACGAGGGCATCGTGGAAGTGGGCCTGACGCGCCACGAGGTCAGCCCGGCCGCTTGCGTCCGATGGAGACGCCGTCCAGGTGACCTCCGTGCCGCCGCCACGACCGCGTCGCGTCTGCATGAAGCCAGCCGAGCGCAGCGCTGCGATGGCCTCGCGCAGGGTCGATCGGGAGACGCCCATCCGCGACGCGAGCTCACGCTCCGGCGGGAGCGTGCTGCCCCGGAGGTAGACCCCGAGGCGGATCGCGGTGGCGAGCTGCTCGACACACGTCTCAAAGGGGTGAGCGCGAATCGGATGCAGGACGACCTGGATGAGCTCGGTGCTCGTCACGGCCGTCACGCGCGCCATCTTGACGTCCCGGCCCCACGCTGTCAACCAGAGGTCGGACCTCAGACCTTTTGGGCCTCTCACGCAGATGCGGCGGCCAAACCATAGTCTCGCGCCATGGAGCGCGCCACCGTCTTCGTTCGTGGACACGTCCAAGCGGTCGGCTTCCGCTGGTGGGCCCGCGCCCGCGCCCTGGAGCTGGAGCTCGTCGGCCACGCGCGCAACATGCCGGACGGACGGGTGGAGGTGGTCGCGCAGGGCGAGCGGGGATCGGTCGAGCGGTTGGTCGGGCTCCTGCAGGAACAGCCGAGCAGCAGCGGTCGACCGGGAGAGGTCACCGCGGTGATGACGCTCTGGAACGCGCCACGCCCTGGTGTCACCGGCTTAGTCGTGAAGTGAGGTGCTGGCAGGGCGCCACCGGCATACCCTGAGCGGCGTGACCGACGTGCCCCCGGAGCTGGCTGACCTGCGCAGCAGCATCGACAACATCGACGCCGCCCTGATCCACCTGCTCGCCGAGCGCTTCAAGGCGACGCAACGGGTCGGGATCCTCAAGGCCGGGTGGCGGTTGCCGCCCGCAGATCCCGCGCGCGAGGAGACCCAGATCACCCGGCTGCGGGCGCTCGCCAAGGAGGCGGGTCTGGACCCGATCTTCGCCGAGAAGTTCCTCTCCTTCGTCGTCGCCGAGGTGATTCGCCACCACGAGGCCATCGCCGAGACGGCGGAGGTCCGGGCCTCGCTCTCGCTCCGATCCGAGTCCTCTCCGACGTAGCGGCGCCCCCGCCAGTGCCAGGGCCGGCTGTGGCTTCTGATGAGTTGCGCTGGAGCTCAGGCGGTCGCGGGAAGGGGAACGCGCCTCCGAAACGCACCTCTTGGTCCAGGGGGACGGTGCTGTTTCCGGCGCAGGTGGGCCGAAGGTCCTTCAGGAACTGGCCCGGCGGGTGCTCTCACGGGTTGCCGCGAACACGGCAGCCTGGGTCCGGCGTTCCATCCCGAGCTTGCCGAGGACTGAGGTGACGTAGTTCTTGACCGTCTTCTCGGCCAGGAACATCGCCTCACCGATCTGGCGGTTGGTCAGGCCCTCAGCGATGTGGTCGAGGATGCGTCGCTCCTGCGGGCTCAGCTGCCGCAAGCGCGGGTCGGTCTCGCCGTGGGTCCGCCAGCGCTCGAGGAGGCGGCGCGAGGTCTCGGCGTCGAGGAGGTTCTCCCCGGCGGCCACCCTGCGGATCGAGTCCACGAGGCCGTTGCCCTTGATGTCCTTGAGCAGGAACCCGGACGCGCCGGCCAGGACGGCCGTGGTCAGGGCCTGCTCGTCGTCGAAGGAGGTGAGGATCAGCCCCTTGATCGTCGGGTCGACCGAACGCACCTCCCGGCAGGCGTCGATGCCGGAGCCGTCGGGCAGCCGGGCGTCGAAGATGGCGATGTCAGGCCTCAGCGCGGGAATCCGTCGGGCGGCCTCCTTGGCCAGCCCCGACTCGCCGATCACCTCGATGTCGTCGGTTGCCTCGAGGAGCTCGCGCAGCCCCCGGCGCACGATCTCGTGGTCGTCGAGGAGGAACACGGTGATCGTCGCGGTGCTCGTCATGGCGCCATTCTCTCCGATGTGCGGCTCCACGTGGGCCCAACCAGCCTTCGCCGCCGGGTCGCGCATCCGCGGGCAAAGGTCCGCTGACTCATCGCGTTCAGGACGGGCACCTGCCACCGCAGCAGCGTGCCGGCGGGCTCCGTCCGGCTGACGTCGAAGCCGCCGGAGGCTCTGAGCGCCCGGTCGCGAAGGTTCACCAGGCCGCTGCGCGCATCATCGGAGTCGGTACCGAGACCGTCGTCACGGACCTCCACCACCACCGTGTCGGTGGCCGAGACCCGCACGCCGACCCTCGTGGCGTGGGCGTGCCGGGTGACGTTGGACAGTCCTTCGCGGACCACGGCGAGCACATCCGACCACGGTGACGGGCTCATGTCGGTCAGCTGTCCGTGGACGACCAGCTCCGGCAGGAAGCCCAGAGCCGGTGAGAAGGACTCGACGAGCTGTTCGAGCTCGTGCATTCGCGTGGTGTCCGGCAGCGGCTGGTGCAGCTCGAAGATGGCGTGCCGGATCTCCTTGATGGCGGCGTCGAGGTCGTCGACCGCCTCATCGAGCCGGGACCGGACCATCGGTTGCTGCGCCATCCGCCCGGCCGACTGCAACGAGAGACCGGTGGCGAAGAGGCGCTGGATGACGTGGTCGTGCATGTCCCCCGCGATCCGGTCGCGATCGTCGATGAGGGCCATCCGGGAGCGGTCTCGTTGCGCTCGGCCCGCCAGCAGGGCCAGGGCCGCCTGCTGCGCATACTCCGTGACCGCTGGCATCGTCTCCTCCGGCATGGTCTCCGCCTCGGCGTCCCAGACGACGACGAGGACTCCGAGGTCGCCGCGGCCCGGCGACAGCGGGAGCACCGCGATGGGGCTGTCGGCGGCCACCTCGGCCACCCGGCATACATCTGCCCTCAACCCCGTCCCCGACATCGCAGCTGAGGACGGAGCGAGCATCAGCAGCGGCTGCCTGACCCGCCGCGCCTGCGCCCAGTGCGACCCGGCGAGAACCTGGCGGCGACCCGGCACACCCGGGTCGTGGTGCGCCGCCGCGTCACCGATGCGGCACACGTCCCGGACGACGAGGTCACCCGACTCGTCGGACAACGCCAGGACGGCGTGAGAGCCCATGCTCAGACGGCCGGCGTGCTCGGTCATGAGTCGGGTCGCGGCCTCCTCGTCCTCGCGCTCCAGCAGGATCTGGGTGACCTCACCGACCGCCTCGATCCACTGCCGCTGCCGGCGGCTCGAGTCGTAGAGCCGGGCATTGTCGATGGCGACTCCCGCCGCTGCCGCGAGCGCGACCAGGACGGCCTCGTCCTCGGCGGTGAACTCGTCGGCCCCCTGCTTCTGCGCCATGTAGAGGTTGCCGTACACCTCCGAGCGGATCCGGACCGGCGCGCCGAGGAAGCTGCGCATCGGCGGGTAGTTGGGAGGGAAACCGAAGGAGTCCGGGTGCTCGGAGATGTCGCGCAGCCGCCGGGGCTGCGGATCCCGGATGAGAAGCCCGAGTATGCCGTGGCCCCGCGGCAGATCGCCGATCCTGGCCCGTTCCTCGTCGGTGACCCCGCGGGTGATGAACTCGACGAGGTGCTCCCCGTCATCGCTGACCACACCGAGCGCGCCGTAGCGCGCGTCCACGAGCGACATCGCCGACTGGACGATGCGCGAGAGGACCTCTCCCAGCTCGAGGTCCGCGCTGACCGCCATGACGGCCTCGAGGAGGTCACCCATGCGTTCCTGGGCACGTCGTGCCACGGAGGCCCGGGCACGCAGCTCGTCAAGCAGGTCCTCGAGCTCGAGGCCCCCGACCCCGCGCAGCACCGGCGCTGGAACGGCGCCGTCAGCTGGCGGGTTCATGTGGTGATCGTAGGGCCGAAGTATCGGGACGTTTGTCCTGTCGGTGGGTGCGTCCGCGGACGCACCCTGAAGCCATGACATCCGTGACCCCGACTGAGCTCCCGTCCGCAACGGTCCCCCCGCACCGCCCCGAGGTCATCGCGGGGCTGGTCAATGACGGATCCGCCCGGGCCGTGGCCGCGGCCGCCGTCCGCGAGGCGGCCGACCGCGGGGCGCGAGTGCGCTTCGTGCAGGTCATCCCCGTCGGAGAGCGCGCACAGGGCGACACCGGCGCTGACGACGCGGTCTTCACCACCGCTCTCGGAGCCCTTCGGGGCCACTCCCGCATCCACTGCACCTTCGAGCTCGCCACCGGGGAAGCACACCGGGTGCTCGTCGAGCGAAGCCACCGGGCCAGCCTTCTCGTCGTCGGCGAGGACCAGTCGACTCCTGAGGCGTCGATCGCGCAGTACTGCCGTCTGCATGCGTCGTGCGACGTGCGCACCGTACCCGTTCACCGTTGGCACGACTGAGCCGGCCGGCCGGCCGTGCGCCGCAGACCGCAGCGTCGGACGTCGACCACGACACCCCCTTCAGCCCCCGGAACCACCGGGGTGCGTGCCTTCCCGGACGGCGCTCCCTGCGCCGGTAGGGTGAGCGCGACCGAAGCCGGCCGGACGCACGTCCGACGGGTCGCCGCCGAGGAGAGAGCCTTTCGCTCGTGTACGTCAAGAGCCTGACGCTGAAGGGCTTCAAGTCCTTCGCCTCCGCAACGCAGCTGCGGCTCGAACCGGGGATCACCTGCATCGTGGGTCCGAACGGCTCGGGCAAGTCCAACGTCGTCGACGCGCTCGCCTGGGTCATGGGGGAGCAGGGTGCCAAGAGCCTGCGCGGTGGCACGATGCAGGACGTCATCTTCGCCGGCACGGCCGGCCGCGCGCCCCTTGGCCGGGCAGAGGTGACGCTCACCATCGACAACAGCGACGGTGCCCTGCCGATCGACTACGCCGAGGTGACGATCTCGCGGACGATGTTCCGCAATGGCGGCTCCGAGTACGCCCTCAACGGCACCTCCTGCAGGTTGCTCGACATCCAGGAGCTGTTGTCCGACAGCGGAATCGGTCGCGAGATGCACGTCATCGTCGGACAGGGCCAGCTCGAGGCGGTGCTGCGTGCCACGCCCGAGGAACGGCGGGGCTTCATCGAGGAGGCCGCGGGCATCCTCAAGCACCGCAAGCGCAAGGAGCGGGCGCTGCGCAAGCTCGACGCCATGGACCTCAACCTCACCCGCCTGGGAGACCTCACGAGAGAGATCCGGCGCCAGCTCGGTCCGCTCGGGCGGCAGGCAGAGACGGCGCGGCGGGCTGCCTTCATCCAGGCCGAAGTCCGCGACGCCCGCTTGCGTCTCCTTGCGGACGACCTCGTCCAGGTCAGCTCGGCGCTGGAGCAGGAGGTCGCCGACGAGAGCGCACTGCTCGCCCGACGGACGCAGGTCGAGCAGGGCCTGGCCGGTTTCCAGTCGAGGCTGACGACGCTCGAGAGCTCCGTCGAGGCGGGCCGGCCGGAGCTGGCCCTGGCGCAGGAACGATGGCACGCGCTCGCCCGGCTCGCCGAACGCCTCGCCGCGACAGGCTCGCTCGCCGCGGAGCGGGTGCGGCTGCTGTCCGAGGACGAGGACACCGGCCGGGATGCACCGGGCACCTCCACACGTGACCCCGAGCAGCTCCGCGCCCGGGGCACCGAGGTCCGCCGTCAGCACGAGGCACTCGTCGCCGAGATCGCCACCGCGGCGCAAGCCCTCGAGGCCGCGGTCGTCGCCCGGGCGGAGGCGGAGCAGCGGTATGCCGTGGAGCAGCAACGGCTGGCCCGCGTCGCCCGAGCGGCCGCTGACCGGCGCGAGGGTCTGGCTCGCCTCGCGGGCCAGGTGGCCGCGAAGGCGTCGCGGATCGAGGTCGGCGAGGCCGAGATCGGTCGACTTCGAGCCACCCTCGAGCAGTCCCGGGCCCGCGCCGCCCGGGCCGAGCAGGAGTTCGCCGCGCTGGAGGCGTCCATCGCCGTCGAGGAAGAGGGCGAGGAGAACCTCGACACGACCTACGAGTGCGCCGCGGCCGAGCTCGACCGGCTGGAGGTCGAGCTCGAGCGTCTGCGCGAGACCGAACGGGCGGCCGATCGTGACCGCCAGTCCGGCACCGCGCGGCTCGAGGCACTGGAGCTCGGGCTGAGCCGCAAGGACGGCGCCGCCGCCCTGCTGGCGGCGAAGGACGACTCCCACCAGATCTCCGGATCCGTCGCGTCGCTCCTGCACATCGAGCCGGGGCACGAGGCAGCGATCGCCGCCGCCCTCGGCTGGGCTTCCGACGCCCTCGTCGTCGGGTCGCTGGACGGCGCCCGACGGGCCCTTCGCACCCTCCGGGCCGACGACGCCGGCCGTGCCGGGATGCTGGTCGGCGAGCTCGGAGCTGCCGACGACCGCGCGTCTCCGCCGTCTCCGCCGTCTCCGCCGTCTCCGCCGACCCTGTCGACCCCGCCGACCCTGCCGTCCGGCGTCCGGTGGGCGCGTGAGGTCATCTCCGGCCCCGGCGAGCTGCTTGCTGCAGTCGGGCGGCTCCTCGAGCGGGTGGCCCTCGTGGCCGACCCGGAGGCCGCGGCAGCTCTCGTGCGCCAGGGCAACGGGATCATCGCCGTCACCAGGGACGGAGACGTCCTGGGTCCCGGGTGGGCTCGAGGGGGCAGCTCGGCCGCACCGAGCCTGCTCGAGATCCACGCCGCTGTCGACGAGACCCGCGACCGGGTTCTGGATGCGACCCGTCGCGCGGAGCAGTACCGGTTCTCCCTCGCGACGGTGACGGAGCAGGTGAGGGACGCCAACGACGCGGTCGAGGTGGCACTCGAGCGGCTCCACGACTGTGACGCCAGGATGTCCGCCGTGGCGGAGAGGCTCGGAGCCCTGGGGATGGTTGTGCGCAACGCGCGAGCGGAGGCCGCCCGCACGGAGGAGGTGATTGCGACGGCTGAGGCGGCCGTCGAGTGCGACCGGGACGAGCACGCCGGCCTCGACGAGCGCCTCGATGCGGCGGGCGCCCAGTCCGACGAGGGGGCGCAGGACGCCTCTCCCGAGGAGCGGGACCGGCTCGCTGCCGCGGCAGCCGCGGCCCGCATGCACGAGACCGAGCTGCGCCTGTCTCTGCGCACGCGCGAGGAGCGGGCCCGGGCCCTGCACGACCGGGCCCAGTCGCTGGACTCCGCTGCGGCGGCCGAGCTCGCGGCCCGGGAGCGCACCGCGGCCCGTCGTCAGCGTCGTCAACGCGAGGCAGAGGTGACGCAGGCGGTGGGGGCCGGTGCGGCATACGGGACCGGGCAGCTCAAGGTGGCCGCCGGCCGGGCCGACGCCGCGCGCCGGCGCGTCGAGAGCGCACGCGACGAACGCGACGCCCAGCTGGCGGTCGTGCGCCACGAGATCGCGGTGCTGCAGGAGGAGCTGCGCGCGCTCACCGACTCCGTGCACCGAGACGAGGTCGCGCGCGCCCAGCAGCGGCTGCGTGTCGAGCAGCTCGAAGCCAGGGCGCTCGAGCAGCACGGGATCGATCCCGAGAGCCTCGTGGACGAGTTCGGCCCTCACCGGCTCATCCCCGCCGTCGTCGATCGGGACGCCTCGCCGCCCGACCGGGCCGAGACGGAGCCGGCCGAGCCCCAGGCGTTCGTCCGGGAGTCCCAGGAGAAGCGGCTGCGCTCGGCCGAGCGCAAGCTCGGAGCGCTCGGCCGGGTCAACCCTCTGGCCCTCGAGGAGTATGCCGCCCTGGAGGAACGCCACTCGTTCCTCACCACCCAGCTCGAGGACCTCAAGAGCTCGAAACGCGACCTGCTCGACATCGTCCGCGAGATCGACGAGCGGGTCGAGAAGGTCTTCACGGAGGCGTTCCACGACACGGCCGTCGAGTTCGAGCGGGTTTTCGAGCGGCTCTTCCCCGGCGGTGAGGGTCGCCTCGTCCTCAGCGACCCCGACAACATGCTGACCACCGGACTCGAGGTGGAGGCCCGCCCGCCCGGCAAGAAGATCAAGCGGCTCTCCCTGCTCTCCGGGGGCGAGCGGTCACTCGTCGCGGTGGCCCTGCTCCTCGCGATCTTCACGGCGCGCCCCTCGCCGTTCTACATCATGGACGAGGTCGAGGCCGCTCTCGACGACGCCAACCTGGCCCGGTTGCTCACCCTGTTCGAGGAGCTGCGCGACTCGAGCCAGCTCATCGTCATCACCCACCAGAAGAAGACGATGGAGATCGCCGACGCCCTCTACGGCGTGACGATGCGAGGAGACGGCGTCACCACCGTGGTCTCGCAGCGGATCCGCGACGTCCGGGCGCGACCCGCCTGACCCGGGCCGACCACGGGTCCTCAGGGGAGGAGCTGTGGACGCCCGACGCTCGGACAGCCGACCCCAGATCCTCACGGGAGCTGTTGTCGACGTCCAGCTCCTCGCGCGCAAGAAGCGGGCCATCACCTGTGCGCGGCGATTAGGAATCGGCCCGGCGATGCGCGACCCTTGGAACCATGATTGCGCTGGTCTTCGCCATGATCCTCTGTCTCCTGCTCGGGCTCGCCGTCGTCGGGCTCGTCGCCATCCCGGCGCGCCGCGAAGGTCGAGATGTCCTCACCGCCCGCGGCGAGGAAGTGGTCAGCCGGGTGAAGGTGCGCACGGACGCCGCCACCGCCGGGTCCAGCGAGAAGACCGGTGACCTGGTCACCTCCACCAGACCCACGGTCACCGACCCGGCGCACCGCCCCGACGTCGACCCGGAAGCGGGCACTCGAGAGGCCACCTGAGCCCTCAACATCGAGGATGAGCGACCGGCCGCCCCGCCCGACGAAGGCGCCCTGACTCGTCTCCGGCCCCGTGCAAGGATGGTTTCGTGGATCAAGTGTGGGAATTCGTTGCCCTCGTCGTCGGGATCGCGGTCGTGCTCGGCGCCGTTGTCGTCGGCCTCGTCCGTGGCCGTGGGGGCCGCAACAAGGACCTCACCGGGCCGCCGACCGTGCAACGGAAGGTGCCCGGGGCGCCGACGTCGCCACCGGCCACGTCCGAGGGCAGTGACGACGACGGGTCCGTCGCCACCCGCCCCGCTGCGGGGACGCAGAGCCGCGTCGAGGCGCAGGAGACACCGCTCCTGGAGGAGCCGCCCACCCCGACCCTCGAGCGGCCCGAGTCGGCCCGGGGCCGGTTGGCGCGGCTACGAGCGAGGTTGGCGCGCAGCAACACGGCCATCGGCAACGCCCTGCTGGCACTGCTCTCCCGGGCTGGCCTGGACGAGGCCGCCTGGGAGGACGTCGAGGACACCCTCATCGGCTCCGACCTCGGTGTCGAGGCGTCGGCCGAGCTCGTCAGCCGGCTGCGGACCAGGGTCAAGGTCGATGGAGCCACCGACGAGTCGACCGTCCGCGGTTGGCTCAGGGACGACCTGCTCGACCTCGTCGACCCGACGATGGACCGCCGGATCGCGTCGTCACGCGTCGACGGGCGCCCGGCCGTCATCCTCGTCGTCGGCGTCAACGGCACCGGCAAGACGACAACGGTGGGCAAGCTGGCCCGGGTCCTCGTCGCCGAGGACCGCGACGTCGTGCTCGGCGCCGCGGACACCTTCCGTGCGGCGGCGGCGGAGCAGCTCGAGACCTGGGGAGCCCGCGTGGGGGTTCCGACGGTCCGCTCCGACAAGGAAGGGGCCGACCCGGCCGCCGTGGCGTTCGACGCCGTGAAGGCGGCGACCGAGATCGAGGCCGACGTGGTCATCATCGACACGGCCGGCCGGCTGCACAACAAGGTCGGGCTCATGGACGAGCTCGCCAAGATCAAGCGCGTCATCGAGAAGCAGAGCCCCATCGACGAGGTGCTGCTCGTGCTGGATGCCACGACCGGCCAGAACGGCTTGCGTCAGGCCGAGGTCTTCTCCCGGGCGGTCGATGTCACGGGCATCGTCCTGACCAAGCTCGAGGGCACGGCCAAGGGTGGCATCGTCGTGGCGGTCCAGCGCAAGCTCGGGGTCCCGGTCAAGCTCGTCGGTCTCGGCGAGGGTCCGGACGACCTCGCACCCTTCGACGCCGAGGCATTCGTCGACGCGATCATCGGCTGAGCGAGAGGCCGTCCGACCGGGCGGGAGCAGCGCGTTTCAGCTGCGCGGGTCCCGAGGGGTCCTCCATGGCCCAGCGGACCGCCCGGACGGCCGTCCCCGCCAGTGGGCGGGCGACCACCCGGTCCGTGATGGGCAGCACCGGCAGGCGCAGCATCTGCCTCGCCCACATCGGCAGGAGGGCGACGGCGCCACCGGCAAGCGCGGCATACCCGAGCTTGCTGCTCCAGCTCAGGGGCGGCTGGAGGAGGAGAAAACGGGCCGCCTCGTACGCCCCGGGAGTGCCGCTGAGCTCGGGCCGGTAGCCGTCCAGGACGTCCTGCAGCCCGGCCACCGTCGTCGGCGGGTCGAGCACGCCCAGGCGCGCCGAGACCATGCCGGACTGCGCGACGAACCGGTCGGCCTCGCCCGGGGTGAGGCTTCCTCGCCCGTGCCGCCGGTAGGCCGCGAGGAAGCTGTCGACCTCGGCCGTATGCACCCAGCCGAGCAGGTGCGGGTCGGAGGCGGCGTAGGAGCGGCCGTCGGCAGCCCTGCCGCGCACGCGCTGATGAATGTCGCGGACCGTGGCGATCGCCTCCTCGGCGGCGTCGATGGTGCCGAAGGTCGTCGTGGCGAGGAAGGTGGACGTCCGCTGGAGCCGGCCCCAGGGGTCGGACCGGTAGCCGGAGTGCCCCGCGACTCCCGCCATGGCGAGGGGATGCAGTGACTGCAGGAGCAGCGCCCGGATCCCGCCCACGAACATCGAGGCGTCGGCGTGCACCCGCCACATCGGGTCGTCCGGGTTGAACCAGCGCTCGCCGGCCGCGCCCCAGATGGCCTCGGCCCGCTGCTCGGCGTCATCCCCGGCGACCTTCTCGCGCAGCGCGTCGGCGAGGCGGCGCCGGGCCGGCTGGGCGACCTGGTCGACGATGTGCGTCAGTGTGCTCACCCCGTCATTCTGCCTTGCGTCCGGATCGGCCGCGGTCGGGGCCACCGCCGGTTCGGCCAAGCCGGGGGTATGCCGGGTCACCCGAGCAGGAGGTCGGCGGCGGCGGCCCCGGCGGGCAGGGAGTCGCCCCACGTGCGGACCCAGTGCTCACCGAGCCGGTCGCGGCTGTCCGTGAGCCCGGTCGAGACCACGACAGCGTCGGGACGGGTCGCGAGCACGGTGTCGATCAGGTGCTGGCGTCCCGGCGAACGGTGCGGTCTGCCGGTGAGGACGACGAGCGGTGCGCCCGCCGCGTCGGCCAGCGCGCCCACCAGTGCGTAGAGCGGCTCCGGCTGCTGGGTGATGTGGTGGACCGTGACGTCGGTGACCCGGCGGCGCAGTGCTGTCAAGACCCCGGACGGCCGCGGCCCGGGGGCCATGTCGGGGGTGCCGCGCAGGTCCACGACGTGCACCGGACTCGTGGCGACGCGCGGAGATCCGTGCGCCTCGAGCACGCGACGGGCCACCGACAGGGCGAGCTCCTGCGCTCGAAGCGGAGTGTCGGCTCCGCCGTCGTCGACGGCGTGCCCGTCCCCGGGTGCGCGCTCGTTCGTCCCTCGGGCTTCGGCCACCGATCGGGCCAGCGCGGTGATCCGCTGCGCCGCCTCCTCGAGCCGGGTCCTCGGCAGCTGCCCGGCGGTCACCGCGGCGACGATGGCGTCACGGACCTCGTGGAACGCGGCCTCGTCGTCGTACGGAGTCGGGTGGTTGGGGTTGCCGATGCAGACGAGGTCGACGCCGGCGGCCAGCGCCAGCACTGCGCCCTGGCCCCGGCCGACTCCTGCGGAGATGGCCTTCATGTCCAGCGCGTCGGACATGACGACGCCGCGAAAGCCGAGCTCGCCCCGCAGGAGCCCGAGGACGGTCGGGCTGAGCGTCGCCGGCGCGGAGTCGAGGGCGGGGAAGACGACGTGGGCCGTCATCACGGCGTCCACCCCAGCGGCGACGGCCGCGGCGAAGGGCGGCAGGTCCCGCCGGCGCAACGTCGCCGCGTCGACGTCGATGACCGGCAGTCCCGCGTGCGAGTCGGTGCCGGTGTCTCCGTGCCCTGGGAAGTGCTTGGCACAGCCGGCGACACCAGCCTGGTGCAGTCCCTCGACAAAGGCCACCGAGTGCCGGCTGACGAGCGTGGGGTCGACGCCGAAGGAGCGCAGGCCGATGACGGGATTGTCGGGGTTGGACGTGACGTCGACGTCAGGCGCCAGCACGAGGTCGACCCCGGCGGCCCGGGACTGCCGCCCGATGGCCTGCGCGATCCGGCGGGTCGCGTCGACGTCGTCGAGCCGCCCGAGCGCGGCATGGCCGGGCCAGGAGGAGCCTGACGCCCCTTCCAGCCGGGTGACCTCGCCGCCCTCCTCGTCGCTGGCCACGACGAGGTCGGGCCGGATGCCGTGCAGACCGGCGGTGAGCGCCGACACGTCGTCGCCGACGTTCGCGGCGAAGAGGCAGACACCGCCGAGACCCTCACGGGCTGCCCGGGCCAACCAGTCGGGCACCCGCGTCCCGCAGAAGCCGGGCATGAGGACGGCGCTCGTGAGTCGAGCCAGCTCGGGGCCGGGCCCCGGCCGCATCGTCGGCGGCCTGGTTGACGCCATCAAGACGGCAGCACGGACGGCAGCATGGACGGCTTCACGGACGGCATACAGGCTCCTAGCCTTT
>JAABUM010003980.1_pt1 | contig 17312 bp, 17 predicted proteins | sample 5559161 | NCBI WGS metagenome assembly JAABUM01 (sample SAMN10711868, study PRJNA513369) | rock metagenome | isolation source: Antarctica rocks | place: Antarctica: Victoria Land, Siegfried Peak nord | reverse complement strand
CCCGCCGAGGTGTACGCCGGGACACACCCGGATGCGACGACAGGCGACGATTTCAAGGAAGGAGAGGGGTCCGCGTTTTGCGTTTTGACATCCGCCTCGCTGTCTTGACAAAGGGGTCCACTATAGACCTTCCGCAGCTGCGGAAGGTCTACCGATATGGATATGGTGACAGAGACAGAACGGCGTTTCACGACATATATCGATTTGTTCGATGATGCCTATCAGAATGAGGCCTATCAGGAGGTTGAAGGAACGCGAGTACTGATAGACGCATTGCGCGGGATAGTGTCAGGGCACATGCGGCACATAAAAGATGTAGAGTTGTATGGATATGCTCTCCAGCTACTATGTATGCATTTGGGAGTGCTCTTGCCCAACAATGAGTGGGATAGCCTCACGGCGAGGGGTCTGGACATTGTCGCGAGGATCGCCGGGCTTAAAGAGCTAAATTACGCTACAAAACTCCCAATCCCTCTCCCGCAATGGACCGATTTCCTCGGAATTACCTATATTACGAGTCAAGATGCAGTCAATCTTGTGCAATTCCGGCCAATCAGCGAGTTCGGATCTGATCGTGATCGAGTATGGCTCGAGAGAGCGCAGGAGCAGTATCGGTCGTGGCTACACGAATCCATCAGGACGCAGAAGGAGATCGTGGCCTTTCTAGAGTGACCGGAGATACCATATCGCAAGGGGAAATTAATGCTGCACTTCTACAAGGTATAGAACTCATCTCCGTATCACCTGGATCGCGAGTTCTATGACGAGAGCAAACTCGTCGACCAAATATCCAGGGAGATACAACTTGCTCGGGAAGAGGGTGGATCGGGTGTGGTTTACGTCGTCAGTAACGAGGAGGCGCGGCAGCACTCCGACAACCTGATCAAGACCCATTCCCCTGAGGATCTCGTATGCTTGTTCCGACGGATGTGCTGCCCTCTGCCCTGGATCTCGCCTGGGACCTGTCGCGTGAGCAGTGCTTGGCCTGCCTTAACAGCGCCGTGGTCCAGTCTGGATCGCTCTACATCGTCGTGCGGCTCACCATCCGCGATGAAACGGACGACCTCGTGCTCCTCTTCAACAGTGCTCGTGAGGATGCGGGGCTGGAACGGCTACGTGTCTATCTGTATAGGAGCAGGGATTTTGGGGAGCCGCACGAAGGCGACGAGGAGGAGCGATCTGCTATCGACGCCGCCTATCAAGACCATTATGACCGCCTCGTCAAGGAGTACACGGCGCTGCTGGGCCTCCCGACCTATACCGGCACATGGGAGTGGGATGAGGAGGGCTATCCCGAGAGTGAAGCCGCTGGACAGTTGACGTATTGGACAACGCCCGAAGGCCGCCTCCAACTCTTGTATACGCAACAAGATCCAGAACTTCCCTACGAAATCACGCTAGAATGTTACCGACCGGCGTCCTCGGCTTAGCAGTACATACGCCGCGACAGCTACACATCGAGGTGAACAGACGAGCGCGGGCACGTCGGCGACCGCGCCGGTAACCACGACCGAGGGCTACGACGGCGACGGCAACCGCACGAGTATGACCTCGGCCACCAGCGCCACGACTTAGGCCGACGACCACCTGGACCGCCAGATCCAGGTGGTCGAGCCGGCGGTGACGCTCTCCGACGGCACGATCACGACGCCGACTATGACGACGGGGTACGACGGCGACGGCAACGCCGTGCGCCAGACCGACGCAGTCGGGGCCGTCACGACGAGCGGCTACGACCCGCTGGGTCGCCAAATCTCCACCACGAACCCGGTCAGTGGCACGTCGCTCATCACCTACTCCGCGACGGAACAGGTCGCCGCGCAAGACGCACAGGGCAACGTGACGCGTCAGAGCTACGACGACGCCGGCCGCCTGGTCCAGACCACCGACCCCACCGGGGGCGTGACGCAGTATGGCTACGACCCCGCCGGCAACACCATCGCCGTCACCGGCGGCGACGGCACGCGCGTGACCACGCGGGAAACGCGCGGCTACGACGCCCAGAACCACGTCGCGTCCGACACCGTGGGCGGGCCGGGCACGCCCGCGCAGACCACAACGACGAGCTACGACCACGACGGCAATGTGGTCCAGGTGGCGCAGCCCAACGGCGATGTGACCTACAACACCTATGACCTGGTTGCCCAGCTCCTCGGCGTGGAGATCGACCCCGCCGCCGTCAACAGCGCGACGGGCACCACGTACGCGAGTGACAGCTACGACCATGCGGGCAACGTGAGCGAGAGCTTCGACGCCGACAAGCGCGACCATAAGGCCACCGTCATCGACGGCGACAACCGCGTGCTCCAGAGCGTCGACACCACCTACGGCGTGACCGGCACGACCACGCTCACGACCACGCAAGGCTTCGACCCCGACGGCAACGCGCTGCGCACGACCGTGCAGACGCAAGGGCCGACTGGCTCCGTCCAGACGGCGACCAACGCGATGACGGTCAACGCCGCCGGATGGACGGCCACGAGCACGGACAACGGGCAGACCACCGCCTATCGCTACGACGCGGCGGGCCAGCGCCGCACTGAAACGATCCTGAGCGGCGTCACCCCGATCACGACCATGCTCGACGCCGAGGGGCGCACCACGAGCATCGGCGAAGGATTGGGCCGGACGACGCCGTACAGCAGCGGCTTCGGCTACAACGCCGATGACCTACCCGTGACGACGACGCTGCCCAACGGGGTGACGGAGGCGACGCAGTACGACGGAGCCAGCTGCCCGCTCACGGTCACAGCGACGGGACTCAGCCCGATGACGCTGGTCCCGGCCGCCGTGTCCTACGGCTACAACGCGTTGGGCTGGACGACCGGGCTGACCGCCACCATCGGGGCCAGCGGCCCCCTCACACAGACCCTCGCGCACGACGCGCAGGGGCGCTTGACGGGCGCGCAAGGGAAGGGCGTCGGCCAGGGCTGGAGCTACGACGGCAACGGCAATCTTAAAACAGCGGCAAGCAACGGGGTTACCACGACCTACGGTTACAACGCGAGCACGCCCAATGAACTGCACACGCTGACTGTGCCCGGTCAGGCCACACGCCACTACGCGTACGACGGGAATGGCGACACCACGGCTATCACCAGCACCAGCGGGCTCAGCACGCGTCTCCAGTACGACAGCCAGGCGCGGCTGGTGGGCGTCACGCTCTCCGACGGGACACAGGTCACGCAGACCTACAACGCCAGCGGGCGCGGCAGGATCGTCGTTGACATACTCGCCCGTGACGGCGTGCCGGCTGGCGCTCAAACGGCGCCTACCTCTCGCCGACTTATCCGGTATTCCTGCCACGTCTGGTATCCCAACTCACCGTAGAGACCGATCACCCAGGCCCAACCAATGAAGCACTGACGCACGCCACGATCCCGCACAATCTCCGACGCCTGCGCCACCAGGGCATGGCCGATGCCCCGGTTCCTCTCCGTCGCCGCCGGCGTCCTCGCCACGAATCGTCTTTCAGCGCACACTCAACTGCTGTGGATGTGAGAGTGGACTAGACATAACCACAGCGCCGATGAGGCTACCACAGCGTGTAGCCGCCGTCGATAACGAGGACGGAGCCGGTCATGAAGCGCGAGGCGTCCGAGGCCAGGTAGACCAGCGACGGAGCAATCTCCTCGGGCGTGGCGTAGCGCCCCATCGGCGCGTCCTCGATCCAGTGGCGGCGGAACTCCGGAGCGTCGACGGGGGCCATGGCCGTCTTGACATAGCCGGGCGCCAGCGCGTTCACGCGCACGTTGTGCGGCGCCCACTCCGCCGCGAGTGACTTGGTGAGTTGGTGCACGGCCGCCTTAGACGCGTTGTAGGCCGGCTGCATTTGCGGCCGGTTGACGATCAGGCCCGAGATGGAGCCGATGTTGACGATGACGCCGCCCCCACGCTCGATCATCTGGCGCCCCACCGTCTGCGCGCAGTACCACAGGCCGTGCACGTTCACGTCGAATACCTGCAGCCACTCCTCGCGCGGGACCTCGGCGGCGGGACGATGGTAACAAACACCCGCGTTGTTGACCAGGATGTCTATCGGTCCCAGGCGTTCGGTCACCTCCCCGACCATGCGCTCCACCTCGTCGGGCCGCGTCACATCCACGTCGACGGCAATGGCCTCCCCACCCGCGTCCCCGATCGCCCGCACGACCCTCTCGCTCTGGTCATGGTTGCGCGCGGCGATAGCGACGCGGGCGCCGACCTCGGCCAGCGCCCGCGCGAACGCTTCGCCCAACCCCGTGTTGCCGCCGGTCACCACGGCCACCTTGCCGCTCAGGTCGAACGTTTGTAGCACACTCATCTCTATGTCCTCCCACTTTCACCGCGCGCCGCCCTTCAGCGATACACGACGCGGCATCACGCGCATGCGTTACCATGGTAGCGCATCCGGCGGCGGCAACGACGACGGTGATACACTCATCATATAGGGGGTACTTACAGCGGAGGAACAATGAGCTATGGCTATGCGCGCCCACAGGACCGATTCCGCGACACTCGACGCGTCGATGGACGCGCCCGAGGTAGACTTGTCCACGTTTCCCACGAGCGACGGTAAGCCCGTGGCCGAGACCTACGCCAATTATATTCAGATGACCATCCTGCAGCTCGCGCTACGCCAACTGCTACGATCACAGGGGCGGGCACCCGCCGTTATCGGGGGCAATCAATTCCTCTATTACAATCCCTACAACAAACGCGAACACCTCTCACCCGATGTCTATGTCGGCTTCGACCTCGCGCCCCCAAGCAGCCGCGAGGTGTGGTTCACCTGGAAGGAGGGCAAAGCGCCGGACATCGTGTTCGAGATCACCTCGCCGAGCACTCAGCGCAAGGACCTGAGCAGGGAACCGCGCGGCAAGCTAACCCTATACGCGCAACTGGGTGTGCGTGAGTACTACGTGTACGACCCGCAACTGGTGATGTTGCCACCGTTGCGCGCCTTCACGCTGCGCCAGGGACGCCTGGAGGAGGCGCCGCTGCTGCCGAGTGGGGGCGCCTGGAGCGAACTGCTGCGCGCGGAACTGCGGGCGGCGACGACGACGGATTGGGATCGGCCTGGGATCTACTTGCGCGTGATCGACCCGACGACGGACGCCCCGATCCGCGTGGGCGAGGAAGTGATGCGGGACTATTGGGCCGCGCAAGAGCGGGTCACGACGCTGCAGCAGGACTATCGGGCCGCGCGGGAGCAGGCCACGGCAATCGGCGAACAGTTAACTGAGTCCGAGCAGGCGCGTGTGGCCGCCGACGAGCGCGCGCGCCGCGCCGAGGAGGAACTTGAGCGACTGCGTTCGGGGCAAGCCCCTGCGGGGGGATGATAAGTCCACGGCAGTGGCGACGTTGCCTCGGATCATGGCGTTGTGGACGGGCGCGTATCCATTGTGGACAGGCGCCCCTGAAGAAATGTGTGACGCATGATATAATTCTCTTAGATATATTATGACAACCCATTAAAAGGAGAATATTTTCGTGCCGAATGATGTGTTGATCGCGCAACTCGACAGCCTGCGCGAGACATACAACGGGCGATTGCGCGCGACCAACGGTTTGTTGGCCGCCCTCAAGGCCACGACGGACGCCTTCGGCAAGACCGGGCGTTCGCTGCGCGAGTACGCCGAGGCCGGCGCGTCGGTCGCCGACATGGATAAGCTGGCGAACGCGCGTGAAGCCTTCGAGAACCAGCGCATCAAAGACGACGCCGTCGACCCACTGCGACCCGAACTGCGCCGCGAGGCCAAGGCCCTGGGCGCCATGACAACCGCGCTGCGCGACGCCGCCACGTCCTTGCGCGGCGAGATCGTCGATGTGGTCAAGCTCGACGGAGCCCTGCCCGTGTTGCAGGCGGCGCGCGGACAGGACGAGGCCCTGGCCGCGCTGCTGCCGGCGCTCAACGACGAGTTGCTAAAGGGCCAGGCCGCCCTCGGCGCTACCTTCGGCGTCGCCTTACAGCATGCTATGCGTGAGAAAGGCATCGAGCCCGGTGGGAAGCCTCCACGCTTCGCGCTCGGTCGCTTCGACGTCGCGGCGGATTTCGTCAAGCGCACCGCGTCGGTCAGCTATGGCAAGGAAGTGGTGATCAAGCGCGTGCCGCTCGGCGTCGACGCCATCGTCGCGGCCTACGAGCGCGTGTCCAAATTGGTCGAGGGCCGCACCGAAGATCCCCAGCGCTGGGTCGCCCTGTTCCGCGACGCCTGGGAGTTGGCGCAGCGCAGACGTGACGTGAAGGGGCGCGCCAACATCGTCGACTGCTACTTCGAACTGGCGTTGCTGCGGCAGAGCAAGAATTTCCGCATCGAGCCGACCAAGGGCGGCTTCGCCGAGTATGGCCGCGCCCAGTTCGTCCACGATTTCCGCCAGTTCAGCGGTCCGCGCCACGCCTACAAGGGCGAATACTTCTTTGCGCACCCTTCGTCGAAAGGCGAAACGGAGCGGGCCGACAAGAGCATCTGGCTCATCGACGGGAACAGCCCCTATGACGGCCATTACGTGTCCGACGTTACTTACGACAAAGCCTAAAAGGGATACTATTATATGCTGCCGGAACCGCGCCTGGCGCGTCAGATTATCGAAGTGCTGGGGCAATCGGGCACACCGCTTTCTAAAGGGGTCAGCTACTACAACGTCGGCAACGAGTCGCTGCTCAACACAATTGACCGCCACTACCTCGGCTCGTACCTGAACGACGGCGGCGCCGTGTTCAAGCTCGTGGTCGGCGACTACGGCAGCGGCAAGTCGCACTTCCTGTACTGCCTGCGTGACCGCTGTTGGGAGCGCAATCTGGCCGTGAGCAAGGTTGACCTGAGCCCCAAAGAAAGTCCCTACGACGACCAGCGGCGCGTCTACGCCGCCGTCGCCAGCTCGATCATCTGGCACGAACTCGGCGACCTCGGCGAGGACGAGCGCGGCCTCTCCACTTTCCTCGAAGGGACGCTGCGCCGACTCGTCAACGGCAGCGGCCTCGACCTGCAGGACCCTGGCGCGGCCGACCTGCCCGAAGTAGTCGCCCTGTTGCGTACGCTGGAGACCACGCCCGTAGACAGCCTGAGCTTCCACCGCGCCGTGCAGGGCTATTTCACCGCATTGCTGCGGGGGCAGGACCGTCGCCTGGAGGCGCTGCAGCGCTGGCTGCACGGCGAAGAGGTCGGCCCCGAGGATATGCGCGACCTGCGCCAGATCGGCGTGACCGAGAAGATCAACAAAAACAACGCCTTCAAGATGCTGCGTTCGCTGTGCCAGGTTGTGCGCGCGCTCGGCTACACGGGCTTGGCCCTGCTGTTCGACGAGGGCGACCGCATGCTCAGCGTCGGGGGGAAATCCGAGAAGGTCGCCACCGACAACCTGCGCGAGGTGATCGATCGCTGTCGCGAAGACCTGCCTGGCGCCATGTTCATCTACGCCGTCCCACCCGTCTTCGTGTACGATGTCGTGCCCAAGTACCCCGCCCTACAGCAGCGCATCCAGGCCCCCAATTACTTCTCGCGCGCCAACCCATTCAGCCCCCAGATCAACCTTGAAAAGCTCGACATCCCCGACGAGGAGTTGCTCACCGCTGTCGGCAATCGCCTGCTGCCCATCTTCGAGGTCGCCTTCGACGTCAAGCTCGACCCCGCCATCCAGGCCCAGAACATTGCTACGCTCTCCGAGGCGGCGCGCGAGTCGTACCTGGCGATCAGCCATCGGCGCCTGTTCGTCAAAGCGCTCGTGACCGAGTGGTATCGCCAGACAGCAGAGGGCGAGATCGCGATCACGCTGGAGTACGCGGCCGCCGCCATCCGCGGCCAGAGCGAGGACCTCGGCGCGCTGGCCGATCAGATGCAGCGGCCGTATTAGTCGGAAGTCGGAAGTCGGAAGTGGATTGCTGGAGGGTAGTATCATGTGGCAAAACTACAGCGTAAACCTAAGACTGGTCAGGGACGACACGATCACGCCCTGGTTCACTTCCGACTTCCGACTTCCGACTTCCGACTAGCTACACAGAGGAATGCAAACCGTGCAACAATCCGCGCAGCAGCAGCGCACCGTCACGCACCCCCAGCTTGGAGCCGGCACGCTGCTGCGCAGCTACATGGGCGGCTTCGAATGGGAAGTCCTGTTCGAGACGGGACGGCGCTTCCGGCTGCCCGCGCGTGAGTTCGAAGGCGGCGCCGAGGCCGCGCGACAGGCGCATGATGGGGCAGATCCCGCGCCCACGCCGCGCGCGCCCGTGTTGGAGATGGATCAGTTCCGCGCGCGGCAGACGCTGGAGGCGCTGCGCCTGGGTATCGTGCCGGTGCAGGATGTCGAGACCCTCACGATCGGGTTGGAGGCCGAGCGCGTCAGCCTCGACCGCGCCCTCGCACGCGGCAAAGAGCGCGGCGGCGACGTGCAGGCGGTCATCGGTGACTACGGCTACGGCAAGAGCCACTTCGTCGAACTCGCGGCGCGGCGCGCCCTGCGCGAGAACTTCCTCGTCGCCAGCGCCAGCCTCGACCTCGTCGAGGCGCCGCCTGGCAAAGCGCGTGAAATCTACCGCTCTCTTGTGCGCTCGCTGCGCTATCCTGACACCGACGAGCGTGGGCTACAGCCACTGTTCAAAAAGGCGCTGGAGCGGCCCGCGCTGCCCGCCCAGTTTATGGCGCGCTCGCCGATCCCTGACTATGACCCGTTGGGGCGCGCCCTCATCGCGCTGGCCGATTGCCCCAGCCAGAGCGCCTACGACGACGTGCTGGCGTGGCTCGGCGCGGCGGCGCGGCCCACCGCCGAGATGCGCACATGCCTCAAGAAGCCGCCCACGCTGTGGACAACCGGCGAGGTGGCGCGCCAATACACCTATCTACTGACGGGGCTCTCCGTGCTGGCGACGGATCTCGGCTACAGCGGCCTCGCCATCCTGATCGACGAGTCGGAGCACTACTCACTGCTACGTCCAGCGCAGCGCGGCCGCGCCGACGCGTTCTTCAAGAGCCTGATCTACGCGGCGGTTGGGAACGCCAACGGCAAGATCGATCCGCGTAGCATCCCTGACCACGCGCGCGTCGAGTACCCCGTCACGTTCGCCTCGGAGCCGCACCTGTTCTTTCTATTCGCCCTGACCGAGAGCGCCAACAGGATGCCGGTCGACCTGTGGCTGGCTCCGGCGCAGATCATCCGGCTTGACGACCGCTTCATTGAACGCGATATCCGTGTGTTCTTCGAGACACTGCTGCGTTACCACACGCTCGCCTTCGACTACGCGGCCGCGCCCGACCGCTACGCCGAGCTAGGCGCCGCGGCGTCGAATGTGCTCTCGCGCACGCTCGGCGAGCACCGCGTCAACCTGCGCGAGGTCATCCGGCTGGCCGTGACCCTGTGTGACCTGCTCTACCTCTATGACGACTACAGCCCCGCGACGGTACTAGAGGAATTGCGGCACGGCTTGAGGGTGTAACATGGGCACGATTACCGCGCGTCTGGCGCTCAAAGAGCAGTTGCCCCGTGCGTGGCCGGCCTTCTTCGAGCGGCACGGCTCCTTTACCGCCGTGCAGGAGGCGGCCATGCCGGCGCTGCTGGCGGGACATGACGCCCTGGTCGTCGCCCCCACGGCGGGCGGCAAGACGGAGGCGGCGCTGGCTCCGCTGGTGGAGCGCTACTGCACGCCCGCTATCCCCGGCACCGCACGCGGTCCCGCTGGGCCTACCCTGCTCTACATTGTGCCCACGCGGGCGCTGGTCAACGACCTCGCGGCCCGCCTGCATGGCCCCCTGGACACTCTCAACCTGCGGCTCGCCGTGCGCACGGGCGACCGCGACACGCTGCGCGCGGGACGCCCGCCCGATCTGCTCATTACTACGCCAGAGTCGCTCGATGCGCTGCTGGCCTCGCGGGCGCGACTGTTCGCCAACCTACGCGCGGTCGCGCTCGACGAGTTGCATCTGCTCGACGGGACGCCGCGCGGCGACCAACTGCGCGTGCTGTTGCGCCGCCTACGCCGCCTGCGCGCCTATGCCGCGGCGAGTGGTGACGCGCCGACGGAGGACCTGCAGGTGGTGGGGCTCTCGGCCACGGTCACATGCCCGGCGCGCGTGGCGGCGCGCTACTGCGTCGAGCCACACATCGTCACGGTTGGCGGCGCGCGCACGCTGGACGTCGAGACGTTGCCCCTCGCGACCGACGACGTGTCCGAAGTGCGCGACTACCTGAACGCCTTCCGCGCTCGTGGTTGGCGCAAGGCGCTCGCGTTCTGCGCCACGCGCGCGGAGGTCGAGGCCTACGCCGTGGCCCTGCGCGAACGCTCGCCTTTCGGCGATGCTGTCTACGTCCACTACTCCAACATCGAGGCGGACCGCCGCCGCGAGACCGAGCGGCGCTTCGCCGCCGACGCCGCGGCGCTCCTCTTCGCCACGGGCACGCTGGAGTTGGGCATCGACATCGGCGACATCGATGTGGTGCTGCTGATCGGGCCGCCCGGCAACCCGGCCTCGTTCATGCAGCGCATTGGGCGCGGCAATCGGCGCAAAGGGGTGACGCGCGTGGCCTGCTTCTACCGCACTCCCCTCGAGCAGCGCCTGTTTGAGGCGTTGCTCACGGGCGCTTCCAGTGAATACGACGATGATACCGCTCCCGATAGGGACGCGCCGTTCCGGCCAGCGGTAGCCGTGCAACAGATCTTCAGCCTGCTCAAGGCCAGCCCCACGGGGGCGGTACGCCGCGTCGAGCTATCCGCCCTTTTCACGGGGCTGCTGGACGCCGATGACATCGACGCGATCCTGGTTGAGTTGCGCCGCCGCGACTACCTCGCGGCTGCACGGCCCGGCGATTGGACTGCCGGGTCGCGCTTGAACGACCTGTTCGACCAGCAAGGCCGCAAGAACTGCCCCCTGAGCGTGTACAGCAACATCCAGGGCGCCGCTGGCCGCCCGATTGAGGTGCGCGATCAGCACACCGGCGCGGTTGTCGCCACCGTCGACGCGGAGTGGCTCGACCATCCCGTGCTGACCCTGGAAGGGCGTCCGGTGACCGTGGAGTGGCAGGACGGCGAGGCGTTGTGGGTCAGCGCCGACAGAAGCGCCGACGCGACGCGGCGCATGAGCTTCCGTTCGCGGGGACAGCTGCTCTCCTACGAACTGGCCCGCCTACTGCCGGTGACGCTCGGCCTGCCCGACGGCATGGCGCCGCTCGTGCCCGCGCCGCACGGTTGGCTGTGCTACCACTGGCTGGGCGATGTGTACGGCCAGGCTCTGTTCGATCTGTTGCGCTATCAGATCTACGCCAGCCAGACGGAAAACATGGGCTTATGCGTCGAGTTGGGCGACGAGCCGCGCGCTTTACCGGCGTGGACAGAGGACGCTGTCGTGAGCTACTGCGCGGACAACTACCGTGAGCTCGAGCCGATGCTTGCGCTGGGTCCCTTGCAGTCGCTGCTGCCGACGACGCTGCGACAACGCGCCGTGATCGCGCAATTCGACGTCCCGCGTTTCCTGGCGGCGATCGACGCCTTGCGGCCGGCGCGGGGGCCCGAGCAGGGAGCGGATGACCTGCTCGCTCTGCTCGACACGTAGGAGGCGTCTAATTCCGTGTTATGATAGGAACATGCGCCGACTGGCGTCTCAGTACCGCCTCTATAGATAGACGCGAAGGATTCGCCCATGGAAGATTCGCTTGTGGAGACGGCCCCGTCGTCTTTCGGAGACATCCTCAAGCGCTTTCGCATAGCCGCCGGCCTCACACAGGATGCGCTGGGCGAGCAAGCGAAACTGAGTATGCGCAGCATCAGCGACCTCGAGTGCGGCGTCAATCGCGCCCCGCACAAGGACACATTGGACGCGTTGGTCGACGCCCTGGGGTTATCGGCGCACGACCGCGCTGAACTCGAAGGATCGGTGACGCGGGTCTGGCGTCCCCGCGGCTATAAACTGGCCGCTGCTACTAAACCGTCGCCTGCCGCGCCCCAACCACGGACGGCCGCCACTAAACCACGGACGGCCGCCACTAAGCCGCCGGCCGCCGCCACTAAACCGCCGGCCGCCGCCACTAAACCGCCGGCTCCCGTCATCAACGCCGTGCCCCTCTTGCCCCTCCCGCTGACGCCGCTCGTCGGGCGCGACGACGATATCGCCGCCATGACGACGCTGCTGTGCGGTGACGCGCGCTTGTTGACCCTAACTGGCCCAGGCGGCGTCGGCAAGACGCAGTTGGCGCTCCACGTCGCGGCTGAACTGCGGACGCGCTTCGGTGACGGCGCGATCTTTGTCTCGCTTACCGCCGTCACTGAGGCCGATCTCGTCCTGACCGCGATAGTCCAGGCGGTCGGCCTGAGTGAACGCGACGACCGGCCGCCGCGCGACATGCTGGCAGCATATCTAGCGACGAAAGACGCGCTGCTGCTGCTCGACAACTTTGAGCAAGTGCTCGCGGCGGCGCCCCTGGTCGCCGACTTGGCCGCGCTGTGCCCCAACCTGCGCATCCTCGTCACGAGCCGCTCCATCTTGCGCGTGCGTGGTGAGCGCACGTACCTGCTTGAGCCCTTGCTCCTGCCTGACCGCCTGCACGCGTGGACCGCCGCGGCCATCGCGCACTGCTCCGCCACCCAACTCTTCCTCGCGCGCGCGCGGGACGTGTCGCCCGGCTTCGCGCTGACCGACGCGAACGCGGCGCTCATCGCGCGCATCTGCGCCCGGCTGGACGGGTTGCCCCTGGCGATTGAACTCGCGGCCGCTCGCCTCAAAGTACTCGCGGTACCTGCCTTACTGGCGCGCCTGGAATTGGGTCTCCAGGTGCTGGCCGGCGGCGCGCGCGACCTACCGGCACACCAACGCACGCTGTACGATACGCTGGCCTGGAGCTACACGCTCCTCGACGCGTCCGCGCAGACCCTGTTCGCGCGGCTGGCCGTCTTCGCCGGTGGCTGTACGGCGGAGGCCGCGGAGTATCTGTACGGCGCGAGCGGTGATTCCATGGACGTGGAAGGTGTGGCGGAGCCGGCGGACGCGCTCGACGTGCTTGGCGCGCTGGTTGACAACAGTCTGCTGCGCCGCGAGGAGCATGCGGATGAGGTGCGCTTCAGCATGCTGGTGATGGTCCGCGAGTATGCCTTGGAGCAACTGACGGCGCGCGGCGCGCTGGACGGCGCGCAACAGCAGCACGCCGCGTACTATCTCGCTCTCGCCGAGGCGGCCGACCCCGACCAGCCGGACGCTACGGCGCGGCTCGAGCGTGAAAAGGACAATCTGCGTGCGGCGCTGGCTTGGGCGCTGGATAGCGGCCATGTGGAAACGGCGCTCCGCTTTACAGGAGCGCTCTGGTGGTTTTGGCTAGCGCGCGGCTACCTGAGCGAAGGACGCCACTGGCTGTCGCGCGCGCTGACAGCCGCCGACACCGGCGCGCTCGGCGGTGATATCATCGCGAGCGCCTTGAACAACGCGGCCGTGCTGGCCGCGACCGTGGGCGCGTACGACGAGGCCGCCACCCTGTTCGAGCGCGGTCTGGCTATCCGGCGCGACATTGGCGACGAGCGGGGCAGCGCCGCCGTACTCAACAATCTGGGCAACGTCGCGATGCAGCAGCGCGACTACGAGCGCGCCGACTCCTTTTACGCGCAAGCTCTTGCCATTCGCCGCGCCCTAGTCGACAAGCGCGGCGTCGCGCGTGTGCTTGGTAACCTGGGTGAGTTAGCCCGCCTGCGGGGGCACGGCGGGCCTGCGTCCGAGTGGGCCACGGAAAGCCTTACACTCTATACACAACTTCAAGACACCGCAGGGATAGCACAGGCGTTGCACACGATGGGCGGAGCGGCGCTCCTCATGGGAAATATCGACGGGGCGGCGACCGCGTACCGCGAGTCGTTGCAACGATTCTGGCGCTTGGGGGCCGTTGTCGACACGGCCGGCAGTCTGGAAGGCATCGCGGTCGTCGCGACGCGACGCGGACTGCTAGGCCATGCGGCGCTACTCTTTGGCGCGGCGGCCGCGCTACGCGAGGCCAGCGATGCGCCGATACCACCAGCCGATCTTGCCAGCAACGATCAGGCGTTACACTCCGTGCGGTCGGAGCTCGACGCGGAGGTGTTCGCTACGGCGTGGGCGAGTGGGCGCGTCCTCCCTTTGGAACAGGCTGTCACTTTGGCGCTGGAGGGCGCGTCGGACGCGCACGACCCAGACGATATTATCGTTCTGAACGGACGGACCACCGAACGATCCCACGGCGTACGCCGTTCTAGATCGAAAGAGCAGAGGGCAGGCTAGGATAGACAGTCTCCCACGATTGGGGTAGTACGAACGGGTCATAGGCGTGTTGTCGATCCTCCCTGATGCTACGCAAAGACCAACGCTCGGTTGGTCTCATCACAAGCGTAGCTGAGGAAAAGGTAACGTACGCCATGACTACTATCAAGCGCCTGTATCGACACTATGCGGAGGGGCGTTACGTCGCGCCCCGCGTCTTCTTGGGTGTAGCGTCGCTCGTCAGCTTCGTGTTGGCATCCGGCGCGGGCATGCACTGGAATTAAGTCTTGGTCCCATGTGACTATAGCCAATTCAACTGTGCTACAGTCTATATGGGAGGCGCGGGACACATGTCGTCGGAACACGGGACGGTCAAGTTGTTGCCCAACGCGGTCGTCGCGGTCGATGTGGTGCTGTTCACGGTGCGGCCGGCCGAGACGGTCGATGAGGCGTGGCAGGTCCTGCTCGTGCAACGCGATGACGCGGCCTTTGCCGGCAAGCTCTCGCTGCCCGGCGTGCTCGTGCGCGCTGGTGAAACCTTCGACGCCGCCACCCGTCGCGCCTTGCAGACCAAGACGGGCCTCGACGCGAACAGCTGGTATCTCGAACAACTGGGGACCTTTGGCCAGCCGGATCGGGACACGCGTGGCCGTGTCGTCTCCGTGGCGCACCTGGCGCTACAGCGCTCCGACGAGTTGACACTCGCGCCGGGCGGCGGGATCATGCGCGCCGACTGGGTTCCTGTGCGGCGCGTGCCGGCCGAGGCGCTGGCCTTCGACCACGCCGACATGCTGCGCGTGGCCGTGAACCGCGCGCAGGCCAAGCTGCGCTACTCGTGGCTGGCCTTCCAACTCCTACCCCAGACGTTCACCCTCCCTGAGTTGCGCGCCGTCTACGCGGCGATCCTCGACCCCGCGTTGGCGCGGCTCAACACGGGCAATTTCAAGAAAGCGTTCGCGCCGTTGTTCGCCTCCGGCGCGCTCACGCCCACGGGGGAGCGCGCTACGAGCGGGCGCGTGGGCCGGCCGGGCGAACTCTACCGCTTCGAAGGGCCGCTCACCGGCGCCTGGACCCGCGAGCTGCCCTGGCATGAGATCGATGCAGTCGGTTGTGTCCAATAGGCATGAGGCATGTCTCATGGCAGATAGGCATGCAGCGTGAGAACCAGGCTTTCGCTGGTCGGAGGGCAAGCGCGGCGGCGCGGAGGGTACACTGGTAAACAGAGTCGGACCACCGACGCCAGAGTATCCAAAAAGGAGTACGGACGATGCCAAGCCGCGACGCCCACAGCACAGCCCGGCCAGCCCCATCCGCCAAGGGACCACGCGGTCCGCGCGTCGCAGCGGCGGTCCGTGCGGCCGCGAGTTCGGATGTCGATGCCGCCCTCCTGGCGTTGCGGCGGACATCAGCTGATGAGGCCGCCACGTACCGGCGCGACGGCGACGACGACGCGGAACGCCGTGAACAGGGCTACCGCACGGCCATCGACGAGTGTCGCCGGCAACTACGGCAGCGTAAGGCCCTCGACCGGCTGCCCTCCGTCGATCATCTCTCCCTCGGCGCCGGACCCGGTTGGCGCGACGGTGTGGAGGCGGCCTACGCGCGCGCCCAGGCGCTCTACGACGCCGCGCTCGTCACCTTACAATCCGAGGAATCCGAGGGGACTGCTGGCGGTAGCCAGCCAGGGGATGGAGTCTATTCTTGAGGCGCCAGCGCGGCCGTTTGTAGCGTCGTGTAGGTAGAGCCGCGTGGCGTGAGCGCGCTATGCACGAGACTGACGCCGCTGACGGTCAGGCGCGCCTGCTCTTTGTCGGGCAGGCGCGCCACAGCGGCGCCGCGTCCGCACGCACGCGCGCCAGTGTCAGGTGTGGCGTGAAGCTTTCGCGCGCCGCTATCCTACCGCGCCGTGCGCCTGACCTTGCCGGTGGGCCGCGGTTGTCGTCGGAGTGACGTCTCGGCCGTGGCTGCCCACATGCTGGCCGCGCGCGTGGCCGATCGGTTCCAGGGACAGATCGGCCGCGTGGGTCTGGTCTGCTTTTGGCAGCGCGATGACGAGCACACCGTTGCCGAACGTGACGTTGGCCAGGCGACCGTCCACCGCACAGGGGAGGGAGACGATGCGTTCATAGGGACCGACCGACCACTCATCAACGAGCAAATCCATCGCGTCCTGTCGCGGACCGCGCCGTTTGCCCCGCAACTCGAGACGCCCATCCGCGGTCACGCGGACGGACACGTCCGTGGGTTCCAGCCCCGGCATCGGCGTTACGACGGTTAGTCTCTCCACGCTCTGATACATATTGATTGGTACCTGCCTCGTATCCATAGACTTTCCTCCTCGCGACTTGTTCTCTCACGGCTCCCAGCGTTCGGGAATAGAGTAACACATCCGCGACCACCCGCGCACGACGTAGCGCGTCCGCCGGTCAATTTCCTCGTCATCGTCGCGATCCCCTTCCGCAAGCGGATGCGGTGGGCCTGGTGGGCGTGCTGGGCGGTCATGCTGGCCAATCTCACCTACTCGCTGACGTTTGGCCGCTACGACTCCACCATCCTGGCCCGCAGCCTCATCAGCGATATTGGGTTGCCCCTCTTGCTGCTCGTCCATGTCCCCGCTTTTTTCGCGTGGCCGCACGCCAGCGTCGTACAATAGGTAGTAAGAGCGAAGCGTGGCGAACGCGGGGTCGTGGGGTAGTTTGTCCCACAATCCGGCGACCGCCACCGCCTCCACGATGGGGACCGCAGTGGCTGGCGCGGCAGGACACGGAGGGGAGAGGCGGACGATGGACCCGACCGGGACACGCGACCACGAGGCGAACGGCGCTCGGTCCGTCCTACTCTTGCGGCTGTTGTGGCTGCTGTGGCTGCCCCTGCTCTATCCCGTGACGGGCTTCCTGCACACCTATCCCATCGTCGGCCTGTTGCGAGGGCATCCCACGCCGCTCCGCCTCGGCGTCACACTCGCCGGCGTCGCGCTGTTCGTGGGGGTCTATATATGGGCGACGTGGGGCATGGTTCATTTCAGGCGGCTAATGTGTTGACACTTCGCGCAGGGCGCGCGGGAAATTCAGCGGTCGTTGCTGGCCTGAGGCGGCCATAGCCCAAGGCGTCGAGCCAGTGCGGGGCAGGCAA
>JAABUM010003979.1_pt1 | contig 17313 bp, 22 predicted proteins | sample 5559161 | NCBI WGS metagenome assembly JAABUM01 (sample SAMN10711868, study PRJNA513369) | rock metagenome | isolation source: Antarctica rocks | place: Antarctica: Victoria Land, Siegfried Peak nord | reverse complement strand
CACCCTACTCAAGACGATTTTCCATACACTAATTCTGCGGGACGTTCGGCCTCCACCGTGCTGGTGCCTGTCCAAGCGGCCCAGCTGGCGCTGCTGGCCACTGCCTCACTTGTATACGTCGGCGTCGTCTATGATGCGCACCCACATCCGGTGACGCACTCATGTACCGCGGCGTATATTTCATAAAGTGAGGCAGTGGCCAGCAGCGCCAGCTGGGCCGCTTGGACAGGCACCAGCACGGTGGAGGCCGAACGTCCCGCAGAATTAGTGTATGGAAAATCGTCTTGAGTAGGGTGAGGTTCCACGACGCCATGAACAAACATACGGGACGGACAGCGTGGTGATGACGAACGACGAGCTCTGCAGAAGGCACATTTTTTTGGTTGCAACAGTCGCTTCCGCTGTTTTGAAAGCAAAATGATACACCACAATCTTGCATGGAGAAAATCCATCTCCTGTGCTATGGCAAGTCGTCGCATCGGCGCGCGCTGTCGCCAGTACTTACCCCGGACAACAGTCACCGCAAGCACCTGCTATCTCCTCCGCACTCAACCCGACTTCTTTGTGGGCCGGTAGCTCGCGTCCAGCACGTGCAAGGAACACCGGCGAGTTGAGACGGCGTCATCTTCTTGGTGCCGAGAATCTGTCGCCTTGCTGACGCAGAGATGCGTCATTCAGGTGATCTGCTGACACGGCACGATGCGGACATTCATCCGTTGATCAACACTTCGTAAGTGATTGCGAGTTTGCGTGCACACCTGATTCAGGTCGAAGTCGGGGCGCGACGCATCCGGCCCATGCCGCAGCAGCTTCTGCAGCGCCGCCTTCTTCTTGCTGTCGTTTCTGATGTTCTTCCGCAGCTGCTCTCCACCAACATTAAGAGACGCCTGCAGGCTTCCTTCCCGAAGCTGTACAGCAAAGCGGTCAACGAGTTCCGGAGCAGGTTGTCGACCTGGGGGCGCCAGCCGTCAATCTGCGAACATGTCACGCCACGGTCGACTGACTTCCCACCACACAATCTACATAGATATCGAAATTGTACATGACACCATGTCTGCCTTGGTACATGCCCAAGCTGCGATGCACAAGGAGGGAAGCTCAGGCTGTCATCGCTGAATCATGCAGGAGCAGCCTGATCGCGCTCGATGCATCTGAGCTACAATGCAGATTTCAAATGGGTGTTGGGACCTTTGCTTTCTTGGAGAGAGTCCCGGGCTGCCCGGTTGCAATCCTCATCCCCACACAGCAGGGTGCAGATGTACAAGTTGTACCCAACAGAGGGCTGCATTTCAAGCCCGCCAATGCTTCAGATTGTTGACCGCAGGATGATAGTTAGCAGCTGCATGCATGCAACACCGGCAGACACTTTGCACGGCGTCTGCAGCACTGCGTCCGCAGTCAGCTGCCGGTGGAAGCACTCCGCGCGAGGCGTCGCAAGGAGGCCTTGCAGCACCGGAAGGAGACGCGCCTATCCGCTGAAGGCTTATTCTCGTCTCCGATCCATAGTGTCTCGGAAGGCAAGACAAGGGCAAGGCAGCAGCGCACCTGTGAGGCTATTGCCAGCAGCGTGTTCCATGACGAGACACAGATGCTGGTCCGTCAGCAGCACCTATCCAGAGTAATTGATGTTACGATGTGTACATTGCCCATGTTCGGCGGTGAGATCAGAGCAGGCGGCAAATGTGCAATGCTGCGCTGCTGTGGCACTTTACTTTGGGATCGTGGCGGCGCGTGTTGTGGCAGTAGGAAGGTCGCTCAGATTGGCACTCCTCCAGCAGTGTGCGGGCTCAAGGTTGCAGTACCTCCTTTGACTCGATGATGTTGACGTGGCCCTCGCGAGCAATCGCCCAGCTCCGCCTGGATCTGCAGACACACATTGATGCGGAATCAGCCAGAGGTTGATATTTGTGCGGAGCACTTTCTTCTTGGTAGGCGCACATCGAGATTGTGTGTGAGCTTCCTGTTCGTGCACAGATTTTGATGAGGCTGCCGATCCCATGCACGTCTGCGATCCCAGAAAGGATTGGCAGCCGCCGCACCGCTATCTCCTGCATGACGCTGGGCAGGATGGCCTTGGGCAGGGGGCGCTTGATGAGCTTTACGGCCACCCCTTCGCCGGTCTGAATGTGATGAAAGAGCCCTGTTGTGCCAGTACGTACCGCCGCTGCCCAGGTCTCTGACAAATCTGAAGGATGTTGCACGCATCGGGTCTGGATGTGAAGCTGCAGCTGCTGCAGTCTCAGTTGCCGCAGGGTCTACTGCGGTGGGGGCGCGATACACGCGTGACTGCCTGGGTTTGAAGCACCCAAAGCAACGCATCGCCACTTCAGTGTGGGAACTTGACTGCCTTGTGCCGATCTTCCTTCTCAAATTGGCAAGCAACTGCATGCTCTGTAAACGAATGAACAGTGCGGTTGATTGTATGCATTCATCTCTTCAGCTTGTGATGTGCAAGGGCGCTCGTGAGAGAGAGCAGGGTTGGTGACGAGGAAACATATGGTAACTAGCCAGAGAACGGTGTAAGACTTGGAGCCTTAGAAGTGTGTTGCACAGATCTCGTGCTGCCGCCAAGTGTTCCGCCGTCAGAGCTTCACGTGAACATTCGCCACCCGTCAGGCAGCTTAGCTGCTCTGCGCAAAAACTCGGCACTCAAGCACCACAACAGCCTGCTAGCCTCGTTGAGTTCATCCAAAAACCAGCCGAGCATGTTGCAAGCAAAACGGGCCGGCGCCGGCCATGTGCCGGCGGCGTTTCTGCAAAACGGGCCGGCGCCGGCCATGTGCCGGCGGCGTTTCTGTGCCCTTTGTCGAAAGAGGTCATGTCGGAGCCAGTGACCCTTGTGGAGTCCGGCGTCACCTACCAGCGCGACGTTATCGTCGCCTGGTTTGCGGAGTGAGAGTCTTTAGCCTTTCCCTCGGGCAGCCGCTCGCTGCATTCTCATGCCAGGCCGCTAGATTTTCCGCCAGACTGTGTCTTGCCAAGTCAAGTTGCGCGGCAGACAAGCTGCTGTATCAGGCTGGCTGCTTTGCTGTGTCTTGCTTGGGGTGGGATGCTGCCCACTGGTGGCTGGGCCGGGCTCGAACGCATCCCTTTTCGCATTCTGCCCTCAATCAAAACGAAGTTGTATTGGCAGAAGAGCTCATTAATACAGTGAGAACACAGCAAGCGGGACATAGCATCAAGGAAGCACGCCTGGAAGCTAAAGACTGATGCTTGGCCTATCAATTACATGCAGGGGTACGACACCTGCCCGAAGACCGGCAAGCGCCTCAGCGGCAGCAGCCTGGAGCCCAATGGTGCCCTCAACTTCCGGGTCCAAGCCTGGATGGAGAAGGTTGGGGAGCTGCAGCAGCGGGCGCTCCTCTCGGCGCCCTCGGCGACGCTGTTCAGCATTGCCGAGGATGCAAATGAGGCTTCCTCTGGCCTTAATGCCACCGGCGGCAAAGGCGGCGCCGTCAGCGGCGGCATCGCCGCAGCGGGCGTGCGGAACAGTGTCACCAGAGGCACCACAGCAGCCGGCCGCGGCAGCGGCGGCGGCAGCGACCGCAAGAGCAGCGACAACAGCAGCAGCGGCAGCAGCGGCAAGACCAACAGCAGCGTAGCAACAAACGCAGCCGTTCCGCCGCGGCAGCGGCGAGCTCCGCCAGGCTATCTCATACCCGCGAACCCTAGCGGCGATGCGCCGCCACAGGACCCCTCGGCTGCGTCATTGCGCAGGCCCCCCAAGGGCTCGGCGGCGGCACCGCTGCTGCACCTCCTGCGCCGCCCCAGCGACGAGCTCAAGCAGCAGCCAGTAGAGGAGAATCCGCAAGCACCCGCAGCCCGGCAGCCGGCTTCCAAAGCGCCCTTCCACCTGGGAGCCTCTGCCGCTTCCGACGGCGCCGCGCCGGCTTCCAAGCCCTCCAAAGCTGCCGCAGCCACCAAGCCTGAAGGCCCAGCAGCCGCGGGACTGCCTGCTCCCGGTGTAGACAGCCCATCAGTGCCGCAGCATGCCCCAGCGCCCAACAAGCCATGGTGGCAGCGCCCCCGCAGCCAAGGTACCAGCGGCAGTGTGACGGCACCGTCTCAGCAGCATGCCAGCACGCCACCGGCCGGGGGTGACGAGTTGACGCCAAAGCCTGCAACTCCTCAAGATGCACCTGACCAGAAACAGCCCGCATACTCAGTCACCAGTGCCACCAACGACGCCACCGCTGCAGCTGTGGCGCACAAGGCAGCAGAGCCAGCGTCTCCGCAGCGCACTCGTCGCTGGCGCCGCCTGTCAGCTCACAAGCCCGCGGTTGACGCACCTGAGCAGCCGCCAAAGCCATTGGTGTACGCGGCACCCCTGACCAGCGCTGCAGCGCAGCCTGCGGACGCCGGCCAGCTGCCTCCGGAAGACCAACCGGCAGCTGGTAGCGGCAGCCAGGAGGCAGCCCTGCCCGCAGAGCCTGCGGCGAGGGCGCCGGCGGCCGCTGCTTCCCGCTCCGTCGTGGCAGGGGCCGCCTCATCAGCTGACCGACAGGCTGGCGGTGACGGGGCGTCGCCAACCAAGCAGGCCGCCGCAGCCGCCAATGCATGGAAGGTCGCGACGCCGCCTGCCGCGGCTCCCCCGGCCCACCGGTGGGCGGTGGCGCAGACGCAGTACGTCGGCCGCAGCATCGACTTCGTCAAGGTGGGCCGGGACGGTCGGCGGCCGGAGCATGTGGACAAGCCTGATCCCACTGCGGCGGATCTGGCGGCAATGAAAGCTCTGGCAGAGGCGGCAGCTGCCCCTGCGAAGCACTCGCCGCCGCCGCGGCAGCAGCCTGATATAGCGGCGGAGACGCCTCTCGCTGATGCTGGGCAGCTGCCGCCGCCAGATGAGCTGGAAGCGTCCATGCCGCTTGCTGCGGCAATCGCCCAGCCAGTGGCTGCAGCACAGGCGCCACCGCCGTCGCCGTCGCCGCCAGCCGGCTGGAGCAGCGTCAGCGACAAGAAAGCGGCGCCCGCTGGGCTGCTGCAGCAGCAGCCGCAGCTACACACCGTAACATCGCTCTGGAAGCCGCCGCAGCGCTCGACTGCTGCTGCAAGCCAAGCTCCCAAGCAGCAGACCGCAGAGCAGCAGGAGGTCCCTGCAACTGCGCCGTCCGCTGCCGAGGCGGCCGGCACCATGCTGCTGCCGGAGACCAAGGAACCACAGCTGTACACCGTTTTGGATCCCGCTAATGAGGCCCCAGCTTCAGCGAAGGCTGTGGAGGCAGACGACGAGCCGCCGCCAGTATATCTGCCCGTGCCGCAGCACACGTCCCAGAGCCCGCCGCCCTACGAGCACCATTCGTACAGGTAATCGCGCAAGTCTCTGTGCACAGCTGCGATATTGTCGAGCTGCCTTCCTTGCGCACTGTGTTTGTTGCGCTTTGCATGCAACTGCCGAGGGGGTGTGTCCTCTGCTGGCGGCGCCCGGCACTGCAATAGCACTTCATCCTACAGATTGTGCAGTTAATTTCACAGCTTGACGAGCCAGGGGTGATCTGCAGTTGGGAGCAGCAGCAGGGTGCAGAGGCGATGCAGCCGGCGCAGGCGACGTCAGACGAGCATGAGCCACAAGCAAAGACATGGAACCCGCCGCCGCGCATAGCCACATCGCCGCCCGCTGAGCACATCGACACGCCCCCGCCATCGCAGCTGCCGCGCCCGCAGCTTCTGAGCCAGGTGCCTTGCAATGGACTTGAGTTCATTCTGCAGGATGCGCATTCTGGGATTCGCAGCTTCCACCTCTGTGTGCATCCTGTTGTCATCACTTCTGTCTCGTTTGGCGCAAATGCATAGTGCCGTGCGGCGCAAACCCGACAGCTCTCAAAAACCGACAAGTGCACACCAGATGTTAGTGCGGCACAGGTGCAGGCATATCTGAGGATGGATTGAAAGCGCTTCCGGGGACGTGCAGGTGTTCGACGGTGGAGACTCGCAGCAGCACCCGCAGCTGTTCAACAGCGGCCAACTGTCCCTGCATACCCGAGACGCTGTCGCACAGCGCCTAGGCGGCACCTCCAAGTGAGTGCTCTTTGTCCTGCCATTCCATCCACTTAGAGTTTCCATATTGGTCACTATAGTGCCGTATACGGCAGCGCTTTTCTTGCCTGTTTGATCTGGCGGTGCCGCCGTGCATGCGTCAGCTGGTGTGGGGAGGGGACAGAATGATGGTTGCCGAATTCATGTACATGTTGGCATGCTTGGGGGAGGTGGGTCTCATCGGCTCATCTGCTTAGTGAGTGTCATCAACAGTTTGCGACTTGAGAGAGAGAAGGGTTGATGACGAGGAAAAATCTGGCAACTAGCCAGAGAACGGTGTAATGACACACGATGGTTGTTGATGATTTGATGCCTTATCAGTCTGAGTGAGGCTGGCGGGTGTAATCTATCTATCTATCTATCTATCTATCTATCTATCTATCTATCTATCTATCTATCTATCTATCTATCTATCTATCTATCTATCTATCTATCTATCTATCTGTCCATCTTCACTGTCCTTATACAAGCGTAAACGTGAATCACTGTGCAAGCCGGGGTCAGACTGCGGAACATCGTCAGGGGCAAGCTTTCATATCGTCAGGCGCAAGGCTTTCAATGAACGTCATTGTGCTCTGTGATCACATTGAGAAATTTGAGAAAGTGTCATTCGTTCTCAATCATCGCCACGCTGGTTTTCCTGCTGATGACAGAGGGCGCGCTGCTGCGGCGACGCCCTGGCTTTGGCCTGGCGCATCTTGTCTGTCCGACTCGAATTCGCTGTTGGGTTACATGTATCTAACAGCATTCGCTTTGTTCGGTCTTCGGTGTACCATACGCCTTGTGCTCTGCAACTTCTCCCTCCGACCAATGTGCCTCGCTTTTGCACCGCCCCGCTGCTAATCTCAGGCTTGCAGCATCCTTCGCAGCGTTGCTTCAGCTGATGCGCCTGCGCAGATGCGTCTGCGCAGATGCGTCTCGTGTCTACCCTGCAGCGCTGTTCCACCTTCGACGCAACCGGCCCGTTGGTGGCCTGCTGGCCGCTGCCATGTGCATTCTGTTTTGTGCCTTCCAGCTTCCGCTCAGATGCGCTTGATGTCCACCCTGCACCGCTGGTCCACCCTGTTTGGCACCGGCGCATTGGTCGCCGGCGCCTCGCCCGCAAGCACCGCTCGCGCCTCCTCCGCAACCTGGACCATCGGAAGAATGAAAGTGCCTATAAGGATCGCTGCTTTGTGTGCTTGAATGTGTTAAAGAAGAACCGACAATTCCTTCAGTGCGCGGCATGCACTTCATCAGCTGATTGCAGGAGACTTGCAGCCAAGCTTGCGGAAGTGAGAGGAGGTTCAGCGAGGGTTCAGTGAAATTCAACACACACCCGCAGCTGCAGGTGAGCCCAGGAGCCGCCGGTGACGCCCTTCGCCAGGCGGCCGGGGTTGACGCAGACCACCTGCATGGGACAGGCGTACTGAATGGCTGGCAACCTGACTGCTACGTGGTAAAAACTGCTTGAGAATCGCCATGACCATGTTCGGGCATCGCCGCCGCTGGCAGGCGTGAGGTGTGACACTCGGCTGGGGATGCAAAGCCGTTGGCGCATGAGGCGTGTTAGTGCATGAGGCTGTCCATGCGACTCGCAGAAATGCAGCCAATCAAGATTTTTCCAAACAAATCGGCATAGCGTTCTTACCTTGGCGCCACCGTCGGCGGGCGGCAGCTTGGCGAAGGCAGCCAGGTCTGCCGGCAGCACCATCACATCTAGTAAACATGCTGCAGATTGAGTATACCCTGTTCAGGGATCTGCAAACCTTGGCGTCACCGGCAGCAGGAAGATGCTTGGCGAACGCAGCCAGGTCCGATGGAAGCACCAGCAAGTCCGGGGACTTGCCCTCGGGCAGCGGCAGCACCGCCGCCGCCAGTGCCGTGTCGAGCTGCGCGCCCGGCGGCGGCGGGAAGACCGGGAAGTAGCTGCGGACGTGAAAGACGATTGGAAGATGATATTTCTAACTCGACTTCTGCAATACAGTGTTCAGAACGTTGTGTCTGTCCCACGAACCAGCGCCGTGTCGATCTGCATGAGCAGCGGCGGCGGGAAGACGTGGAAGTAGCTGCGGGCAGAAGTGAAGGGGCGATCTCTGCAAAACGTCTGGCCTGCAAAGCACCTATTCGAACTCGGCCTGCCACAGAGCTCCACCTAAAGATCGTCCGTGTTCCCCTGGGTCATGGTTCTGTAAGACGCCACCAGCAAGGTATCAGGCTGCGCAGCGCCAATGCGCGCCCGGAGAGCAAGTGTGTGAACAGCAAAGGGCAGTGTGGAATGGCCAGTCCATAGGTGCGTGCGCTGTGTGAAGACCCGCGCCACGACGGCGCCCATGCGGTCGTCGACCGCCAGTGCAAGTTGATTCGCAGTTTTTACATGTACACACTAGAGGAAATGCAATTTGAACCCAGAATGCACCTGCGCTGCGTGAGGACCTGCGTTGCGATGGCGCCCATGCGGTCGCCGCCCGCCGGCTGCCGCGCCACCTCGTTGGTGGCCATGGCCTTCATCACATCCGCCGTCACGACTCCCACCACCACCTGTCGATTGGACGGAAACTTTCGGCGTATCTGGTCTTGTATTACAAGTTGGCTGGCGTGACACTTATTCCATATGCCAGGCCGCCAAGCCGGGCAGGTCTTGACTATGCCGCTGCCGCAACTGCCGAACGACCCCAATAGAGGCATCTGCAGTGCCGATGGCGCGCCAACAGCTGTTGTGGGGCGGTGCATGGCTGCCATGCGTATGTACCAGCAACAGGAATGCATCTGCGTGTGCATGGAGGAACTGCGTGCATGCCCATACATGTGCATCAAAATACGAACCTCGCCGATCTTGAAGGTCGCAGGGTTTGGCAGCATGGACACGTTGTCCGGAAGGCTGCAGCCACCGGGCCGCGCCAGCGGCGGCGTCGGGAACACCGGCGCAGCGATGACATCACGCGGGCTCGGCGCCAGCAGCACACGGGTTGTGGGACAAGCCGCGGAAAACTCGGCGATGCGCCCGAGCACCTGGCAAAAGCAAAACGCAAGGATAGCATTGGAACACATGCAGGGTACATATGAGTGTGCAACTGCGAGCGGTCTTTATGCGCTCGGCGCCAGCAGCACACTCGTGGCGGGGCAGGCCGCCGCAGATTCTGCAATGCGGGCCCAGCACCCGCCAGACAAACTTGACAATTATCTGTCGAAATCCGAGACGGTTTCGAGCGCGGCGCTGCAGGCTCGGCTATGCAGCTGGGCCGCGAAGTGCCGGACTCAGCTTCCTGACGGCTGCAGGGCAGCAGTAATCAGACGCAGCAGTCAAACACAGCCCTCGGTTTCGCAGAAAGGCTCTGCCGAACGCTGAATCAGGTTGGCAATAACATGACAGACTGTGGGCAGCAGCGGACAACAAGCGGGCGCTACTCAAAAACCCTAAACCCTACGGCTGGGCTTCATAACTACAATCCAGCCGGACCGCCATTTTGCAGCCACGCACCTGCCACTACCTGGTGGCAAACTCCAGAAGGAATCACCGTATCACCGTATTAGTCATTGCATGCACTCAGTGTGGACAACGGGCACATGTATGCTTGCACAGAAGCTGGAAATCCTGTTCCCAACTGCTGCTCGAAGAGGTGCTGAAAGGGCTTCTCCAGCTGCATGTTTGCCACCAGCTTGTGCGACGCGTTCAGGAGGCGGCTCGCAGAATTTGGTGTGGCAAGACGGCAGATGTCCACTTGCCTGCTGCTCGAAGACGCGCTGAAAAGGCTGCTCCAGCTGCCCGTTGGCCACCAGCTCGTGGCTCGCGTCCAGGAAGGGCCCCGCCAGCAGCAGCGCCGCCGGCGGCCCACCCTGCAGCGCCTCGCAGGCGCGCAGCAGCTCCTGCAGTGGCTCGAACTCCAAGTCCGCAGATGTGGTGAAGGGCCCCGCCGCCACAACTATCGACGTTGGCCGTCCACCTGTGAAACCAAAAAGGGTACAGATTCATTGAATCCAGATTGAACTGAAGTAGGTGTGCAGTGACTTGTGCGGGATGCAGTCCAGGTCGATCGAGTGTCGTCCACCTGCACACATTGAAGGCTTCAGGAGGACCTGTAGGGCTCCAAACATAGTATCCCCTCGCAAGCAGGTTGGTGCCGGCAACCTTGTTCTGCAAGACGATCGTGCCACACAGCAATGCTGCTCATTCGTTGCTCTGAAGGAAACCGAGGCTGGATGACACCTCACCTGTCTGGCGGGCCTTGTCTGCCAGCTCATCTGGTCGCGTCGCGTGCAGCGGCGGCGCCGCCCCCGTGTGCAGCTGCGACGCCAGCAGGCAGGACCCTGTCGGGTTGACGCCCGTCACGCCGATGACCTGCAGCACAACATTGTATGAATTGAGCTTTGCCCAAGGAGAATAGCTTGGTAGGAGGCTCTTGGGCGCTGCGCAACGATAGATGGTTGCATACGGCAGCTGCATGAGGGACGCCGGAAGAAAAGGCCCAGCAGGGAGGCCGGCAGCCTTGCTGTGCCGCCTGAACTGCAGAACTTCGAAAGTGTGGGACAGGAGGCAATTGTCAATCAGGTCTGTTGATGGACGTCGTTGAATGGACAGTTCCCCCACCTGGCCGGTGAAGATGCGCAGGCCGGGCGCTTTCGAGAGGTCCAACTTCACCCGCGCGCCATTTGACGACGAAAGACCGCCCTCCAGCTGCACCGACGCCTCGTTCAGGCGGCCCTCCCCGCTCTCGCAGCACACGCGCCCCACGAACAGCCCCGGCGCCTGCGTCGTGTCGGAGATCGCGTTGTTTCTTAATTGGAGCACAGCTGTCATTCTCATACGCAGATGTTCGAGTCAGTTTGTTGTGGTTACGTGAAAGCGGCCCTCCCTGGTCACGCAACCGACAAATAGGCGCGGCGCCTGCATTAAGTTGAAAAGAAAGGAAACTGGATCCAATTGATGTCAAACCAAGGATATGTTTCCTCATCATCAGACTGCCCCACAGCTGCACCATCGCCTCATGCGGGTGGCCTCCCTCGGGCTCGCAGCACATGTCAGCGCTTCAAGGCAACTGGCGAGTCGATTGCTGGAACAGATTGCGCACCTGCGTGGCCACGGACACGGGCTGCGGCGGGCCCAGCCCCTGCGCCTCCAGCACCTCAGCAAAGTCCGTGATGCGCCCGTCCAGGTACGCCACCTGTGTTTTCGAAAGAACCCTTAGTCCTGTTGGCCCCCAGATGTCGAATGCCGACCATGCCAGAAACCCTTGCCAACCCCATCTCATTGATGTGCACAGTCCAGCGACCTGTATGTGCAATGTGATTCCTCTCACCTTGTCCTCCAAGCGGTCGACCATGTAGCGCTGGCCCGCCGCCAGGTGACCCTCCCCCAGCAGCTCAAAGGCGCAGCGGCCCGTGGCGTGTGGTGCACCTTCCTCCTCCATCGGCTGCACAGATCATTCACACTTTCGTCAGATACATCTGCGTCTTCTAAAGATGTCGAGTTGTACGGGCCTGTAGCGCTGCCCCAAAAGGCGCAGCAGCCTGTGGTGTTTGGCGCCCCTCCTCCTCCATCAGCTGCAGGGCCACAGGTGATCGAGTCAATCCTGTGCCCCTCCCATGCCTTCAGTATGCCGTTCCCATGCCGACGTTCGTTCTGGATGCAAGCAGCCAACCAGTGTGCAGAGGCAGCAGGTTCGGTTGGCGCCGCACTAGTCGTGACCCATGCAGCAGCTGCAATTATTTGGGTCAGATTGTCGCGGTTCCGCTGCAAGCTGCCGTCGCCAGTGTCAAGAACGACAATTCAGAAAGCGCACCACAGCATCACACTCCGGCCGGACATGGTCGTTCAGCGTTGCGAGCACCTGGCCGCTCTGCATCAGCAGGCTTCTCACAAGGCCGTCAGCGTCTGCTGATGGCATTGATGTTGATTGCAGATTTGCGCCATGAGCTTCAAGTTGTGACAGTCACATTCTCGCATGCTTTGGCTTCCATTGCTTGGCTTCCATTGCTGCGTGTCTGCCCTGAGAACAACGTGCGGCTCAGCGATGCCTGTCTCACCTGTGCCCGGTCCTTGAAGGTGCTAGACAGCCGCGAGCGCTTCGCCGCGCTGCCGTCCGCCGCCTCCCCTGCTGCGGGCTTCTTGCCAGGCGTCGGCGTGCGCACCTGAGAAGTGCAGATAAGTCTTGCTCATGGTCAATTGTAAACATTACGTTTACTGTTAAAAGGCGGTGAAAGTACATAGATTGTTATCGTAAAACTCAGCTGTGCTTCAAGCAAATCCTTCTTGTTCAGGAACAATCGTACAGATGCATCGCCAGAGAGCCATCGTCCCGGGGACGACAAGCACACCTGAGCCGGCGAGTGGCTCAGGTTGCTCTGGTCTGCCAGCGCGCTGTGCAGCCTGCACCGTAGCTGATGTTCGTCATGGACACCGGCATGAGCAAGGTGCATGGTGGCATGTCAGGCAAGGCTGCGCCTTGCTGCCGCTTAGGACGCCGCAGCAGAGGGCTAATGCGCAATCACAGTTGGCTGTGTGCAGGTTGTTCAGACCTGCAGAGCAACCTTACCCGTTAGTCCTGGCGCTGGGCGGCGTCTTGACAGCGGCGGGCCGGGAGGTGGGCCGCGCAGGCGTCGGGGCCGTCGCCGTACGAGCGGGCGGCTGCTTTTTCAGGCGTTCCTGGAAGTGCTCCATCGTCTTCGACGTGACCTCGCTTCCGGCATTCCTGGAAGTTTGAGTGGATATCATAATGTCACGGACAGATCTCCCGTAAGTGGCATGATGGTTGATGGTTTGCGGTCTGCGAGCGGTATCGGTGATCTGCCCAGCGGCAGCAGTTCCAACATTTCAGTAAGCAACGCAGCAAGCCTGTTACAAACTGTAAGTGTTTTTCGATTCAATCCAGATTGCTGGACTGTGTCTCACTGGTGCAGGGCGAACAGGTCGTATGCTTCGCTGAGCTCCGCCGCGCTGATGCCATACTGCGCTGTCAGATCAACGCAGCGGTCGATCACGTCGTCCCCTTGGAGCTGAAACTGATTCTTCTTGAAAGCCACAGCCACCTCGGCCTCTGTCGCGGCCATTGCGCTTGTATCTTGTGGCCACACCCTTTGATTCCTCGAATTCCGAAATCGATCACCGGCCCCGCATGCTGCTCAGGTCTGCTGCACTGGGCTTATTGATCAGACTCAGAGGAATAGCCTGCTATCTCAACCTTTGTGGCTGTGCAGAGTCGCATCTGGCTCGCCTGCAGGTTCAAAATGTACTTTGAACCGTGGAAGCAAGTCTGTCAGGCAAGGTGCGTCCTGCTTCCGGTGGCGCCAGCAAAACCCGCTGGAGCTGGGCCGGGCTGGGCTCGCAAAACGCACAGCACCGGTTGCAGATTCGTTCGAGGAAGGTCTGCAGACATGATCATCCCGGTGCGCTGCTTCACGTGCGGCAAGGTCATCGGGCACAAGTGGGACACCTACCTGGATTTGCTGCAGGCCGAGTACACAGAAGGGTGAGCAATCCTGCGTGCTGCTTGGTTTCTGCATCGCCAGGTGTACTTGCGCAAGATTCATCTTGCACGATTCATGTTTGGGCGTCTGTGAGATTGCGTTCTTGTAACCCGCAGCGACGCACTGGACGCCCTGGGCCTCAGCCGCTACTGCTGCAGGCGCATGCTCATGACGCACGTCGGTGCGTGTCTTTCTCAAGCTCTTTTGTTCATCACCAGAATGTTGGCGTCTCATGCATAAAGCCCTTCCTCGAGCAGCCGCACTCGCTGAACCTCCACTGCATCATGGTGCCATGCAATGCACCACGCATCGTTCGCTTCCTCATGCTTCTCAATGGTGCCTTCTGTGCTTTTGCAGACCTTATTGAGAAGCTGCTCAACTACAACACCCTGGAGCGCCAGGCGCCGGAGCAGGAGCAGTGAGCGGCTTTGCTTGCCGCTGGCGCTGCCGCCGGCTTTCAGCACTCGCATTTCCTCCTGCCGCCGGCGGCCGGCCACAGTCAGCCGCTGCAGCAGCCAGCTTCTGCTCTGCAGCAGGGAGGCTGCCCATCATACAACATTCTGCCAGCTGAGCCCCAGATGCGGCAGCGGACGGCAGCCGGCAGCGACCGAGCGGGCGAGCTACTGGACGAAGACATGCTGGAGACGCACCATCAGCAGGAGGTGATAGCCGACCTGCGCAAGACCCTGGTCGCGCACGCGCGCACCTGGCGCGCCCTCTTTGGCGCCCTGGGACTGTCGCTGGCGGCGGTCTTTGCCTACTTTGCCGCCGCGCAGGCTGCCGCGCCGTGGGTCAGCTTTCGCCACCACTCCGAGTTCAAGGAGACGCTGTCAGCCGGCGCTGTGGCGGCGGCGGAGGCGGCGTCCGCGGCGAGCCTCGCGGCGCCGGCGGCCGCACTGCTGCGCTTCATGCCGGCGGCTGCTTCTACCGTTGCCGCTGGCGGCGGGAGCCGAGGCGGCGGTGGTGGTTCCAAGGGCCTGGTTAAGGCGCCGCAGCTGCCTGGGAAAACTGAGTTGCGGGTGCTGAACGGGGCGCTGGCGCTGGCAGCGGCGATGGCGGTCTTCTGGGTCCGCGCGCTGCTGGCGGCGGGGCGCGCGGGGCTGCTGGCGCCGGAGCAGCAGCTGCGCAACGGGTGGCTGCCGGCAGCGCCGCTCGCATTCGCGCTGCTGGCGGGATCGGTGGCGCGCCAGTACGGCGACACGGCGGAGAAGCTCGAGGGTCTGGAGGCGCAGATGTATGCGCACGAGGCCGCTTGAAACGAACGACTGAAAACACGCGGTCGGGCGGCGGTCTGGTGGCGCATGATGCAAGATCTCGGACCCAGCGGCTTGGCACAGGGTTCACCTGGCATATGCCGCTGAAGAAGAGGCCCTGGATGAAGAAAGGGTGTGCGCAAGCAGGGGCGATGGGTGTGTGCAAACGTTTGGCGACTGTTTTGATCGTGTGTCCGAAGGCTACAGTGCATTCAGTGTGATTTCAGTACCGGATCTTAGAGAGCATGTGACACAGGTTCTAAGCTCAGATTGAAGCGCTAAAAACACCTCACTGCAATCCAGTCTGTGATGCTGGCAACGAAATCCAGAGCTCGCTACGACACACGATGCAAACTCTTATTGCCTGGATTCTGTGAAGCGCCATGCCGCCTCGGCACAGGCCTGTCGCCTTTCATTCATTGCTGACCATTCTTGAGGGCGTCAAGGCGCAGTGTGACTGCCCGCCTGTGCGCGTCCAGGCCCTCCAGTGCCGCCATGTGCGCAACCGTTGGGCCCAGCGCCCCGAGACCCTCCGGGCTGAGCGTCTGCAAATTGGAACACTCACGAATGAGAATGAGATCCGACGCAAAGGACCCCGAAACCAGAAGCGTTTGTGTGCGGTCAAGCCCTCCAGCGCCATGTGCGCCACCGAGGGGCCAAGCGCCCCGAGACGCCCACCAAAGTCAGAGAATGGAACAACCACCGAGTCTCATACGAGCACGAAAGTGTCTGGGGCCTTGCGCTTTCTGTTTGAAACCCGATGCGTACACTGTGAGCACTGTGTGCGGGGAGGATGCCAACAGGCCACACACTTCGGCAAGGCGTTGGGTGACCCTTGTCTTGAGAGCTTCCCACCTGCACCGTCATCTTCTTCTGGAAGGAGTCGAGGCTAACGCCGCTGTACATACGCGCGTAGCCGTACGTCGGCAGCACGTGGTTGGTGCCGCTCGCGTAATCGCCCACAGACTCCGGCGTCCAGGGGCCCAGGAACACGGAGCCTGCGTTGTCCAGCTGCTCGAGCCAGGACTCTGCGTCGGCGACGTTGACGATCAGGTGCTCGGGCGCATAGCGGTTGGAGAACGAAACCGCCTCCTCCTGCAATGGCCATCGGATGCGCGTTCGGAATTTGTTGAATGTCATGTTCAATATGGCTGTCCAGCTGCAGCCACGACTCCGCGCCGGCGACGGTGACGATCATGTGCTCGGGCGCGCAGCAGTTGGGAGAACGAAATCCTCCTCCTGTCGGTGTGGATTTGCAAAAGTTTCCGATGATCAATTGTCGATCCTCAGATGTGTTCGGACTGTTGACGATCAGGTGCCTGGAACGAGACGGTACATAAGGACCCGAGTCCTCCTGCTGGCTAGCAAATAGCAGGGTAGGTCATGCGGTTGAAAAACAATATTTACGGGCAGCATAATGGTGAGTTCCTGCATGCAACGGATTCCGCGAGCTCAAGGCGAGCAGGCGCGCCTTGAAAACACATGACATGCAGGACGAAGCTCTCAACACTGCTTCTGAACAAAAACACAAGAAGTGACAATTCACGTCCTCCGTTGTGGACCTCGGACTCCACACCGTGGGACAGTCCCCGCAGCAGCGCTCGTCTGTGTGTTTCTGATTCGCAGAGTTCACGTCTGTTCCTTGGTCGAACCACACCTTGAGGTCGACGCACACAACGCAGCTGAGCGAGAGCACCTGCCGCACGATGTCGCCCCATGGCAGCACTGTTCGCTTTGCCCATGATCTTGATCAGAGTTTGAATGCTTCGTTTTGAAGCAACATCAAACAGCACCTTGGAGTCCACGCGCACGACACAGCTGTGCGACAGCGCCTGACGCGCGATGTCGCCCCGCGGCAGCGCGTCGCACTGCCGCTTGACCTCCTCCTGCACCGCCTCCAGGTCCACCCCCGGCAGCGCCACCAGCACCACCTGCCGCAACAGGAACACACTTTTTGACACACATGTTGAAACATATAATTCGATTAGTATGTATCGAATGTCGCACTGCCGCTTGACCTCCTCCTGCACCGCCTCCAGGTCCAACCCCGGCATCGCAACGAGGACAACCTGCAGAGACAGAGTGTTTCACAAGGCAAAAGTGCATATGATGACGTAATTCTGACTGCCAGATGGATGTCTCACTGCCGGTTGACTTCGTCCTGCACCGCCTCCAGGTCCACGCCCGGCAGCGCCACCAGCACCACCTGGCGACATGCAAACCTGGCAACCTAAGTAATTGATATTGCAGCAGTCAGCCTTTTGAGTGAAGTGTCAAAGTGCCGATCCAACCTCATTCTACACAGCTTCGAGATCCACGCCCGGCAGCGCCACCAGCACCACCTGCTGAGACACATGATGCGGATCTTGAGTGAAACACAGAAGGTTGAGGGACGCTGCCGCTACCCTGCCCCTGCACTCCTGGAGTTGACGCAGTGGAATGATGGCGACTTCACAAGATCAGGCCACACGCATTACTGCTGGGTGTGAGTCTCACCTGACTGTCGGGGCCGTGCTCCGCCTGCGACAGCAGGTCCGCGGCGATGAACACCGGCGATGCCTGCTGGTCCGCAATCACCAGCACC
>JAABUM010003978.1_pt1 | contig 17314 bp, 33 predicted proteins | sample 5559161 | NCBI WGS metagenome assembly JAABUM01 (sample SAMN10711868, study PRJNA513369) | rock metagenome | isolation source: Antarctica rocks | place: Antarctica: Victoria Land, Siegfried Peak nord | reverse complement strand
CGGGCCAGGGCGAGGCCCTCGGGCAGCGGCGGGTCGCCGGGTGCGGCGGCGAAAAAGGCGTCCCAGTCCTTGGGCCTGCGCTGCACGTGGACCAGGCGGTGCTGGACGTCGGCCAGCACTCCGTCGACGTCGAAGAGGGCCAGCGGGCGGATCATGGGTGCACGGTAGGGGGACTGTCGGTGGCTCGGCCTAGCCTGCGACGGGTGTAAGCGCAGCCCGACCAGCAGAGGGGATCGTCATGAGCACGCTGTCAGATCGACCGGAGACCGCCCTGGTGGTGATCGACGTCCAACAGGGGGTCGTGGCTGAGGCTCATCAACGCGATGCGGTGATCGCCAACATCAGCAGGCTCGTCGACAGGGCTCGCGAGCAGGGCGTCCCGGTGGTCTGGGTCCAGCACTCCGACGAGCAGCTGGGGAAGGGGAGTGCGGCCTGGGAGTACGTCCCGGAGCTGGCCCGCCAGAAGTCGGAGCCGTTGGTGCACAAGAGCTTCGGCGACTCCTTCGAGGACACCGACCTGGAGCAGGTGCTGGCCGAGGCCGGCGTCGGACACCTGGTCGTGACCGGCGCGCAGACCGACGCGTGCATCCGGTCCACGATCCATGGCGCCTTCGCCCGTGGTTACGACGTGACGCTCGTCGGTGACGCGCACACCACGCAGGACCAAAGCGCTTGGGGCGCGCCGCCGCCGAACAAGGTCATCGCGCACACGAACCTCTACTGGCAGTACCAGACGGCGCCCGGCCGCACCGCTGCCGTGAGGGAGACGGCGGCCGTGACCTTCACCGGCTGCGCCGGCAGGTAGGTCCAGCATGACGAGGCGTCGCCTGATGACGCCGCACAAGGCAGGCCGCTGGCGAAACCGGGAACGGTTGGGCGGCTCGCTGCCATCTGAGCGGGGGACGCGGCGTCACGAGGGCAAGGCACCCGGAAAGGCTCCCGGACCCTTCAACCTGACATAATGTAGATTATCGGCGAAGGCACGCGATAGCGGGGGAGCCCCCCGCCCCTCGGTGTCTGAGCGTGAACACGCTCCAGACATGACGAAGCGGCCCCCAGCAAGGGACCGCTACGTCGACGAAAGCGGCCCTTCCCGGGGCCGTTTCATCCTTGCGCCGGAAAGCCACCGGCACCTTGAGTCTACTGCGTTCCCGCGCTGTGGACAATGCATTCCTGCGTGCTGTGCGGACCTTTTCCGGGCTTCAACGGAAAGCCGCACCCCATGGATACTGTTGATCAACTAACTGAGCCGACCGTTTGTGTTGGCTGCCGCCAGGCGCGCGCCGACGTCGCGCTGAAGTGGACGACCCCGACCGGCGGGGCCACCAGGTGCGCGCGCTGCGCCGGCTCCTTGTTGGCGGAGCTGTTCGGGGCCGACGCGGCCGCGAACGGCGCTCGGCCGAGCTCTTTCATGGCGCTGGCGCTGTGAGCCCCGACGTCGAGCCGGCCCGCGACGTCGGGCTGGACTGGCGCGTGCAGGCGCTGTGCGCGCAGATCCCCGCGGAGCGGGACCTGTGGTTCAGCGTGCGCGGCTCTGACCGCCGGGCCGCCGCGGAGATCTGCGCGCTGTGCCCGGTGCAGCTCGAGTGCTTGGCGTTCGCGATGTCCTGGCGGTCCTACGCCGAGTGTGAGGCGGAACGACCGCAGGGCGTGTGGGGCGGCTGGTTCTTCCCGACCGACAGCCACAAGGGTGCTGGGCGGTTGGTCCCCCGGCCGGTGCTGCCACCACCACCCCGACGTCACCTGGTGGGCGTGTAGGCCGGCCACCGCTGATGCGCGAGCTCTCTCGCCTCCCCGACCCGCGACCCGTCCCCTGTCGTTGCCGGGCGCCGCCAGGCGCCGCCTTTGGCATGTGACGGCGACACGGCCTCCCTGCGTGCGCACCCGTTGACCGGCGAGAGCGGAGACGACCCCCGGCCCGGACGCACGAGCACAGCCCGCCCGACATAAGCAGCCTGTGGATAACTCGCCAAGAGGTTGGTGAGGGTCGGTTAGTGCTGCCCGAAACCTGTCCCCAGCGCGGCAAAACGGGCCTGTGGACGGCCACCAGCATCTTCCTTCGGGCTATGCCCGACCACAGGCCACGCCGCGCGACCGAGCGCAAGCCGGGGTCCCTGGCGGGGGGCTCGGGGAAATCCGCAATGTCCTCCTTCTCTTCGACCTGAAAGGTCCCTCCTGATGCCCCACTCCCCCCGCGGACGACGGCGAGCCGGCCGCTACACCCCAGCCGGGCCTGTCACGGTTACCTCCGCCGCCGGTGGCACCACCGTGCTTCCCCCACACAGCAGCGGCGAGCTCCAGGGCCTGCTGGCCGGCCAACGCCATCGCGGCGGCCACGGACCCACCCAGGGCCGCACCCGTGGCTGAGCGGTGGTCAGCCACCGTTCGAGTGAATGACCTGCACGAGGGCGCCCGCGACGAGCAGGCCCAGTGTGGCCATCACGATCAGAAAGCCGACGGTCACTCCGATCCCGTAGGCGATCCCGCGCAGCAGGTGGCGCCAGAAGTGGTTCCGCGATCGCGGCTGCTCGGACACGTTGGCTCCCTAGTGGTGTGGTGGCGGGAACGTAGCGGCCGCAGGGGGGAGTTCGTGGGCCTGTTGCGGTTGCAGGCCGCCCGGGACGTCACCGGCCGGCTGCCCGACTAGTTGAGGCCGAATAGCCCGGCGGTGAGCCGTTGGGTGTAGTCCCGGAAGGCTTTGCACTGGACGCACCAGATCAGGTCGTCCTCGGGGGTGGCGCTGGTGACTAGTTGGGCCTGGTCTGGTCCGAGCTGCTCGCCGGGGTGGCAGATCAGGATCCAGCTTTGCTGGCGTAGCAGTCGGACGTCTCGGGCGACGAGCTCGGCCGGCCGGCGGCCTAGGTGGACTACGTGGTGCCGCCGGACCGCGTGCAGGTACTCCCCCGCGTCGGGCTGCATCGGCTTACCTGATGTTGTCGGTGCGGAACGCGGTCGCCCAGGTGACGTGCCCGATGATGCCGTCGACGACCAGGCCGTGCTGGTGCTGGAAGAGCTCGACGACCTGGACTGACAGCGGCCCGTACACCCCGTCGAAGCTCAGTGGCTTGCCGGTGGCGTCCCACCAGCCCCGCTGGTGTAGCCGCCACTGGAAGAACCGGACGTCGGCGCCGGTCATGCCCGGGTAGATGGTCCGGCTGAACACCACGCTGTGGACCGGCGGGCTCCCGACCGGGGGCGGGTGCGGCAGGCCGCCGGCGCCGGCGAGCTCGGCGGCGGCCGCGGCCAGGATGGTGCCGCGCTGGGCCTTGCGCAGCTCACCGGGGCAGCCGGGGTGCGCGCCCCACGCGTCGCCGCCCATGCCGTGCCAGCCGAAGCCGGGCGAGGCCGGGCTGTCGGACAGCAGCAGCTGCCAGCCCCACTCGGCGTGCCCCCACACGTACAGCCCGATCGAGTTCTTGATCTGGTTGTCGGTCAGCGGCTCCCAGGGCTCGCCTTCGGTCTCCATGCTGTGCCAGTGGTAGTTCCCGGCCATCTGCGCCCAGGAAGCATCGCGGGCGTCGACTTCCTGCCGGATCGGCCCGGTCTTCGGGTTGTACCAGTGGGCGCTGGCGTTCTGGGTCTGCTTCCACCAGCCGAACGGGTCGCCGTAGCCGGCGGTGACGTGCTCGACCAGGCCGAGGGACTCCAGCAGCAGCCCGCCGTGCTCGGTGGGCAGCAGCTCGGTGACGGCCTGCGGGTACAGCGCGGCGCGGGTCATGTGGGTTCCTTCTGAGAGTTGGCCAGGATGGCGATGACACGGGGCCGGGACAGGCCGGTGAGCCGGGCGACGGCGCCGTAGCTCAGGCCCTCATCGATGGCCTGCTCGACGAGCTGGTCCCGCAGCTCCCGGGAGGCGCGTGCGGCGCCCTCGGCGTCCCGGGTCCGGGCCGAGGCCTCGACCAGTCGCGGCCCGAGGTCGGTCCGGACCTCAGTCACCCCAGAAACAATGCCCTCGCCGCTAATGGTCACCCCAATGACATTTCTGTCGGAAATGCTTTCCGGGGATAGTGTGCGGCATTGTTCACTACGGTGAAAGGGCGTCATAAGGGTGACCAGCAAGCCGAAGGCGTCGGTTCGGGTCCGGGGGACGTGCACGGCCGGTCACGTGACCGAGACCAGGTCGACCCCGGGCCGGGTCACCTGGGAGGGCACCTGCGGCCACGACGGCTGCCAGCTGCCGATCCACGCCCGCCGGGTCCCCAAGGACACCCCGCCGCCACCGGCCGACACCGCCCCGGCCGATCCCACCGACCGCCACCGCGTCATTGAGGTGACCAGCTATGACCAGCCCAAGCACCCCCGCCCCGCCGAGCCCGCCGGCGACGGACCCCCCGCGGCCGCCGGCGCCGCCGACGACGGCGCCGCTCCCGCAGTTCACCGGCGGGGAGCAGCTGCCCCCCCTGCCGCCGCGGCCGAGCCCGCCTTCCAACCCGACCCCCGAGCCGACCCCGGACCCCGGGAGCTTTTCCCCGACATCTACTGACGGCGCGGTCCGGACACCGGCGGCGGACCGGGCGGCCCTGGCCGCGGCGCCGGACTGGGAGGAAGGCCTCGCGCACGCCGTGCACGCCGCCGGCGACCAACTCAACGAGCTGCTCGCCCCCGCCACCGAGCTGTTCCTGACCGACCCGAACGACGAGGCCGGGATCGCCAAGCCACTGTCGCGGGTGATCGCCCGCCGGCTGCCCGCCCGGATGCTCGCGGTCGGCAACCCCGACGCGAAAGACGTCGGCGCCGCGCTGCTGGTCCTGGCCCGGTACGCCCTGAAGCAGGTCAACCTGTTCCGCGCCTACAAGCGCGAGGGCGCGGGCGCCCTGGTCACCCCCGTGCAGCCGGCGACCGACGCATGAGCGCCACCCCGGCCGCCAGGCTGCTGCGCGCCGGCGTCGCCCTGTCGTTCGGCCACATGATCGTGCGGGGGACCCGATTAGACGCCGACCTGTACGACCGGCTCGCCGCGACGGTTCTGCTCGCCTGCCTGGTCGTCGACATCAGGCGGAACCACCGCGAGCTCGCCCAACACCACCAGGCCCTGAAGCTGCTGGCCGACCTGGGCGAGGTCGAGGACCTGGCCCGGCCGATCGACACCTCCAACCAGCACTGGGGCCGGTCCGGTCCGGTCTTGCACTCCTGGCCGTTGCTCAACTGCTCGATCTGCCGACCTCTCCGGTGAGTGCTGGTCCGGCGCAGCTGGACGCGGGCAAGTCCAGCCTGATTCTGCTGGTGGGGCGTAAGAGCTCGGGCAAGTCCGTGATCGCCCGCAACCTCTACCGCTCCTACCCCTACGACAAGCTCGCGGTCGACGTGAACGGCGACGCCGAGCCGGGCCTGGACGCCGAGCTGCTACGCCCACCGCTGCCGCGGAGCTTCCCGGTCGACCAGGACGGCCGGCCCCGGAACCTGCACTATCGCGCCGACCCGGGCAGCGCGACCTACCGCGACGACCTGGACCGGGTCATCGGGCTGGCGCTGTACCCGCAGGACCGGCGCTCGATGGTGTGGCTCGATGAGGTCGGTGAGGTCACCACCGGAAACACCACCCCGCCGCACCTACGCCGGCTGCTAATGCAGTCCCGGCACCACGGGCCGGCCAGCGCCTTGCTGTGCGGGCCGCGGCCGATGAATATCGACCCGCTGTGCGTCTCCCAGGCCGACCGGATCTACATCTTCGACCTGCCGAACCCCTCCGACCGGCAGCGGCTGGCCGAGAACATGGGTTATCCGCCGGCGCGGCTGCACGCCGAGCTGGAGGAGACGCTGCGCCGCGGCCGCTTCTGGCACCTGGTGTACGACGCCGAGACCCACACCATGTACCGGATGCCACCGGTTCCAGAAAGCTAACCAGGGGGTTGTGGGATGCTCCGGCCGTGCACCCACGCCGCCAGCTCGCCCTGGTGTCGGCAGCGCTGACCCTCACGGCAGCAGGTTGCAGCTCACCGCCGCAGGTGCAGGGCTACCTCGCGGACGACGCCGGGTCCGTGGTGTCCTTTCTGCAGATCCAGCGCAACGGGGACCAGCTGACCGGGCACGAGTACTACACGGACTTCGAGGGCAGCGCCGGCCCGATCTCCGACGACTTCCTCGTGTCGGGACGGCAGGACGGCGACGCCGTGACGCTGACCATCGGGCAGCAGTCTCTGTCCGGCTCGTTCACCGGCTCGACGCTGCTGCTGACCAGCAACATCGGCCCCGGCGGGCTCCACACGCTTCGGTACCACCCGGGCACCGCAGAGGACTACCAGGCGCTGGTCGACCACCTGAAGGCGTGGAACCTCAACCCGACCGTCCCCGAGCCGAGCGGCTAACCCTCGGGGACGAGTGGCATCCGGTACATGGTGGGAAAGTCACCGTGGGGACCACCCGAATGTCACCCCGCGGACCGCTGAACGTCCCCTGGGGGACCGGCCCCAGTCACTGGGGTGAATGCCGGAAAGTTCCCCCGGTGACATTGCTGGATCGGCTTGCCAGCAAGCGTTCTCGGCCCGCAGCGTGATGGGCATGGACCTGGACCCCAAGTGATCGGCCAGTAGATGGACCTCAAGCTGCTGGCGGTCGTGGTGATCACCACGATCGGGACTGTCATCGCGTTGGAGCAGGTGCGCTCCCGCGACCCGCGGGCCACCGCGCTGCGCGGCCTGTGATGGGCAGCGTCGGCGGTCGCCGCCTGTCGTTCTGGGTCGCTGTCGGGGGCGTCTCGATCCTGTCCCAGTTCTTCCTGGAGGTGGTCTCCGAGCACGTGCCGGCGATCGGCCTGCAGAAGTTCGTCGCCTACACACACCGAGGGAACAAGTAGATGCCAGCCACCGCCGTCGTGCAGGAAGCACCCACCCAGGTCATGCAGGGGATCATGGTCCCGGCCTCGGCGGTGAACCCGGAGGCCTTCTTCGCCCACACCCGCCGGTTGACCTTTCCGATGGGTGCGACGAACCGCGCCTACGCCGGGCTCGGCAACACCGACCAGGCGATCCTGACCCAGACCGGCATCATCGCCCAGCTTTCGCTGAAGCTGTCCGGGACGCTGACGGTCACCCCCGGCACCGGCACGGTCGGCAGCACGTCGCTGTGGCCGCTGGGCATGATCCGCAGCCTGCGGGTGACCGCGAACGGCCAGTCCAACCTGGTCAACGCCTCGAGCCTGTGGCTGCGGGCCAGGGAAATGATGGCCCGCGGGAACCTGGTCGACCGCGGCGTCCAGCAGTTCGTCGGCGGGGCCAGCCCCGGCACCGCCCGCAACCAGGGCACGCTGAGCCTGAGCAACGAGGCGTGGGGCGTCGGATCGAACGTGTCCGGCATCCCGGCCGGCAGCTACGCCGTCGAAGAGCACTTCGTCGTCCCGATCGCCTTCGACGAGCGCACCCTGCTCGGCGCGGTGTTCGCCCAGACCGCCAGCACCGAGCTGACCTGCTTCATGGACTGGGCCAACCAGTCCGACCTGTTCACCACCACCGGCAACGCCACCGTCGCGCTGGCGATGAACTACACCGTCGAGGGGATCGTCTACTCCATCCCCGAGGTCGGCGGGCAGATCATCGTGCCGAACCTGAGCACCTTCCACAGCTTCATCGTCAGCCGGGTGACCAACATCGCCAACGGCGACCAGGACCCGATGCTGTCCGGGCAGGGCGTGGGCCGGCAGCTGCTCCGGATCGGCTTCCGGGTCCTGAACGGGCCCGCCCCCGGCACCCCGCTGGCGATGAACGCCAGCAACTTCGGGCAGGTCGGGTGGCGCTACGGCGGCAACGACACCCCCGAGGTGTTCACCGACGGCAAGCACCTGGCCTGGTGGAACGAACGGACCTTCGGCACCGACATGGGCTCCCTGTATGGGATCGGGGTGCTTGACTTCTGCAACGACTTCGTACTGCGGGACTCGATCGATGAGGGTCTCGCGACGAACCTGCGGCTGCTGTTCAACCTGCAGAACGGCGTCGCGCTGTCCGGCCCGCCCGTCGCGGAGGTCATGCAGGAGACCATGTTCGGCGCCGCGGCCGGCGGCTGACATGGACGAGTTCAGCCCGGCCAGCCTCGGCATGGCGGTCGCCCCCGCCGCCGGCGGCGGAGGCCTGTCCTTCCCCAGCGTGTCCAGCACCAAGACCAGCGGCAGCAACGGGCACGGCCTGGAACGCACCGCGATCGCCGCCGTCGCGCACCCGCTGCACCCCGACAACGGCCTGTTCTGGATGGGCCTGATCCTGTTCGTTTCGGTCGGCTTGATTGGCGCGACCGTCAGCGTCTCCGGCCGCGCCGGCCCGCTGCACGCCAGCGCCGGCGCCGGCGCCGGCCAGACCTAGACCGCCCTGCGTCCACCGCCAAGAGAACCCCGACCTGGAAGGCACCCTCGTGACCCAGCCCGACAGCACCAGCACCCCGAAGCCGGCCGACAGCACCAGCACGTCGGCCGACAGCCCGAAGCCGACCGACAGCTCGAAGCCGGCTGACAGCAGCACCCCGGCGGCCGCGCCGGCCGACAGCGGGCGGCTCGACCAGATGCTCGGGCTGCTGGAGCGGCTCGTCAGCCAGGGCGCGGCCGCGAGCACCAGCATGCCGGCACCGCCGGTGCAGCAGGAGCAGCAGGGCAGCATCGTCGTGACCCCGCCGACGGTCACCCCCGAGGTCAGCATCCCGGCGCCGCCGGTCCGGGCACCTGAGCCGCAGACCGTCACCGTCACCCAGCCCGTCGCGGCCAGCGTCATCGCGCCCCCCCGGCAGCTCAAGACCGGGGACCGGGTCGTGCACGCCTACCACGACGACTACGGCAGCGGCCCTGGCGGCACCGACGTCGTCGACCACGGCATCGTGGTGGAGCAGAGCGCCAAGCAGGTCGACGACGGCAACGGCCAGTCCCACCTGGAGTACTTCAGCCGGGTCGCGTGGCTGCGTGACGTCTCCGACCCGCTGGCCGAGGACTCCCTCGAGCTGCAGGCGTGAGCTCGGCCCGCGGGCGGCCGCGGCCGTACGCGGGCTCCCGCTTCAACGACCCCGAGTGGGCCCAGGACCCGGCGCGGCCGCCGCCCGGCTTCCCGCCGCTAGCCGACGACGACCCGGATGAGCAGGGCACCCCTGCCGCCGGCTCGGCTCCGCGCCGCGCCGCGCCGGCTGCTGCCCCGGCCCGCGCGCAGTCCCACCCACCGGCCGCACCGAAGAAGGCGGCGCCCGCGCCGGCGCCCGGCCGGCCGTCGACGTCGGGCGGCTCGTCGATCAGTTCGGTCGGTGTCGATGACGGCGCGGGTCTGCTGCTGGGGCTGTTCGCCTACGCCCTGGCCCACGCCTACCTGGTGGGCGGCCCGGCCGGCGCCAAGGCCTGGCTGGCCGCGAAGTTCCTGAACCGGACCAGCCCCGCCGGCACGTACGCCGCGACGACGCACCCCGACTACCCGGTCAACCCGGGTTCGGACGGCCCGGCCCCGACCTACCCGGCCGGACCGTGGCAGCAGACCGCCCCGATACCAGGCGGGGTGCTGCGATGAACGCCGCCGGGATCGTGCTGCTGCTGGCTGGTGTCTGGGTCGTCTGTCAGACCCTGATCGCTAAGCCCAGCCTGCTCGACGTGCTCGGGGTGAGCTGACGTGGCGTCCGGGTGGAAGGGCATGGCGACCGGCGCGCTGGGCCTGGTGGCGTTGGAGACGGTGCTGCAACCGCAGGCCTCCGGTCGGCTGGGGAACCTGCTCGCGCTGCCCGCCGGCTGGGCCAACCGCTTCCTGGACCCGGCCGTCCCGGCGCTGCACAAAGGCACCGCCCCAGCCGCCGCAGCCGGCCCGGTCGGCCCGGCTGTCCCGGACTGGACCACCGGCGGCGCCGGCGCGGACTGGGGACCGAACCCGGCACCTCGACGAGCACCGCACCAGGCAGTACTCCCAACCAACTGAGAGAGCAGGGCACGTCATGGGCAAGACATTCATGCGGTACAGCTTCATCACGATCGGGGTCTACCTGATCGCGACCTACGCCACCGGCGCCGGCAAGGTCATGGACTCCGGGTTCCGCGGCACCTCCGGTCTCGTCCGCTCCTTCCAGGGCCGCTGATGTTCGGCCGGTCCCGCCGGGCTGCCCGGGCGGCGCTGCCCGTGGCGGCCCGGCGCAGCACCGGCACGCCCAGCAACGCCGCCCAGGTCGTCCGGGTCGACTTCCGGCTGCCCGCACCGCAGGCCGTCGCGACGCAACGCGCGATCGAAACGCTGTACGGGCGGGGGCAGGCCGGCAAGCTCGGCCAGGTCCGCTACGGCGAACGCGCCGGCCGGCGCTACGCCGGCGACCTCGGGCCGCACCAGCTGCTACGCGGCGCCCAGGGCGTGGGCACCGCCGCGACGATGCGACCCGGCTTCAACCGGGGACTGCCCGCGACATCCAGCATCCCGGGCCTGCCGGCCAACCCGATGCTCGCCGCGCTGCTCGCCGACAACGCCTACCTCGAGCGGCGGACCTGATGGCGCTGCCAGCCGCCGCCGGCGCCAAGACGTGGATCACCTCGCACCGCACCGTGCTGATCGGCAGCGCAATCGGCGGCGCAGCGCTGCTCGGGCTGCGCGCCCGCAGCAAAGGCAAAGCCGCCTCACCACCGGCCGGCGGATCCACCCAGATGGCGCCGGTCGGATCCGGCACCCAGCAGAGCTACACCGGCGCCGGCACCTACGACAGCACCGCGAACGACATCTACAACGCGATCGAGCCGCAGATCGAAGCGCTGAGCCGGCAGATCGAACGGTCCGGCCTCAGGCCCGGCCCGGTCGGTCCCCGCGGCCCAGCGGGTCACCCGGCCGGGCAGCCACCGCGCCCGCGGCCGGCCCCCAAGCCCAAGCCCAAGCCCAGGCCGGGCCACCGGCCGCCAGTGGTCGTGCGCCGCCCGCCGGTGCCGCGCCGCAAGCCGCCGACACCCCGGCCGCGCCGCCGCCCCGTCCCCCCACAGCGGGAGGACTGACACCGCCGTGAGCACGCCCTACGACGACCTGTTCACCACCTCCGGGACCCGCTACGGCGTCGACCCGGCGCTGCTGCGCGAGGTCGCCCGGCAAGAAAGCGGCTTCGACCCGGCCGCGCACTCCCCGACCGGCGCGATCGGGCTGATGCAGTTCGAGCCCGGCACCGCCGCCGGGCTCGGGGTGAACCCGTACGACCCGGCGAGCTCCGTCGACGGCGCCGCCCGGATGCTCAAAGGCTTCCTGGACAACTACCACGGCAACGTCGGGATGGCGCTGGCCGCCTACAACGCCGGCCCCGGCGCCGTCGCGCAATACCACGGCATCCCGCCGTACGCCGAAACCCAGAACTACGTCCAGGTCATCACCAGCCGGCTCGGGACCGCCCGCAAGAGCGGCGGTTTCCTTTCCTGGGACCCGTTCGGGGTGGCGGGCACGACCGATAAGGCACTCGGGATTAGCCCCGTGCAGAACATCGGCGACGTGCCAGGCGCGGTCGCCGCCGACGCGGCCCGCAGCGTGCTGGGCGGCCTGGTCAAGCCGCTGCGCCCGATCATGGTCACCGGCCTGCTGCTGGCCGGTGGCGCCGGCCTGGTCATCGCCGGCGCCTGGCGTTCGGTCAACACCCACCGGGGCTCGGCGTGAGTGTCAGCGCGCCCGGTGCGCAGTACGCAAGCGAATGGCACAACATCATCGTCGCGGTCCGCGACCTCGGGTTCACCTTCGGCGCCCCCACCCTGGGCCAGACCTGGCAGCACAACGACCCGCTGTCACCCAACAGCGAGCACCTGCAGGGGCGGGCCGTGGACTTCGGGGACGCCACCAGCCCGTCGGCGGCGATCGCCCGGGCCTTGGTGCCCTACGCCCAAGGCCCGAACGCCCCGATCGACGAGCTGATCTTCGCCCCGCTCGGGATCGGCTACAAAAAGGGCGTCAACATCGGCCAAGCCGGCTACGGCGCGGCGACCTGGGCCGGGCACTTCGACCACGTCCACGTCGGGGTCCGACCCGGCGCGGACCTGGCCGCCGCCGTCAAGGGCGGCCCGGTGCCCGGCGGCTACCCCGCCACCGCCATGCCGGCGGGCGGGGCGGCCGCACCCAAGGGCGACGGCGGGTTCGCCAGCACCCTGCGCCGGCTGTCCGTCGAGGGTGTCCTGCTCGGCGGCGGGGTGCTGCTGGTCGGCCTCGGGGTGTGGCGGGCCGTCAACAGCAACGGGGCCGCCAGCGGCGCCGTCAAGCACCTGACCAAGACAGCAGCGAAGGCGGCGGTGGCATGAACAACGTGCACGTGCACGAGCTGAAGGCGGTCGCCGCCGAGCAGCTGCGGGAGTTCCAGCAGCTGCGGGTCAAGATGACCGAGCTGACCAGCGCGATGATGGCCCAGAGCCTGAACGGGATCCTGGAAACCGCGATCGGCGTGCTGGACGCCGGCGGCGGCTACACCCGCGACTTTCGGGCGCCGTACGCCGCGGTGGCGATCGCCAACACCAGCGCCGGCCTGGTCACCGTCACGAACGCCCCGCGCGACACCCAGCCGCCGCGCAGCGGCATCGGGATCTGCTTGGCCCCGTCCGGCTTCGGCATCGTGGTGAACCTGGTCGGGACCGCCCTGAGCTTCTACGGCACCCCCGGCGCCCGGTTCTCCTACAGCGTCTTCATCCGGCCGCAACCACCCGCATTCGGCGCCGTCGGCACCACCCCGTGACCCCCCCCAGACCCCAAACCTCGAAGGACGTGAGAGCTCACATGACCAGTCCCACCGTGATCCCGCAGGACGCCACCCCGCACCGGGTGTACAACCCGAACGTCAGCCCGACCGTGCTGGTGGTCGCTGTCGTCGCCCTGGTCATCGCCGTCCTGGCGGCGCTGGTCGGGCTCAGCCTGACCGGCACCCTGGCCAGCACCACCCCGCTGCTGTCCACCATGCTCGGCTTCGCCGGCCCGATCGTGCTCGGCCTGATCACCTTGCTGAAGGTGGACAAGACCAGCCAGCAGACCAGCGCCCTGACCAACGGCCTGCTCGACTCCAAGGTCCAGAACGCCGTCCGGTCGGTGCTGAACGAGCCGCAGACCCTGACCGGCGACCGGCCCGCGACCACCCTGTACACCCCGGACGGCGCCGGCCCGAACGCCACCACCGTCACTCCCCCGGTCCAGCAGGCGGATCCACCGCCACCCGGGCCGCCACTCCAGCACGGCGGCTGACATGGCCAAGCAGCACGTCATCGCTAACCGGCAGACCGCTCTGATGGTCGCGGTCGCCTGCTACATCGCCGGCAGCTACCTGCTGTGGGACGCCTATGAGGGCCGCGGCCGGCCCAAGCCGTGGGCCTTCAAGCTCCTGCCCGGCGCCTGAGCTCGACGAGACCGCGAAGTGCGGCCGCACTTCGTCACACCCACTGAAAAGACACTGAAAGGCACTCATCATGGCAATCCGACGCTCCACCCAGCGGTACCTGATCTGGGGACTGGGCGGCTACCTGGCCTACCACTACCTCACCACGCACCGGAAGTAGCCCGATGGACCCCTCGCGGGTCATGGTCGGGCGGCAGGCCGCGGTCCTGGTCGACAACGTCCCGGGTGAGGACAGCGTCCTGCTGCTCAACCGCGGCCTGTTCACCGTCTACGTCGGCGGCCCCTACGTCGACGGGGCGGCCACCGGGGTGCCCCTGGCGCCGCTGGGGAGCCTGGCTGTCACCGCCGACCGTCAGTGGTACGCCGTGGCCGACCCAGCCGCTCAGGGCGCCGCACAGGCGGTGTACCGGGTCCCGGGCGGGACCAGCTACAGCCCCGCGCCGTCCGAGATCGCCGCCCAGATCCAGGCGTCGCAGCTCGCCGCCCAGATCGGCGCCGCCGTTCCCGTACCACCCAGTGCCATAGCCATCGGTACCGAGGTCGGCAATCGGGTTCCCGTGCCACCTACAGCGGCTGCCATCGGCGCCGCCGTCCCGGTGCCACCCAGCGCAGCTGCTATCGGCGCGGCCGTCCCGGTCCCACCCAGCGCAGCCGCTATCGGCGCAGCAGTACCTACAGCGGCAGCCATCGGCGCCGCCGTCCCGGTGCCACCTAGCGCGGCTGCTATCGGCGCGGCCGTCCCGGTGCCACCCAGCGCAGCCGCTATCGGCGCAGCAGTACCTACAGCGGCAGCCATCGGCGGCGCCGTCCCGGTGCCACCTAGCGCGGCTGCCATCGGCGCCGCCGTGCCGTCCGCCACCGCGATCGCCAGCGGCTTGTACACCCAAGGTGTGCGCGCCGTCGACGGTCCCGCCCGCACCGTCTACAACCTGGGCGGCGCCGGGTCGTCTGCCACACCGACCATCGACGTGAGTCAGGCGCAGTCGATCGACATCGTGTGGGACTGGCGGATCGGGACGGCCAGGGCGGCCGGAACGCAACGCGCGTGGGCGCAGCTCCGCATTGCCTGGCTAGATGATGCGGGGAGCCTTCTGCAGGCGGACGCATTCGAGCTGTGCAACACCAACCCGCTCACGGTCGGCGCTAATAGCACGTACGGCGCCCTAAGAGTCCCGGCGATGGGCAGCAAGATGCTTATCAGTTTTGAGAGCACTCAGTACGGGGCCGCCGGGACGGTCGCCGCAGACTCCGCTTTCGTGAGTTTGCTGCTGTCACAACGGCCCACCGATAGGACGCGCTATTACCCCGCCGACCCCGGCAACGGTGCTACACCTGGCCCCGCCTTCACCGGCATTCTGCTCAACCTCCACAACGTCAATGTGCCCATCAACTTTAGCAGCGCCATTGTCCTAGCCGAGCCATTATCAGCGGACATGGACGTGCTCTTATTCGCTAACACGGCATCAGTCACCGGCCAACTATTCCGCGGCAGCGCAATGGACGGGCCGAACAACAACCTCATCGTCGAGGGGGTGCCGCTAACAGCAGGGCAGTCCTACCGCACCCGTATCTCAGGGATTCGCTCCCAAATCGGCTTCAACTTCATCAACCGCAGCACGACCACCGCCGCGAGCGTCTACGCCTTCGTCGTCGCCTCAGACAAGTAAAGACGCGCGCGTCCGCCGCGGGCCCTGGCCGGTGCCCTCTCCGGGCGGTGGCCCTCCCGACGGCGGACGTGACCAGGCTGCCACGCCCATCCGACAGCCCCGCTTGACACGACGCCGAGCAGGACGTCGTGCGACGCATCGTGGCCTCGCGGGTGGCTGGCCTGAGCTATCGGCAGATCGCTGAGCAGCTGAACGACGCTCAGGTCAGCGCCCGCCGCGGCCGGTGGCACCCGCAAAGCGTGGCCCGCGTTGTGAACAGACCCGCAGACACGAGACACAGCGACGCCAAGCCGTTAGCCTCCGTTACCGGGACCCGGTCAAGCGGGCCACTAAACCTCAATCCATAAAGGGAGCGGCCTAAAAACAATAGCGAGCCTTTGGGACTGATGGGACCAGCGGGAATGGCGGGAAAGCCGCCTCCTAATGTAGATTATCGGCGACCGTCTCGAGGCGTAGGGGAGGGGTGCCAACACGCGCGTCCGCATTTGGCAGCGCGCGGCGCAGGCGTTCCCAGTGCCAACGCGTTTCCGCATTCGGCGCAGGCGTTCGCAGCCGAGCCGCCGCCGCAGGCGCTGGCGGTCTCCGGCGGCCGCCGCAGGCACTGGCGGTCATAGGCGGGCCGCCGCAGGCACTGGCGCCTCAACCGGGCCGCCGCCGCAAGGCGTCGATCGCGACGGCGCTGGCCGCGCTGGCCACAGCGACCGACACCAAGCCGGTCGAGGCCCGGAGCCGGCCGCGGGCCACGGAACCGCCGATGACCACGGCGTCGGTCAGGTCGGCCAGCAGTCCGGCGGCCGTCCACAGCCGGCTGGGCTGGCTGGCCAGCGCCCCGACGCCGAGCGCGACCTCGCGGCCACCCAGCATCTGGAGCGCCCAGCTGCTGCGGGCGGAGCTGGCGGAGTCAACGCCGAGAAGCTCGGGCAGCAGTCGCGGCCGCACGAGCAGGGTCGCGCCCACACCGGTCCGACCGATCGCCACGGCGCGGGTACTGAGCAGGCGGTGCAGCACGGGACCTCCAAGGCCAGCCGCTGGGCGGTTCGTACCGCCCAAGCCGGGAATCCTGCCAGCCGGCCGGTCGTTGCAACAGACAACCCATGAGACGTTACGGGAGGTTCGGATGAGCGACCGCGTCCTGCGAGGCAGCCGCCTCGGCTCGGTGAGTTACGAGAGCGACCGGCACACCGAGTTCGCTCCCCGTGCGCTGACAACCTACGACTGCTCGGTCGGGCATCCCACAGCCGTGCCGTTCGCCGCCGAGGCCGAGATCCCGCCGACCTGGGAGTGCCGGGTGTGTGGCGCGGTGGCCCTGCGCCGCGATGCCGAGCAGCCCGAGGCCAAGAAGGCGAAGCCGGCCAGGACCCACTGGGACATGCTGCTGGAGCGGCGCAGTGTCGCTGAGCTCGAAGAGGTCCTCAAGGAGCGGCTCACGGTGCTGCACGAGCAGCAGAGCAAGATCAAGGCGCAGCTCAGGGCCGACAGCAAGGCAGCGCTCAAGGCGGACGGCGAGCGCAAGAAGACCGCCTGACCGGTCGGACCCCCTGGCCCACCATCGTTCGATTGCCCGGCTCAATCCTCCGGTGGCAGGACCTCCCCCTCGACGACCCGGCCCGGCACTTCGGTCCCTCGGCGGGGCCGGGCGGCCCGGCGCCGGCCGGTCGGCAGTCCGGACGGCAGCAGTCGACGGGCTAGGATGCGGGTCAGCAGCCGGCGCAGGACCGCCCGCGTCGGCGGCAGCAGGCACAGCACGCCGATGATGTCGGTGAGGAAGCCCGGGGTGAGCAGGAAGGCGCCGCCCACCACGACCAGGGCCCCGTCGGCAACCTCCTTGGCGGGCACCCGGTGGGCGCTGATCGCCTCCTGCAGCGCCAGCCACGCCTTGCGCCCCTCGCGCCGCGACAGCCAGGCGCCCACTAGCGCGTCTGCCACCAGCAGCAGCACCGTCGGCACCGCGCCGATCACCTGGCCCACCTGGATCAGGACGTAGAGCCGGGACGGCCACGAACAGCAGCACAAGCAGCAGTGGCATCAGCGGGGCACCGGTGCGTCCGGCCGCCGGGCACCCCGCGACCGGCGGCTGCGCAGACCCCAGACGGTGACCCGCACCAGCGCCTCGGCGACGATCGCCCGGCTCATCTTGGACGTACCCCGCTCTCGTTCGACGAACGTGATCGGCACCTCCACCACGCGGTAGCCGGCTCGCCAGGCCTGCCAGGCGAGATCGACTTGGAAGCAGTACCCCTGCGAGGCGACTGGGTGCTGCAGCAGCTCCTCGAGAACCGGCTGACGGAAGGCGCGATAGCCACCGGTGGCGTCGGCGAGGGGAAGACCCAGCACCGTGCGGGTGTAGCGGTTGCCGCCCCGGCTGAGCAGCTCCCGGG
>JAABUM010003975.1_pt1 | contig 17326 bp, 33 predicted proteins | sample 5559161 | NCBI WGS metagenome assembly JAABUM01 (sample SAMN10711868, study PRJNA513369) | rock metagenome | isolation source: Antarctica rocks | place: Antarctica: Victoria Land, Siegfried Peak nord | reverse complement strand
TGCAACATCTCATACGCAGGGCTGGCAAACCCAGTTTTGCCGCCTTGGCAAATAGCTGGCCGCTCCGCACGCCGTCCCCTCTGCTCCGGCATTTCAAATCTCAAAGCACACACCCGATGTTGGCTCGCATTGCGGCGACGTCGGTCGCGTTGATGCGCTCCGGAATGGTCGCCATGTCTTTGCGGTGCACCACAACGGCGATGGACTCCCAGTCCACCGCGTCCTCAAAAGCCAGCCACTTCACCTGCAGTGCGCGCAGTGTGCAAACGAAGGGCGCTCATTTCACCAAGTGATGACAGCAGCTGTCCCACTCCACTGCGCCATCGAGCATCAGTCGCATCCCCTGCGGCGCAGAGAATGAGAAACGCACATTGGAGCTCGTAGCTTTAACAGCAGGAGTGCAAGGTTCAGCCCGGTGTCGCTGGGGATTGTGTCCGGCCACAGCGGCTTTTACAGGAAGGATTTAGAGACAGCATTGCTGAGCACACGCAGGACTGTATCGCCACCCCTCCCACATATAGATGGGGATGGTGTCCGCCTGCAGCACCACGCGCTGGAAGCTGTGTGCGGCACAAGTGAGGTACGATGGAAGGAAATGAAATCTAAAAAATCTTTCAATTCACTACAGCAGGTGGAACGTTTAAGATATGTAATAAATTTAAAGAAATGAAATAAATTATAATAGTGCAACAATGATAATAATGATAAATATAATAAAAGTAGTAAAAATGATAAAACAATAAAATAACAAAAACAAAAACAAAAATAAACATAAAAATAAAAATAAATTGAACATGGGGCACCCACCCCCTCCCAGATATAGATGGGGATGGTGTCCGCCTGCAGCGCCTCGTACAGCCGGTAGGAGGACGGCCCATTGCCGCGCGGGCAAAGGTGAAACACGCTGCCGTGAATAAGCGCCTCCCAATCTGGCACCCGTTCCTGGATGTGGTAACTACTCCTGTGCTGCAAGGGATGGGTAAAAAATGACATCAAGAGTGATTGAGAAAAGTGGAAACACGCTGCCGTGAATAAGCGCCTCCCACTCGGGCACCCGTTCCTGGATGTGGTAACCACTCCTGTTCTGCAAGGGATGGGCAAAAAATGACATCAAGAGTGACTGAGAAAAGTGGAAACACGCTGCCGTGAATAAGCGCCTCCCACTCGGGCACCCGCTCCTGGATGTGGTAACCACTCTTGTTCTGCAAGTGATGGGTACAAAATGGTATCAAAAGTGATTGAGAAGAGTGGCACCGCGCTGCCGCGGGTGAGCGCCTCCCAGCCGGGCAGCCGCTCCTGGATCTGGCACTCGCTTCTGCTTTGCATGCGCCACACGAGTTTGCAGATGTGGTATGGAAGAGGGCAAGATACCCAGAAGACGTTGATTCAGTTGGAGGACACTACCGTGAATGAGCGCCTCACAGGCAGTGCATTTTGCAGCAGGGTTTAGGGTTTAGGGTTTAGGGACGAAGGCAGCTGACTGAAGACCTGGGATGCCGTTTCCGCTCGTGGGTGGGTACCTGGAACAGGTCGCGCATGTCGCTGCGTAGCCCCCCTGGGTCCTGCCAGAACAGAAAGCCGCCGGCAAATGACACCATCTTCTTTCGCGGCCGACGCGCCGGCTTCAGCACCTGCGTGCAACGCACGATGGGTCGGACGTTCGTTGATGTTCGTTTTGACGTGCGTGTTGCCGTCAACGACCGGAAGCTGCGCGCGAAGGACACCGGCTTCTTCTACGACCGCCGCGCCGGCCTCGGCACCTGCACACAACGTACGAGCTGGATTGAACATTGAACGTTGATATCATAACGGTTGGTATTGTAGACATTGCGGAAAAGGGAGCCGCATGCTCAGGACACCATCTTCTTCAGAGGCCCCTGCCTCGGCTGCCAAAATATCATAAAAAGTAGATTTAAAATCTAGTCTAGATTTCAGTTTAGATTTTAGTCTGGATTTTATATCTACTTTCTGAAAGTAAATTCTGCGCCAGTGGGGCAAGGTTGAAGCAGAGGAGTACGTACAAAAGCTCAAAGATGCAGCGGTGCTGAAACATGGGCATCAGCTCGCAGATGCAGCGCTGCTGCGTCATTCGACATCAGCCTGCTGCACTCACACTCGGCAGCAGAGGGAGTTGGCGGGTAGCTGAGGCGCAGCGTCCAGGCCCCATCATCGAGGCTCGCTGCCCGCGAATAAAGCTCTCGACGGAAAGCACTCTCAATGATGTGCACCTCGGCAATTAGGGTTTGCAAAGTCAGACCCCCTTGCCTTCAGCAGCAGCGGGATGGGGAGGTACTTCACGTGCGGCGCCCAGGCCGCATCGTCCGGCCCGCCGCCCACGAATAGCGTGAGCTTCAGGTCGCAGGGCACCGCGATGCGCTCCTTCTCCAGCAGCCCCGCAAAGTGGACCACAGAAAAGTAGGAGCGGCCGCGGTCCAGGGACTCTAACAGTTCCTCCACCTGCGGCGGTGAGAACAAGTTACAGCTTGAACAGAGGAGGCAGGCCACGGGAAAACACAGCGCCACGGGAAACACAGCGGCTGCTGTCCATCTGCCATGGCATTTCCTCCGCCTGCAGCCATGAGAAGTGAGGCAACAGACTGTTCAACCGTTGAACAGCGATGCGCTCGCTGGTCAGCAGCGTGGCACGGTGACGGCCGTGCAGCAGCGACGGCTGCGGTCCAGACCATTGGAGGAGTCGCAAGCTGCAGCGGGGTGCCGCAGCCGCCCACCTGGGGCTCGGGCGGGAGCGCGTCACGGAGAGGCATCTGAACAGACACACACTGTGCTGGATTTGGATTTGGATGTCCACCTGCGCCTTGGCACGATCCACTTCCGAAGTGTTGAAGGTGACGCGCGCCGCCGAGAAGAAATAGGTGGACCAGCCGATGGGCAGGTACACCTGCGGCAGCGCCGGCCGCCGTTTGGACCACCAGCTGCAGAGAGACGTCAATGAACCATGACAGACCTATGTCACGACACAGAGGCAGAAAATGAAGTCTCATGTGAAAGGGTAAGTGGACCGCCCGATGGTCAGGTACACCTGCGGCAGCGCCGGCGCCGCTGAAAAGGTGGGTGGACCACCAGTTGCGGACAAGAAGCAAAGAGAGTTGGTGTGAGGTCACAGGAAGGGGCAGAATGACTTCGCTTGACCACTTGGTGCAGATTTCAGAGCTTGGTGGGCAGTGACGACAGCAGAGGCGATTCGCATATTCAGATGGTAGTTGGACACGCAAACATGTGTTATGCAGGCGGGCGCCCACCGAGCGCATGACATGTGCCCGCAGGTGCAGCCGCCTTGCTGTTGCTGCCGCGCACTTCGGTTGCTATGAGTACTTCAGGTGCGAGATTGCACCTGGAGCACTTGTCGATCGTGGCGCCATCGAAATGTGCGAAGCGCGCGTCAGCAAGCCCTGCAATGGTCAGCCCTGCTGGGTGGTGTGCGCATGCAGTGTGTCTTATTGACAACGAAACTGATAAAACCTTAAGGGTTTTATACACCTCCGCTGTCAAAAAAGCTGTTCTGGCATGAAAGGCGGTCGCAGGTTGCGCACTTGAAGAAGAACTCCTCGATCATGGCGCCATGGAAATGCGCGTAGCCGTGCTTGAAGCGCACCGGCAGCACGCCGCGGCACGCCTCCAGCACCTCGTCCTGCGCAGGGTTTTTGAACCAGTGCAGGGTTTAATGATGCACGGTGATCACAGCAAGGCGGCCCAGTTCCTTTTGCGCAAGTCGTTTGGAACAACAAAGGTACCGGAATGTGCTAGCAGTGCTGCCTGCTTCGTGTGCAGCAGATGGCGCCGCCGCTGCGATTCGGCAGTCAGCCTCTGCCTGCACTGCACAGGCCGCAATTACCGATACCACATTCCCAACCATTTCACCAATAAACCATTCACCTGGTACTGCGCTCCAGGAGTGGCCACCCTGGCCAGGCTGTCTCCGGCCTCAGGAATGACGGCGCTGTCACCTGCAACCGCCGCCGCTGCACCACCGCCTGGTGCCGCATCCAGACCCGCAACGGCAGCGGCTGCTCCCTCTATTTCTGCCGCCGCATCTGCTGCCTGGGCCGCGGCCCCGCACGCCGTCGCCAGCACCAGTGCCATGCACAGCAGCGGTGCACTCCTAGCGCCTATACCACTGCCCATGATCCTGCAGTAGAACTGGCGGCGGTCAAATTGCCTGTCCTGCATGAGCTTCATGCTTCATGCAACTTGCAACGATTCACTGGCACCACATCTTCAGGTCATATAGTTCTTTCGAGGGTGATCATGTTCGCACCGTCGTGTCATAGACCGTGGCAACAGCTGCGGCAGATCATGGAGGCGCGGCGCGCCGTAAGTCAATTGCGGTGCGGCTGCTCTGCTGCTCCGGGACTATGGCTCTCCCGTGCGCTTTTGTGCTTCACTGTCAGAGTGGCAAGTCTCAGCAGAGTCTATTGTACATCAGCGTCTGACGGCGCAGCAGCTGCGAGCTCCACCCAAAGTGATCTGCAGCCTCGAAGTGCTAGTGCTACAGCATATGTAAAAGACGAGGCCTGCGGCAGACTCGTTCGGACGCACCTGCAGAGCTTCCAGTGGACCTCCGAGATGGACAGTGATCAAGGGAGCAAGCTGCGAACGTTGTCTGCCACCGGAACCGGGCCAGCTTGAGTTTCGCCAGCTGCTTCCCCGGCGTCCTGCAGCTCAGCGTGCCAAAGCCTGGCAAGGACACAGTACGGGTTTGGTGCAGTGCCGCTGCTGCAGTTCTTCTCGGAGCCAAAGCTCGCACTGAGGTCAGTCTCTTGCATTCAGACAGATTCGATGGCAGGTAGCTACGCAAAGCCAGCCAGTCCTGCACAGGGTGAGCAGTCTGCAGGCCCGCAGCAGGAGCTGCAAGACACCAGTGCCGCGCAGCATGATGGCGACTTTACTGATCTGCAGCCCGAGGAGGCTGGCGCAGAGAAGGCTGCGCTGCTACCCGAAACGTAGGTCCTGAATCTACTCATGCATGGCGGCGAGTGGCAGCCAGTGTTGATGTTCCTCATGACGCAAGCCGACGACCACGCGAGAGCGGCGGTGAATGGGCGCGCCGCTGGCGACGACCTGAGGGCCCTGCTGGCGACGGTGCTTCTGCAAGAGGCGGCGTTTGAGTCGGCGCTGCTTCCACCGCTGAGTGACGGCACCTCGGCACTCGATGCGGTCATGGTTGCTGAGGCAATTCGCCACCAGGAGAAGTCTGTGCGGGCCCGGCGGCGCGCGTGACGACGCCCAGCCCTTGAACCACTGCGGCAAGGGGCGGGAGCTGCTCAAAGGCCTGCGGCGGCACACTCGCAGATGCTGGTTCTGTGGGGCAGATGCCCGAACTGTGCGATTGTCTATTCCTGAATAACGAGCGGCGCCTGGCTGGGAGCCCCAAGGCATGTACGTTGGATGCAAACATGTCGACTGGTGTGTTGAGGCAGCCATGATGATACCGCAGATGGAAACTAGTGTTTGACGAAGTATCTGATGCTGTTGCAGCTAGCAGGTCCATGCCGCCAGGACTTCACTCCCACGTCATTGCTGCTACTGCGCCTGCGCACTGCCGTGTGAACAAACACAGCAAAATCGCTTCTTCGCAAGTGACGATCACAGATGCTGGCAGGCTACTGGGCCTCCCCTGCTGACGCGGCGCGCTCCTGCTCATTGCCATGCTGTCGAGCAGCACGGTGCAGCCCAGCTGCGCGACAAGGTCCTGCAGCCGCGCCCGCGACGCAGGCGGCGCCGCCGCCGCCACCAGCCCGCCGGCCGCTGCCGCTGCCCGGATCTCCGACAGCGACTCCGGCGCCAGGTCCGGCGCCCAGTCCGGCAGCTAGAAGCAGCATGTCAGACGCTTCGGCGTCCCCCAGTCTATGCCGTGACAGGGCTCGGCACGCGGCCAAACCCTAAACCGTACACCCTAAACCCTAGACCGCGATGCGGCGCCGGCGCAGTCGAGTAGCTGGATGGTCAGAAGTTCCGTGGAGGAGATTACAGTCGGCGCCGGGGAGTTGCCGACAAGACCTTGCGGCTGACGATCTTGAACGGCACGTTCTGCAGCTCGCAGAACACTAGCCGGATAGCCGCCAGCGCCGCTGTGAGCTGGTTGTCTGCGTCCAGTGCCGCCGCTGCTGCCTCAGCCTCCGCTCCTGCCTGTGACTGCTGCTGCTGCTGCTGGTCCGCCGGCTTGGCTGCTGCGTCGAAGGCTGCCGTAGCCGCCTCTGAATGCTGCTGCTGCCGCCGCCGCCGCTGCTGCTGCTGCTGCTGCTACCGGAGCGTCAGCTCGGCGTCGATCGCCGCGGCCAATCCCATCGTCGATTAGATCCTGCTCGGGATGAGTGCTAAACGGTGCACTCATCCGGTGCTAACGGTGCTAACGGTGCTAACGGCGCTGTCCACAGCCCCGCCTATGCTCAGGCAAGTTCCAAGTTGGGCGGGTCTGCAGGCCCGGCCGCAGGCGGTGCGGGGCGCCTTCTGCAGGGTGTCCCACGATTTCGTTTAGGTTTCTACGACCTGCTATTGCGTCATCTGGCACACCCACCTGGGACATGCCTCGGCTGGCTCTGCCTGCTGGTGCCTGCCATACGCAGCAGCTCATGTACTGCAGGCGGAAACCTGCAAATGCCACCTTTGCTGCAATCAGATCTGCGCCCATGCGCTGACAGCAGTGAGTGGCAGTGTCTTTCATGCCGCTTCATGTCGTCGTCCTCTCAAGTGCTTGCGAGGAGACGACGCTGCTGCTGGCCGAGGGCACTCTCCAGCTGCCAGGCGGCGCCACGCGGTCGGCGCCAACGCCGCCGGAGGCAGGGCAGAGCCGCGTCCTGGCGCTGCTGGCGGCGCTGCAGCGGCAGCGGACAGTTGTTGCACTGACCGCCGCACTGGACTGGGGCAGCGGCATTGCGCTGGGCGGGCGCTGGACGGTGAGGAGCCCCGCGCCGCCGGGGCTCACCATGCTGCTAGCGAGCGGCGCGCTGATTGAGTCGGCGGGCAATGCGGCGGAGACGGCGGCGGGGGCGCGGCTGGCGTCGGAGCTGGCTGCGGATCTGCAAGGTGACGCTGCAGACTGTCTGCTGCTCACGCTGCAGGCTGTCTGCTGCTCCGCCAAGCAGCTCACTGGAGATCACCTTCATCCAGTGCCTGTGCTTGCTCCCATCTCGCGGGCAGCAGCCCGCACTGAATCAACTGACAGATCCTGCATCGTTGAAGGTGGCAAGATTCACATTTCCTGTTGTATCGGGACAGTGGCTGAAGGTGGCAGACAGTTTCTCGGACGATGCAATACCCTGGAACAATCAGGCGGCAGGAAGCACTTTGCACGTGTGGCACATGCACATCGTCTATGCAGTCCGTTTCTATGGAACAGAGGTTGACTTGCAGTCAGTGTGTATCAGGAAGAGCAGTGCGATTACTGAATGCTTCTGCTCAGTCTACGTCTGCACAGATTGTCACGCTCGACAGATCCGGCTTGGGACGAACAACCTGGCAAAACTGTCAGCTGACAAAGAGCAGATAAATCGGGCGGTTTCTGCCAGCGAGAAAGATCAGACATAGCAGCGCCTGCCAGTCTTACTGGGCTTCTTCATCCTGGATGATGAGCGAGGCCGCAACTATCCGGGCACGTGTTGCCAGTGATGCCCTCGATGCAGAAGCTGTAGCAAGGCTGCTGGAGCGTACACAGTCTCTCGATGTGCCCCTCTGGAAAGTCCTTCACGCTGCAGCGACGAATCCGGGCGGCAGGTACCCAAACCTCGCAGCGCATGATTGCCTTCCAACTCTGTCTTTTGATTCGGCGGTCTTTTGATGTGGCGTCCTAAATTTGTGCGTGCACTGAATTGGGTCCGTAGCTGCCTATCAAGGCACAGGTGGCCTGCCACTCACGCAGGGCCCTGGTGTCTGGCACAAGCCGCCTCGGAAATCCCGAGCGCGGCTTCGCAGAGGCCGCGGCGCTGCTGCTGCAGCTGGCGGCGCCGCCGCACAGCCTGCGGATCAGCGCCGCAGCGCTGGTAGCTCTGGCGGCGCATCTGTGCAAGGTCGGGCAAGGTGGGGTCGCGCAATGCCGACTGGCGACCCTGGCAGGCGTTGCGGACCTGATCGGCGCGGCGATCAGGCGGCCCGGCATGCTGCGGGCCGCCGCCGAAGCAGAGCCATCCTTGGTGCTGTCTATGGCGGCCCTGCTAGCGTGCCAAATGATTCTGCCACCGCCGGGCCAGCAGGGCCGGCTGGAAGCAAGGTCCCTGGCGCGTCTGGACCCGCTGCTGCCAGCGGCATGCGCCTGCTGCCGCTGGCTCGAGGCCGCGCCGCCGCCGCGGTCTGAGGGCATGCTGTGCAACCTGCTTGGCATCCCGGCGCTGCTGCAGCGGGCGGCGGCGGTGTGCGGCGGCGGCGACTGCGGCAGCGGCAGCTCAGGCGGCGGCGGCGGCAGCCAAAGCACTGGCAGTGGCGGCAGCGGCGGCGGCGCGCCGGACGGCTGCCCGCCGCCGGGGAAGGTGCTCCTGGCGGCGGCGGCGCTGGTGCGGAAGTTCCAGGCCTGGCTGGGCGCCGGTCGCGACGCAGCGCTCCTGAACATCCCCGGCATGGCGACGCCGGAGCTGCGCGCCTGCTTGGAGGCACAGCTGCTGGATTCCATCGGCACCGCCGCGGACGCGTGCCAAAGCCTGCCGCGGCCGTTGGCGCGGCCGCTGGCAGACGCCGCGCTGGACGCATTCGAGGCGCTGCTGCTGCCGCAGCTGGCGCCGGAGTCGCTGGCGGGCATCCAAGCGGCGGCGGCGCCTGGCGGGCTGCTGGACGTCGCGGCGCCGGCGGCATCGCGGGCGGCGCGGCGGGACGTGGAGATGGCCCTTCGCAGCACAGCGCTTTCGGGCGCGCTCGCGATGGCCGGACACATGCAGCCAGGCGAGCAGGTGCGCCTGGCCGGTACCTGCAATATAGCTACCTGCACGGCAGTGCAGCGTCTTGTCTACTGCCGGACCTGGTGTCTGGCACAGCTGGTGGCACCAGTTGTGTAAGACCTTGCAGATACACATTGTCGCAAAGGAGCGGTCACCACTCAATGTAAGGCACCCGCAGAGCGGTCAATGCCGAGCTGTGTCCTGCTGCAGGCGGGCCTCAGCCTGCCGCGGCTGGTCGCGGCGGTGAGGGCCCTTGCCATTGTATCGCGTTCAATCGGTCCCGCGGCAGTGGCGATGACGGCCGACGGCCGTCTGTCAGAACGCCTGACGATCGTCGCCTTCGTTTCCGCCGTCCACAGGGCGGCCGCACTGCAGGAGAGCCCCGCCGATGCACAGGTGACCTGCACTCTCCTCCGCATCTCTCCACCCACCCTGCAGCCAAGGGGGGTTAAATCTGAGGCGCCACAGCGCATCTCTATTGCAGGTTGTCTGTGCCGACGCAGCAGACTGTGTGCATCAACGGGATGAAGCTGTCTTCCGTATTCTTGTGTCTCATCTTTTGAAGACTCCAGCGCATCAAAGGCCAAGGTTCTACATGATAGTCCTGCCTGTTCTGCGGTGACGCCTATGCCTGTGCATCGGGTCATGCATCCTTTGACATGACGCGAGGGCGTTTTGTCCAGCTGTCGCACACCGTGCCTTGGTGCAGACTGCCTGCACCCGATGTGGTGCAGCAAACCCTGAACCCTAAACCCTAAACCCTAAACCCAACGTGCTGCACCCAATCACGCCACATGCCCTGTGATGACTGTCCTGAAACCCCAGGATACTCAGTCCAACTGCTGGACCCACCGCCCTCCGTCAACACCGCATGCCACCCGTGCCGCAGGCGCTGTACGAGGAGTCGACGCAGCTGCTGGCGGACACTGTGCTGCAGCTTCTGGGCGGTGCCGTCTGGGGGGACCAGGCGCCCGCGATGCTGGCGGCGCTGCAGCGCGAGCACGCATTTGAGGCACTGATCGCCGCCCTCAACTGGGGCATCAGGCTGGCCGTCGGGTCCAAGACGCCTCCCGAGTCGGCGACGCTGCCGCCACTGCCGCCGCCGGGGCGTGCGGCGTTGCAGGCCTGCGCCGCGCTGAGCGCGGCGGCGGGCGCCGCAGGGGCGCAACTGGCTGCCGGCGCGCTGCTGCCGCCCAATGTTGCAGCCGACCTTCAAGGTCGACATCGGGCGTTGCTTTTCGAACCTCTTCCAGAGGGTTGAATTTGCAGTGGAGCAGCGATGTGGTCTCCGCCTGAATCGCTGGCCAAGATAGCGTCCTGCATCCGGATGCTTATAGTTGGGGCTGTGACAACTTGAGTGTTGTGTGGCTTTGCTTTTCACACTGTCTCACAGGCTCTGCAATCACCTTCCTTGCCTGCATGCCTGCCGGCGGCAATGCTACAGCCCCCTCTGCTGTTCAGCAGATCGCCTGATCAGTACCGAGCTCTGAGCTGCGTGTTTGCATAAGCGTGCAGAGGGCGCGTGCCTCACGTGCGTGGCGGCCTGGCTGCACATCAAGTCGGTCCAGGGGGCGGGCCGCGGCCGCGGCGTGCGGGCGGCGCCAGCTGCGCTGCGGATGGCGGAGCATGGCCTCGGCAGCCTGACCACCTTGGCACAGGTGCATCAGGCCGCAAACCCTAGTCCCTAAACCCGTGCCGACGTATTTCTTGCCGACGTATTTCATGCCGACGTATTTCTTGCCGACGTAATTTCTTGCCGACGTATTTCTTGCCGACGTATTTCTTGTTCCGCAAAAAGCAGTCTGCACACCACGCTCTGCACACGCTGCGTTGCGCCATGTGTCAGCATGTGGCGCCAGGAGGCCCAGCATGGAGAGCCTAAACCCTTGCTGTGCCGACTGAAGCAAGGGCGGCTCGAGATGGGACCTGCTGTGTTTTTGCACACATGTTCAAGCAGGCACCCGGTTCAAAAAAGCGCCGCATCAGCGCCGTCTGCAGCCCGTGAACGCATCCATTTGTCGACCAATGCAAGCCCGCTGCCGCCCGCAGGCGCCACGCGGCGGCATCAGCAGCAGCGACCTGGTGACGCGCATCTGGGAGCTGCTGCTCTGCCTGGGGCGGGCTGCGCCGGGGGCTGCCGTGCTGGACGTTCTCGCCGCGTCGCTGGAGGCGTTGGCGGCCCTCGCCGCCGCCTGCCCCGATGTCCGTGCGGAGCTGTCGTCAGGGTCGATAACCTGGGCAGCCCAGCAGGCGCACCTGCGGCGGGAGCTGCCCTTTGCGGCGCTGCAGCGGCTGCAGCCCGCCATTCAGAAGGTCACGGAGGCTGTCGGGCCGGCGGCCATTCAGAAGGTCACGGAGGCTGTCAGGCCGGCGGCCCGGCCGCGGATGCCGCGCGGCGGCGGGCGGGCAGCGGCGGCGGCCGAGTCTGCACCGGATGCTGCCACGCAGGCGGCGGCGGAAAAGGCGACGCAGGTAACTGCCGCGGAGAAGCAGGCGGCTGCGGATGCAGCCTTCCAGGCCCTCATGCTGGTGCGAATGGAGGAACCCACGACGCATGCTTGAATGCCCTAAACCCTAAACCCTAAACCCTTTCAGCGCTGCGGTCTACTGTTAGGGCCTGGCATGCTTTGATCTCCTTATCATGGTATGCAGACAGTGCACGTGCCTGTGCCGTTCTACTGGCATGATTTCTCGACAACTCTGTCGCCTGCACCTGAGCCTCTGCCGGCTGGCATGTGATGCTGTGGTGCCTGCCGGCGCAGGAGGAGGCAGAGGAGGCGAGAGCACGCAAGGCGGCAGCGCACGGCCCCACCCCGGGAAGGAGGAAGAAAAAGAAGAAGAAGTAGGCGGTCTGCCCACGGCGTGGAGCATTCACCCTCGCCTCACCAAATTCATCCGCTGTCAAGCTCGTCAGCACCGCTGCAGGTGAGGGCAGGTGTTTTGGTGCGAACGAGGACATCATCATGAGCTTGCCCCTACACATGGTCAGAGCAGCCGCAAAGAGGTCTCCTGGCACTCACTAGACAGAGGCCATGGTATGTCGGTCCCCAGCTGACCATGATATGTCGGTCCCGAGCTGACCATTGTGGTGCCGCTCGGTGCAGGTCTGCGCGCCGACGTTAGGAGAGGCAGGCAGCCATGCAGTGCGGCGCCGAGTGCGCGAATAAGGGTGTGGAATGGTCCTCCACGACTCGTCCACGCCTCGCCGCATTTCTGGCGCCCGGCTGAGCATTTGCGTGTGACGGCGCTGCTGGTCATACCATCTGAATAACTGGCACCTCCTCGGATGCTGAGTTCAGACCGGAAGACTCTGTATCCTGTGCCTCGATGGCCATTCGACGTAGAAACAACCACTGGCTTCGATGGAACATGCGCGACGCGACACGGCTTCGCGGCCGGCAGCACTGACGTGCTATCGCAGCTGTGCCATACGCCAGTGTGGTCTTGCGAGAAAGATTTTGATCTCATGGCTGCATGTGTCAGACTGGTCTGACAACCTCCTTGAGGACGGAATCGATGCGTGACGTCCACTTTCAACCTTGCTCCCCGGTCAGCCATTGCATGGGCTCTTTCAGATAAAGTCCCTCTCATCGCAGCTGCTCGGCCCCTAGCAGCACTCAACAATCAGCGAGGCGATGCGACCATCCGCCATCGTGCTTGCGCTGACCTTCCTGTTTGCGGCTGGTATGCCTGCTCCGACACCAGATACCGATCTATGATATCCACATATTATGCGAACCTTGCGGTTGCTGATAGCATGAGCCACCGATGCGGCGTTTGTTGCAGGTACAAGGCCAAGTCGCGCTCACAAGGCAAAAACACGCTCTGCTCTGCCCGCAGGCGTCGCACAGAACGCTGCTGGGTCGGAGCCTGACAACTTCGGCGCCTCTCGCAGACTGCTAGCAGGTAAGCCTCAGTCTTTGTGCATTTGCAGTGCTGAGACTGCTGACGACAGGCCTGCAAGTACTGCCCGTCTGGCATCAGTTGAGTCGTACGACGGCTTTGCCCGCAGCCCGCAAAACTATCACCTGGGCGATCAGGCCCTATCCTTCGATGAGGCTGAGGGCCGGGACGCTGGTGACGTTCAAGTGGTCAGGATTGCACGGCGTCGCCAAGGGCGCCACGAGTGAGTGTCCGCGCATGCAAGATCCGCCGCATGACGCGTTGTCCTGCTGTCTCATTGCACATGCGCCCTCAAGCCGCAGATGGTGAGAGCGCCAGCACCCCGTGCCCCATATCTGGCACTTGCACCTGGTGAGCACAGCAAAAATGCTGGCACAACTTCGCTCATGGAGGGCTGTCGTGCGTTGCAGAGTGCCAGTACTCCAAGAACCTTCGGTGTGAAGGCCAACGGCTCCGTCACCGTGCAGATTGCCAAGGGCCCGCAGTATTTTTCTTGTCCAGTGGGGCGTCACTGTGCGCAAGGCCAGGTCATCAAGATCACCGGCTTCTGAGGCCGCGCCGCGCCCCTGCATCTGTTGTGCACTCGTCAGTGCATGTGATGTTGTCAGGATGCACGCAGGTCTCCGCAACTTTAGCGCTGCGGCAGCAGCATTATCACGCGGCGGCAATGTCATCCTGGGTGCAGCGCATTCATATTGTTCATTCTCAAGCTGTCTCAAGCAATTCTGCATGTTACGTATCAGGCCGGAACCGCCACTGAATCGCTGAATCGAAAGACACATCCACAGCAAGTGCCCTGGCCATCCTGTCACACGATCAAACCACAAGCAAGGCACAGAGGCGCCCTATTGATACCAAACTCCGGCGGATGCGCCGCCGCCGCCGTTGCGGATGATGTCTCGGAGTGTCCGAATTGGCAATGGCCCTGGAGGGTCGCAGCTGGCGCACCCTGGGCAGGCCACCCATTACGCAATTGAAGCCATGTCGCTCACGCTGACCAGTCCACCTTGGCGGCGATATCATCGATGTCCGACACGATGTCGTCCTCAATCTGCATCAAAAAAATTTCGACATGTCGGCCTAGGTTCGACGTCAGGCTTCGACAGTACATTTGCACAGCAGAATGTGGGCTACTCATGCACACACCAGCTGCACAGACATTGCTCGCGGCACATGCCGGCGACGCGCGTGAGCGGCCACCAGCAGCCTTCGTACTGCAGCATCGACTGCGCACCTCGAGATCCAGAAGCCTTTTTATTCAAAAAATCTAATTTTTTACTTGTGCAAAGCAGTCTAGAGACAAAGGGGGCGGCCAGGAAGCACCTTGTCGCCGTTGCCGGAGGCCACGTGCAGCAGCAGGTCCAGCAGCCCGTGGTTGCCCAGCACGTCCACGTGGTCACTCGTCCAGGGGCCGCCGCTGCATGACATCAGCAGACTCCAGTCCGACAGATGATCCTCCCGGATGCAAATGCGTGCCGAAGCAGGAGGCGCATGACAGGGAACACCACGCCAAGTTGGACCTGACCTCCCCCGCACATACCGGTGGCACGCAGCTGCTCATGCAAGGGGCTTGACGCGAGACACCCAGCCCGAAAGAGATATAATAAACATAATATTTATTATGTATTTCTGTAAATTATTATTATTATTATTATTATTATTATTATTATTAAAAAGGCCTAGCAGCTGGGCACGCACCGCGGGTCCTGGTACATGGGCACGGGGCTGTGCTTCAGCTCGCGGGTCTTGATGTCGATGCCGCTCGGGTTGAGCTTCTTGGTCTTCCAGCCGCTGCGGCAGTGGATGCCCAGGGAGGTGAGCGGCACAGTGCCGTCGCCGTTCCCCTTGCGCACCCCCGAGTCCTGCGCGGCGACACTCATGTGGGCGACATTCATGTGGGCGTCACCAGCGACATTCATGTGGGCGTTCTCGGTGCAGAAGCAGCCCAGCGCAGGGACAGCGCTGCCATGCGCGGCGATCAAGCGGCATTCCACGATGCTGGCAGGCAGCGCCGCACAGATACGGAAAGACAATGCCAGCACTAAAGGTTCGGACTTTGCACGCAGAGCGCACAGGCGGCTGCCCCAGGACAGAGAAGGTGAAAAAGGAAAGGAGGAACGGTGCATCGGGACAGGCTCCAAGCCGTCGACGCGCGCACCATGAAGGTGGTGGAGTTTGAGATTTCCGTCGCGATGGCCCACTGCAGCGGCACGCCCTCCTCGCGCGTCGCCTCCTCCGTCTGCACCGTCGCATTTATGGCCGCCTCGTCATGCTGCTTCAGATACAGGTACGCCCTGCAACCGGGAAGAAGAGCACTTGTTTTTTACCACATTCAATTTTTATTTATTTATTATTAATTATTTTTAAAGATTTCCGGAGATGTGACAACTGCAGTGCACTTTCGGAGTTTTGGCTTTGATGGCCGCCTCGTCCTGCTGCTTCAGGTGCAGGCACGCCCTGTAGGATGCAAAATCCGCGTGTCTCGAAAGCGAGTCGCCCGATGAAGTATGTGAGCTTCTCAGCAGACAGGACCGAGCCGCTGGCGGCGCCCCAGGGTGGGGCACTTCAACGCCGACCCTCAGCTGAAGTTGAGAAGGGCTGGCAAAAAAAGGGTTACCGACATGCACGCGGCACATCGCTCCCGATCATCGAAGCCGCAGGAGCACAGCATCGCGCCAGGGTGCTTCCGAGCCCTCCACGACGCACCCTGATAATATTTGACGCACCCTGATATAAAATAGCCGGCCCCAAATAGCCCGCCAAATTTTCGGCCCCACACAAAGCCCATCCAGAACGGAGACATGCACGCATTGCTCCACGAGGTGTACCCTAAACCCTAAACCGTCGACGCCGCATGCGCAGCACAGCAATACGGACGGCGCCTCAGGCAGCGAGGGGCGTCAGCATCGTTGATGATTGATTGATTGATTGATTGATTGATCGATTGATCGATCGATTGATTGATTGATCGATGGATTGATTGATTGATTGATTGATTGATTGATTGATTGATTGATTGATTGATTGATTGATTGATTGATTGATTGATTGATTGATTGAACCCAAAGCCCTGAGCACTTGCGCACGCATTATCTCCCAGTCCCGCTCACCGCTCCACGGGCTTGTCGACGCCGTAGGCGCAGTACATCTTCATGGAAGGCGCCTTGGGCAGCGGGTCCTTCATGGGGTCGTGCATGTACACGTCCGCATCCTTGTCGTAGCCATCGCCGTACATGCACTTTGTGCGTCCTCCTCAAGCCTCTGCACAGCTGTGGAGCGCCCTGACTCCCAATGGACCTGGCCTGACAGCACGCCTGCATGCTTGGCCGCCTCGGGACTGGTTCCCTGCCTCCCGACTCCTTACTGCATACTTTGACTGACAACAAAACAACAATGCCAGTCCTGACTCACTGCAGCAGCACATCATGAGTGCCACCCTGCAATGCGCCCTAAAACCCTTACCCAAAACAGCTGGACATGGAGCGGCAAGACGAGTTCGGGGCTGTTGCGCTCCACGTCCGTGTCTCTGGTCGCTTGCCATGATCGTCTCCATCTTATTGTCTTGCTCCTGTACCGCAGCGCATTCCTGACCAAGCTGGATGTAAACGGCGACACGAACCCGGGGATATGGGAACGCTTCAACCGCGCAATCGACAAGGTGTCCTTCCGCAACAACGAGCGCGCCAACAACAACGACGCCGCCACCAGGTGAAGCGCCTCAAGAGATGTTGCCAGCCTCTTGCCAAGCAAGCAAGGGCCTCGGCGCTTGACGTTGTGGTCACTCAATGCACAACCGCACGTACAAGCAGTCCTGCCGGGGTGGCTCGAAGCCAAGCTTCGCTGGCAACTGCATGACAGCTGTCCTCGCCGTGTAACCGTCGCAGAGCCTGACTGTTCGCCTGCCGCTGCCGCAGCGGCGACCCGGCGTCGGGCTACCCGGCCAACCCCAAGTGGCAGAAGATGAGCCTGGACGAGGCGATGGGGCTGCTTCTGGAGGAGGGCGCCTTCGGCACCTCCCCCGAGCTGAGCGCCAACATCGGTGGGATTTCAGAATCACTTGCTGTTTGAGAACACACAGCCCAGACCTCGGCAAGAGGCTGCTGCTGGAAACGGGTGCCTCTGGCACCTCCCCCGAACTGGACGGCAAATCGGTGATCCACCTGCTTGTCGAGATCAGGTGTCGCTCAGATTTGCTCTCAAGCAGCAGGGACATGATCGGCGGCCATCAGGGTCTGCCACTGCGGCTGCAGCTGCTGCTGCTGCCACCGCCCTGCTGTCGTTGCGCATAGGAGTCTTCAGCCAGAGTCCTCTCTCCAGCGACGCCTTGTAACGGCTGGCGTGAATGCTGCAGCGGTCAAGTGGCGGTCGTCGCCGGACGGCAAGCGACACCAGCAAAGGCCACCGAATCGCAAGGACGAGGAAGGAGCTGAAACGCGTAACCCCCTCAGTGGATGCCGCCTGACTGGGTGGTGTCATCGCTGCTGCAGGCAAGTGGGCGGCAGTGACGGGGCCGGACGGCAAGCGCCACGGCGATGGCTACG
>JAABUM010003974.1_pt1 | contig 17328 bp, 18 predicted proteins | sample 5559161 | NCBI WGS metagenome assembly JAABUM01 (sample SAMN10711868, study PRJNA513369) | rock metagenome | isolation source: Antarctica rocks | place: Antarctica: Victoria Land, Siegfried Peak nord | reverse complement strand
GCCGCCCGTCAAGTTCGTAGCGGGCGCGATCCGTCCCCCGGCCCATTCGTCCTGCCGGTCGCACGGGCTTGCCTCCCGCCATCACCTTCGTAACCGGCGGCAGGGCCTGCCGTTCTACAGGGTGAGCCGGCCTTTGGCGCCGAAGGCCGGGCGAGACAACGAGCGGCGGGTGCCAGCCCGCTCGACGCCGCGCAGAGCCTCCCCGATCCCCGCCGTTCCCCGGAGGAACTGGCGCTCGTCGGTGCCGAGCGCGAGGCCCTCCAGCGCGCGCTGGAGGCGCTGATCGTCGGGCAGCGCCTCGCGGTCGAACTCCAGTGCGTCGGCTGGTCGGGGGAGCAGATCGCGGCCGCGCTGGAGCGGAGCCCGGCGGCGGTCAGGATGCTGCGCGCGCTGCTCGCCGGGGACCGCGATGACCCCGACGCCCGGCACACCGGGCTGGCCCGGGCGGCGGGCGCGCGCCACCTATCGCACGGAGACGCTACATGAGCCTCCCTATCCCGCAGGCAGCATTGGCCGAGACCTACCAGGAGGCGCTGGCCCGCGATCCGGGCGCGCCGCCGCCGGCGGGCCTCGACCCCGAGATGGCGGAGACGGCGCGGCTGCTCGCGCGACGCCTGCGCCCGGCGACGCCGGATCGCGCCTTCGTCGCCACGCTGCGCGCGCAGGTCGGTGGGGCGGTGCCTCTCGCGGGTGGTTCTGCGGGGGAGCACCGCGCGCCCGTCGCAGATACTCCTAGTCAGACCTGGCGGCGGACCCTGCCCCCCGGACTCCGGCACAGCCTCGCCACAGCCTGCTACGTCGCCCTCCTCCTGGCCCTGGGGGGGGGTATGGCTTTCCTCTTCCACGGCCGGGCCGGTGAGGGGGCGAACCGACCGCGTCCCGCCGGTGCCGTGGGGACACCGTCGGCGGGCGACGTGGTCATCGATGCGGCGTACCGATGGCTCCCTGAAGGGCTGGGGCGTGCCCGCGCCCCGGCCCTCTCGCCGGATGGGCGGTTTGCCGCCTACCTTCCCCTGTCCGCCGACTTGCCGACGACCCGCCTGCTGGTGCGCGACCTGTCCACCGGGGCGGAACGCGACCTCACCCCGGAGCCCGGGTACAGCTACAGCGGGGTACAGTGGGCACCGGACGGCCGGGCGCTCGCCGTCGTCAAGTACCGCATCGACGGCCAGCACCTCGCCGCGTCGGCGGAGGTGTGGCGCATCGATATCGACGGGTCACCCCTGCGGCGTCTCTACACGGGCGACCCGGGGATCATCGTGCAGGGCGGGCCGCTCCTCACCATCGCCCGCTGGTCGCCCGACGGCCAGTACGTCACCATCGCCGCGACGGTCGCGGCCGGCCAGGGGGTGCGGCACGAGCTGCGCCGGGTCCACGCGAACGGTGACGGGGTCGGCAGCGATCTCGACCCCGCCCCCCTGACGGCGGCCCAGTGCGGCGCGATCGACGGAACCCAGTTCGGCCAGCAACCGGCCCCGACCGAGGATTACGCCCTCTGCGCGGTCTCGACCGCGAACCTGCGCCAGCCGGTCGGGGACGCGCCGCCGGGGAGCACGACCCTGGTGCGCTACGACTACGGCACCGGCCGGTCGCAGATCCTGGGGACGATTGCGGGGGGGCGCGGCTTCGCCCCGATCATCGCCCCGGATGGCGAGTGGATCGCCTTCCAGGCGGACGGTCTCTGGATCGTCCGGCGCGACGGCACGGGGCTGCGCCAGGTGGGGGGCGACGCCTATCAGCTCCTCCAGGGGGGGCAGGTCTTCTGGGCGGACGGCGGGCGGGCCTACTTCGTCGCGCTGCCGACCGACGGCTCCGGCGCGACGGGCGGCGACCTCTACGCGCTCGACGCCGCGACGGCGACGGCACGCGCGGTCAGGACCGGCCTGCGCCTCGACAGCACGCTCACGGTCGCGCGCGATGGTCGGCACCTCCTCGCCCTCCGCCGCGGGACTACTGGCGCGCAGCCGGACGCGGCGCTCCTGCTGATCCAGATCACGCCGATGCAGGCCCGGTGACCCGGCGGGGGGCGCGGAGGGCCATGGCGAGCGCGTCGAGGGCCAGTTCGGCGCGCAGGTGCTCGGCCATCGCCCAGCCGACCACGCGCCGCGAGTGCGCATCCAGCAGCACGGCCAGATAGAGCCAGCCCTCCTGCGTCGCCACGTCGGTGATGTCGCCGAACCAGAGGCGGTCTGGTGCCGTGGCCGCGAAGTCGCGCGCCACCAGGTTCGGGGCGGGCGCGTGGGCCGGGTCGGCGACCGTGGTGCGCGCCCGCCGTCGGCGGTGGCAGCCGACCAGTCCTGCCGCGCGCATCAACCGGGCGACCCGCTTGCGGGCGCAGCGCACCCCGCCCGCCCGCAACGCCGCATGGATGCGCGGCGCCCCATAGGTTCGGCGGCTCTGCGCATGCGCCGCCGCGATCTGCGCGGTCAGTTCCGCATCGGCCTGGGCGCGGGCTGAGACCTCGCCGCCCGTCCAGGCGTAGTAGGCCGAGCGCGCCACACGCAGCACCCGGCACAGCAGCGTGATCGGATACGTGGCCCGCTCCGCGTGGATGAACCGATAGTGGCGCACAAGGTCTCCTGCGCGCAGGAGGCCGCGGCTTTTCGCAAAATCTCCCGCTCCTGCTGGAGCGTCTTCACCTCGCGGCGCAGGCGGCGGAGCTCCTCACGCTCGTCGCTCGTCAGGTCGCCGGGCTGCCCCCGGCCCGCGTCGGCGTCATCCTGCCGCAGCCAGTGCCGCAGCGCCTCGGACGAGACAAACCTCGCCAACGCATCGGGGAGCGCATCGTGGTCGCTTCGGTGGCCGACCGGCCAACGTGGCCGGCACTGGCAACGGATGCGTCAGGAATGGGACGACAGGGGCAGTCGGAGTGGGCGGTGGGCGGCGTGAAGGCGGCCTGACTTACTGTCAAACGGCGGCCAACTCGGCCATGGCCGTCTCCCACCGCTCCTGAAACTGCTGCCGCCGCTCGGCCAGCGTGACGCGCTCGCCGCCCTCGCTGACGGCCCGGAAATACTGGCGCTGCTCCTCGAAGGCCGAGCAGAAGCGCGCCGCCGACGCGAAGCTCCCGAAGCCGCGCATGGGGTAATACCGTTGCTTGATGCCCCGGTGGTCCTGCTCGATGCGGTTGTTCTTGAAGCGACTGCAGCGATGGGTGACCTCGCCGCCGAGCGTCTCCCGGATGGCGCGCGGGTAGGCGTCGTGGCCATCCGTCGTGACCTGGGCCGGGGCGCGGGCAGCGATGTCGAGCGCCCGAGCGAAGAAGCGCTTCGCCGCCTCCATGTCACGCTTCTCGCTGAGCAATGCCTCGACGAGGTTGCCGTCTCGGTCGATCGCCCGATACAGATAGCACCAGTGCCCATCGACCTGGAGGTAGGTCTCGTCCGTGTGCCACTTCATGCCGCCCTGCCCACGCCGCTTGGTCCGTAACCGGTCGGTCAGGAGCGGGGCGAAGCGTGCCTCCCAGTCGCGCACCGTCTCGTGGCTGAAAACGAAGCCGCGTACGAGGAACATCTCCGCCAGATCCCGCAGGCTCAGTTTGTAGCGCAGCCGCCACAGCACCACCAGCAGGACGAGATCGGTCGGATACTGGAGATGGTTGAATGCAGTCCCCGTCCGCTCGTTGAAAATCCGACGACAGGTGCTGCAGCGGAACGTGCGATAGCCGAGCGCGGTGCGCCGGGGCTGCTCCGCAGTGACGGTCGCGGCACAGTAGGGACAGGGCACGAGCGACTCCTTCACGCAGCGGGTCATACCTCTACGCTATCAGAATGTGGCCAGCCCTTCCAACCCTTCGTCTGATTCCTGACGCATCCCGCGGCCTCACGCCCGCAGCATGACGAGGCTCCCGTTCGCGTGGGATACCTGCCGCCGTCGTACGAGGGCGGTACCAAGGGTGAGGCCCGGCGCTTCCGCCAGCCACGCTGGTTACGAAGCCTCAGTGCAGAGCGACGTCCGATGCGCAACGGCCCCGGTGCGGCTACGCAACGCGCGCTACGTCATGCGATGAAAGCACACCACCGACAGCGGGGGCGTCCACAAGGTCGCACGCGATCTGGGTGCCGCGTCTGTGTAGGCTCGAAGATTCGCGGGGACGTGTCGAAGTGCATCCCCGCCCTGGATATACTCGCGGGCTTGTCGCAGCCGACCTACCCGAGCACCGGTGGGCTGTGTCGGCTGAGGGCATCGGTGAGCGCGAGGTAGCTGCCCAGGAGCAGGAGGAGGACCGGCGCAGCAGCGGTGTCGGCGTCCGCCGGGCAGGCGACCTCCACCCGGATCTCCCAGCGATCCGAGACGTTCCCGAAGACGGGCGACACCGCCGCGTCGGGACCGACCCACACGCCGCTACCAACCCGGGCCGACGGCGCGTACCAGCGATAGCGCGTACCGTCGGGCAAGAGGAGGGCGCCATCCTCGCCCGACCCCCAGGAGGGGCGGTAACGGGCCCCCGGGCCCGGATCACCCGCTGTCTGCACAGCCAGTTGGCGCGACCAGCCGCCGTGCCAGGTGAAGCGCAGGTGCTGCCCCAGCAGCGTCGCCTCAGCGCTGGTCCCCGCCGGATCGGCCCAGGCCAGGCTGCCGAACGCGAGCGGCCCCGCGTGGAGGCGATACCGCGGCGGTGCCACCGCTGTCTGGCACCACCACATCCGTGGGGGGAGCGCGGACCAAGCGACCATCGGCACTCCTGTCCTGCGATCGCGGCGACGCGAGGCGTCGCCGTCACGTGCGTGGCCACCCGATGGCGCGCGATCGCGGGGCGGCTCAGACCATGATGCGGAGGCCATCGCTGGCCACCAGGTAGCCGCGCGCGGCGGCGTGGCGGACCAATTCGTCGTGCGGCGGGTTGCTGTGGTGCGCGAGGTGGTGCGCGTAGAGGCGCGCATCCGGCGCGAGCAAACCCTCGGCACGCAGGCGCGCCGTCTGGTCCAGGAAGCGGGCGCTGTTGAGGTGGCGTCCCGTCGCGGCCTCCAGGCCGAAGGTGTGGTCCATGATCACCAGGTCGAGGTGCCCGCCCCACCGATGCAACGCGTCCCACGTGTCCTCCGGCAGCGGCCCAGTATCGGTCGCATAGAACAGGGAGCGCCCGTCCTGGTCGATGATGTAGAGGAGCGGGGCGACGGCGGACGCGTGGGCGACGTGCAGGGGGAGGACCCGATAGGGGCCGATCGCGAAGGGTTGGAAGGGCTCGATCGCGTGGAGCGCGAGGTTCAACGCCTCGCCCTCACCGGCGGCGAGCCGCGCGCCGGCCTTGCCGGGGGTCCGGTGGACGCATGCGAGCACCGGTTGCGTGGCATAGAAGTCGAGCCGCGGGGCGTCGGCAACACCGATCGACGGGCTGTGCGCCAGGAACAGCGCGGGGTGCAGGTGGTCCTCGTGCTCGTGGGTTTGCAGGCAGTACCGCAGCCGGGTCAGCGTGATCCCGAGTGCCTGGGCGGCGGCGATCACGTCCGGACCGAGATCGATCAGCAGATCGTCATTGATGAGCACGGCGCTACGCCGTCGCAGGCTAGGGCCGCCGGCGGCGCGTGCCTGTCGACAGTTTTCGCATGAGCAGAAGGGGTTGGGATATCCGTCCGCCGCCGCGGTCCCGAGGAAACGTATCCGCATGCCGCCTGTTCCTCCATGCGCGTGTCACTCGCGTCCCCACGGCGAGGCGCACCGTTTCGGAACCGCACAGTGCCATTCAAATGCGGGTGCCGGGGAGTGAATCGGAGTGGGCCGCTGGTTGCGCGCCGTGCCCGAAAGGCGCGTGCCCGGCACGGGAGCGGGCGGTCGCGACGCCGAACCGTCGCGCGTCGCGCTGTCGTTTCCCGTTCTTCCTCACCATCGATCGATGGCGCTGGCCCGCGATGCGATCGCGCAGGGCGTCGCCGCTCAGGTTGACCGCGAGCACGGTCAGGGCGATGCAGAGGCCGGGCGCGACCATCTGCCACGGGTAGCGCTGGAAGTAGGGCCGCGCGTCGTTGATCATCCGGCCCCACTCCGGGGTCGGCGGTTGCATTCCCAGGCCGAGGAAGGAGAGGGACGCGAGCCCGAGGATGACCCCCCCGAAGTTCGCGGTCGCCAGCACCAGCGCCGGACCGAAGATGTTCGGCAGGATGTGCCGGAGGACGATGCGCCAGCGCGATGCCCCGAGCGCGACCGCCCCCTCGACGTAGCCCGCCTGACGCTCGCGCAGGATCAGCGCGCGGAAGATCCGCGCGCTTGAGGGCCAACTGGTGACGATCAGCGCCAGCAGGAGATCCGGGAAGGAAGGGCCGAGGACCGCCGTCAGGGCCAGGGCCGGGACGAGCCCCGGCAGGGCGAGCAGCGCCTCGATCAAGCGCCCGATCGTGGCGTCGATCGCGCGATTGCCGAACGCGGCGAGCGTGCCGAGCGTGAAGCCGAGCGCGCTGGTGCCGAGGCAGACGAGCGCCGCGCCCAGGAGCGACCAACGCGCGCCCAGCAGCAGGCGCGCGAAGATGTCGCGTCCGAATGAATCGGTCCCGAGCGGGTGGCCAAGGACGGGATTGCCGAGTCGGAGTTTGACATGCTGATCGAGCGCCCCCTGGCCCCACAGGCCGGGACCGATCAGCGCCGCCACGGCGAGGGCCAGGAGGGTCAGGAGGGCGAATCGTCCGGTGGGACTCAATTCCCGGAAGCGGGCGAAGGCCGCGCGAATTCGCAGAAAGATCCCCATCAGACGCTCCTCACGCGCGGGTCGACCGCCGCCACGGCCAGATCGACCACGAGATTCAGGGTGACGAAGATCAGCCCCGCCGCGACCGCGAAGCCGACGATCACCGGCGTGTCGCGGACCAGCGCCGCATCGACCGCGAGCTTCCCGATGCCCGGCCAGGCGAAGACATATTCCACGACCGCCGCCCCGGTCAGCAGGTGGGCCGTCTCCAGCCCGAACACCGTCAGGACCGGCACGAGCGTGTTCGGCAGGACGTGCTTGCGGGCGATGGCGAGGAGGGAGAGCCCTTTCGACCGCGCCACCGTCACGTAGGGCTGGCCGAGGGTGTCGAGCACCGCGCTGCGGGTGAGGCGCGTGAGGGTGGCGGTGTGGGCCAGGGTGAGCACGCCGACCGGCATCAGGATGCCGCGCACGGTCAGGGTCCCGAAGACCGGCAGCCAGTGCAGGCGCGCGGCGAGGAAGTAGATCGCGATCAGGGCGACCCAGAAGCCGGGCACCGCCGCGCCGAGCACCGCGAGGAACTGGGCGAGCGTGTCCAGCACCCCGCCGCGCCGGTAGGCGGCGACGGTGCCGAGCGGGATCGCGATCAGCGCGCCGCAGGCGGCGGCACAGAGGGCGAGCAGCGCGGTCGCGCCGAATCGGTCGCGGTAAAGCGTCGTCACCGGCTCGTAGGAGCGGAACGAGCGGCCGAAGTCCCCGTGGACCGCCCCCGCCAACCAGTTCACATAGCGGACCGGCAGCGCATCGTCGAGGTGCAGTTCGGCCCGTTTGGCCTGGATTCCCTCCGGGGTGATCGCCTCTACCCCGCTTGCCTGGAGGAGGAGGATCGCCGGATCGCCCGGCGTGAGCGCCTCCAACCCGAAGGCGAGGAGGGAGATCACGAGGAGGACCGGGATGACAGCGAGGATACGCGCGGCGAGGAAGCGTGACATGCGACCTCTCCTCCGTTAGCTGACCGTCAGCTCGGTGCTGATCAGGTAGGAATCGTTCGGGTGGGGGGTATAGTTCTGGACCGTGCCCTGCTTGTAGGCGGTCGTGATCGGCCCGACCACCAGGAAAAGATCCGGGACATCGGCCTTCGCGAGCGCCTGGATCTGCTGGGAGAGCACCTGTCGTTTCGTCGGGTCGAGTTCGATCCGCAACTGTCCGAGGAGCGTCTCGATCTGCGGGTTGGTGTAATTATTGACGTTGTCGCCGCCGCCCTTCCCGAGGAGACGATTCAACTCGTAGAGCGGGTCGCCGGTCGGGAGCATGTTGTTCGATTTCATAGCGGCATCCCAGGGGCCGTTCTTCATCTCGGTGGCGACGTTCTGGACCTCCTTCACCTGCACGTCGAAACCGAGCGGCTTCAACTGGCTCTGGATCGAGACGGCGTGAGGGGTGAGCTGAGCGCGACCGGGATAGCTGAGGAGCGTGAAGGCGAGGCGCTGCCCGCCCTTGGCACGGATACCGTCGCCGCCGAGCGCCCACCCGGCCCCGTCGAGGAGTTGCTTCGCCCGCGCGACATCCGTCCCCTGGAGCGGCACCGTCTCGTAGCCGACCCCGGTGGGGAAGATGGTGTTGAGCGGCGTGCCGCGCCCGTCGAGGCCGACGGTGTTGAGGGTGCCGCGGTCGATGGCGACCGACATCGCCTCGCGCACCGCGCGATCGTTGAAGGGTGGATGGTCGAGGCTGAGATTGATCAGATCGACGCGACCGGATGGGGTCGCCGTCGCGACGATGTCCCCGCCGAACCCCTTGATCGCCTCGGGTGGGAAGTTGTAGAGCATGTCCACATCGCCCGACTGGAGCGCCAGGATGCGCGCGTTCGGGTCCGGGACGTAGCGGATGCCGATCCGCGCGATCGGCGGCGTGCCGCCCCAGTGGTCGGCGAACGGTGCCAGGAGGAGTTCGTTATCGACCGTAAACTTCGTCGGGCGATAGGGGCCGGTCATGATCCCCCCATCGGCACCGCCCGCCGTGCTCGGCTTATGGATCGCGAAGTTGGTCAGCGAGAGCGCATAGGGGAAGATCCCGGAGGGGGCGGGGGTCTTGAACTCGACGGTGCGCGGATCGATCGCGGTCAGCTGCGTATCGGGGCTGATGATCCCCTTGCCGTCCGGGAACGCGTCCCAGTTCTTCTTGAAGGCGGCGATCACGTCGTCGGCGGTCACGGGCGCGCCGTCCCAGAACTTCGCGCCCTGGCGCAGGGTGACGCGCCAGGTGGTCGGGTCGACGCCGACGACGCGCTCGGCCAGCCACGGCTCCAGGGTATTCTGCGGCGTCTGGCGGGTCAGCGTCTCCAGCATCCCGTAGGGGAGCATGTGCGTGTCTTTGAGCGCGTCGATCTTGGCCGGGAAATCGAAGCCGAGCGCCAGACGCAATTCGCCGCGCGCCGCCGCGGTGCGTCGTGTGACGGTCGGCGAGGCGAAGAGGACCGCGGACGAGGGTGCCCCCGGTGTGGCCGCGAGAGTACCGGTCGTGGCGGTGGCGCGCGGGGCGACGGTCGCCGCACCTGTCGCGCTCACTGCGCTGGCGGCGCTGCTCGCGGTGGTTGCTGTCGGCGGCACCGCACCACTGGTCGGCGCGGTCGATGCCCCCCCCGCGGCAGGCGTCGTCGGGGCCGTGCCGCCGCAGGCGACGAGCACGAGCCCGACCCCACCGATCGCGAATCCGCTGAGTACTGTGCGGCGATGTACAAGGCGTGCAGTCGCTGTGCCGTCAGCCTGCTGATTCACCGTTCTCCCCTCTTACGACGTTGCGTCGGGCAGATCTGGCCTGCCGCAACGGTAGCAATGCAATAGCTGTTGCATTGCTACTACCGTAACATGGGAGGTTGGTCTACGGGGGTTAACGGTGTAAAAGTCGGATTAAGGGAACGTTAAATCTTTGTGGGACTGCCGAAACGCCCGGCAACGTGGCGCATACGTCGGGGGCGATGGGAATGACCGGTAGCGCCGCCTGGGTGGGCGGCGCTACCGTCGTGACCGCTCAGTGCGATGCTCGCGCCGCGCGCCAGAGGGAACCGAGGAGGAGCAGGGTGACCGCGACGGGCATCAGCCACCAGGCGGGGACCGCCATGTGGGCCAAGCCCCAGGTCAGCACCAGCGCGACGACCACCCCGAGCGCCACCGTCCAGTCGTCCCCGACGATGAAGTCGTACCAGAAGTTTGCGAAGTTCACGAGATACCGCATATGCCCTCCTGCATCGTGCGAATCGACTCAGACTGCCGTGGAGAGACGCGCGGACCGCTGCCCCCTGAGGGCCGCGACCGTGCCGAACGAGAGGAGCAGGACGAACGCGAGCACGCCGAGGAGCGAGGCGGTCCCGCCCGGCCAAGCGACCCCGGCCCCTTCCGCGCTCCAGAAGATGCCGAACGTGGTGAGCATCACCCCGACGGCGAACTTCATCGCGTTCTCCGGCACGCGGCTCAGCGGCGCGTGGACGGCCACGCCGACGATCGCCACCACCACCAGCGCCACCGCCGCGCCCGCGGCGGCGAGGGTGATGCTGCCCTGCGAGCTGCCGAAGGTGAGGACGATGAACGCGACCTCCAGCCCCTCCAGGAACACGCCCTTGAAGCAGAGCGTGAAGGCGTACCAGTCCATCCCGGCACGAACCTCCGCGGGGGCGCTGCGCGCATCGGCGAGTTCGCGCTGATAGAGGGCCGCCTCGTCGCGCAGCGCCTTGTAGCCGCTGGCACGGAGGATGGCCTTGCGGAGCCATTGCAGGCCGAAGATCAGGAGGAGTGCGCCGACGATGAGTCGCAAGGCCGCGATCGGGATCAGGGTGAGCAACGGGCCGAAGATGGCGATGATCACCGCCAGGGCCACCGTCGCGGCCGCCACGCCGATCAAGGCCGAGCGCCAGCCCCGTGTCACCCCCATCGCCAGGACGATGGTGAGCGCTTCCACCATCTCCACCGCCGACGCCAGGAAGGCGGCGAGTACCAAGAAGAGTGCGCTGGTGGTCATCCCCGTTCCTCCTCGAGCGATCGTCGCTCCTCATCTTCCGTACCGGGCGCGAGGGCACGTAGTGGCTCCGACACAAGACCGAGCGGACTCAGTGTGATGGCCTGCTCCGGGTCGTCGTCGCCGTTGTGGCGATAGACGGTCTGCTCGAAATCGTTCAGCAACTCCTGACACTGCGCGATCCAGGTCTCGACCGCCGCCTTACCGGGGGCATCGAACCAGTCGCGGTCGGTCACCCGGGCGTACCAGCGCCGGATCTTCTCCAGATCCTGGCCGATCTCCTCGGCCTCCTCGAACGTGTAGTTCTTCCGGAAGTGCTCGAACTCGATCTCCTTGACGAATTTCGTCGCGCACTCCTCCACGATCTCGGCGTATTCCTTGTCGCGGAGGGCCCGAAACGCCGCGATGATCTTCTCCTCGTCGACGGTGGGCATGGTCGGGATGTCGAACCGGGTACATTCGCCGCCGAGGGTCGGGATCTTGGCGATGATACGCTCGAGCTCTCCCTGCGCCGGCTGGATGCGGGGCAGGATACAGACGCATTGCTGCAGATACAGCGCGCCGAGGCGCTTCAGATCGCGCCAGATCGCCACGCGGCGACTCGCCGGTTCGGTCGGCACGCGATAGACCACCAGGATCCAGGCTTGCTCCGCCATCGCCACCTCCTCCATCACGACAGCTGTAGCAATGCTACAGCTGTACAATAGAGTATGGCAGCAGGGAGGTGCTGTCAAGAGAAGCCCTCCCGTCGCTTGTGGGGATAGCAGAAGTGTGGGTGTGGTTCTCGCCGTGCCACCTCTCGGCGACGCTTCATCCGGGTTTCATCTTCCGCTCGTATCGTATGCCCCAGCGGTGCCGATGTGGCCCAACGGACCAGCAGCATGGGGGGATGCGTCAGGATTCAGACGCGGGCTGGTAGAACTGATCACCTTCTGGTAGCGTTGCGGCATTACCCGATGCGTGAAGGAGTCGCCCGTGTCCTGCCCCCACTGCGCTGCGCCCGCGCCCACCGAGCAGCGGCGACGTACCGCCCTCGGCTACCGCACCTTCCGCTGCCGCGCCTGTCGGCGGGTGTGCAACGAGCGCACGGGCACGCCCTACAACCATCTCCAGTACCCGACCGATCTGGTGCTGCTCGTCGTCCTGTGGCGGCTGCGCTACAAGCTGAGCCTGCGCGACCTCGCCGAAATGTTCTTGGAACGGGGCTTCGTTTTCACGCACGAGGCCGTCCGGGAGTGGGAGGCGCGCTTCGCCCCGCTCCTGACCGCGGGGCTGCGCGCCAAGCGGCGCGGCCAAGCAGGTAGTCGGTGGCATGCGGACGAGACGTATGTCCGCGTCGACGGGCGCTGGTGCTACTTGTATCGGGCGATCGACCGGGGGGGCAACCTCGTCGACGCGTTGCTGAGCGAGCGGCGCGACATGGACGCGGCGCGGCGCTTCTTCGCTCAGGCGCTCGACCTGGTCGGTCACGCCCCGGAGCAGGTGACGACCGACGGGCACGAGGCCTATCCGCGCGCCATCCGCGAGACGCCGGGGCCGGGCGTGCGACACCGTACCAGCCGCGATAAGAACAATCGGATTGAGCACGATCATCGCGGGGTCAAACAGCGTTACTATCCCATGCACGGGTTCGGCCGCTTCGGGTCCGCCGCGCGCTTCTGCGCCGGCTTCGAGGAACAGCGCCAATACTTCCGCGCCCAGACCCAGGCACGCGAGTCCGTCTCACCGGCGGAGCGCCGTCGCCGATTCCGGGAGCGCTGGGCGACGGTGATGGCCGAGACGGCTGTTGCCTGACCGACGGCGGGCCTGGTTTCATCCCGCCCTCAACACTTTTCGATAGCGCTCATGGTCCCAGTTCTGACGCAACCGGGCGCGGAGGCCTGTTCTTTCATCCGCCGAGTATCGCACATCCGCCCTCCCGCAAGGCCCGCCAATTACCTTGACAATACCCTTCTTCGTTCACAACTGCTCCGCGTCCCGATACAGGAAGAACAGCGACGCCGCCAGCAGCGTGAGGAGCAGGCCGATGGACACCACCCAGCGCCGATGTGTACTACCGGCGACGGCGACGAGTTGGAGCACGACCCCACCGGTCCCCACGGCAAGAAGGAGCCACAGACGCAGGTCTTCCATCCGTCGCTTGCGCATCACCGGCACTCCCGCCGTGTCTCACGACCGTATCGCCCGGCGATTCCATGGTTGTCGCCCAGTAGCCGGAACCCGTTGTGTCGGAGTGCAGCCTCGGGATTGTTGGCAATTCCCCGGCGCCCGATCGCGGCGATCGTGTAATGCTGTGAGGAAGGAGCCTACTTGTCCCGGCACCGGACATCGCCGATCGGCAAAACGGGCGGCGCTCGGCTCTCGCACGTTCCGCTGCGAGGACCGGCGGGAGCGCTTTACGAGCGCACCAGCACACCGTTCAACCGGTACCGTCACGTGAAGTCTTCACAGAACGAGCGAGTCCTACGGGAAGCGAAAGTCGACTGCCGATAGCGGGCATAAACGGTAGAACAGCCCGGGCTGAGCGAACCATGCCCCGCTTCGTCGACTCCCTAATCGCCCCAAGAGCCTACCTTGACAGGGCCTGGACGTGATCCTCGCCGCGCCTCAGCGGCGCCGGACATGGCGGACCATCCCCGCGCCCTGGCCGCCGCTTCGGCGGCGACGCCCGACTCGCGTCGTACGCCGGGGCGGCACCGCTGCTCCCCCGCCACGTAGGCGTATCTCGCCTGCGGTACCGGTGAGGGCAAGACGCGCCAGGGGGCGATCCAGGGGCATCGGTGTCGCCGCATTCCGGGCCTCCGCGCTTGGCGATCCGGGGCCTTTTCTGCCTGGCGTGCCCTGCGCGGGTTTCCCGCAGGCTTACTCCTCACGGGAAGAAGCCCCGGAGGCTTGACAGGGCAGCGCCGCATCCGGTCCCGGCGGCGAAGACGGTCGCCGACAGACCTTGCGGTGTCGACCCGGCACAGGTGCGGTTTGGTCTTCAGGTGTGTCCCGTCCGAACAGGGCAGCCCATACCGACCCGGCACCGCCCGCCCCACACCGACCAGCACCGATCTCCCAGCACAGAACCAGGTTTCGGTGCCGCCCCACCCCGACTCCGCCCGCCTCCACGATGGCGCGCTACGATATGACCCGGACGAAGATGGGGTTCGAGTAGAACCAGAGGTCGTCCCAGGGCGAGTCGGGCTCGACGATCTGGCCGCGCTGGTCGGCGTCCAGCGCCGGCGTGGCGCCGCGGTCGTCGGTGTTGGTGCCGCGCAGGCGGATGTAGAAGTCGCCGGTGACCCGCTCGAAGCGATAATAGATCGTGATCGTCAGGCCATCCGGGCCCGACTGCTCATCCCAATAGCCCTGCTGGAAGGTCTCCACGACCCGCGTGCTGGGGTTGACGAAGTTGTCCGGCCCGACGGTCGCGCTGAGGTTGGTGATATCGCCGGCGATCAGGTCGATGTGGTCGACCGTCGGGCGATCGTGGCGGGCGTTGGCGGCGGCGGGGACGCGCGCCTTGATCGTCACCAGGACGTCGGCACCGCCAGCGACCTCCAGCACGCCGCCGGTCATCACCTCGGCCCCGCCCGAGGCGACGGTGAACTTGAGGGCGTCGATCAGGTCGCCCTGGACGACGAACATCCGCCCGGCCCGCAGGCTGTCCATCACCGCGACGTAGCTGCGCACCTGGGTGACGGCGTAGGTGCGGCTGTACTCGCCGGGCCGGAAGTCGCCGTAGGTCGGCCGCGGGAAGTAACGGTCGCTCTCCTTGACGTAGCCGAGGGTGTTGAAGTCCTTGTTGTCGACATCCTGCAGGTCGTTGAAGTACTTGTGCGCGTCGCTGTTGGCGGTGATCCACCAGCGGATCCCGTCGCCGAGCAGCGCGTCCCACAGCCCGCCGAGCGTGGCGGTCATCCAGTCGAAACCGCCGTAGGTGAAGTAGGCCTCGGGCGGGTAGCCGGGCCAGGCACCCGCCTCGGGGGTGTTGCCGTAGAAACCCCGATAGGCGACGATCTTGCCATCCCGGTCGCGGATCAGCCCGGCGGCCTGGTGCGCCCTCGAATCCGTAGGCGACATCCGGTCCGGCGGCCTTCCAGGCACGGATCTCATGGGGCGAGTCGAGCCCGCGCCGCGCGGGGTGGTTGGCGAAGAAGAGCGGCCGCGGGTCGAGCCCCTGGAGGTAGCGCAGCCCCTCCTGGGCCTTGTCTTCGGTGTTGCTGACGATCGCCCCGTCGTAGGCCAGTTCGAAGGCCTTGATCTGGTCGCGCTCCGTGGCCGTGGGGAGCATCATCACGGTGCCGTGCTCGGCACCGGGGATGTTCATCTCCAACCCGGTGAAGAGCAGCATCTCCTTGAAGGCGTCGCGCGCCCCGACGATGTCGGGGTAGGTGAGGTCGACGCTGAGCTTGTTGTGGGCCGCGCTGCCGTGGTCGGTGATCACCATCCAGTCGAGGCCGTGGTAGTTCGCCTCGGCGACCTGCCGCTGCACCGCATATTTGGCGTCGGCGCTGTAGCGCGTGTGGATATGATGGTCGCCGGAGAGGAAGAAGTAGCCGTCGAACTCGTCCGCGCCCTGGGGGCGGTAGGCGCGCATCCCCAGCGGCCGACCGGTGCGCGGGTCGGCGGCGAAGGCGCCGCCCGCAGGGATACCTCCCCCGGCGATCAGCAGCCCGGCGGCGCCGATCCCACGGAGCACCTGCCGGCGGGTGACGTTGCCGCGCCGCGCATGGGCCCGCGCCTCGGCGAGGTTGCGCTCGTAGTCCGCGCCATAGGAGCAGCAATGGTGCCCGTGGTCGTGGTCATGGTCGTGGCTATGGCCCGGCCCGTCGGTCCCGCACATCGCTCGGCCTCCCTCTCACGCTCGCCATCCCACCGCCGATCCGGTCGACGGCGACACCTTTCCCGCTACAGCGTAGGCGCACCGGGTTAAGGGGGTATTAACGGACTGTAAGCCGCTCGTTAAGGATCGGCGGTGTCGCGGTAATCGGACACGAGGGGGACGACCAATGCCTCTGTGTGGCGTGGATCGCGAGGGCGACCTGAGCGTTCGCAGGCACCCGGCGTCCAGGGTCGTGGTGCCAGGGGTACCCACGAAGCAACCCGTGACACGCCGCCATTTGCTGCGCGCGAGCCGCTTGCTGACGAATGGGATGCGCTCGGCCTCGTAGGAACCGAGGGGCGCTGTGCGGACCCACTCCCTGACCACGATGGCCAGTTCCAGGCAGTTGTAGGCATCACCGATGCGGGGAGTCCGCCCTTGCCCCCGGCCGGGCCGTGGAGGCGGGCGGCATCGCCGACGCGGATCAGGATCTCCGCGCGGCGTCGCCCCTCGACGCGGGCGATGCAGCACCGATCACGGTTCGGTGGCCCCCCGGGAGGCTTGTAGAAGCCCCCGCTCAGTGCCACGCCGCAGTTGGCGCAGCTACGCCCCTGCACTATTCGTGGTCTCCCGCTGCCATGCCGGGCAGTGATCGTCGCCAGGCCGGAGGTGGGGCACTCGATGACCTCGTAGGGTGGCGCGGGTGGGCTGGCCTTCAGCTTGCCTTTCTTCAGGCGTTCTCCCAGCATGTGGCCGTTAACACGCCAGGGCAAACGCCATGCCCGAGAGTGACATCAATCGGCGTGACCATGGCATTGCCTCCCCGATGGTCCTGCTGGCGATCACCGGGACTTCCTCGGCATACGTTGCAGGGCACCGCACATCCATAGCGCGCTCATCGGTCGCATCGGCATACTCGCATCGGCATACTCGGTAACCTGACCGTTTCGTCTTCTGTCCGGGATCGAATCCGGTCACTCTTGCGTCAGGACTGCCAAGAAGCCAGGGCGGATGGAATGAACGGTCGGCGTGGCGGATCGCCGCGCTCCCTGACGTTTAACCCTCCGCTAACCGATGGTTAACATCCGCTTAACCAGCGTGGCCTACACTACGCCCGATGTTGCGGGGGTGGCTCCGCCCGTTAAGCGATCCCGCCGAGGTGCAACGACGTGGCGGTCTTCCCGAGGCAGGTCGGTATGTGGCGGCAGATCCCCTGGCCCGACCGGATCGCGCGGGTCGCGCTGCTACTGCTGGCAGGCGACCTTGTGTCGCGCCCACTTCTGGGCGATCAGCCCTGGCAAGACGTGATCCAGCTGCTGAGCGGGGCGCTGATACTCGCCTGTGGCGTGTCCGTCGGTGCGGGGCAGCACTTCGTCGCTCCGGGCGATCGGGCTGAACAACGGTTGGTGGGCGTATCCCTGAGCGTCATGGGGCTGCTGATCGCGCTTGGCGCGCTCCTCTTCGCCTTACAGGTATGAGGTGTCGAGTGGTAAGGATGGCGGGATGACAGCCACGGGCGAGGGGGGCGCGGCGAAGAAGATCCTTGTGGTCGATGATGAACGGGTGTTGGCCGAGACGATCGGCTACAACCTCCGCCGCGATGGCTACGCCACCGTCGCCGCGCACGATGGGCCGGGCGCGCTGACGATGGCGCGACGCGAGCGCCCCGATGCGATCGTCCTCGATGTGATGCTCCCCGGCCTCGATGGCTTCGAGGTCTGCCGCACCTTGCGCCGCGAGATGGCGACCCCGATCCTCCTCCTCACGGCGCGCGAGAGCGAGCTGGACAAGGTGCTGGGCCTGGAACTCGGCGCGGACGACTATCTGACCAAGCCCTTCTCGATGCGCGAGTTGCTGGCGCGCGTCAAGGCGCTGCTGCGGCGGAGCG
>JAABUM010003973.1_pt1 | contig 17335 bp, 16 predicted proteins | sample 5559161 | NCBI WGS metagenome assembly JAABUM01 (sample SAMN10711868, study PRJNA513369) | rock metagenome | isolation source: Antarctica rocks | place: Antarctica: Victoria Land, Siegfried Peak nord | reverse complement strand
GCCTGCACGGCGAGATCGGCCTCGTGCCCCCGGTCGAGTACGAGACCCAGCACCGAAGCACCACCCTGCTCGAGCAGCCTGCTCAGCGGGAGTTGAAAGCCTCCATCAAACCCGGTACTTGACAAACTGCTGATCCAGCGGCCCCAGGGCCGGGTCCGGACGTCCCGCAAGGTCCAGGAAATGGCCAAGTCCACGGATCACCCCTGCCCGCAGCCGCTCCGCCAGGGCCCCGGCGATGGGCTGGGTGTAGGCCGGAACCTCAGCTGCCACCGCAGCGGTGATCTCCGCAGCCACCGAGGGCAGATGTGCACGCAGCCCGCTGGTGATGACCGGCTCGAGGTCGTGCCACGGCGAGACCACGATCTATCCCCTCACCACAAAGACATCGGGGGAAAGCGTATCTGAGAGCACGAACACACATGCCAAGCGCTAGTGCACAGTGGTACGTGGCGCGGCGACGGCGACTGCGACTGCGACTGCGACTGGGACGCAGGGTCTGAGGGCTGCCGCGACGATCCCCGCGCGGGTCACCCGCCCACTGTTGCCGGGGGGCCCCCCCGGTACCGACCTTGAGGATGGCTGCGATGGGGCATTACAAGAGCAACCTGCGGGACATCGAGTTCAACCTGTTCGAGGTTTTCGGCGCCGACCGCGCCCTGGGCTCTGGCCCTTTCGCAAACTTCGACGTGGACTCGGCAAAGGACGTCCTGAAGCAGGTCGAGCGGCTGTGCAGCGACGACCTCGCTGCCAGCTATGGCGACGGTGACCGCACCCCGCCAGTGTTCGACAAGGACACCGGGTCGGTCACCTTGCCCGCGGCCTTCACCAAGAGTTGGCAGACCTACCGCGACGGCGGCTGGGACCGGCTCCCCATCCGGGCCGAGCTCGGTGGGATCGGTGCGCCTCCCTCGGTGATCTGGGCGGTCGCCGAGCTTGTCCTGGGCGCCAACCCGGCGATCTTCATGTACTCCAGCGGCCCTGGGTTCGCCCAGATCCTGCACGACAACGGCACCGCGGATCAGAAGCGCTTCGCCGAGCTGGCGATCGAGCGGGGCTGGGGGGCCACGATGGTGCTGACCGAGCCGGACGCGGGTTCCGACGTCGGCGCCGGCCGGGCGACCGCCCGCCAGCAGCCCGATGGAACCTGGCACCTTGAGGGCGTCAAGCGCTTCATCACCTCGGCCGAGTGGGACTGGCCGCAGAACATCTTCCACCTAGTCCTGGCCCGTCCGGTCGGCGTCGAGGGCCACGGCGGAGCGGGCAGCAAGGGCTTGTCGCTGTTCCTTGTTCCGAAGTTCCAGGTCGACCTGGAGACCGGTGAGCTCGGGGAGCGCAACGGCGTCTACGTCACCAACCTCGAGAAGAAGATGGGCCTGAAGGTGTCCGCCACGTGCGAGGTGACCTTCGGTGAGAAGGCGCCGGCCGTCGGCACCTTAGTGGGGGATGTGCACAACGGCATCGCCCAGATGTTCCAGGTCATCGAACACGCCCGGATGTTCGTCGGCACCAAGGCCATCTCCGCCCTGTCGACGGGCTACCTCAATGCCCTGGCGTACGCCAAGACCCGCGTGCAGGGGCCGGACATGACCCGCATGACCGACAAGACCGCGCCGCGCGTCACCATCATTCACCACCCCGACGTTCGGCTGATGCTCATGCGCCAGAAGGCCTGGGCCGAGGGGATGCGCGCGCTGGTGCTCTACACCGCCAGCATCCAGGACCAAATCGAGCTGGGCGCCCACTGCGGCCAGGTCGACGACCTCGCCGTCCGGCTCAACGACCTGCTGCTGCCGGTTTTGAAGGGCTACGGCTCGGAGAAGGCCTACGAGCTGCTCGCGACCTCGCTGCAGGTCTTCGGCGGCGCCGGCTTCACCCAGGACTACCCGATCGAGCAGTACCTCCGCGACGCCAAGATCGACACTCTCTACGAGGGCACCACCACGATCCAGGGGATGGACCTGTTCTTCCGCAAGATCGTGCGCGACCAGGGCGCGGCGTTCAGCCGGCTCACGACCGAGATCCAGGAGTTCGTCAAGGGCGACAGCGGCACCGGCACCCTGACCCGCGAGCGCGAGCTGCTTGGGCAGGCGCTCGAGGACGTCCAAGCCATCGTCGGGCACTGCGTCAACGAGTTGATGGGCTCAGTGGAGCAGGGCAGCCGCCAGGCGAACGGCAACATCTACAAGGTCGGGCTCAACACCACCCGCACCTTGATGGCGCTGGGCGACCTGGTCGTCGGCTGGCTGCTGCTGCGGCAGGCCGCCATCGCCACCGACAAGCTGCCGACCGCGACCGGCCGGGACTCCAGCTTCTACCAGGGCAAGATCGCTGCGGCTCGCTGGTTCGCTGCGGCCGTGCTCCCCGAACTCACCGCCAAGCGGGCCATCGCCGAGGCCGTCAACGGCTTGCTTATGGAGCTGGAGGAGTCCCATTTCTGATCCGCCGTTGGGCGCCCGCGGGACCGACTCGGCGGGCTGGGTGAGAGGCCGCGTCGCCCGCTGGCACTGCCCGGGGACCGGCGGAGCAACGAACGGATGACCGTGTCCCCGCAGCCAGACGTCCCCAGCTCATCCGTCCGAGCGGCGTTCTTCGACGTCGACAACACCCTGGTCAAGGGCAGCTCGCTGTACCTGATCGGGCGGGGACTGCTCGCCTCCAAGATGGTGTCCCGCCAAGATCTGCTGCGGTACGGGCTCGTCCAGGCCCGCTTCCGGCTACGCGGTGAGAACCTCAGCCACCTGCAGGACGCGCAGAGCAAAGCCCTGTCCCTCGGTGCGGGTCTGGTGGTCGACGACGTCGTGGCCCTGAGCCGGGAGCTGTACCAACAGCGGGTCGCGCCACGGCTGTGGCCTCACACGGTGGAGCTCACACGACGCCATCTCGCAGCCGGCCACGAAGTCTGGCTCGTCAGCGCCGCGCCCGTGGAACTCGTACAGATCATCGCCGACGCGCTCGGCCTGACCGGAGGGCTTGGCACCACCTCGGAGGTGGCTGAGGGCCGCTGGACCGGACGGCTGCTCTCCCCCATCCTGCACGGACCAGCCAAAGCCCAAGCCGTACACGATCTTGCGGCCGTGCGGTCCATCGACCTGCTCCACAGCGACGCCTACAGCGACTCCATCCACGACGCCGACCTACTCACCGCCGTCGGGCACCCACACGCCATCAACCCCGACCGTCGCCTGGCCCATTTAGCCCACGACAAGGGATGGCACGTCCAGCATCTCCGCGCCCAAGACCACAACACGCGATGGCCGCAACGGCTATGGCTGCCGCAGCGCCCCGGCGCCCGCCTGCCATAGAACTCTGCGAGCCGGTCAACAGCCCGCACGCGCACGGTCCTCACCGTTCTGATGGCGCGACCGACGTCTCGAGGCGACGACCAGCGGAGCAGCACAGAAGGACGGGCGCGCCAGGACCAGCGGCTCGTCGAGTCCCGCCATCTCAAGGCCGCCATCCCCGGCCGACGCCCCCCGGCAAAGCCCGCCCGCTGGGGACTGAGGTGAGTCCGGCCGCCCCGGTCAGAACGATGCGGCTGATAGTTGCTCCTGTGTCACCGGCCGGTGCGGCTCCCACCTCCCGCCAGGCTCGTACCGCTCGGTGCGCCACGTCGCCCCTGTTCGCGGCTAATGATCTTGGCCGCATCTACCTACGGATGCCGACGGCCCGTCTTCTGGGTCAAGCGCAACTCAAAGTCACAACCCGGTCACTGCCGGTGTCCCAGCTGCACTATCTGGGCAGGGGCGCGAGATCATGACGTTGAACCGACAGGGTCCTGCGCCGCTGCGCTCCAGCGCGTCAAGACAAGGACGCTGTCGGACCGGGTCACGCGCGAGTGGCGTTGGTGGACATCCGTGGCGGCCGCGCGGAAGCCGGCCTTCCGCCCCGCGTCAGGGGTCGGAGGACAAACGGAGCAGTCGTCAGGCCCTCAGCTGGCGGAGACGGTCGAACGCCTTGGGTGGGGTGAGCGCTGCGAGTTCGGTGACGATGGTGGTCGCGCAGCTTTCGGGGCTCGTGCTGGTGGTGTCCACGGTGATGTCGCGGTCGCCGTGCGCGAAGACGTTGGACTGGGAGCGGGCCAGCCCCACAGGCCGGTCGCCTCGGGCCTGTTCCCGGCGGTCGAGTTCAGCCGCTGAGCAGCGCACGTCGACGAGCGTCACGTCGTACCCGTGCAGGACGTCGAGCAGGTCCGTCAGGCGCCACGGCTCGCTGAGTGGGTAGTCCATGACAACGTCATTGCCGACGGAAGCCAGTGCAGCGACCGCGCGGTGGTAACCGAGTCGGGTGCGGCGGAGCATGTCGTCGACCTCGTCGGTGTTTGGGACTCGCGTGTGCTCGGTTGCACGCATGGCGCCCAGAGCGTCCACTGAGAAGAAGAACCACGGGTCGGCGAAGACCTTTTGTAGGGCCTGCCCGACGCTGCTCTTCCCAGAGCTCGATGCCCCATTCAAGATAATGATGCGGCCGGGTAGCTCGATTTCCACAGGCAGAACCTATGGGCGCCCTGTGCCGACTCGCGAACCTCGGCCCGATGGGACGGCGTAGGCGCCCGCCACTGACGTGGAGGCGGCATCAGCGGCGCCCGATTCCTAAGCGGCGCTCCCCATGGCTCCTCCGTTGGTCGCCCAACTCGTCCGCACCCGCTGGTAGTGACAGGAACCTGAGCTCGGGCGAAGCCAGTCACGTCGGCATCCAGACGGCGTGGTCGTGGGCGAAGTGGACCCTTGACGGATCCAGGTCGACGAGTCGCCTCATCCACGCCGGCGTCACCGGTAGGGGAGGCGGATGGCCGTTGTCGGATGCGCGGAGGGCCAACGCGTCGGCGCTGTAGGCCGTGGCCGTGTCGTGGGACTGCCCGGCGAGCACGATGACGCTGCCGTCACCTCGGCGGACGACGACTGACTGGTGGCCGTCGGTGTGCCCAGGAGTCGGGATGACCGTGACGCCGGGGAGGATCTCGACGTCGCCGGAAGCCTTCTGGTAGGTGAGCCCAGGGGCATCGACAAGCTCGGGCAGCGTGTAGCCCGCAAGATGCGTCGCCGCGAGCTCCACCTCCTGCACCACGATCGGCAGGCCCGTAAGCATCGGGTTGCCGCCGCAGTGGTCGAAGTGCAGATGGCAGTTCGCGACGACCGTCAGATCCTCGACAGCGAGCCCGGCCGCGTGCAGCGCGTCGGGCAGCCCGATGCGCCGTGGGCGGTAGTGGTCGTCGACATCCGGGTGCGAGCCCATCCCGCTGTCCAGCAGTAGCGTGCCCTTCGGATGCTGCACCACGTAACCCAAAACCGGCTCGACCCGAGGGGCGGTGCTGCCCGTCTCCTCAGCCGGCCGCACAAAGTAGCCAAAGTCGAGGCGTAAGACGGAGATCTCGGAGCTCACCCCACCGACGGTAGTAGCCGGTTCTCGCGGTTGCTGGCGCTTCCCGTGCCTGGTCGAGAACGCAGCTAGAGCTCAAGGGAGCAAGACCCGAGAACCTACCGAAGCTCGGCGTTCTCACGACCTTCCCGATTGGGCACTACTGGGCAGGGAGCGGCACATCCCTACACTCACCGCTGCGGGTAGTTCGAGGAGGGCGTGGCCGGTGAGAACCGACGAACGACGCGTTCGGTGGTGGTGCAGAACCCGACATGTTCGGTGGCCGGGGTTTGCCGTCGAGGGCGTCGCCCACGGCCTGACGTTCGCCCGGGTCCCTGGGGGCTCAGGCGTCCAGCTCTGACCGGCGAACCGACCGGCGTCGTCGCGGGACGCTGCCTATCGCCGCTGGCTGTGGCTCGGGTCGAGTGCCTGAGCGGCCGCCTCAAGGATGCCGACCAGGTCAGCGACTTGCCGTTCCAGCGAGGTCAGTCGTCGGAGGATGGACTGCGGGTCACCGAACATCCCCGGGTCCCCCGGGAGGGACGCGTCGTGCTGGACCTTGGCCGCCCGGACGGTTGGTTTGCGGCCGCGCGAAGAGGGTTTCCCTTTTGCAGGCGCGCTCCTCGCTGGCAGTTTGGTCGCTGGGCTTTCCGTTGGCGCCGGCTCAGCGGCGCTGGCGTGGTAGGCGTTGAGCAACGAGGTGGGCAGTCGTCCACGGTCGCTCACCTTCAGGCCTTGCTGCTTCGCCCATGCCCGTACCTCGCCGATGTTCTCAGATGCCATGCCGGCAGTGTGCCAGGCAGCCCTACCGGGCGGAGCCGCTACCTGTTCTCGACCGGGCGCAAGAAGGCAACCGAACCAGGTGCCGCGAAGTCGGGATCGTCGATCCGCCAGCCCCCAGGGACGCGACCGAGTTCACTCTCTGACCGGCCCGGGAACGCCCCGAGGAGCCGAACCCTCGCTGCACCAGCAGGGGATAGCTGAAACGATCAAGGAAGGGGGGTGGCGTGCATGATCCGGTGCCAGGCGGGCGCTGCCGCGGAGTCGAACCGCGCTCGGTTCCCCTCCGGTATCTCATTCCAGCCGGCCAGCCTCATGAGTCGAGTGTGCGGGCTGAATCCACCGCACCACCCCCGAGCATCCGCACCTGCCGCGGTGTGGCGGCTCCGCTTGCCCGGATCTGCCGCGATGTGAGGAGCCGTAGCGTTCACCCATGACCGCTCGGGGTGACCGCGACCATTCGGTCGTCCTACGCCAGATCGAGGCCGCAGACGCTGACCGTGTACACGAGTGGGCCTCTCAGGAACGAGCCTGTCGGTTTCAACCCTGGGGTCCAAATACTCGTGAGCAGACCGGCGACTTCGTGTCCGAGGCGGTACGCACGTGGGAGCGTCCGGGAGGGCCTCGCCAGGTGTGGGCGGCGTCGTCCGCTCTCGGCGTCATCGGCATGGGAGAGATCAAGCGCCACACCACTTCCTGTGCGGATATCGCTTACGCCGTTCACGTCGACTACTGGGGACGTGGACTCGGAACCCAGATCGCTCGCCTGCTCCTGGCTATCGCGTTCGCGAACCCTGCGGTGGAGCGAGTTCAGGGGACCTGCGACCCGCGCAACCTCGCGTCGGCGGCTGTTCTGCGGCGCGCTGGGCTGACCTTCGAAGGAACGCTGCGACACGACGTCCATCTGCGCACCGGGTGGAGGGACTCCGCGATGCACTCGATCCTCCGAGGCGAGTGGACTCAACAAGCAAGCCATTGAACATCCGCACATGCCGCTGGTCGCTCAGCCCCACGCGGGGCGCGTGCCGCTGAGCGGGTCGACCGGCGCGCAGGTGCCGGCAGATGTCGGGTGACAGTCGGACAGGACGATCCACCCGGGCTCCGCGTGAAGCCGTAGCCCGTCAAGGTCGAACTCAACCGGACGGCTCGACCGAGGGCCGCACGCCGAACCACTGCTCGGCGCCGTAGTCCTCGAACCGCTCCACCTCGCTGAACCCCGACTTTGCCGCAACGCGCATCGATGCTTCGTTGTCAGTCTGGGTGGAAAGCACCACGGGCTCGCCGGGAAATGTGCCGGTGAACCAGTTGAGCGCCGCTACGCACGCCTCGGTGGCGTAGCCGCGTCCCCACGCCTCCGGCAGGAAGATGTAGCCGAGCTCGGCCTCACCGCCCTCCGGACGAATGTGACCCCTGCGCTCTGGGTCGCGCCGGTCGAGCGTGACGATGCCGATCATCGTCCCGTCGAGATCCACGACGAAGAGGCCAGGACGCCGTCTGGGCAGCTTCGGCACCGCGCGCTCGAGCTCGTCACGCGGACGTGGACCACCGATGTAGGTCCCGCCCTCGGCGGAGGCGAACAGCTCGATGACTGACGCACGGTCGCCAGCCTCGGGCTCACGGAGCACCAGCCGCTCGGTGCTGATCGCGGCAGGTGGCCAGGCGACGGGTTCCAAATCTGCCACGCGCGCAGACTACTGATGGGGAATCGACGAAGAATGGGGGCGACGCCGCCTGCCCGTCAATAGCGAGCTCGGCATCCGTCCGAGCTCCGCCGCCGGACGCACGCTCATGCCGCACCAGGGGATCGTTCAGGAATGCCCCGCGGCTTGTCCTTGAACAGGTCGTTCCCAAGTGTGGTGCACCTTGCTACTGATCGAGGCGGCGGCCTAGCACGACGTCGTTCGCCTCGTAGCCCAGTCGCTCGTAGAACGTCATGACCGCCCCTGGCTCACCGTCACCTGCCGGCTCGCCGCTTACCAGGTGCTGGCCGCCGACGGCACGGTGCTGGCCGATCGGCCCCCGCGCGCGACCGGCAGATCCTGACCTGACAGCTGAAGGTCACCAACGGGGCGCTGGCGGATCGCCGCCTCGACCGGGCCTGACCCGGTCCTGTCGGCGCGCGGGGCATCGAACTGCAGGGGTCAGGCGAGCTCGAGGCTGGCCGACCGGCGGCTGGCCCGTTCGAGCAGCCGCAGCAGGACCAGACCCAGGACGAGGTAGCAGGCGCCAATCAGGGCTTCGGTCACCAGGTCACCGGCGACATCGCCGAGGCCGCCACCGGCCGCTGCGGTCCGTGCCGCCAGGATCCCGTGCGTCAGAGGCAAGGCCCGGCCGATGCTCTCCAGCACGCCCGGCAGCGCCGACAGCGGTGTGTTCGCCCCGGACAGGAACAGCAGCACCCCGTACAGGATGTTCGGCAGTACCGCGCCCTCGCGCACCCGCAGGCTAACCGCCCCCATCGCCAACCCCAAGCCACTGCACGAGAACGCGGCGACGGCCACGGCGAGCACCAGCAGCGGCCACGACGAGACGGGCAGGTCGACCTGGAGCACCAAGGCCCCGACGACGAGGCCCAGCAGCGACACCGCGAACCCGTTCACCAGCACCGGCAGCGCGCGGCCCAGGAACAGCGGCACGCGGTGCGCCGGGCTGATCAGCAGCAGCCCCAGGGTCTGGGTGCGCCGCTCGTCCGCGACGGTGTTGCCCATCCCGAACAGGCAGGGGATGGCCGCGTACTGCACGGCGTTGCCGAGCACGAAGAAGGCGTCGTCGCCCACCCCGGCGGCCCGGCCGACGTTGGCGAAGAACAGCACCTGGAAGATCGGCCCGAGCACGAACGTGGGGATCAGGATCCACGGCGTCAGCCAGGCGAAAAGCGCTCGGTAGCTGGTCAGCCCGCCGACGAACATCACCCGGAGGTCGGCCCGAAGGGTGACCGGGTACGAGTCGGTCACGACAGCGCCAGGGTGGCTCGGGCGCGCGCCGACTCCAGCAGCCGGTGACCCAGCAGGGTGCCGACCACGGCATAGCCGATCGAGACCAGCACGCACAGCGCGACGTCGCCCCAGATCGCGCCACCGGCCGCAGCGCCCTTGATCGCGCCGACCCCCCAGGTGGTCGGCACCAGCCAGGACACCGGCCGCACCCAGTCCGGCAGCTGGCCGATCGGGATCAGGAACCCGCAGATCAGCCAGACCGGCAGCTCGAACGCGGTGCCCAGGGCCCAGGCGCTGCGGTAGCGGACGGCGCTGACGGCCAGCACGAAGCCCAGCGTGGACACCGATAGGGCGGTGACCAGGCAGGCCACGGAGAAGGCGAGCGGGTCGGCCAGCGACACTGGGATGCCGAACGCGAACCGTCCCCACAGCAGCGTGGCGACCAGGCTGTACAGCCCGATGGTGGCCATCGACAGAGTGATCGGCACCAGCAGCACCGCGAACGGAGCCGGCGCCGCCACCAGCAGCTCAAGCGTGCCCTGCCGGCGCTCCCCCTGCAGTGCCATCGACGCGGTGGTGGCCACCGCCGACCACATCCCCAGCACGCTGGCCCCGACCGCTGCGGCGACCAGCGTCTGGGTGTCGGCCTGCTGGCGGTAGATGAAGAAGACCGTCGTGGCGAAGAACATCGGATAGACGATGGACAGGAAGCCGTCGAAGGCCGACCGGCTGCGCATCTTCAGCTGCAGCCACCAGCCGATCGCGGCCAGCCGGACGAACCTCATCCGGCTCGCCCCACCAGCTCGACGTAGGCGTCTTCCAGGGTCGGGGCGCGGTCCGCGACCCGGCCGAGGGTGAGCCCGTCAAGCGCCTGCCGCAGCTGCGGCTCAAGGTCGGCGGACCCGGTGCTGCGGACGACCAGCACCTGCGCCTGCCCCGACTCCTCGACGCTGACCGCGGTGACACCGGGCAGCGCCCGGACCCCGGCCAGCGCCGGGCCGGCGTCGCCGAACACCTCCGCCTCCAGTACGTGAGACGTGGTCACCCCGCGCTTGAGGTAGCTGCAGCCACCAGCCGATCGCGGCCAGCCGGACGAACCTCATCCGGCTCGCCCCACCAGCTCGACGTAGGCATCTTCCAGGGTCGGGGCGCGGCCCGCGACCCGGCCGAGGGTGAGCCCGTCCAGCGCCTGCCGCAGCTGCGGCTCAAGGTCGGCGGACCCGGTGCTGCGGACGACCAGCACCTGCGCCTGCCCCGACTCCTCGACGCTGACCGCGGTGACACCGGGCAGCGCCCGGACCCCGGCCAGCGCCGGGCCGGCGTCGCCGAACACCTCCGCCTCCAGTACGTGAGACGTGGTCACCCCGCGCTTGAGGTCGGCCGGGGTGCCCTGAGCGACCAGCCGGCCCCCGGCGATGACGGCGATCCGGTCGCACAGCTCGTCCGCCTCAAACATGTAGTGCGTGGTGAGCAGGACGGTGGTGCCGCCGCTGGCCAGCCCGGCGACGGTGGCCCGCAGCTCGCGGGCGCCGACCGGGTCGATGCCGATGCTCGGCTCGTCCAGGAACAGCACGCGTCGAGGACGACCGCGATGGGGCCGGTCACCGCCTGGATCAGCACCCCCCCGATGGCGGGTCCCGCGATCGAGGCAGCAGAGCTGGTGGTCGCGAGCTTGCTGTTGGCCTCCAGGTACTGCTCGCGAGAGACGAGTCGCACGAAGAAGGAGGGGTAGGCGGTGTTGAACACGACGTGCGCAGTCCCGGCCAGCAGGGCCACGGCGTACAACTGGACCAGGCTCAGGGCCCCGGCCCAGAAGGCAACCGGTAGGGACAGCAGGACCAAGGCACGAAACAGGTCGGCCGCGATCATGACCGCGCGTTTGCGCCGCTGCGCTTCCACCCACGTCCCGACGATGAGGGAGAACAGGCTGGGGATCCAGATCGCCGCGGTCAGGGCGCCCACCTGGGTCGGTGAGGCCGAGAGCAGGGTGATCGCGATCAGCGGCAGCACGAGCACGGTGACCTGGTCGCCGAGCTCTGAGACGCCTTGGCCGGCCCAGAAACGGCGGAAGTTTGGATGCTGCCACAGGCTGCTGGGCGGGTCGTCTGCTTCGGTGGCGCTCAATCGGGCCGCGCTCACTCGGGGGCGGAATCGCGGTCAGCGGCCCCGGGCAGGAAGAATCTCACCAACCGCGCCCGGCGGGCCGCCTTGGGGGTGTCAGCTTCCGTACGGGTGACCAAGGGCTCGGTCAGTCGCTCCATATCCCGCTCTAGCTGCCGTGCCTCGGCGGGGGTGAGTACCAGACCGGTGTTGCCGCTGTGCACCTCCTTGCTCCACGTGTGGTCGAGGGCCGGCTCGGTCTCAACCAGCCACCGACTGACGTACTCGATTGCCTGGGTCATCATCTGCGATCGCAACAACCGAGCGGCCGCCTGACCCGCACCATCGTCGGGCATCTCGAGCCGGATGCCGCGCGCTTCTGCTCGCCACCATCGAACACGCCGGTCGGTTCCGCCTTCAGGATCCGCAGCGTCCGTCACCAGCCCGAAAGAGGCAAGGTGGCGCAGGTGCCAGCTGGTGACGGATGGCGACGCCCCGACAACCTTCGACAGCTGGGTGGCCGTCATCGGACCTTGCCGTTGCAGCTCGCTGAGCACCGCGAGCCGCACCGGGTGCGCTAGCGCCCGCATGGTCCGGGGGTCTGTGACCGCGAAGTCACCAAGGTGTTTCGTGAGAGACCTGTTTCGAGAGTACCCCTTCACGCTTGACGCAGGGTGCCATCGACGATCGTCTAGGGCGATCGTCGAGGGCGCGCCGGGCCAGATGGGCCTGCATGACATTGCAGGGGCCACGCACTCTGCAACGTCCGCTTCTGCCGCTGACGGCGCGCTGGGGCCAGCGCCGACGTCCGTCCGCCGAGTTGCAGAACGCTGGCTCTGGCTCTGGTTCTGGCTCTGGCAGTTGAGTGGCATCCTCAGCAGTTGACCGAAGGAGAAGGCCCGTGCGCACCTGGTTGACCGAGCGGTTCGGTCTGACCGTGCCGGTCGTGGCGGCGCCGATGGCCGGCGTCAGCACCGGTCGACTCGCCGCAGCGGTGTCCGCCGCCGGCGGGCTCGGCATGTTCGGAGCAGGGCCGACGTCCAGGGCGGACTGGTTGCGCGAGCAGTGCGCCGTCGCGCGGGAGGCGGGCCCTTTCGGGGTGGGTCTGCTCGCTTGGGCCCTGGCGCAGGACGATGCGCTCGTCGACGTCGTGGCGGCGGAGGCGCCGGCGCTGGTGTCGCTCAGCTACGGGCCCTACGAGCGGTGGATCGAGCCGCTGCGAGCTGCGGGCATCGTGGTGGCGACCCAGGTCGGCACGTTGGAGGAGGCCTGCGCCGCCGAGCAGGCAGGTGTCGATCTGCTTGTCGCGCGCGGCGGTGAGGGCGGCGGTCACGGGCGCGCCGAGGTGGCCACGCTGCCGCTGCTGCAGAGCGTCCTGGCTGCGGTGCAGGTCCCGGTGCTCGCGGCCGGCGGCATCGGCACGGCGCGTGGCCTGGCCGCGGTGCTCGCCGCCGGTTCGGTTGGTGCGTGGGTCGGAACCGTATTCCTTGCCTGTACCGAGGCCGCCACCTCGGCGGGCGCTCGTGAGCGTCTCCTCGCGGCCAAGGACACCGACACGGCGTACGGACGCGTCTTTGACGTAGGTCAGCGCTTGGCGTGGCCGCCGGAGTACGGCGGCCGGGCCTTGCGTAACGCGTACTTCGATCACTGGGTCGGGCGCGAGGACGGGCTCGCGGGCGACGACGCGGCGTTTGCACAGTTGGTGACCGCTCGGCAACAAGGCGACTTTGACGTCGCGTGCGTCTACGCGGGTGAGGGCGTCGGTCTCCTGCGCGATGAGCGATCGGCGGCCGCTGTCGTGGCCGACTTCGCCGGAGCCGGAGCCCTGCTCGATCGCGCCGCCGGTCGGTAGCAGTCGCGGCTGCAGGCTGAGGACGACACCGGGCGGCGGGCCGAACATGAGGACGGCGACCCGTTGTAGGTCGCCGTCCTGGCTGGTGCTGTCTTCGACGAGGAGGCGAGCCGTCAGCCGGTCACTGGAACGACCGAGGGCCGCGATGACAACCGGACCGGCTGCTCGGCAGGCCAGCCCTTGCACGTCGGGATCGCGTGTGGGAACTGCTTCTATGCCCCCGAGGGCCGGCACGTGGTCCAGCGGCACCTGGGTGGCGGACGCCAGGTAGGTGCCGAAGCCCCGGACGAGCAGAGGGCCCGGCCTGTCGGGCAGGTCGCGGTCGTCACGCACCAAACAGTCACGGACGGACCAGTCCGGTGGCGAGTGATCACCATGCCCCAACCCGGAGGTGTGATCAGCTTGTAGGGGACGGCCCGCGCCACCAGACGTGCTTCTATGCTGCTGACGAGCGGACGTCGTGCAAAACCATTCGAGCAGAGCCGCGCCTCAGGGGGTAGGCATCCCTGATTGCGAACTCCTGAGTACGCCGACTCGACGAACGTTTCGGGAAGTCCTGCTGTTGCGGCGGGGTGGTGGGTCAGCCGAGGCTGGTGAGGCGCGCGACTGCCTCGGGGTCTTGGTCGCACAGGTCGATGTCGTCGATCAGCGCACCGTCGCGCATTCGCAGGAGCCGGTCGGCGTGTGCGGCGATGGCCGGGTCGTGGGTCGCGAGCAGGATTGTCATGCCGTGCTTGGCGCGCAGGTCCAGCAGCAGGTCTAGGACCGCCGTGCCGGTGCTGCTGTCCAGGTTCCCGGTCGGTTCGTCCGCGAGGAGCAGCCTCGGGCTGTTGATCAGCGCGCGGGCTATCGCGACGCGTTGCTGCTGACCACCGGACAGCCGGGACGGCAGGCTGGTTTCGCGGCCTTCCAGACCCACTGCGGCTAGCAGCTCACGGGCCCGGGCGTGTTTGTCAAAGCGGGTCCTGTAGGGCAAGACAGGGGCCAGGACATTGTCCAGGGCGGTGAGCGCGGGCAGCAGGTTGTAGCGCTGGAAGACAAATCCGATCGTTCGGCGGTACTCGGCGAGCTGGCGGGGTCGCAGGCTCGTGACGGTGGTGCTGTCGACGGTGATGGTGCCGCTGTCCGGGCGGTCGATCGCGCCGATCAGGTGCAGCAGCGTCGACTTCCCCGAACCGGACGGGCCGGTGACGGCGACGACGCTGCCGGCCATCACTGTCAGGTCGACCCCGGCTGCGGCACGGATCTGCTGTCCGGTGTCGAGCCCGTAGGTTTTCTGCAGCTGCGTCACGCTCACCCGGGCGCCGGCCGTTGCCGGTTCTGGCTGGCTCCCCGGGGCAGGAGCTGCCGCCCGGCGGCGGGTCGTTTGCGATCTCACAATTGCTCAGTCCTCGGCTAGCAGAAGGGGGGTGGACAGCCGACGCAGTAGCTGCGCGGGTACCAGAGCGGCCAGCGCCGTGACGGCGGTACCCGCGAGCAACACGGCCACGGCGACCAGCAGCAGCCGGAGCGGCAGGTCGTGGGCGAACACCGCGGCCGCGGCCAGTCCGATAGTGCTGCCAACAACGGCGCCAACCGCGCCGAGCAGCGCGCCTTCGGTGATGACCAGGCGGCTCAGCGCGCGGTCGCTCCAGCCGGTCGCTCGCAGGGTCGCGAGCTCGGCGGCGCGTTCACGCAGATTGAGGTACATGACGTCGGCGACAGCAAGCACGCCCAATGCCACGGTCGCGGCGACGGCCAGGTAGTCCGCGCCGCGGACCTGGACGGCGACAGCGTTGCCCAGCAGCGACCCGACGACGGTCCCGCGGAACGACAAGGTGATGCCAACCAGCAGGGTGAGAGCTGCGGCGCCGACCGCGAGGCTGACCGCTGCGACAGCGGACCGGGCCGGTGTCCGCAGGACATTGGTCAGGGCCAAACCGGTGATCCCGCGGGGGCTGCGGAAACGCCGCCCGGTGCCGACGGCAGGTCGGACGGCGGCGCCGGGGTCGGCGCGGGACGCCCGCCACGCCGGCACTGCCCCGGCGGCGACGGCGAGTAGCAGCGCCGCTGGTACTGCCAGTACGGCGCGTGGTGCGGACACCTGTAGCGCCAAAGCTCGGCCGAGAGGGACTGCTATGGCGCTGCCGGCGGCGCCCGCGACCGCACCGACCGCGAGGACCTCGGCGAGGACGGCGGTGTACAGGCGCGCCCGGGACCAGCCCAGGCAGGCCAGCACACCGAGTTCGCTGCGTCGGGTGCGGACGGCGGCGCTGGCTCCGTTTGCGACGAACAGCGCGCAGACAGCCAGGATCAGCACGAACAGCACAACGCTCTTGCGGTTGATGGCGTTCAGGATGGTGACGGCGACGTTCTTCTTCACCCACGGTTCGGCCAGCAGCAGGCTCGGGCGGCCGAATGAGCCGGCGGGCAGCCGGATGAGCGTCGGGGCCCCGGACGAGCCGACGACCAGGTCGACCTGCAGTCCGGTCTTGACCGCGATCTGCTGCGCCACCTGGTTGATCCGTTCGCGGGACACCGCGTCAGGCCCGGTGATCCCGGCGACCCGCACGCGGATCACGCTGATCGGGTCGGCGGCGTGGGTGCTGCCGCCGTACGCGCCGCCGAAGAACGGGGCGACACCATCCAAGGTGGTGATCAGCTGCGGGGGCTGCCGCAGGTGCCCAGCGAGGTTGCTGCTAGGCAGCAGGTCTTGTCCGTGCAGCGCGGTGCGGGCTGGCGCGTCGCCGGGGCCGGCGCTCACCGGCGCGTACAGCCCGAGATCGACGTTGGCCAGCGGGTCGAACGCGGGGAGCTTCGCGGGGTCGAACACCCCGACTGAACGGGGTACCGCGCCGGGCACGCTCGGGTCCCACGGGTGGGAGCTGAGCGCCCGGAACCCCAGGTCGGCGTTGTCCATCGGGGCCTGGACTGCGCCGCGGTACTGGTTGTAGGACTGCCAGACGTCCGCGGGCTCGCGTGTGGGCTCCGGGACCAGGACGCCGTCTGCGGCCGTCGCGTAGCGGGTCGGGCCGGACTGCCAGAACCCATCCAGGTCCTGCTGGAGGCCGCTGTTGGTCGCGCCCGCGATCTGGGCGAGCAGCCGTCGATAGGCGTCCTGGCTGCTGAACGTCGTCGTCCCTACCGGTGTTCCGGGCGCGTTCAGCCGGCTGGGGAGATCGGCGACCGGGATCAGCGGCAGCGGCCCCGTCGGGTCGGGCATCCGCTCGACGCTCACCGTCACGGTGTCGTCCACGCCGCTGTCCTTGGACACCAGCATCGGCACGCCCGGCACCCTCAGCGGGTCATCGGCCCGGAAGTAGCGCCCCGACACCACCGCGGTGTCGAGGTGGTCAAGCGCGGCCTCTGATGCCGGGTCGACGCCGGCGACCAGCAGCGGGACCGACCAGCCCAGCGGATAGCCGGGGTTCCGGGCCGTCAAGTCGCCGAGGTACGCCCCGGTGCCGTCCCGCCCGGTCTGCCGGGACCAGCATTCCAGTCTGGACTGGTTTCCCGGCCCGAACGGATCGGCGGCTCCGCCCTTGGACGCCTCCGTACCGCAGGTCCGGACCAGCGTGCCGTCCGGCAGCGGCTCGGCCGCGGCCGCGTTGTCCGGCTGCGACGCACGGAAGTCCTTCAGTGCCCCGGAGGTGACGTACACGAACGAATCGGGCTGCGGCACCCGGGTCAGCCCGCGGTCGCTCACCCAGGTGGTCCTGATCCGGAACAGCTGACGCCGACTGCCGGTCAGGTAGGGCGTCACCGGAACTGGCAGGTACGTCCCCGGTAGCGCGGTCCCGACCATCGCGATCGGGGCCGCGACCTGCACCCCCGGGATCTGCTGGACCGTGCGCCACTGCGTCTTGGTGATACCGCCGTAGATCCCGGCCAGGAAGTTCGGCTGGACAGTCCCGGTCCGCTTCTCGATCTCGCTCTGGCTGCCGCTGGGCCGCACCAGCACGTCATAGGAGGTGCGGAAATGCTCCCCGACCGTCGCCGTCGTCCGCAGCTGCGCGGTCCGGGAGGTGGCCGTCAGGACCGTGAACGACGTCGTCGCGACCACGATCCCGACCAGCAGCGCCGCGGTCCGCCCGAAGCGGTGCCGAAGCTGCGACCACACGAAGCGCCTCAACCCGAAGCTCCCTCACCTGTTGCCGGCGCGCTGCCGCCGGCCTTCAGTATGCCTAGCATCAATGTAACGGATATGGTGTTGCCGTCCGGTAACGGAAAGGAAGTGACAAGCAGGTGGCGCTCCAGCACGCCGTGCTTGCCCTGCTCGCGGACGGCCCGAGCCACGGCTATGAGCTCCGGGCCAGTTTCGAGCGAGCGGTCG
>JAABUM010003972.1_pt1 | contig 17354 bp, 28 predicted proteins | sample 5559161 | NCBI WGS metagenome assembly JAABUM01 (sample SAMN10711868, study PRJNA513369) | rock metagenome | isolation source: Antarctica rocks | place: Antarctica: Victoria Land, Siegfried Peak nord | reverse complement strand
ACGGACCCTCCCAATGATCAGTAGGACTTCAGCAATCCCATGATCAAGCCGGGGTCCGTGCCCCTACCCGCAACGACACACCTGCAACATCCACACCACCAGTCACATCAATTGCCGGTCGTTCTTACGGCGTATGACGACGATCTTTCACGCTACGACACCCTCTGGTGCTCGTCCTCCGGGCGCGGTCACCGAGGCTGCCGGTATCGATCGGGGCAGGCTGGCCGAGAACTGCCGATGCCACGACGAGGAATGACTGCACAACCGTGAACCCAACGTGCTGGAACCTTTGCCTAGGAACAGGCGCAGTCGCGAGGAGCGGCGTTAGCGTTTTCTGGGGATGACGAGGACGACGATCAGGGTGATGATGCTGAAGAAAAAGCCGAGGACGGCGAACAGGAGCGCACTGTAGCCCTTGGTCTTGGCGATCAGACCGCAGACAAGGGCGGCGATGATGCCGCCGATGAGGACGAAGATGCCCTTGATGCCGCTGAGGATGAAGCCCGCGGCAAGCACGTGCTGATCGGAGGAAGCGAGCAGCTGCTGCAACATTGGCGTTCCCCTACGGTGTGGTGGCCAAAAACCTGTGTGGCACGAGTTCTACACCCCCAGGGGTCTGCAATGCGCAACCGACGCACTCATTCGGCCCTACGGGTCAAAGTGAGTTGAGACCAGCGGTACACCGCAAACTCGTCGGCGCAGCCAACTTGGTCGGTGCCCGCCAGGGCGGTCACTGCTCAGCCTTGTTGGTCCTGCACAGTTTGTTTGGCGTCCTGGGCGTGGTCCTGGACGTCTTGGGCGGCGGAGGTGCCTTCGTCCTTGACGGTGCTCGCCGCGTCGGTTGCCGTGCCCTTCACGGCCTGCGCGGCTTGCTGCGCGGGTTCCTTCAGGTTCTGCGCCGCGTCCTTGGCCACATCCGTTACTTGCTGCTGCAGCGGCTGCGCCTTGTCCTTGATCGCCACCGCCGCCTGCGCCTCTTTGTCGCTGGCCGGGATCAACGCCGCCACCACCAGCCCGGCCCCGAACGCCACCACACCGGCGGCGAGCGGATTACCCCGGGCCTGCCTGCGCACGGCGGTAGGCGCGGATTGCGCGGACTCGCTCACCGAGGACATCGCCGACTGCGCCGAGTCGCTCACGCTGGAGCTGCCCTCCGCAGCCGAACCCATCACCCGCTCCCGCAACCCACTCGCCGCACCGCTCACCCGACCCACCTTGCGTTTGGCGATCGTTGACGGTTTGGCCTCATGGGCAAGGTTGTCCACGTTGTAGCTCAGGCTGTTACGGGTGCGTTCGATCTCGGCACGGATCTGGTCCGGGTCGTTACTTGCAGTCATCGGATCTCCTCAGGGTGCGGGGTCAGCGCATCAGGAATGCGCTTGACGGTGTCGGTGGTTTGCGGCAGGCCCTTGGCCGCAGCGAGCGCGGAGCGGCCGAGCACCACCAGGACGGCGGCGATGATCGCCCAGATCACCATGATCACCAGGGCGGACCAACCGCGTCCGATCGCGTTGCCCAGACTCCACCAGCCGGCCACCGACAGGAACAACAGAACGAAGTAGCCGGCCACCGCGGCACCAGCGAACATGCCAACGCCTTTGCCCGCCCGGGTGGCGGTCTGCGTCGCTTCCGCCTTCGCCAGCGCCAACTCCTGACGGACCAGCTCCGAAAGATCCTTACTGACCTCTCCGAACAACTCGCCGATCGACTGGTCGCCGGCCCCGGACCGCTCCGGGGGCCCGCCGTAAGACGCGCTCACGGCGCCCGCCGGTAACCAGGCGCCGGCGGATACCCCGGGCCCTGGGGGTAGCCCGGGCCCTGCGGATACCCCGGAGGCGGCTGCTGGTACCCAGGGGCGGGCTGCCGGTAGCCCGGAGGCGGCTGCTGAAACCCAGGAGCCGGCTGTGGGTAGCCGGGTGCGGGTTGTGGGTAGCCGGGTGCGGGTGGGTAGACCGGGACCTGGGGTGGCGGGGTGGTGGCGTAACCCTGGCGGCTGTTCTCCCCCGCCCCGAGGTTCGGGGCGCTCCCCGGACCTCGGGCTGAAGAGTTACCACCGCTGTTGCCGTCGTCGTCGTTGGCTGCTTTCAGGCCGCGGCCGAGCCTGCCGACCAACAGCCCTGCACCGGCGGCGATGGCCAGGAACGCGCCCGGGCGCTGCCGGGCGAAGCGGGTGACCTCATCCACCACGTTGCCGGGCTCGCGGTCCTCCAACCACGACGCCACCTTCCCGGTGCGCTCAGCGGCCTGCTTCACCAAGTCGGTGGCCGGACCCTGCTGCTCAGAGTTCTGCGCCATCGAGTGCAGCTCCTCGCCGAGTGAACGCAACGCACCGGCCACCCGTTTCTGCTGCGTCGCGGCCTGCTCGGTGAGCTCACCCCGAGTCTGATGCACCAAGTCCCTCACCTGCTGCGACGCCTCCGACGCCACCTGCCCGGCCTGCTCACCCGCGACGCCAGCCACGTGCTTACCGGCATCGGAGGCGCTACCAGCCACCGCACCCGCCTGATCCTTCGCGACATCGGCGGTGGAAGGCTCACCACGATCCCCGGTGGGCTCCTGGGCCGCCCCCGGGTACGGGGCTGAAAGCGGATCAGTTCCTCGGGGAAAAGCCGGGTCGTTGTGCGTCATGTGCTTCCCTTCTCGTTCGTTTGCCGATCTGAAGTGATCATTTTGCGGAGCACGGGGGCTCAATTCAACCCCCATCGTGGACCTGCTCCACGACTTCGTGGCCGAGCGTGGCGGCGACGACCTGGTCGTCGGTGACCACGTACTTGCTGAGGTGGATGCGCTCCACGGGCACGACCTCGGTGCTGATCAGCGGCCGCTCGGCGTACAGCACCATCGTGGCTTCGTGGTCCTCACCGGAAAGGTAGGTGTCCGCCCCCTCGCGCCCAGCCGGGGCGGGGACGCCGGGGTCGGTGGCGGGTACTTCTTCGATTCGGAACTCTTCCCGCCGTAGCTGCACGGTGATCGTGCGTTCCTCGGTGACGATGTACTTACGCAGCCTTAAACGGCGCACCACGACGGTTTCGGTCGTGGTCCGCAGCTGTTCGGCGGAGCGGGTGATCACCAAGTCCTCCTCGCCTGCCTCCGCGCGGCCGGTGGCAGGCGGCACTGGCGATGATCTTTCGTGGGGTAGGGAGGCGGGGGCGGAGAAGTAGAAGTCGATGCCCGCGGCGAGGTCGGCCTCGCTCAACGTCTCTGTTCGGGGCGCGGGGGGTGCGTGCTGGATGTATCCGGCCGCGTAAGGCACCTGGAAACCCCCGGACACGGGGAGGGCCTCACCCAACGGGAGCAGGACAACGTGCTCGCTTCCGGGGGCCAGGGTGAGCGCCGCCCACTGCGCCACCCCCGTGACGGGCTCCGGGTAGGTCCCCAGGACGTAGCCGAGGAGAACCGCGTGAAGGTCGGTGACGGCGGTACCGGCAGCCGGTGGTGCCGGTAACCCTCCCGCGGTCATCGGCCGGCGCGGCGGGTGAGTGTTCTGCCGATCCCGGCGAGCACCTGCCCGCCGCGTTGCTGCTCGCCTTGGTGCGCGCCGAGCACGATGATCGCCGCGGTGAGCACCGGGGTGACCCACTGCAACACCTTCAACTGCTTCTGGGCCGCCGCCACCTCGGACGTGGTGTCGGCCAGAGACTCGGTAGCACCCGCCACGGGCTGCCCGTCACCGTGGGCGACCTTCCCCCCGAGCACCCCGCTGTAGGCGGTGGTCGCCAACGCAACCCCCGTGATCACCATCTTCGCGACGGTGTTCGCGGTGACCCCGGACTGGTTCTTGGCGCGGTCGGAGTTGGCCACCAGCAACCCGGCCCCACCCACCAGGTGCGCCCCGATCGCCACGGCATTGGCTGGTGTCCACTTCGCCCACCCGGCCGCGGCCACTCGGGCCCGGTCGGTGGGATCACGCACCTGCGCTGCCGCACCGTTGACCCCCAGGGCGCCCATCAGCGAGCCCCCGAACCAGGCCGCCGCACCGAGATCATGCAGCGAACGAACAAGCGTATTACGGGTGGACATGAGGTTTTCTCCTGACGTCAGTCCCAGGAAAACGTGGGATCTGCGGGGGTTCTCCAGCCTCGACACCACTTGTGGGGCGGGCTGTCGACGGTGTGCTGGCGGGGTGGGACGGCTGCCTCACCGGGCGGGTTGCACGGTGGCCGAGCACCACCGTGCAACCCCGCGGCCCGAGGCGGGTGGTGTGAGCGTGCGCTCCCGCCACCCGCAGCTTCTTACAAGCCGAGCTTGCCGCCGAGCCCACCGATGAGGTCTTTGGGGTCGATGCCGAACTTCGCGAGCAGCCCCTTGTCCTTGTCGGTGTCGACCTGCTCGGGCAGCTCTGTCTTCGCCTTGTCGGCCTCGTCGTTGCCACCCCGCGACTTGATCATCTCAAGGATCTTGTCCTTGGGTATTTCCATGTCACTGTCCTTTCCGGTAGGTCACCCTGCGCCGGAGCGCCTCAGCGCTGCTTTTTCTGGGTGCCGCTCTCGTCGTCCATCTCGATCTGCTCCTTGCCGACCGATTCGTTGACGGTGTGCTCCTCGGTGACGGTTTCCGTGCCCAACTTCACCCGCTCCACCGGCACCGTTTCCTTGGTCACCACGGGCTTCTCCGCGCGCAGATTGACCTCGTGCTCTTCCTCGGACAACTCGCTGCCGCCCATCGCGTCACCGCGGTTGGCGTCGGTAATCGGCTCCCGGGTCACCTTGACCTCCTCGTGGCGCACCGGCACGGTCTTGGTCACGTCCTCGGAGACCACGTACTTCCGCAACCGAGCGGTACCTCCGTGCCCCTGCTCGGTGCCCACGTGCAGCTGCTCCTCCGACCGCGTCATCGCCTTGTCGGTGTTCTCCCCAGACGTGTCGTGCCCGGGCCCACCGGTCTGGCCTTCCCGGTCCCCGCCCGATCCGGCGCGCTGCCCGGACTCCTGCTTGCCCTCGTCCCTGGTCTGCCGCTTGTTTCCGGTTTGCGCGGAGTCCTGCTGGCCTTGGCCGCCGGTCTTCGCGGTCACGGTGTCCCCGCCGTAGGCCACCCCGTAGTGGTCGAAGATTTCCGCTTCCTGCTGCGGGGACAGTTCTTGGGCCGGGTCCTGGTGGGGGGCGTTCTTCACCTGGTCCTTGTCATAAGGCACCTTCAGTGCCTCACCGTCGAAGCTGGCGTTGGCCAACGGCACCAGGGACACATGCCCACCGAACATGCCGGTCTTCACCGCCGCCCACTCCGGCTTGGACGTCTGGTCGTCGAGGTAGACGTCGGTGACCTTGCCGATTTTCCCGCCGTCGCTGTCCTGCACGTCGACGCCACTGAGCTGGGTCGGGTCGGGCAAGTTCTGTGCTGCCATCATGTGCTCCTTTCGAAAGCGGAGGTGTTTCCCGCCGCCTGATGAGACTTTCCTGCTGCGAACGGTGCACTGCGGTTGGCAGCCCACCGGACCCTGCGCTGATCACGCCGCGTCCAACTGTGCGAACCCGGGGCTTGAGCAACACACCATCGTTCTTACGTGGTAAGCCAACCACGGTGGGGTGTGACCCGCAACACGAACGACGCTGGCGTCCTACTGGTGCCGCGTCGCTTCGAGCCGGTCGAGCAGGCTCTCCAGGGACTGTTCGAACTCCTCCTCGGAGTGGTCCTGGCGCAGTTCCGGTTTCAGCCGACTTAGCTGCGGGTAGCCCTGCAGGTCGGCGCTCTCGGGTGTTCCGGGGTCGGCTTCCTCGACCGGTCCGGTGTCCACCCCTCGCGCGGACACCTCCAGGAGCAGGTGCCCGAGCAGGAAACTGGAGAACGCCCGATACGCCGCCACGGCACCCGCATCATCGAAACCGCAGCCGATCAGGTTGTCCAAGAAGTTCTCCATCCACCGCAGGCTGCGCAAAGGTGGTCGCACCCACGGGGCCGCCGGGGGCCGGGTGGCGATCAGGGGGAACACCTGGGGGTGGGCCAGGGCAATACGGCGCACCCCGTGCGCGAGGCGTTGCAGGTAGTCCTGCCACCCGTTGGACGTGTGCATGTGCACGTGCGGGTCGCCGTACAGGTCGTCGATCACGGTCTCCACGACACCATCGAGGAGGCTTTCCTTACCCGGCACGTAGTAGTACAGGCTCATGGCCTCCACACCCAGGCGCTCCCCCAGCCGGCGCATCGTCAACGCGCGCAACCCGTTCTCGTCGATGAACTCCACCGCAGCCACAAGTATCCGACGCTGGTCGATGCCCGCGTGCCGCCCGACCGATCGGCCGCCGTCCGCGGTCGCTGCGCCCGAACCAGAGGACCGCGGCGCCGAGTGGTCAGGGCGCGGGGTATCCACGGCGGCCCCCCCTTTCTCCCGGTGTGGGCTCGCTCAGCCGAGTGTTCACTCTCTGTCCTACCCCTACTCACTCGAGACCGCGCGCGAAGGGCGGTTTTCGGCTTCCCGATGAACATCCCTCGGGCCCAGCGTTGTGATTGGATTCAGCGCACGGCGTTGTGCGTTTCCACCCGGTTGCCTTAGGCCGTAAGGTAGCAGAATCCGTTCCGTTCCGTCCCCTCCACGATCGAGAGAAGGTTCTGATGACCAGCAGTCAGTCGTCTATGTCCAAAGATGTGTCGTCGCGGGGTGAGTCCTCTGCGTTGGTGAGCTCGTTGGGTAACACCACCATCGCCGACACCGTGGTCTCCAAGATCGCGGGGATCGCCACCCGCGATGTCGACGGTGTGCACGCCGTGGGTGGTGGCACCGCGCGCGCGGTCGGGGCGTTGCGGGAGCGTATTCCCGGTGCGCGCACCAACCACTCCCAAGGGGTGTCGGTGGAGGTCGGGGAGAAGCAAGCCGCGATCGATTTGGACATCGTGGCCGACTACGGCGTCGCCATCGCTGACCTCGCCTCGGGCATCCGCCGCCATGTCATCGAGGCTGTCGAGCGGATGACCGGGCTGCAGGTCACCGAGGTGAACGTCACCGTGCATGACGTCTACCTCGACGACGGCAGCAACGACGACGACGACAACGACGCCCCCGCCCGGGTGCAATGACCGAGCCCGCGGCTGCCCGGCCTGCCCGTCACGAGGCACCCCACCAGGCGCCGCGTGCCGCACCGCAGCCACCTGGGGTGGAGCTCGCCGACCAAGTGGCGGCGGCCGCGCTAACCGTGCGCGGGGTCACCGGTCTGCATGGCGGGATGTTCGGGGAAACCGCCACCTACCTGCCCGGGCGGCGAGTGCCCGGGGTGCGCCTCACCGAAAACGTCACCGACATTCACCTCACCCTGGCTTACGGGGCCCCGGTCTTTGCCACCGCGCAGCAAGTCCGCACCGCGGTAGCCGCTCTGGTGCCCGGACCGGTGAACGTCACCGTGGAAGACGTCGCACCACCCACCGACACCCCTACCGCCACCACCCACTGAAGGGCACCGCGGGGCTATTGACGGACGGCGAACGACCGCCCCTCGACTGTATCCGCCTCCAGCGCCCCGAGCGGGATGCGCACCACCCTTTTGGTCTCGACCACCACCGCACAGATTGGACCCCGATCATGACCACCTCCACTGTTGGGTTACTTGCCGGCCTGTTGCTCGGTATCGCCGCCGCGGTCGGGGGCTTCGGTGCCTTCCTGCTCGCCCTGGTCCTCGGCGTCCTCGGCTACATCATCGGCGGTGCCCTCGACGGCGACATCGACTTGGGCGCGTTGCTGCGAGGCAAGGGCCGTGGCTGAGAACAGCACCTCCCTCGAGGCCGGGCAGCGGGGTGCGTTGCACGTGCGGGACAAGGTCGTGGACCGCATCGCCGCGCACGCCGCGACCACCACCACCGGGGTGGTGCCCCACTCCAGCGGTCTGAACCGAGTGACCGGGCGCGACCTGCCCCGCGTCGAAACCACCGTCGCCGGGGGACACGTCCGCGCCCGGGTGCACATCGCGGTCGCGTGGCCGCCGGTGCTACCCGATACCGCCGCCGCAGTCCGTACCAACGTCACCGAGCAGCTGCGCACCCTGGCCGGGCTCACCGTCGACGCCGTCGACGTGGCCGTCACCGCCGTCGTGCACGACACCACCTCCTCCTCGAGGACCAGGAGCGTGCAATGAGCACCCCCACCGGGCCCCGCCACTCCACACACACCAAAACCACAGATCCCAAGACCACAGATCCGAGTGCCGCAGACCCGACTGACACCACCGCCGGGGAAGAGGTCGGCCCGGAGTCGGCGGCATCGCCGGTGGAGCCCACCGCGGGGCGCACTCCGACTGCTACACCCGCCGCCGCACCCTGGGCGGTGCTGCTGGCGTTGGTGGTGCTCGCCCTGGGAGTGGTCGGTATCCGCGACGCCCTCGTCGCGGCCGGTGCGTTCGGCGGTTCCTCCTGGACCAAGAACACTGCCAACGCCATCGACGGTCTGACGGCGCGCACGTGGATGATCCCCGCCGGCATCGGGCTCGCGGTGCTCGGGTTGTGGTGGTTACTCGCCGCCCTCAAACCCCGCAAGCGCACCGAGATCTCCCTGTCCGGCACCCCCGGTGCCTGGATGCGACCCGCTGACCTCGCCCGCCTCGTCCAACCCACCGTCGAGAACGTCGAGGGTGTGGTCTCCGCGTCGACCTCGGCCACCCGCCGCACCGTCACCGTGAAAGCCACCACCACTGCCCGAGACCCCGCGCAGGTGCGCACCGCCGTCACCGACGCGGTCGGTGATCGCCTGTCCGCGCTGCGGCGTGCCCCCCGGGTCAAGGTCAAGGCCCGCTACATCGGAGGTTCCCAGTGAGCCGCGCCCTCGCCGCCCTCGACCGCATCCTGCTCTTCGTGCTGGGCGCCGTGGCGCTTGTCCTCGGAGTCGGGGCGGTGGTGTGGGACGCCCAGTGGTGGGACCGCCTCACCGGAACCGTGCGGGCCCCATGGCTGCGTCGCGCCGCCGAACAGGGCTGGTGGCCGTGGGCCGTCGGCGCCGCCGGGGTGCTCCTCGCCCTGCTGGCCCTGTGGTGGCTACTCACCCACCTCTCCCGGCACAAGATCGGCGAAACACGACTGTCGGGCAGCAGCACCGCCGGGAAGCTCACCGTCGACCTGAATGCGCTGGTCTCTGCCGCCGCCGACGCCGTGCTGGACACCCCCGGGGTGCGTTCCGCCAACAGCAAAGCCGTCACCGACCGCGGTCGGCGCACTTTACAACTCATCATCACAATCGAGCCCACCGCCGACCTACCCACCATCACTGCAGCCACCGACCACGTCTGCCACGACCTCGCCCGCGCGCTCCGCGAGCCCGACATCGCCACCCGGGTACACCTCCGTACCGCCCGCACCACCCACAGCGGCCCCCGCGTGAGCTAACCATTGTTCGCGCTGGCGGCGTGTGCCTCATCGGGAGCGGTGGCGGGACCGATGAACTCGTCGTACACCACAGCACCCAACACGCCCCCCACTGCGGGGCCCAAAACGTAGGCCCATACCGACAAGGACTTCAGGGACACAATCATCGGCCCGAGGGCCCGGGCAGGGTCGCCGCCCCGCCGCTGACCGCGCCAGCGACCAGCACGCACGCCGTCAGTGTGAACCCGATGCACACCGCCGCGGCCGCCCCCGAGACCCGGGAGTCCGTAGTCATCGACACGATCACCAACACCAACACGAACCCGATGAGCACCTCCATGAAGAAGGTTTGCAGGTCGCTGGAGCCCGGGGTCGGCGCGGTGGCCCCTAGATGGGCCACGGTCCGCGCCTGCGAACCGTAGGCGCCCCACAACGCGAACCCAACGAGCACGGCGCCGACCATCTGCGCGGCGATGTACACCGGCACATACCGCCACGGGAACTTCCCGATACTCGCCAACCCCAGCGTCACCGCCGGGTTCAGGTGACACCCACTGGTATGGCCCAAAGCCCCCACCAGTGCCACCAACACCAATCCGAACGCCAACGCGATCGCCAACGAGTCATAAGGAGAGCCCGCTATCTGACGACCCAGGATGGCCGCCACCGCCACCGCCGTCCCCACCAACACCAACACCAACGTGCCCACCAACTCGGCCGCCGCCGCCGCCCGCACCATGTTCAAAGCCTCTGGCTGATCCTGAACTGTGTCCGACATGTGAACTCCAATACGCGGCAGCAATGCACGGTCAACAACGGGGGCCGAAGCACCCCACTATCACCCATCCACTTACAACGTACGAATCGATCAATTTCACGCGCGTCGTCGCTCCTCAGGGAGCGGGCGGTCCTGGGTCGCCGGTGGGTGGCGGTCCGTACAGCCGGCCGCCGAACTGTGCGGCCAGGCGCACCGCCTGCGGTACCTGTGTTTGCTGCGCGGCGAGGGCGCGCACCGCCGCGAAGTCGTGCGTGTCCTGCTCGGCTGCTTCCTGCTCCTTGGCTTCCAGGATGCTCGGCGCCGCCGCGGCCTGCGGCGGGCCCGCGGGCGGGTTGTCGCCCTCGGTGCGGTGGTCGAGGAGTTCCTCGACGTGGGCGTCGAGGACCGCCAGGTCCTCGCCCCGCTCGATCACGGTGCCGCGGGCTGTCAGGTAGCGGCGGTCCCGCATGCGCAGCTCCTCGGCGTCGGTGAACCCCCGGCGCACCGAGGCGTCCAGAGCGTCGGTGCTGGTGTCCTCGGCCAGCACCGCGACTCGGGCGTAGATGTAGGCCCGGTGGTGCTCGGGCAATCCCTGCACGTCTGTCATCGTCCCCACTCCCTGTCCTCGCGGACCGCTCCGCTATCGGATGGTTGCTGCCGCGACCGGTTGGCTCGTTTCCCCGCCGCCACACCCGGCTCTGGCAGCGCGCGCTGCGCCCCGGCTCCCCGCTCCCGTGCTGGTGGTGCCGCACCGGTCTGCATGCGGTGCGCCGCGACCCCCGCGCGGTCGGCGGCTTCGGCCGCCCACCGGGCTTGTCCCAGCCGGCCGGCGGCCTCGTGGGTATCGCTGATGGTCTGGGCCAGGCGCATCATCTGCTGCACCAACACCAGGGTGCCGAAGACCTCTGACTGGGCACCCCCGACGGTCAGCATGGTCTGGGCCACCCGCCACAACGCACCCCCGTCGGGGGGCCGTTCGATGTGCCGGTGCGGTTGCCGCCACGCCGCGGAAGCCAGGGCGTGCGTGGCCTGGGTGAGCGGTGTCCGGACGCGGCGGTCGGGCAGTTGCTGTGCCATCGCGGCGAACACCCCTGCCCCGTCGCGGGCGAACGCCGACCATGCCGCCCGGTCCCCGACCGGGGTGCTGGCCATCCGTTGGTGTGCCGCGGTCATCGCCTGGCCCGCCGCGGTGACCGCCCGGGGATCGTGCACCGTGGTACGCCGCGGTGCACTGGCGCCTCGTTGGGTCGCCGCCTTCCACGTCGCCGCCGCCCTCGGGTCGGGGTCCCACCCCGCTCGCATCGCCGGCAAACTCAGATCCCGGCCCAGTGCCAAGCCGGAGAAGAACACCAACGAGTCGGTGGCGGTGTCGGTGGACGGGCGGGCCGCCGCGTACCCGGTGACTTCCGTGCTGGCGCCTTTGCCCCACCGCGGGCGCAGGATCAGCCCGTTCGCGCGGGCGTGGCCGATGAACTCCGACTCGGTCCGCGCGGCGGTCGCCGCGGAGCGCACCGACCGGCGCACCACCTCACGATCCGACTCCCGCCCGGTGTTCAGTTGCCGCTCCACCTCCACCCGGGACAGCTCCGGGGTGCCCGCACCGATCGGTGCGGTGCGATCGGCCAACCCGAAGCGGGCTTCCATCTCCTTCGCCACGGCCCGCAACACCGTGTAGTCCGACCGCAGCCAATGCTTGCCGCCGTCTTCCCGGACCATATTGGCGACCAGGTGAATGTGGTCGTTGCCTGCCGTCGACTTCCCGTGGTGCACCGCCACCCACCGCACCCCCGTGGAGGAATGCGGCTCCCCGAAGCCGAGCCGCTCCGCCGCCGTCTCAGCCACCTGAGCCCACTCCGCGTCCGTGAGGTCCGGTTCCTCCACCGGATTCGAGATCGACACGTGATACACGAAGTGGCGCACGCACCCGGCGCACCACCCAGTCCCGCGCCAGCAGCAAACGCGCCCGCGTCGGCGGCCGTGTCCCCGCCGCAGCTTCACAACCAGCAGTCGATGATGCGCCCCCGCCCCCAAACAGTGACCGCCCGCGACCGCAACAGTGACGGTTCCGTGGCCGTCCCGCGGTCGCGAGGGGAGGCCGCCCTACGTTCAGCCGCCGCGGCGCCTGCTGCGCGCGGCCGCCGGGGGCACCAACGGGTAGCCGTCCGGGCCTCGGTAGTACACGAAGTGTGTCGCGTAACTACCCCGGGGCATGATCAGGCCAACCTCGCAATCGGACCACTCGCTGATACCCAACACCGCGAGCACCCACCCGCGGTACTCCGCATCCACCAGCGCCATCCGCGCGTGGGTACGCCAATGATGGGCACTGAGCGACACCTCGAACCGCGTCGACCCCGCCGGCAACTCCGGGCCAGCCGACATCCGGCTCGCCGCCACCCGCACCTCGACCTCACGGTCGGTCACCGACCGCGCCTCCACCGCCGGCGGCCGGAACACCGGCAACCCGGTCACCGGATCACTGCCATCGTGGTACTCCCCCGCCGGCCCAAACAACTTGCGGGCAAGCTGACGTAGCGCCCGCGCGTGCGTACGCCGAATCCGCGCAGCCAACTCCACCGCCGGGTCCGCAGGCAACTCACCGCCCACCGTGACTATCACATCTCCCGCCTGTCCCGTTACCGCCCGTGGTCCGCACCGCGCCCATAGTCTTGTTCCCGGGACGGCTGCGCGCGTGCAGTGTCACCCAGCTGTGGTGGTGTGCGCACGGCCTCAGTGTCCGGCACCGGGAACGACGCCCGCACCGCCTCCATGTAGTCGTCGTCCTCAACCCCAGCTACCTCATGAGGAAGCTTCAGCGGCATGCAGGTGCGATCAGGAATCAACGGGGTAGGTCCGCGCTCCCGCGTTGCCCCCATGACTCCGACCACAGTTGCGGCCGCGAATCGACGGCAGTACTGCGCAACCACGGCGGCGGGCCGGGGTTCGGTGGCCATGTCAATGCCTTCGGCGAACCCGCTTTCCTGGACAAACTCTGGGCGGTGAGCGTGACGCCCACAGGATCGCGACCCTTGGCAGCGTCATCCCGGCCCCAGACCGGCTGGTTCTCAGCACCGCTGAGACAACACCGCGCGGCGAGGGCTGTCAAGCAAACCCACGTTGATGTGGTGCCCGTCCGTTCTGCGCCCCCGCAAGTTGTCGTGAGTCTTCCTGCTTAGAGTTGTTCCACTTCGGCGTTCAACGAGGCCCGAGGTGACCAATGCGCTTCTCCGACCATCGCTTCGGCTCAGGAGACGCGTGGCCCGCTGCGGGCGCGGCGCGCGGTGTGCAGGTGGACGCGGGCGGCGAGGGCAGGCTCAGCGAGGGCCTGGTTCAGGTCGGCGCCCACCCGGTCAACGGCCACGGTCACCGCGGCGAGGTCGGCGGTGGGCTCCATAGTGGCGACGAGTTCCAAGGTGCGGCGGCCGCGGTCGGTGACGGCCTTGCCCGTGGTGGAGCGCAGCCTCAGCGCCCTCTCCCGTGGTGACCATCTTCGGTGTGCGCGTTACCCGACTGACTGTCCGCCGCCGATCACCGCACCGCCACATGTGTGATCCAGAACACAACGGTGTGGACGTGCGGTTTCGCGGTGCTCACCTTAAGACCCCTCACGACGGAGAAAGCGAGCGCGTTGTGCACAACAGAGATGGCTGATGGCAATGACGACCGCGGGAACCGACACGATCGCGACGGGTCCGAGGATCTGCAGGCCAGTCTGCGTGAGCTGGCCATCGTGGACATCGCGGCGTCGACGTTGACCCAGGTCCTGACCCGGGTGGCGACGTTGGCGGTGCGCGCGGTCCCCGGCGCGGACGGTGCCGCAGTGATGCTCGGAAAGGCCGATGACCAAGACGATAAGCAGGCGCGGTCGGCGAGTGCCCGATTCGTGCGGGAGATCGAGGCCATCCAGAACACAACGCTGCACGTCCAGTTTGCGGACCTGGTTGTTCGGCATCGCTGCGCACAAGGCCATCGACCGGTCTTGGAAGGCCCAGGCCAAGCCCGTCGACGACCGGGTCTTACGCACCAAACCGGCCGGTGCGGCCACCGACTGAATCGCACTGGGTTGGTTGGAGTCTCCATCGTTTGGAAACGAGGATGGACTCATGCCGAAGGACACCACCCCGGGGAAGCCGACGACGCTTCGGTACAGCCCTGAAGAGAAGGCCGCTGCGGTGCGGATGGTCAGGACACTGCGAGCCGAGCTGGGCACCGAGCACGGCACGATCGGGCGGGTCGCGACCCAGCCGGGTTATGGCATCGAGTCGGTGCGGTCCTGGGTCCGCCAGGCTGACATCGATGAGGGCCACGTGGCGGGGTGAGCACGAGCGAGGCGGCGAGGAATGCGGGCGCTCGAGCAAGAGAACCGTGAACTCAAGCGAGCCAACGAAATTCTCCAGCGGGCAGCCAGTTTCTTCGGGGCGGAGCTCGACCGCCAGCACAAGAAGTAGCCGCGTTCATTGACGCTAACCGCGATGATGTCGTCGCGGGCCGGTGTCTGGGGGTCGAGCTCATCTGCAGCCAGCTGCAGGTGGCCCCGAGCAGCTACTACGAGGTCAAGGCCCGCCAGCAGCGGCCACCGTCGGCTCGTGCCCAGCGCGATGCTGTGATGGCGCCGGTGGTGCTCCAGCTGTGGGAGGACAACTACCGGGTCTACGGCGCCCGGAAGATCTGGAAGGCCGCGCAACGTGCTGGTTACGCTATCGGTCGGGACCAGGCCGCCCGGCTGATGCGCAGCGCCGGGATCGAGGGCGTGCGGCGGACCAAGCGGGTCCGCACCACCCGCCCCGAGGCGGGAGCGCCGCGGCACCCCGACCTGGTCCGCCGGGACTTCACCGCCATGGCACCGAACCAGCTGTGGGTCACCGACTTGACGTAATGTCGACCTGGGCCGGCATCGCCTACGTGTGCTTCATCATCGACGCGTGCTCGCGGGCGATCGTGGGCTGGCGGGTTGCCTCGCACATGCGGACCACGATGGTCCTCGACGCGATCGAGATGGCCAGGTGGTCTCGGGGCGCCCTGCTCGCCGGCCTGCGGTGTCACAGCGATGCCGGGTCGCAATTCACATCTATTCGATACGGCGAGCGTCTCGCCGAGATCGGTGCGGTGCCCTCGATCGGCACGGTCGGAGATTCCTACGATAACGCTCTGGCCGAGACTGTGAACGGCTACTACAAGGCCGAGCTGATCCGCGGTCCTGCGCGCGAGGGACGGCCCTGGAAGACCGTCGAGGACGTCGAGCTCGCCACCCTCGGCTGGGTCCACTGGCACAACCACGACCGTCTGCACGGCTACCTCGACGACGTCCCGCCAGCAGAGTTCGAGGAAGCGATCTACGCTACGAAACGGACCGACCAAGTACAGGTCGAAATCCAATAGCCCGAGTCTCCATCAGACCCAGTGCGATTCAGACCCGCACATCCACTTGTCCCAGGCGGAGTTCCTCCAAGCCCTGGAGCGGGCATTGGCGGACCGTTAACCCCGCTGCGACCGGCTTTAACCCTGCGGTCCACGCAGCTGCTCAACTCATCTCGCTAATGCAGGCGCAGCGCCCCTGGCACGCAAGGTGACTCCAGCTTCCTTCAGGAGGTCGCGGACGAAGCCGTAGGAACACCCGGTGACCTCGGCCAAGGTGCGGATGCTGGCTCCCCGCTCGTAACGGGCTTTCAGATCGATCGCCAGCTGCACCCGCGAGGCACCCTTAAGCGCACCCTCTCGCGTTGTTCACGCACGTAACGATTTCCTCTCCGAGGTCACTGTTGCCCTGGACGTTGGTGGTCCTGGCTGCCGTAGGAGCTGGCTGCCGCGCAGTTCGGCGCGCACCGTCTCGGTGCGGGCCTGAGCCTGGCGGCCGTGGGCGATCTGGGCTTCGGCCTGGGTCAGCTGCACCAGGGTGCGCAGCTGGGTGATGAGAGTGCTGGTGTGCTGGTCGACACGCTGATCGTTCCTTTCAGCAGGGGAAGGGGACGGCAATACGGTGTTGCATCGATCTGGCCGATGCCCACGCGAGGGGCGTCGGGAGGCGGTCTAGCGTTGCTTGCGTTCCCGGCGGCGGGTTGACCAGCGGGTCAGAGCGGTATCGGCGCGGGTCAGGGCCCGGCTGGTGGTGCCGTCGGGTTTACTGGCGGCGGCGCGCCGGGCGGCGCGATGGATAAGGGCGCGGGCAACCGGAACGGCAATGGCCACCAGCAGCCAGGTACGCAGCCGAGTCGACAACAAGACCCACATACAGGGTTCCTTTCGGTGTGCGGGATAGCAGGATGGCCCACCCAGGCTAGCTGGGGCTAGTTGGTGGTCACGGTGACCCGGCGGTTGAGCTGCCGCCCGTCGGCGGTGTCGTTGGCGGCGATGGGGTCGGCTGCTCCCCTCGACACCACCTCGACCGGGAGGTTCGCCGCACCCAACTGGGCTTTCAGGGCCGCTGCCACGGCGTTGCCGCGTTGTTCGGAGACCTCACTGGTGCTCGGCTGCGCCCCGGCGGCGTCGGTGGTGTGCGCGGTCACCGTCACCTTCCCCGGGTGCGCCGCCGTGATCCGCTGCGCCGCCGAGGTGATGACCTGTTGGGCGGCCCTGTCCAGGGCGGCGGAGTCAGCGGGAAACAACACGGTGCCCTGCACCTGGGCACCAGGCGTCCCCGCACCGGTGCCGTTGCTCGGCCCCGCCCCATCCAGCGCACCGCTCGCCGGGGCGGCGGCGACGCCCCCGCCCCCCACCAACGCAGCCCCGGAGCCCCCGGGGGCACCCGCGGGCACCGAGCCGGCAGGCGGGGCGCTCCCCGGCACCGGCCCGCCAGCAGTGCTGGCCGGGGCTGTGCTGGCTGGGGCTGTGGTGGCTGGGGCTGTGGTGGCTGGGGTTGTGCTGATCGCGGTGGTCGGCGTCGGGGGTGCGGCGGTGTTCTTACCGTCGGACCCACCGCGGAGCAGGAAGTACAACAGCAACCCGATCAGCAGCAACGCCAGCAGCACCAGCAGCGGGATCAGCCACGCCGGGCGGCGCCGGTCGCGGGCGGCGACGGCCCCGGTCCTGTTCGCGTGCGAGCCGCGGTCCCGGGGGGGCCGCGCAAAGGATCCAGACATCAGCAAAACTCCTTAACGGGTCGGCGCACGAAGAAGGGGAACGCCCGCTGTTCCGACGGCGTCGGGGACGGGGGCTGCCCGTGAAATCTGGGGAGCAGGCCCCTCACCGGCTCGGTCTCGCAGCGGTGCACCGAGGTGGTGCAGGTGGGCCAGGGCGGCGGTGTAGGAGCCGAGCAGCGAGGTTTCGGTGTAGCTGATGTGGTGTTGTTCGCAGTAGGCGCGGACGAGTGGCTGCGCGTGGCGCA
>JAABUM010003971.1_pt1 | contig 17354 bp, 15 predicted proteins | sample 5559161 | NCBI WGS metagenome assembly JAABUM01 (sample SAMN10711868, study PRJNA513369) | rock metagenome | isolation source: Antarctica rocks | place: Antarctica: Victoria Land, Siegfried Peak nord | reverse complement strand
GAGTGGTGGCAGCCACACCTGGTGGGCGGCCGGACCGTGTCCTTCCATGGCGTCGACGGCGATGTCGAAGACGCTGCGCTTCTCGCTCGGGACGGCGGCCGCGACGGCTTCGGCCGCTTCCGCCGCCGCCAGCTCCTCGGTCTCCAGCCGGGAGACGACCTGCCCGGCGCTGAAAGGGAGCGCCTCGCGGCGGGCAGCGCCGGATTGCCCGACGGCTCCGCGGGCCCGGGCCTTCGGCTGACCGGAGACGTATGCCGCCTTGAAAGCGCCACAGCGACGACTGGTCGGGCTTGAGGAAGCCCAGCCCCGGCACGGCCGGCAGCTCGTAGGCGTCGGGGACCCCGATGACGCTGCGCGACTCGCCCGCCGAGAAGGTGCGCAACCCGATCCGGTAGGACAGATGGCTGTCGAGCCCGCGCAGCCGGCCCTCCTCGAGGCGTTGTGAGGCCAGCAGTAGATGGATCCCGAGGGACCGCCCGAGCCGGCCGATCGCGACGAAGAGATCGACGAACTCCGGCTTGGCACTGAGCAGCTCGGAGAACTCGTCGCAGACGATGAGCAGGCTCGGCAGCGGCTTGAGGTGCGGGGCGTCGCCGGACGTCCGGGCCTTCTCGTAGTCACGCAACGACGCGTAGTTGCCCGAGGCCCGGAGGAGCTCCTGGCGACGCGTCATCTCACCGGAGAGGGCGTCCTGCATGCGGTCCACGAGCGTCAGCTCGTCGGCGAGGTTGGTGATGATGGCCGACACGTGCGGCATACCGGCCATGCCGGCGAACGTCGCGCCGCCCTTGAAGTCGACGAGGACGAGGTTGAGGATCTCCGGCGAGTGCGTCACGGCGAGCCCGACCACCAGAGTTCGGAGCAGCTCCGACTTGCCCGACCCCGTCGCGCCGATGACCAGGCCGTGCGGACCCATGCCCTGCTGGGCGGACTCCTTGATGTCGAGGTTGACCGAGCTGCCGTCGGCGCCGACACCGATCGGCACCCGCAGCCGGTCGCGTGGCGGGCGTGGGCGCCAGGTGCGCTCGAGGTTGATCGAGTAGATGTCCCCGATACCGAGGAGGTCGGTCAGCTCCGTGCTCTTGGTCAGGGCGTCCTCGCGGACCGGACCCTCCCCGGCATACATCGGGGCGAGCCGCCGCGCTGCGGCCTCCGCGACGGGGATGCTCATCTGGTCGGCGAAGCCGCGGATCGGCTCCTGCCGCGGGACGACAGCGGCGACCCGCACCTGCTTGGAGCCGAGCTCACCGTCGAGATGGAGACGGACCCGCGACTCGTCGGCTAGCTCCTCCCAGCGGTCGGGGATGTCGATGATCGTCATGCCGAGAACGCCGTCCTCGGTGATCACCGAGTGACCGACCGGCACGAAGACGTTGTCGAGGACCACGACGATGTGTGGTGCCGCCGGGCTGCTCGACGGACCGAACCGCGGCCGCTCGCTGAGGTCACCCGGAAGGAGGGAGACGAGCTCGTCGAGGTCGGTGCAGATCAGCCGGCGCGGGCCCGCGGCGTCGGCCTCGCGGCGGCTCTGCGCATGCGGCAGCCACTTGACCCAGTCCCACTCCATGAGCGACTCGGGCCTGGTCAGGACCGCGACGACGAGCTGGTCGGGCGCGTGGAACAGAGCCGCCTGCGTGAGCATCGCCCGGGTCTGGGCGCGGGCGTGCTCCTCGCTGCCGGTGACCTCGATCCGGGCGAACGCCGACAGCGCCACGGACGTGGGGAGGTCCGGCAGGATCCGGTGCGTCGCGAGGAGACGGTGCAACGCCGACGCGGAGACCGGGTCGAGCTTGTCGATGGTGTCCGACTCCGGCGGCTTGAGCTCGAGGCCCAGCCGCTGCGGCCCCCGGGCATAGCGAACGAGGAGCCAGTCGTCGTCAGTCGGGGACCGCTCCCAGACCCGCGTGCGGTCCTCCGCCAGGGAAGCAAGGGCCGTTGGGTCCGGGTGGATCCAGCTGAGGTGCTTGCGTTGCTCGGACCCGGCCTTGCGAGCCAGCTCGCGGATGCCGCGCAGGTAGTTGAGGTACTCCCGCCGGTTGCTCGTCACCTGGGCGGTCTTGCCCGACCGAGCCCGCCAGATGCTCACCCCGACGAACCCCGCCGAGGCGAGCAGGAACATGCCCGCCGCGAGATAGCTCTGGATCGACCCGTTGCCGCTGGTCGCGACGAACGCCACCGAGCCGAGCGAGCCGAGCATCGGGACCGCCGTCATGATGACGTTGGACCCCGCGCCCTCCCCGGCGTAGAGCGGCGGCGGCGCCTGCAGCTCCAGGTCGCCGTAGGGCATCGACGGCGGCTCGATGCGGCCCTCCCGCTGGAGGACCGTCGGTGTCGCGGTCATGGCTTCCCCCTCGGTGCGCGGACCCGGCACGACCGACCACCAACAGGTATGCCGTGTCGCGGGTGTGCCGTCGCACGCACCTTACGACGTGGCGGTGACGCTCGGTAGGCGCAGTCGCTCGGTCGACTGCCCGCGAGCCGTCCGTGGAGCACGAGGCAGCCCAAGCCCGCCCGGCACCTGGGGCCTAGGCTGCCACGACAGGTGGCCTCAGACGGCAGGGGAGCGGCAGGTGACCGAGGTGGTGGCGCGAGCACCGGGTGACGGCATACGGTGCCTCACAGTCATCTCCGGGGCGCGGCGCTACGACGTCGTCGTGGACGAGCATCTCCTCGTCGAGGACGTCCTGAGCCTCGTGCTCCCTGGGTCCGACCTGCTGGCGATGACCATGGCCGGCCAGCCCTTGCGCCTGGACCGCAGCGTCGTCGACTCGGGGCTCGAGACGGGTTCGATGATCCTCACGACGTCCGCCCGGATCGCCGTGACTCCGCCCCGGGTGCGCAGTGCCGTTGAGCCCTCCGGTGTCGGTGGCAGCGACGTGAAGCGGGCGAACACTGCGGTCAGCAACGCCGGCTCGCGTTCGGTCCTCGTCGCCTCCAGCGCCAGGGGCGTCGACCCGACCCGCGGGTCGAGCCGCACCCGGACCGGCACTCAGTCCGCTTCCGCCGCCGGAGTGCACACGCCCCGGGGTCGGTCCGGTCGGGCCTCGCGCCGACCGACACCCGCGGACAGCGTCAGGGCGTCTCGCAACGGGCTGCTCCTCACGACGATGCTGCTGTCGTCGCTGGCTGTGCTGGCCTTCTCCCGGACCAAGACCGAGGGATCCCCGTACGTTCTGGCCGCTGGCCTGCTCCTCCTCGTCACCGGACTGTCCATCTCGCAGATCCCCGCTGCAGACCGGTTGGCCCGGCTCGTTTCCCCGGTCCTCGGAGCGGCCGGCGGTGTGGTCGGCCTGGGCGCCTACACCAGTGGGCCGCACGTGCCCGTCCTCGGGGGGTGCGCCGCCGGCGCCCTTGTCGCGCTGGGTGGCCGGGCAAGCCACGGTCCTGAGCGAAACGTCCCACGGGTGTGGCTGGGGTTCACCGCGGGCGTCGGTGCACTGACCCTGGTTGCCTTGGCGGTGGGCGGGTCGATGACGTCCGTCGCCGTCCTGGTGCTGGCCATCGCGACACTGTTGGCGCGTGTCGTCCCCGATTTCGTCCTCGAGGTGGGCGACGACGTCCTGCTCGACATCGACCGGCTCTCCGCCACCAGCTGGTCACCCCGCGAAGCGCGCCGTCGGCTGCGGCGGGGCTGGCGGATCGACGACGGCGCCGTCCGCTCGCTGGTCGTATCGGCGACCGTCGAGCAGCTGGCGACTCTCATCGGCCTGGCCGTGGTCGTCTCGGGGAGCAGCGCGCTGCTCGTCGTCGAGGTGCTCGCGGACCGGGCCTGGTCAGTCAGGTTGCTGCTCCTGGCCGGGTCCCTGGGCCTGGCGCTCACCGCACGCGCCTATCGCCGCCGGCGGGACCGACTCCTGCTGCGCTGGGCCGCGGCCGCCCCGTTGCTCTCGGTGACCGTGCCGTGGCTTGCCGGACTGAGCGGGCCGGCGTCGGTGCTCCTGTCGATCACCCTGGTCGTCCTCGGACTGGGTGTCGCGGCGCTCTCCGTAGCCGTCGGTAGCGGCTACCGCTCGCTCTGGGGGGCCCGCCTGGCCGACCTGCTGGAGCTGCTCGCCCTGGTGAGCGTCCTGCCTCTCGCGCTCTGGGTGGCCGGCCTCGTCGACTGGGCCACCGGCTTGCTGGGGTGATCTCCTTGGCGCCCGGCCGGTGGCCTGAGTACGCGCACTCAACTTCGCCCCAGAGGCGTGATCCGATTCCGCGGAATGGTTGCGCAGGGGACGCCCATCGGTAGGGTCGGGGAGCCGAAGCAGGGGGAGCTCAAGGGTTCACACCAGTTGTCTGATCCGGCGGAACCGAAGGTCCGAAGGCACCGTCACAGCGCGGACCAACAACGAGCCCCGGGCATGGGGACGGGATGAGGAGGGGCTGTGGCTGACACCACGAAGCAGAGGCAAGGCGCACAGAAGGCAGCGGCCGGCAAGGTCCGCACCAAGGAAGGCGAGTTCCAGCAGCAGCTGAAGACGCTCCTCGGCGAGGCCGAGGCACTCCGTCCGCAGTATCGGGGCCCGGCGGCGAGCTCGTTCTTCGTCCTCGTCAGCGGCTGGCTCGAGGACGCGGAGGCCATCGTCACGGACATGGAGAACTTCGCGGAGAAGCTCGACCGCCAGGAGTCGACGGTGAACGCCACCCAGGAGGAGTCGGCCTCCTCCTTCTCCAAGGCCGCCACGCGGCTCTCGACCAGGGCCTGACGGCCACCACCAGACGGCGATAGGGGAAACAGATGAGTGACGGCATTGTCAAGGTCGGCAGGGAAAGCCTCGAGGGCATGGCGGGTAACATCTCGAGCACCCACAAGAACCTGAAGTCCGGATTCGAGGACCTCTCGTCCGAGCTGCTTCGCACCCTGCCGGAGTGGGGCGAGGGCACCGACTCCCGCAGCGCGTACGACAACTTCAAGAAGCGAGTCGACAAGCTCTTCACCGAGATGTTCGAGGCGGTCGCCAAGATGCCGCCGGTCGTCCAGCAGGCGGCTGCCGAGGCCCAGGCGACGGAGAACAGGAACAAGGGCATGTGGGCCGGCTGAGCCGGGCCCGACGTTCGCGATGGACGGGTCCGCGCCTCGTGCGGACCCGTCCATCCGGTTGTCCGAGGCGGGGCGGTCGCGAGGGAACCGAGGGCGTCGCTCCGGCCGCTGACCGACGGCGTGGCTCGCACGGAGCACGCAGGTGCGTCGCCGACTCGACGCAAGAGGTCCCGATCGGGACACTACGACCACTGAGTCAGGGGGAGGGGACCCATGGGTGTCTACATGTCGCCGGAGGAGCTCAAGGCCGCGGCGAGGGCACATCACACGAATACCGCAGAGGCACTGAAGGCCGCCGAGGAGGCGGTGACGAGTCTCGTCGCACTGCGCGAGAACAGGATCTTCGGGTTGTCGCCGGCGGGTCAGCAGACCGACATGGTCTTCACCAAGGCGTCCACGGTCATCGACGAGCTCATCGCCGAGGTGAACAAGGCGATCACGGTGTTGACCCAGAACCTTCACCTCTCCGCCAACCTCGTCGTCAAGAACCAGGAAGACGCCCGGATCGACTTCGACAAGCTGGCACGGGACAACCGCAACCACGTCACCGTGTTGGACGTCACCGGGATCAAGCCCGGTGAGCGGGCGTACCAGGATCCGACAGCCGGGCCCCAAGATCCCGGGATGGAAGCGGCCGGCCCCCGCGACGGCAACCCCGGTGAGGCGTCCGCCGCGGCGACTACCCCGGTAGGCCAGCAGCCCACCGGCGAGCACAGTGGCAACTAGTGCAGCCCCGCGTAAGTCCTTGAGGGGTTGTGCGGGCGGGGCCCCGGGGCGACGGTTTCATGCGGCTGTGTGGAGCTGGGTCGCGCTGAGGGTTTCCTCGGGTGTGTTCTGCGCGGGGTGCCGGGCCAGGTATCGGACGTGGTCCGCGCGAGCGTCGTAGGACCAGGTCCAGGGGTGCGCGGTGTCGTTGTAGCGGATCGCGAAGGCGGTGATCTTCTCGGCCAGCTCGGCGCGGGAGGTGAACTCACCGCGGCGCAGCAGCGCACGGGTCAGCACGGAGAACCACAGCTCGGCCATGTCCAGCCAGGACGCGTGTTTCGGGGTGTAGGTGACGGCGATCCGGGGATGGGCCGCGATCCAGGCGCGGGTGGCGCGGGAGGTGTGCGATGACCCGTTGTCCATCACCAGGTGGATCTTCAGCCGGGGATCGACGCACCGGTCCAGGCGGTGCAGGAAGTCGATGAAGGTGAGCGAGTCGTTGCGCTCGATCGGCTCGACCACCACCTGCCCGGTGGCCACCTGCAGCGCGGCGATGATGGACACGGTGCCGTTACGGACGTACTCGAACTCGCGCCGAGCCGCCCGGCCCGGCGCCGGCGGCAGCTCGGGGTAGGTGCGGTACTTGGCCTGGATCCCGGTCTTCTCATCGATGCAGATCACCATGGTGTCCGGCTCGGGGCGCAGGTATACGTCGCACACCGCGCCGGCCTGGGTCCAGAACTGGTCATCCTGGCGGCGGTTGAGCCAGCCCCGGACCCGGTGCGCAGCCAGGTCCAGACCGGCCAGGATCCGGCCCACCTGGGAGGCGGAGATGCCGGCGCCGGCCAGCTCGTCGGCGATCAGCTGGTGGGTCCACCGGGACAGCGCCTCCGGCGGCGTCGAGGTCGCGGTGGCCACGATCGCCAGCCGCGCACCCGGCCCGTACACCTGCGGGCGGCCGCTGCGCGGCCGGTCGGCCAGGGCACGGATACCGCCGCGGAGGAACCGGCGCCGCCAGGTCCGGACCGTGCCCACGGCGGCGCCCAGCTCGGCGGCGATCCGGGCGTTGGGCCAGCCCCGGTGGGCCAGCAGCACGATCCTGGCGCGGCGCACCAGCACCTGCGGTGAGGACGGGCGACCCACGATCGCCTCCAGCCTGGCCCGCCGCCGCTGCCCCAGGACCACGATGTCGCTGCTGGCTACCCGTGCCATCACTGCGCCTCCCGGTGTACCGGTGGTGATCACCCGAGGGTGTCCCGGGCCGCGACCAGGAGTGTCCACGCCACGCCGATGGCGCGACAATGGGCCATGCCCGTCCCATCCCGGCGCCTGAAGGACCTGATCGCCGGCACCCTCGATCACCACGCCTCCAGGCGGTGGCCCGCCCTGGCCGAGGTCACCATCGGTTGGCGCGGCTCCTACGGATACCTGACCGGCTACCTCAGCGACACCGACGACGAGGACCAGATCAAGCTCGGCCGAATCCAATACCTAGGCCACCCTCACGACTGGGCCTTCGCGATCTGGCGAGCCAGCACCGACACCTACACCGACGCCGTCCTCCTGGACGGCCAACCAACCGGAGATCCGACCCAAGCCCTCGACACCGCGTGCACCCTCTACCTCACCCACACCGACAAGAACCGACCCTGACGACGCGACCGAACCCCTCAAGGACTTACGCGGGGCTGCACTAGCACACACCGCGGGACTCCTCCAGGACGACTCCGCGGTGCGGGGGCGGCCATCATCATGGCCGCCACCGCCACGGTCGGAGCCCCCGGTGCTCGCGCGGGCCCTGCGGCGAGAGGCGCTGTCTCGGAGGCGTCCGTGCAGACTGGCAGCGCCGCAGACTGGCAGGCGGGCCAGTGGTGGGTGGCCAAGTCCAAGCTCAAGGAGCGACACGCCCAGGGCCTGACCGGCAAGGGCGTCAACATCGCGCTGATCGACGGCCCGGTCAGCACGTCGATACCGGAGCTGGTGGGCCAGGACGTGCGCCCGACGTTTTCGACCTGCGGCACGAGGGAGGAGGCCGGGCCGGTGACGCCGGACGGCCCGCTGAACGACACCTCGTTCCACCCCACCTCCATGGCTGCCCTGCTCGTGGGGAACGGCAAGGGGACCGGCCCGGGCGGCGCTGGCATCACGGGTGTCGCGCCGGGGGCAACCCTGCGCACCTACGCGATCTACAACACGTCGGACCCGAGCAAGAACCAGAACTTGATGTGCGACCTCGCGGCGATGCCCGCGCTGATCGACCGCGTCGTAGCTGACGGCGCGGACATCGTCGAGATCCCCGTAACGATCCAGGGGTGGAGCGACACGTTCCGGGCCGCGGTCAACCGGGCGATCGCGAAGGGCGTCGTGCTCGTGTCGGGGGCGGGCAACGATGGCCCGGCTACACGCCCGATGCCGCCCGCCGACCAGACCGGAGTTCTCGTCGTCGGGGGGTTCACCTCGGATCTCATGGTCTACCCGGGGAACCCGACCAGCTCCTCGGCCAACTGGGAGTTCGCCTCGGACGACACCAGGTCACGCTCACGCTACGAGATCCATCTCCTCGGCCCGGCCACCAGCATCCTCGGCGGCACTGTGGTCAACGGGAGATGGGAGTCCAACAAGCTCCAGAACGGGACGTCGGGAGCGAGCGCGATCGTTGTCGGGCAGTTTGCCCTGATGAAGCAGAAGTGGCCGAAGGCCACGAACAACCAGCTGCTCGTGTCACTTCTACGCAACGCGAACCGCGTGCCGGGAGAACCGGTCTGGACGCCGCGAGGGGGGTTTGGCACGAGCTCCTTCGAGAACACCTTGACCACAGACCCGTCAGGCTATCCGGACGTGCAGCCCATCTACTACCGGCTGAGCAACGTGTTCAAGGACCACCCGGTGCCGCAGTTCCTCCCGGTGACGGTTGACAGCGACGGATACCTCCCGCCCCAGCCGCCGACGCCCTCGGCCACCACCTCCACGACCACCTCGTCCGCCACTTCGACCGCACCGGCCGCGACGGGGTCGCCGACTTCCCCACCGGCATACGCCAGTGGCTCCAGCTCTGACCGTGCCTCCGGTAGCACGGCAGGCTGGCTGCTCGGACTTCTCGGCGCGCTCGTGGCCTTGGCCTTCGTCATCCTCGCGCTCATGCGGCGGCACCGCAGGAGCCGATCCGCCGTCCGTCTTGTGAACACGTCAGCAGAGGGGAAGGACTCGGCATGAACATGACTCCTGATGGTGGTGGGGGGAGCACGAGCTCCGGAGGGCCCAACGAGCAGAAGCTCTTCATGGCGGCCTTCGGGGCGTCAACGTCGCAGATCGACTCGGCCGGTAACCTCGTCCGGACGGCGGCGGCCAACCTGGAGAGCGTGACCAACCAGCTCAACAAGCTCGTTCCCCAGATCCGTGAGGCGTGGCCCTCCGCTGACGGCGACATTGCCGCGCGCTCGACGCGCGACCTGCATACGACCCTGACGGCCAAGACGCACCAGCTGACCGGCACCTACGCGGCGCTGGCCGACGCTCATGCGGCGGTCACGTCGGCCCAGGACTACTGGTCCAGCCAACAGCCGGCGCCAACCCCGCCGACCCAGCCGACGGCACCGACCGCGTCGAATGGCGACGTGCCGGACGTCGCGGCCCTGAAGCAACAGAGCCAGTACCGCGAGGACAAGTCGTCGTTTGACGGTCAGGCGGCGCGTGAGGCGGCGATGCAGAAGCAGTACGAGAAGTACCAGCAGGACATGAGCCTGGCCAGCGACGAGATGGCCCGGGTGAACTCGATCAAGATCTGGAACGTCGAGGACGGTGGCTCCTTCGGTGACGGTAGCGGCGGCTCCGGCGGCTCGGTCTACGGCGGGGGCGCGGGCGGTCCGGTCTACGGCGGGGGCGCGGGCGGTCCGGTCTACGGCGGGGGCGCGGGCGGTCCGGTCTACGGCGGGGGCGCGGTCCATGGCGGCCCGGGCGGTCTGGTCGCCGGCGGTGGTTCCAGCGGTCCAGTAGGCAGTGGCGCAGGTCCCGGCGGTCCGGTCACCGGCGGCGGTTCCAGCGGTCCGGTCAGTAGCGGCGCCGACCCCACCGGTCCAGTCTCCGGGGGTTCCAGCGGTCCGGTCACCGGGGCTGGCCCGAGCGGTCCGGTCTTCGGGGGTTCCAGCGGTCCGGTCACCGGGGCTGGCCCGGGCGGTCTGGTCGCCGGCGGTGGTTCCAGCGGTCCAGTAGGCAGTGGGGCAGGTCCCGGCGGTCCGGTCACCGGCGGCGGTTCCAGCGGTCCGGTCTCCGGGGGTTCCAGCGGTCCGGTCACCGGGGCTGGCCCGAGCGGTCCGGTCACCGGGGCTGCCCCGGGCATGTCGCTCGGCCTACCGTTGGTCGGGCCCCCTTCTGTCGGCAGCGGGCCGTCGGTCGACGGGCTGGTCATGGGCGCCCCCACGACCGGTGCCCCCGTCCCTGGTGCCGCGGTCTCCGGCGGTGTCTTCGGGCCCGACGGGACCGTCGGTTCAGGCGGTTCATGGGGCGGCGCCGTCGCTGGTGGTGGCCTTGGCCTGGCGGCGGGCACCCTCGGGATGACGTCCAGCCGAGCTGGGTCGGGAGCCATCAGTGGTGGACGCGTCGGCGCGGCGGGGGCTCCTGTCGTTCTGGGCGGCGGGACCGCCTCGGCGAGCCGAGCCGGGGGGGCGGTCGGTGGACGCGGTGGCGGTTCCCCGGTTGCCGGACGCGGTGGTTCCTCCACCGGCATGGTGGTCAACAACGGCGCAACGGCAGGTGGTCGTGGCGGGGTCGCTGGACGTGGCGCCGGCGCCGGGACTGCAAGCGGCCGCGGCGCGTCCGGAGCAGTGATCGCCGGACAGGGAGGCTCGGTCGGCAAAGGTGCTGGTGGTCGCGGTGGCGTCGCTGGCGGCCGCGGAGGCGCTGGTGACCGCGGAGCCGCTGGAGCGATGATCCCCGGACAGGGAAGCGCGGTCGGGAAGGCTGCCGGTGGCGCCGCTGGCGGCCGCGGAGTCGCTGGCGGCCGCGGAGCCGCTGGAGCGATGATCCCCGGACAGGGCAGTGCGGTCGGGAGGTTCGGCGGTGCCAGTGGTGCCTCTGGCAAGGCCGCTCGTGGCGCTGGCCGCGGGGGTGTCGCCGCGGGCGGCACCACCCGGGGCAAAGGCAAGAGAAAGATTACCGACGCGTCCCTGGTCACGGAGGACCAGTGGATCGACGAGGGCGAGACCACAGACGGCGTGGTGCGCTAGCCAGGGCGACGGAGTCTCCGGGGTCGGCGAGGCATTGCCGGCTCCGGGCTCCTTGCGCCCCGAGAGGTCCGACAGGCCGTTCGGATAGAGTCCGTCGCGAGTCTTGTCGAAGGTCAGGGGAGCAGCACAGTTGACGAACACCCAGTCAGCGGATCTCGTGCGGCTGAGCGTGTGCGCAGGGGAGCGGACGACCGACCTCGTCCTCCCGTCTCGGCTTCCGCTCGCCGAGATCCTCCCTGAGGTTGCCTCCCTCGTCGGATCGCTCGACGCCTACGACGCTTACGGCGGCTACACGTTGGTCGGCACGGACGGACGTGCGCTCGACCCCGATGTGAGCTTCCTCGCGCAAGGCGTTCACGATGGAGCTGTCCTCACGCTGGTCACCGGAGCCGAGGCGCAGGAGAAGAAGGTCTACGACGACGTCGTGGAGGCCGTGGCCGACTCGGTCGAGAGCATCGGCGCCAGCTGGACCGAGCAGAACTCCCGGATGACGACACTGGCGATCTCCGGGCTGTTGCTCCTGCTCGGAGCGCTCGCCCTGTTCCTCCAGCGCGACACCGGCATTGTCGTCACCGTCGTCGCGACGGTTGCCGCGGTGCTGCTCGTGCTGGCTGGTGCCGTGTTCAGTCGAGTGAGAGGCGACGGCCCCGCCGCAGCCATCGTCCTCATCGCGGCAGGCCTGTATGCCGTGGTTGCCGGCTTGAGCGCGACGGAGGGCAGCGTCTACGAGCTGCCGTTGCTCATCGCGGGGCTTGGCCTTGCGGCGGTCGGCGGCGTGAGCATGCTCCTCGTCCGGTCACGCCGTTGGACCTACCTGCCGTTTCTCGTCGTCGGGCTCGCTGCCGCGGCCGTCGCCGGCGTCCTCCTGGCGACGTCGTTCGCGGCCAGCCAGGTCATCGCCATCGTCGTCGTCGTGGCCGTGATCCTCGGCAGCGTCATCCCGTGGTTTGCCCTCTCCTCGGCGCGCACGATGGTTACCCCTCTGCAGTCGGAGGCCGACATCCTCGCCGAGCAGGAGCCGATCGACCCCAGACGAGTAGGCAAAGGCGTTGACCTCGCCCACGACCTCGTCCTCGGCCTTTCCTTGAGCGTCGCTCTGCTGGTCATCCTCAGTGCGCCCGTCATCGTCAGGCTCGGCTGGCCCGGTCTGGGCCTGGTGTGGGCGGCTGGGCTCGTCCAGATGATGCGCACCCGCCAGTTCCTCCTGGCACGGGATGTCGTCGTCGGACTTCTGGGCGGGGCCCTGGGAGTCGCGGTCGGCACCGTCACGGCGCTGATCGACCGTCCCGAGTGGGGCCCGGCCGTCGGAGGAGTTGTCGGCGCTGCGGCCGTCGGGGTGCTCGTCAGCCTCGCCCTGCCCAGGAGGACGACGGTGCGGCGCGGTCGCATCCTCGACCTGGCTGAGGCGCTCGCCCTCTTCTCCCTCATCCCGCTGCTGGTGTTCGCGGTCGGCCTGATCTCCTCGGTCCGGGGGTGACGCATGGCCAGCAAGCGGGACCTCATCGAGGCCCATGCCTACAACCGTCGGCGAGTCATCTCCGCGTTCCTGTCCGGTGCTCCAGGAGGTCGTGAGGTCGAGAGCGTCTCCCGGTCCAGACCCGTGGTCGCCGGCATCACCCTCGGCGGCATTCTGCTGGCGGGCGCCGCGGTGGCCGGCCTGCTCACCAAGCCGCTTCCGGACGGGTGGGACAACGGATACGTCATCATCGGCCAGTCCTCGGCCGCCCGCTTCGTGAGCATCAAGGGCAATCTTCACCCCGTCCTCAACGCGACGTCGGCGCGGCTCATCCTGCCTTCGACCAAGGGTTTTCGCGTCCAGGTCGTCGACGACGCCAAGATCGCCGCGACACCTCACGGCTCGACCCTCGGCATCCTCGGTGCGCCGGACGACCTGCCGCCGGCCGGATCGCTCGTCCAGAGCGGCTGGGTCTCCTGCCTCGACGGCGCCAGGGTGGCGACATCGATCTCCACCGAGCAGATCCCGGCATACAACGATGGCGACGGGCTCACCGTCAAGGTCGACGCCAGCGGTGAGGATGTGCGCTATCTCCTCTCGGCCGGGCTACGGTTCCGCATCCCCACCGACCGCTATGACAGCGTCAAGCAGTACGTCAACAAGGTGGAGACACCGCAGAAGGTCCCGGGGGCGTGGGTCGACCTCTTCAATCCCGGCGCGGACCTGTCGTTCTCCTCCTTCGCGTTCAAGGACCCGCAGACGGTCGGCCAACCACTCCCGGCGCAGTTCCGGCTGGGCAACAAGATCGAGTCGATCGGCCAGCTCATCGTCAACAGGGACCAGGGCAACGCGATGTCCGTCATGGTGGACAACGGGACCATCCCGCTGACTGCCTTCGCTGCCGCCATCTACCAGGGCACCGCGCCGGGCGCGCTCGGCCGGGCCAAGACGGTTTCGAACGCGGACCTGGCCCGGATCCAGCCGAGCGACGCCAAGACGTTCACCCCCCCGGACTGGCCCACCTCCATCCCGACAAACACCACGGGAAAGCCGTGTGCGGTGCTCGAGACGGTCGCCAACAAGCCGGCCAAGACGCACCTGCTCCTCGCCCACGCCGAGTCGCCACGGGTGCGGCTGCCGAACTCGCTGGGCGTCTACGTCCAGCCGGGACACGGCGCGCTCGTCCGGGCGAGTGCAACGGCGACCGGCGGGCCGGTCTACGTGCTCGACCAGTCGGGCCAGGTCTTCAACATCACCGACCCGACCGCCGAGACGCTGAACCGACTGGGCTACGCCAACACGGTCCCGCGATTCGTCCCGCCTCCGTGGGTGGCGCAGTTCACGGCCGGACCGGCGCTGAGCGAGACCGCTGTCAACGCACCCAAGATCGAGAGCAGCGGCCCGTGACCACCGCCCGATGGCATGGTGGAGCCCGGGCAGGCGTCACCCTGCTTGCCGTAGCGTTGCTCGTCCCGGCTGCCTCCCCGCCCGGGGCTGCCGCGACTGCCGGGGCTGCCGTGGCTGCCGTGGCTGCCGCGACTGCAGCGACTGCCGTAGACACCAGCTGCACGCAGCAGCGGACGACGCCCGTCTACGTCCCCGAGACGAGCAGAGCTCTCATCGACATGGGCTACCAGTCGGTCTGGGGGCTGGCCACCGGCAGGGGGGTGACGGTCGCGGTCGTGGACTCAGGGATCAACGTCAAGAACGCCCACCTCCCCGCCGACTCGGTGGTCGTACCGGGCGGGACCTTCGTCGGCGCGGTGGAGGGCTGGGTCCCGGACCCGACCGGGCGCAAGGACCTGTCGGGCCACGGGACGGCGGTCGCGAGCATCATCGCGGGGCGCCCGGTGCAGGGATCCGGGCAGGTGGGGCTCGCCAGGGACGCCCTGATCATGCCGATGCAGGTGTTCGGCATCTCGGAGGAGCAACGCTCCAGCGACGACAAGCTCAACGCCCTTCTTCCCCGCACCGAGTGGCTCGCCGCAGGCATCCGGACTGCTGCCGAGCGGGGAGCGAAGGTCATCAACGTGTCGCTCAGCCTCGACCGGCCAGACCAGGCTCTTGCTGACGCCGTGACGTTCGCCAACCAGCAGGGCGCGCTCGTGGTCGCCAGCGCCGGTGACCGTGGGACCGCCGCCAACACGGCAGACGGGCCGAGGTACCCCGCCGCCTTCCCCAACGTCGTGTCGGTCACGGCGGTGACCGCAGGGTATGCCGTGGACATCGCCAACAACCTCCAGGGCGACCACATCACCATCGCCGCCCCCGGGCAGGGACTCAATGCGGCACTGAACGACATGGGCGACTGTGTCCTGAGTGGCGCCGCCGCGACGAGCTACGCCACACCCCTGGTCGCCGCGACCGCCGCACTTCTCGCCCAGAAGTACCCCGACGAGTCCCCCGCGATGTGGAAGTACCGCATCGAGTCCTCGGCCCAGCGGCCGCTCGGCGACACCAAGGACGCGGCTCTCGGGTGGGGCGTCCTTTCCCCGTACGATGCCTTGACCATGACCCTGGACCCGAACCGGCCCGGCCCGGCGATGCCCGGCCACGCGGCACCGCCCAAGAAGGTGGAGCGTGAAGCCGTCGGCGCCGTCGAGCTCGAGGGCGACCCGAACGCCACGAACCGGCAGATCGGCATCTGGATGGCGTTCCTCACGGTCGTCGGCGTCGGGGGTCTTCGCTTAGTCCGCGTCCTGCGCCGCGGTCCGGACCGGAGCGGGCGGGGACTGCACGGCATACAAGGAGGTGGTGTCCATGAGTGAGGACGGGCGCGAGCACCCTCGCCGGCCGGCGCTGTTCAGCCCGGCGGCGATGGAGGCCCACGGCGGCTCGTTCGACCCCGTGCAGGAGATCGAGGCGGCACACGAAACGGCGGCCGTACTCGTACACACCGGGCGCGCTGCCCATGACCCCGAGCTGACGGCCCGGCTGGTCGCCCTCGTCGAGGAGCTCGGGCTGTCGACGGTTGCCGACCTCTGGGCGCACCGGCCGGCGCGCAGCCTGCCGGGAGTCCTGTGGCGACTGTATGCGTTGCGCGAGTGGGTCCGCCGCGCCCCGACCGAGGCGAGCGCCGACTACTCAGCCGGCATGCGGTTCACCGATGTCAACCACGCGGTGGCAGGGGTGGCCGAGCCGCCGGGGCCGGACGAGCTGTCCGCTCTCACCGACGCGGTCCTCGCCGGGGTCTTCGAGGGCGACCTCGCGGTCGCGCTCGACCGGGCGGCGGCGTTCTGCCGCGTCGTCTCGGCCGGAATGGCCGACCGCTCCGAAGGGGAGACCGCCGCGAACCGCGCGGCTCAGCTGCTCCTGACCGCCGACGACCTGACGGGAGGGGCCGCTCTCTGGCGCCAGGACCAGCTGGTCTAGGCAGGTCTACGCACGGTCTCGCGCACGTCTGCCGGTATGCCGTCCAAGCTGGCGGCTGTGGAGGTTCGGCGCACGTGGGCGAGTCGTTATATCCTGGTCACTGCGTCGGGCCGCTGTAGCCCCGGGTCCCACATTGAGCCGCTTCGAGCGGCCTCGCGCCGTGAGGCGCTCCCGGCCCGACGCGCACCTCGCTCCTGCTGAAGCTCGGATGCGCCTTGCCCTCCACGCTGCGGCGCGGGCCCATAGGCTGGCAGGATGTCGAGCGAGGGCCCACGGGCGGACGAGCTGCGGGATGCCGCCCTCCACGAGGAGATCGAGCTTGTCGGGGACCTCGTCGTTGCGGCGTCATCCGCGCCGGGACGGCTCAGCCAGGCCGAGATCGACCGCCTCCTCCGGGTGCAGCCGGGCGGCGCTGACTCCCGCTGAGGCGGCTCGCCGGCGCGGGCTCCCTGCGGTCGATGAAGGACCTGTCGGAGTACTGGATCGAGATCAACCGTCTGGAGAACCAGGCCGACAGGCACTACCGACTGGTGGCCAACCTCTTCGACGCCTCGGACGCCGTCTATGTCCTGAAGATGAAGGACATCGTCACGGCGCTCGAGTCCGCCGCGGACGCGTTCGAGAACGTCGCCCAAACCGTCGAGGGCATCGCCGTCAAGGAGTCCTGACGGCGTGGACTGGGTTCCGGTCACCATCGTCATCGCCCTGGCGATGGGGCTCACCTACGCCAACGGTTACCACGACGCGGCAAACGCGGTCGTGACGTCCGTCTCGACTCGGGCGCTCACCCCGCGGATCGCGCTGAGCATGGCAGCGGTCGCCAACCTCGTCGGGGCGTTCTTCGGCACCAAGGTCGCCGTCCCCATCGGCAGCGGCATCATCGACGCGCCACAGGGCGCCCCGAGGGTCTCTGGCTCGTCGGGGCGGCGCTCGTCGGGGCACCGGCTGGAACCTCGTGACGTGGTGGCTCGGCCTCCCGTCCTCGTCGTCGCACGCGCTCATCGGCGGTCTCGGCGGCGCGGCACTGGCCGCAGGGGCAGTCGTGAAGTGGCAGGAGATCGTCGAGAAGGTCATCATCCCGATGATCCTGACGCCGATTGCCGGCCTCCTCGCCGGCTACCTCGTCATGACGGTCATCCTCTGGAGCGTCAGGAACTCCAACCCCCGCAGGGTTTCCCGGGGCTTCCGCTACGCACAGACCGCGTCGGCTGCGGCGATGGCCTTCGGCCATGGCTGCAGGACCCTGACCTTCCCAGGGGCAGGCTTCGTCGCCGCGCTGACCCGCCCTCTGCGTCCGAATCAGCGGTCGTCGGGGCCGCCCTTCGTTCGGACGCAACGACGGGGCGGTCACCGGCAGCCCCCTGCCCTGTCGGACCGGCCCCGCCGTGCGCCGTTGGGGATTGGCTGAGCTGGCTCAGCCGAATCTGCCGAGGAGCCGGGAGATGGGGTTGAGCTGGCTCAGCCGAATCTGCCGGAGATGTAGTCCTCCGTCGCCCGCTCCGAGGGGTTGTTGAAGATCTTCGTCGTGTCGCCGACCTCGACGAGCCGGCCGGGCTTGCCGGTCGCGACGAGGTTG
>JAABUM010003970.1_pt1 | contig 17356 bp, 22 predicted proteins | sample 5559161 | NCBI WGS metagenome assembly JAABUM01 (sample SAMN10711868, study PRJNA513369) | rock metagenome | isolation source: Antarctica rocks | place: Antarctica: Victoria Land, Siegfried Peak nord | reverse complement strand
CTGGCCGAGCAATCCCTGGATGGAACGAGGCAGCAAGACTTCTGGAGTGAATGATACTGACGCGCCTTGCCGTACGCGCCCTCGCCGACCAGCCAGTCGCTCCCGTCGCCTTTCTTGCAGATGGTGATGTCCTGCGGCCGCAGCGCCCACCCCTGCAGCTTCCTGTCGAACGCCTCCAGCCCTGCGCGCATGAAGGAGCAGCTTGAGTGCGCACTGTTTGAGGCGTGCATTCCAGGAGCCTTAGGGTTTAGTGTGCACGTCGGGGCAAGAGTCTGGGCACACGCCCGATTTTGCGGCCGGTCTTTTGAGAAAAGGGAACCGATGGACCTTTCATGGTTGGAAGCGCATGCAGCGCAGGAACGACTGCACGCGCAGGCTGAGCAGAGTGGCATTGGGGCGCACGAGAGCAGACCTGGTGGCAGGTCAGAGCGACGCCACCTCCGCAGGGTGAGCACTGCACACCAGCAGCAATCTTATAGTCGGGACTCATGTAGGCTCAGCATAGACCAGAAATGTCGACAAACGACGCACGGGTGCCTCCCGCCGTGTCTGCTGCTCCTGCAGAATGCAGCGGTTGCTCGCAAACTTGCACCTGACAATGGCGTTGGGCAATAATGGAAAGGCCGCCGGCAGTGCAGACTCACGGAGGCACAGCGTGAGGAAGCCGGCCAGGCTGCTTGCGATGGCGAGCTTGTGCCTGGCGCGCGCTGAGCCATGTTGCGGAAGCGAGGTCACATCCATCATGTGACGATGCGCAAAACCCTCCCGCTGCAGCTGCTCCCACTGCGGTGGTCAGCAGACGCACAAACATCGTTCCATTGTCATCATAAGGATGCCAATTCGTGGCTTTTGCTGTGAAGATTTCTTTTCTGTTAGTGCTCCAGAGCCATATGTGTATCTCACAACCGCTTGCATGCCAGGTCAACTGAATTTTTTTTTGTGAAAAGTGCAGGATATGAGCGCGCCTCGTGAAAGGGGTACAGCTCAGGTGCGGATCGCACGACAGCGACGCTCACACTCCCACGCACGCCTCTTGCGGCGGCCGCAGCCGGCAGCGCTGCTGCGAGCGCATCCTTCAGGTCCTGTGTATTGGCAGGTGCAAGCTGATCACATGCTGAGAATAAGCTTGGACCGCAGCTCACTGCCAAGGCAGACCGGAGCATAGAAAACAGGAGCGATTCAAGGCAAAGACGGGAGTCCTGCAGAAGAAACAGCTTCAGGGAACGCCAGACCACAAATCTCCGGCACACCTGAGCGGAGTAGGAATTCAGCTCATGCCCGGTGCTGATGTGGAAGCGCATGGCGGCGCTCGTGCTGCTTCCCGCATCCAACCCTACCTCCAGAGGCAGGGTTGACAGCAGCCCTGGGGTGGCGGCACACACCGCCGCCTGCAGTCCAGGCGGACGGTCACGACTCCGCTGCATTTGGTGTGCCGGCAAGTGCATTTGACGTGACGTCTGGCAGGACCTTGTGCTGATCATCGTATTCATCTAAAGCGAAAACCGATATGAGCATCGCGCCCTACCTGCAGCGCTGTCTGAGCATGCACACTGCTCGCAATGGATCCATAGCCAGCTCTTGCCACCTGTATTGTCCAGCTTAAGCCGTCACACGCTTTGGCGTGAAGCGAGATCGAACAGTACCAGAATGACATGGGCGTACCACTGGGATCAAGGGGATCCCAGAGCAGAATACATTGTGCTGCGCACGCACAATTGGTGCCAGACAAGGGATGCCCACCTGCACGTCCACGATGAAGTCGCTCTGGCTCCTGTTAATGTGCGTCGGCGGCAGACGCACGTACAGGCTCAGGGCATTCGGCAGCAGGTGGCGGTACTCGGGGAGGAAGTCCACCTGCACAAAGCAAAAAGCGCTTGCTGGAAAGCTGAGCAGGGTTTCAGTGAGCGAAACAGCGAGACAGGCAGGCCGAGTAAGCCTGCATGTAAGGATGCGGCCCCTTCCGCCAACGTTGATGCTCACGCCACAGAGCAGGTAAAGAGTCGCTGGCGAATGCTCAGCACAGGCGCGTGGTGCGTTCAGGGCAGAGGAGCACACATTGAAGGCCTGGGCGTCCATCGCGCGCGGCAGGAATGACGACAGCAATTCGCCCCACTTCGGCTGGACCATCGCAGCACGTGGACACAGTCACTTGCTGGCCAGCTGCTGCAGTGATCAGATGAACAACGGCGCGATGAAGGGCGGTCATTGGGTCGGTTGCTGCAGGATGCTTCGATCAGGCACATTGCGCATCATTGCAGACAAGGGCGGGGCTGGTGTTCATGAGCACACCTGCGCATTGGGGACCGACCGTGAGCGGCCTGTCACGTATGTCGTGGCCACCACATGGACAGCTGCAAAGTCCTCCAGCCCTGCCTCCGCAGCATTGCTGCTGCCATCGGCAATTTCTGCCAGGTCTGTGCAAGAGCGGAGACCGTCTCAACAGCCCACGCCGCCACTGGCCTCACAGAAAGCATGAATCGCTTCAGAGGCGGCATTCACGGCTCACATGCATCTGCCCTTCGAGGAGTTTGACCCTAGAGCTTTCGGCTGTGATGCCCTGTGATAGTTTCCGCTTTCGCAATTGCAGTGCTGTCATTAGCTCATTACCTGGTGACGGAGCGGCAAAGTAGCCGTCCTGAGCACCGCGGCACACCGGCGCAGACGCTGCCCTGGTGTCCCAGTGTTGTGGCTGCTCACGTGTTCGTATAGGCACCGCAACCGTTGGACGAACCTCCACCTGAGCACGGTGCGAATAAGAGTGTTGAATTGTCTGCTAGGCCTCTGCCACCTGATCGACGGAAGCTGCCAGCCGTGTCAACACACGCTGCATGTCCATCATCAACTCCTGTGTGCGGAACGAAGTCTGTCGCCAGCTTGCAGACTGCCCGATTTTAATGCTATAAACTCACTGCCAGCCATCTCCTCCAGCTGTCGAGCCCTCGTCTGTCGAAAGTAGTGTGGTAATTTCAAACCAGCGCGCCTCGGTGTGCAGCTGCAGCAGGCTGTAGTAGGTGCTGAAGGCGTGGCGCAGCGCCGACACCAGCCGCGGCGGCACGCCGCCGGCAACCTGGCGGCCTACCACCCTGTAGCGGCTGCGCGTCGAGGGCGCCATCTGGCGCGGGCCCAGTTCCCCGGGATGCAGGACCGCTGCGAGGAGCACCGTCAACGCGCCTGCACCCGAGCAAGGGCGATTCAGGACTGGCTCAACAATTGTGCACCATGTCGACTGCAGGTATCGCCGATACATTTTGTTGTCCAGTGACATGATGCAACAGGTGCCGTGTGTTGACTCTGGAACGTCAATCACCGCAAACCCTGCAGGAACAGAGCTCAGAGTGCTCTGCTTTCTACGCTGCTCTGCTGGTCCATCACTGTGCCTGCGCTGTGCGGCCTAAAGTCAGCTGATCATGAGCAGGCAGCCTTGCCAGGTCAGTGCTTGTCCTGTGGTGAATTGCGCTGTGAACATGCAGCATACCGTGGTGCGACTTATCGCCACTGCGGTGCGCGGCACCTGCTGCCGCCTCTGCTGCTGGTGCTGCCGAGGGGTCCGATGCAGATTGCGCCATGGCGCAGCTGGCCAGCTCGCTTACGGCGTTCAGCTGTGCCTTCAAGGCCGGACTGCCATCTGCCTGCCCATGCTGTGGGGACGCGGGCACGGCTGCGCTGCAGAGGCACAGCAGGGGCACGGCGATGTTGACTGCTCGCAGCACCGACACTGGCACTGGGCGCTGACGACTTTCGAGGCTCATCATCATGGACCAACTGCGCGAGCAATTGGCGAGCAAGGTTTTAACCTTGCTGACGTGCACCGATCAGTAGCTTGGCTGTACCGGGACGAAGGCTGAGCCTCGGAGCAAATTACAGCAGCAGTTTTGATGCTGTTCCACTGTGGAGTCTATCAGGTGAATTCCCGCTGCTGCGGTTTTGCTTTGCTTGTTGTTTCGTGATTTGGCGAGTCGGAGGAGCTGAAGGCGAAGGTCAGGCTACGCTACAGCGGATTCTATGGCTATCATGGCATAGAGACAAAGGCAGAAACCTCTCTTTCCCGTCTCATTTTTCACGGCAAGCAGAATGCTGACGGTGGCGAGATTGATCGGGAAGCCTACCACATCTCGTGGGAAATTTCCCGCCAGTTTTTCCGCTCAACCTCAGACCCTTGGCAATGCGAACGAATCAACATCCTACAAGGAAAATTTGCCACTTTGCACACCCGAATTCCGTACACAGACCTCCCATCAACGCCACAACCAGCACCATGCTTCGTGTGAGTAGTTGTCCCATGTGGAAGCTGATGCATGCTTCGCCTGTGCCGTTCAGAGCCTCCTGCCAGGATTGTCCCAAGATGGGTTTACATCTGTCGGGTTTGTGGCACCACCTTGCGTGCTGGCAGGGTGGCCCCGCAGATGTACGCCCGCAAGGCCGTCGTCAGGCCGGCGATGACACAGCCGTCCAAGCCGGTGTCAGCCAACGAAGGACATAGCAGTGACGCGGCCTACCCTGCCGCCCGCGAGGAAGCTGTGCCGAGCCTGCAGCGAGCGGCTTCATGGCCGACAGGGTGAGACGCCAGGATTCACTACGATAGTTCTGCTGGCGCCTGCACCGTGAGCATCTGCGCACAGTGTTGCCGGAACTTCCAGTGTGCTGGTACAGTTTCGCCTGTACTCAGAGTCCAGGCAACGCTTTGGCACTGTGCCGACCAACAGGTTCAGGCTGACAAAGCCTGTCAGCGTGTCAGAGCGCCGCCGGCGGTCCGCGGAAGTCCTGGCGGAGGCCGCAGCCCGCGCCAAGTTCCAGAGTTCCGCTTCCGGCGATCTGGGGCCTGCGGCCAGCGCAAAGGAGGAACGGTCCTCCCGCAGCAGCAGCGGAGCCCTGCGCACGTTTCTGCAGCGGAGGCAGTCCGCCCTGACTGCAGGCCTTCGCAGGATCAGCTCGGTCTTCGGCGGCCAGCCCAACCAAGCGGCCTCCCCACTGTCGGCTGCAGGGCAGTGCATGACCAGCAGCGGCGGCAGCAGTGGCGGCGCCTCGGCGGAGCTGCGGAAGCAGCCGTCATGGCCGCCGCGTGGCTGCATAGGCGACTGCCAGTCGGCTGCAGGGGCTGCACAGGCAGGGCCGGTGCCCGCCGTCGCGTCTCAGGCGGCTGAAGCGGCCGCGGCGTTCGGACTTGTCAAGTCGGCGGGCCGCACCCAGAGCAGCAGACTCGGGGGGGCCGGCATTGGCGCAGCCAGCTCGCTGGCCCGCGGCGGCAGCAGCAGCAGCGCCCGCAGCAATACAGGGCAGCCTGCAGCATCCCCACCTGAGCGGACGGCAGCTACCCCTCCGCCCAACCCCTTCCAGGAAGCGGCCGAAACCGGCGGCAGCTCTGACGGCGGCGGCGCTGGCGGCTGGGAGCCGGCCTCCGTACCGGGCGAGAAAAAGGAAAGCCCAAGCCTGCCGCCCAACCCTTTCCAGCTGGCATCAGGGGCGGCATTTTGAGGGTGTCAAGAAGCTCGAAAGAAGGCGCTGTCAGCATCATCATCTCTTTATCAGCATGTCGAATTTTTATCAGGATCTTTCGTGGGACCCGTGGGTCGATAGCTTTGGCATAGCATGGAGGTGGTTGTGACAAATTGTAGTGCCGCCAACACAAGCACAAGACATTAGGGTTCAGTGGCGGACTTATCTCCACCTGCCGCCGCATTCTGGTCAGTTAGTTGTAGTTCCGCGTAGTCACCGGCATGGGTTTGATGGGGTTTTTTGCCGCAGATGGGGCTGCTTGGGACCCCAGTCGGATTTCTCAGCCAGCATGGTCACATTGCAGACCAAGGGCTGAGATCGCCGAAGTTACTACATGGTGTGACAGAGAGAGAAGAGAGAGGAGAGGACGACGAGCCGTGACTTAATCTAAACCTCACACACACACACACATGCCTGCAAGAAGAGTGAGTGCAGGCACAATAACAGCCAAATTCAAGCTGAGCCGTCTATACTCTTACAAATATGCCCGCTATCTCGAAAGCGGGTCACCGCTGCGAGAAGGAGCGACGTCCCAAACATTGACCTAGCACACAGAAACACAAGTGTGCTGCTAGATTTGCTCGCGAGCTCCTCCATCGAGCTCCAGCGAAAGAACAAGCTCCGTCATGTACAGCGCATCCCCCTCACTGCTGGCGCGAGCCTCCGTGCGGCAGCAGACATGTTTCAGTAACACAAAATATATTTTGCAGTGGAGCTGCACGCAAATCATATAATGCTGCAGTCATCAAGAAAAGCCGCAAATGCTGCGCCCACCTGTCTAGCCCAGGAGAACTTGTGCACCAAGGCACGACACTGCCTTCAGTTGAAATACCGCAGAATGGCAGGTTGAACTGCAACCTCCTGGAAGGACTCGATTGAATATGACTTGGAAGGGCTCGAATATGACTGGATCTGCCTGACGAGCGTTTCATGCCGCTGCGCCAGCGCATCACGCCGCAGCTGAGGCCCGAGCTGCATTCAACAGCGAGGGTCCAGGTCTCAGGCAACATTTGTGCGATTGCGAGGTTTCACTTGCCTTGATGCACTAGAGCTGCGGTGAGGTCACAAGCCATATTTGGAAGATGCGAGGCTCGCCTGCACACCACGGCCCTGGCCAGCAAAACCCTGCTGCGCGCGCCGCATCGTGGACGGCCGCCGCCCATCGGCGCGAGGCTGCGGCGCCAGGATGCCCTCGCTGCTGGAGCGGCGGAACATGCCCAGCGTGGGACTGCTTTCGTCGGTGCTCCTGTCGGCACGCCGCGGCGCGGCTCCTGCTAACCCGTGGCATAACATGTCTTGCCAAGCTGGTAGCGTATACACCACACAAAATTACACTGAGGATGCAGAACTTCGACCGCATGCATCAGCAGCACCACAGAATTGTTCCTGCGTAAGAGGAAGCATGAAGCGGCATGCATCCCTGCTGCCGCCACACGCTCAGCAGCAAGCCACCGTGCCTCGGCGCTGCCTGCTGGTGCAGCTCCACGGTGCAGACAGGCATGATCTCAAGCATTCTCTATCTTCTCTCGCAGGCCGCCAGCAGCTGCGACTCACCGGGCGGCTGCTGCGGAAGTGCCGGCGGGAAGATGCTCGAAGGGCTGGAGCCGCTGGGAACGCCGCCAAACTCGCGGGCAACGGCCTCGATCACCTTGCGGCGCGACATCCCCAGGGCTGAGCCGCCGAGGCCTGCCGGCAGCGCCCGCAGCGCAGCCGCCGCCGCGATGTGCGCCGCGCAGGAAGCCTTGAGCCGGTCGAACGCCTCCTGTGCAGCAACGCTTGGCGAGATAATACGATAGTGGGGATTTGCCGCTTGACGACAGGGACCTCGGCCAATACACCGCTTCAGCTTCTTGCGGTCAGGACAGCCATGGACCATACAGTAGGTTGCTTTGTTTGGTGGTAGGGCGGTCCTCGGCAATAAAATATCTGTTCCACTGGCATATGAATTCTGCACCTTGGTGCTGGGGCGGTCATCGGCGATGAGCGCCGTGCAGTCGAAGATGAGCTTCAGCACGTCGGCTGGGCAATCGCGGGGAACCTGCGGCTCGCACAGCGTCGCCCGCCGCACCGGCATCGTCTGCGTCACGATCTGCGCGCGACAGGCGGAAGTGTTGCAGTCAGCCAGACCCGCAAGGCTAGTCGATAATCGACATGGAGCCGCTCTGCCAGAGGCCGCCTTTCCTTTATGACTTGCTACGCTCCAGATTATGACTCTGTCCACCCCAATCTGGAAAGGACGCAAGGCGAGTAGCTGGGGGGAACATATGATCTGGTGCACGTCAGATGAAGCCTGTTCGCATGAGCTGCTTCGTGGACCCTTGGCGACAGAGGCATCGCTTTAGATCACGTTCATAAAGATCTCGCTGTGCGCACCTCATGTAGCAGCACTCCCAGGCTGAAGATATCTGCAGGCAAAATGCTTACCAGCTCTGTTTCAGTCATGCAGAAAGAACAAAAGCGGCTGCGGTAGAAGCTGCAAAGCAGAAGGTCTCCTTGCAGGTGTGCGTGTCGCGAGCAAGCTGCCAGCTCGTGATAAACGACACAAAACAATGCAGCAATCAAAAGAGCCAGCCTCACCAGCCTTGAGAGTGAGCTCTTCTTGCAGCAAAACCTCCGCGGCAGCGTAACTAAAGGTCCCTGCGGTGATGAGGTGAGAGCGGTCTTTGGCCTTCTGTGAGGACTGAACTCGCCATCGAAAGCTGGGTGCTATCCCAAAGGAACACGCATGTCCATGGCACCAGCATCAGCAAGCTTGCTTGGCAATTGTTGCTCTCATTTGGTTGCACCGCAATGGTTGGGCGCACAGCAGGTAAATACAGAAGGGGAGACGCACACGCTAGGGCATTGGCATTCCGGGCGCGGTCTTCCAGCACCCCAGACAGCCCCACATCGCAGATCTGCATCGCAGCGTGGACACGATATTTGATGTTTGATTTTTTGCTTCCAGATCATGTGCAGTCTGGGAGCGATGCTTTGCTGGCAGATCTGCAATTCGCTTGCTGGCTGCATTCAGCTTTCGTTCCGTGTTTCACAATGAGCAGCCAGGCAGATAGTGCGATGAGTGCGTCATTTGTGGCAAAATATGCCGAGCACTGTGTCATGCATCGTGTAATGGTTGAGAATTTATCTACGGCACGATGCATCGCAGACTGCACTCGTGTATTCGCGCGTACATGTTCCAGCAGCCGGCAGTTTGTAGCATGTAGGTATGCCGGCGTCGAGCACACCTTGGCAATGTCGTGGCTGCCGTTCAGAAGGACGTTCTTGGACTTGAGGTCGCTGTGCAGCACCTGCAGCGGGCGTACACAGCACGGACTGATCTTGACAGTGTTGTGTCGTTGTTGTCACATCCTGTCTTGCAACGAGCTGAAGCTCGACACCGCCAACAGCCGGTGGCTCGACACCCCTGAAGCAGCCTGAACTTTGGTAAACACAGCTCCACACGAAGGCGAGCAGCTGATTCATGCGCAGATCGCGACGTCAGCAGAGAGTGCAGGTTGCGGTGCAAAGGGAAGGGTGAGAGGTAATGGGCAGGGAGTCGCACGTCGTGGGAGTGCAGGAAGTGAAGGCCACGCACGATGTCCAGCGCGATGCGGTGCCCCTTTTGGTACCAGCTCAACTGGGGGTCAGTAGCCAGCGCCGCGCACAGATCGCCACCTGCGACAGAGAGCTTCCGAGTAGATGCTTGGACTCGCAGGATGATTCGTGGAAGCAGTTCCCGGTTATGAAGCCGATGCTGCTGACAAAAGGTTACAGGAAAAAGCAGACCGTCGCAGCATTCAGTTTTGGTTGCGCCGCTGACGCAGCAGCATGGCTGCAGAAAACAGCAGCTGCTCAAGACTGATCATGGTAGGAGCGTCGTGGCACCTTCCATGTATTCGCAGACGAGCATGGGGTCGCGTCCCTGCTGCAGGCAGGCGCCGTAGAACTGCACGATATTGCGGTCGTAGTTGAGCCCCTTCAGGATGCCCACCTCCTGCAGGGCACGGTCAGGCGGTGGCGCGTTTGCCTCTTCTGGAGAGGCCAGATGGCCAGATTCTCTGCGCCATTGGCCCGCCGAATGCTCTGGTATCCTCATTCCGTCGCAGGAGTTTAGGAGGAAATACGCATGGCCTGACATCAAACTTGAAGAATTCTTGATTGACTGCACTGCACTCAGAAAGACACACGGCCGCTGCAGAGTAGGATTTTGCCTCCGTAAACTTCTCCATGTCGCTGTTGTTGCGCACGTCGATCTGCTTGACGGCCACATCCTGCACACCGCCGCGCATCGCCTTGTACACCTGTCGAGGGACGCGGTAGAAATACAGTTATCCAATTGTCCCCAATCCCAAAGCATTCTGAACGAATCGGCACCCTCGGCGCATCTTGACGCTCCGCGCCGCCGTGCAACGCCTTGTACACCTGCTCATGCCAAAGCAGATGTGGACTCAATTCAGTTGACTGAGGTTGTGTGTGTGGGTGACTTTCGGCGTCCCTGTGCACGGTATGGACAATCGCCCTGATGATATATGTCCAAACCTGTACAAAATCCGTGCAGTTCAGGGCAGATCTGGTTCTGTGTTCCCTGAATGACTGGCTTGAAAATACGTTAGCAGAAGGCTTCCAGATGGACTTCTGACGCACCTTGCCATAAGCGCCCTCGCCGACCAGCCAGTCGCTCCCGTCGCCATTCTTGCAGATGGTGATGTCCTGAGGCCGCAGCGCCCACCCCTGCAGCTTCCTGTCGAACGCCTCCAGCTCTGTGTGATGAGAAGACTGCCTGGCTGTGATCCCTCAAAGCCTTCAAGCCGGGCACAAGGCAGCAGGGTCCTTCCAAAATGTGTGGTACAGGTCTCAAATGTGTGGTACAGGTCTCAAATGTGTGGTACAGTCCTGCGATTTCTCAAGATCGGCAGGCCCAGCCAAGATTCGATCACAGAATGAAAGCACGTCATATGGCGGGCTCTGTCTGCAGAGGCCCAATGCTATGTATGAAAACGGACCTGGTGTTAGCTCGTGCTTATTGGCAGCTTTGACGGAGCACCACCAGCTCCGTAACATAAGCACTGCACAACGGCACGATAGCATCAGCTCCGTTGAGGGCTGTGCAGGCTACGAGCTCGCACAGCACTGACACTGCGCTGCAAGCAAAATGGAATTCTGCAATTTTGCATCTGCAAGATGCTCCCGACTGCCGCCGTATCTCCCGACTGCCCGAATGCTTCCCAGCGGTTTGCGGCCGTGGCAGGACTGCGGCAGGACTGCAGCATGCGCTGCAACAGGACTGCAGCATGGGCTTGCTGCATCCAGGACAGATAGTTTCCAGTGCCATCAGAGTCGGTGGCGATGTCCGTGATTGAGCGGCAGCTGCGCGTACTCACGGAGACACAGCAGCGAAGAGAAGCCGGCCAGGCTGCTCGCGACGGCCACCTTGCACCTGGCCCGGGCTGAGCTGTTCGGCGAACGCGAGGTGGCGTCCATCGGGCGGCGCTGCGGAAGACCCTCCCGCCGCTGCTGGTCCCACTGCGGCGGACAGCAGACAAAAAGGTCAGTGTGCCTTCTGCAATTGCACAACGTGTGCCATGCCTGTAGCACAAGGCTGAGAAGCTCAAGGGCTTTGACATGTGAGAGACACGGCACAAACCTGCGACACTGTATCTGTCTGTGATCCAGAGCCACAGGGGACTACATGCTGATTGCCAAGCAGGGAACGGCAATTGGCTCTACAGCATGCCAGCTGAAATTTCCATGAGGGTGAGATTGAAGGGATCAGAGACAGCAGGAACGTGCCTTGCGAAAGGGTAAAGCTCAGGCGCAGATCGCACAGAGGCAACGGTTACACTTCCGTGCACGCCTCTTGCAGCGGCCGCTGCCGGCAGCGCAGCTGCCAGCGCAGCCGCTAGGTCCTGCGTGGGTAAAGAACAGTTCGAACTGTTCTTTACCGAATTCGTCACATGCTGGGAAAAGGCGAGTCGCACCACAGCTGACCAGCTGACTGCCAGGGTCAAGCAGACTTGCGGCACTGGCTCCGTTTCCGCAAGCAATGAAACAGTCATGGATGGCAAAGCATGGATCTTTCGCAAAGCATGATTCTTTCGCCCAACAAGTTTCATTCCTGACGACCTATGTCTCTGCAGACACCCGAACAAACACGCACTTTGCTCATGCACACCTGAGCAGAATACGACTTTTGCTGATGCCCGGTGGTGATGTGGAAGGTCATGGCGGCGCTCGTGCTGCTTCCAGCATCCAGCACCACCTCCACAGGCCGCGCCGACAGCAGTCCTGGTGTGGACGCGCAGACAGCCGCCTGCGGTTCAGGCGGACGATCACGGCTTGTGAGCTGACCAGGCTGCGCCTAGTGAGAATGACAACAACAGCCTGCGCTGGTGATACCTCATTGTGTCAAGTACACTGTCATGCCTGGCGGCTTGGACTGTGAAAAGCTCCCCCCTACCTGCAGCGCCGTCTGCGCCCGCACGCAGGTGGCTGGCGCAACGGATTGGCAGCTTGAAGCCATGGCAGCCGTCGGCGTGACACGTTCTTGCCTGCGAAACACGCTCGCAACGACAGGGGATACATAACAACGAAGCTCAGATACAGCGAATTCAAGTGAACAACCCCACTGTGCTGCAGAGACACGGACAGTGTCCGAATAGGTGATGCCCACCTCCACGTCAGCAACGAAGTCGCTCTTGTTGGTGTGCGACGGCGGCAGGGGCATGTACAGACTCCGGGCATTCGGCAGCAGGTGCAGGTACTCGGGCAGGAATTCCACCTGCGGGCACTCTCTGGGGAGTCAAATAAGCAATCAGCAGACACCAATCCGCGTTGAGCTTGCATCTGAGACCAAACTCATTGTGTTGCCTTTTCAGGGATATTCGTGTCGCACAGCAGCCAGACAACTGCATGGCATACATGCATGATGCTATCTGGGCAGCGCATCGCACGTTGAAGGCCTGGGCGTCCATGCCGCGGCGCAGGAATAACGACAGCATATCTCCCCATATTGTCTGGAACACCAAAAAACGAGATTTGGTGCCCATACTGTACAGCCTCCCGGATGGTCATGACCAGAGCCAGACAGACGACAGGTAAATAAATGCATGGATGCAATGGCAGTAGGTTCACATGTCCCAAAAGAAATACAAAACTGCTGGGAGCACAGGGCAACACGAATTCGCAACGGGTTGTGCACAGAAACAGAGTCAGTAGAAGCAGGTTTCAATGCACCTGCGCACTGGGGACCGAGTAGGGTGTCACATGTATTGTGATCACTACCCCGACCGCTGCAAAGTCCTCCAGCCCTGTGTCGGTGGTGTCGCTGCTGGCGTCGCTCAGCAATGCATCGCATCTGCACAACAGCGCAGATTTCCAACACCCCACGTTGCAATTGGACTCATAGATATGAAGTGCTAAAGAGGCACCACTCGCCGCCCACATGCATCGCAGCTTTCCTGTAATGTTCCTGCTGTGCTGTATGTCGTTCGAGCTCTGACACTTCCACTGTGGTGCGTTTACTAGCTCACCTGCTGACGGAGCGGCATCATGGCTGTCTTGAGTCACGCTGCACACGCGGCACAGCCGTCACTGTGATGTCCATGTATCCTGGCTGCTTGCGGATGCGCACAGGCACTACCGCCGCCGGACGAACCTCCACCTGGGCACAAGTAAAGCATTGCAAAACATTGCATGCTGGTGGCTACTGCACTGGTTTGCGTGGCCCCAGCGACATGACTGGGAGAACGACGAAGATGCACGCTGTTGCACGTGATGCGATATCAATGCAGCATGCAGCAACAGGAGTGTATGTTGGATTGCAGAGCTCGCCAGACCTCGTGCTGAAACGTCACCAGCAGCAGACTGGTATGCCCTCGTTGAGTCATCTACTGAGGGTGAGCGCGCTTTGACAGACACTTGCTGCTGATCAGGTCACTTTTGACAAACACCTCGGTGTACAGCTGCAGCAGGCAGTGGTAGTATGTGCTGAAGGTGTGGCGCAGCGCCGACACCAGGCGCGGCGACACGCCGGCGGCCATCTGGCGGCCAACCACCCTGTAGCGGCTTCGGGTGGTGGGTGCCATCTCGTCTGGGTCCAGCTCCCCGGGCTGCAGGACCGCTGCAAGGGGCGCTGTTGACGCATCTGCGCACGAGCCATTGGGGAAACTCAGCACTGGCAGACTGGGCGCTGCGCGGAAGGCATCACCAATGTCGTGCTCGCCAATGCTACTGTGCAGGACCCTTCTAAACGCAACAGGTGCCACATGGTGACTCTGTCCCTGCGAGCCGCATCAAACCCTGCAGAAGTGAACGTTTGAAACAAAGCACCCTGCCGTGCACATGTCTCTGCGCCGGTGAAGTGCGCTGCCATGATATGAGGAGCAGCATACCTGTGCCATCGCGCGGTGGGTTGCCGCTGCGGTGCGCGGCATCTGCCGCCTCTGCTACTGGTGCGGCCAAGGGGTCCGATGCAGAATGCGCCAGCTCGCTCACGGCGTCCAGCTGTGCCTTCGAGAGTGCACCGCTGTCCACCTGAGCATGCTGCTGTGGAGGTGCGGGCATGGCTGCGCTGATGAGGAGGCAGAGCAGGGGCACGGCGATGCTTACTGCTCGCTGCACCGACCACTATGCCAACGAGGAGGCTGGATCTGGTCCTATTTTTCGGTAACAAATGGTCTCAATTGGTATCAAATCCGCGGTAGATCTAAGACCAACTGAGACCAAATTAAGACCAAGACTCGCATGTGCATCTGGTAGAATTGGGATCCTGCCACTGGAACTGATTTGCTACCAATTGGGACCGTTCTATTATGGTCATAATAGAACAATGGTCATTGCTGAAGTGCTGGGCTCAGCTTGTACTGTTCAGCCATGATTGATTGGCTTTAAGGCACGTTGGCTCCTCAGTGGGAACCAAGACCTCACCCTAATCATAAGACCCGGGGACTCTGACCCCGCAGGTACCGGGTCGCACCCAGGCACACGACCGGCGAGGTGCAGCGCCGACGCCGACCCCCAGGTGGGGCGCCCACCACATCGATCGGTTACATTGCCGTGCCTGGGCTATCTGCAGTGCGGGTGGGTGGGAAAAACTTCAAGCGAAGCCTTTCTGCTACTGAACAGCACGAGCTGATGCCAGCGGCGTGCACAGGAATGCCGCACGCTGTGCTCCAGCGCTGGGCTGACTTGCGCGCGCAATTTAGCCTCTTTTACATCACATTAGCTGCCCCTAGTCAGGGCCATTATCATTTCAACAACACTGCTTGTTTCAGCAGTTTCATTCAGACTGATTAGCTTAGCAGTGAGGGGTACGACTGCGTCCAGCGTCCACTTATGTGAGAGGCGCTGCGCCGATACGGCGTCCACGGCCGCATGCTGGCAGCTTTCCAGTCCCTATCCGCCGACGCCCACATTGCCATAAAGGTTGCCGGCCGCGTCGGCATCAGCCTCCCTTCCCTCGTCGCAGCCCGCCAAGGCTGCCCTGGCAGCCTGACGCTGTTTGGCTGCACTGTCGATGGACTGCCGGCGTATCTGCCCGTGACGCCGGCATCCTGATTCAGGTGGGGGATGACGGCGAACTGCTGGTCTCTCACCTTCTGTACGCCGACGACATCGTGCTGCTTGGCGACTCGCCGGCTGATCTGCAGCAGCTGCTGGACGCCTTGTCGGGCTTCTGCACTGCTCTGGGCTTGGACGTTAGCCTGGCCAAGACGCAGGTCATGTGCTTTGGCCTGCCGGTGGCCGTGCCGCCCCCCACCTTCACCTACGCCGGCCGCACCCTCCCCCACACCGACAGCTACAAATACCTGGGTACCACGTTCACGCCGGCGGGCATGGCTGGCGACGGCTTGGCGCAGGTCCGCAGCAACGTCGGCAGGGCCTTCAACAACGTGCGCTTCAGCTTCGACCGGCTTGGCTGCACCAGCAACATCCATCTCCAGCTGCATCTCTACGACGCCATCGTCACCTCCACAGCCCTGTCATCCTGTGAGGTCTGGGGCATCCACCCAGCGGCGCAGCAGCAGCGGCGACAGCTGGCGGCCTTACACCACCGCTACATTCGCCGCATTTGCCGGTTGCTGGACAGCGTGCCTACGGAGGTGCTGATGGCGGAGCTGGGCAGGGTGGACATCGAGGCACGGTGGCTGACGCACACCCTGCGCTTCTGGAACAGCTTGTGTGACCAGCCGCCGGACAGCCAGCTGCTCCTGGATGCCCAGACCGAGGCGTTGCTGGCTGGCACCAGAAACTGGGTGTGGGGCCTTCGGCAGGCTTGCCAGCGGCTGGGTTATCAGTTGGTGCTCAGCACACGACGGGCGCAGCGGGTGGACGTGCGGCATGTCATGGATCTGGAGGCGGCACAGCGGCGACGGGCACGGGAGGCTCTCAGCGTATGACCACGGACATGCCAGAGCGAGGGCGCAGCCAATTGCACATAATGGAGTTGGTTTGCACGCACGCCGCGGCAACAGGAATGCTTGCAGATTTTCCGCCAGCGGCACTCGCCGCGGCGGATTGGCGACTATCTACGATTTCGGCTTGGGTGCAGCACTCTGCCGGTAATGATGGGCAGGCATGACAGTACACCTAGGCACCTGCGGCATTGCCAGCAATGCGGCACCGCGGCGGTGGGGGACGAAAGGCATCTGGTTTTCGAGTGCCCAGCAGTGCAGCACATTTGCGACTATCATTCGGACTTGATCTGGGACGGTCAGTCCAATCGCGAGTTCGTTAACCAGACAGATCAGGCTGCTGTGATGGTTCATCGTTGCCTGTTTCGATCAGACTGATTAGCTTAGCAGGAGGGGTTCCAACCCCGTTGCTGGCACCCTTTTAGCCCTTCAGGGCTTGCGACATGGTGCAACATCTGCCCCTCTCTTCTTCGTTTCGCTCATTTGTGCGCAGCTCTTCACCCACGACCACACAAGCTGCTGCATTCGGTATATCACCTTCATTGCTGCCTGTCGAACCGGTATGCAGCGCGCGACGCTGGTGTGCAGCCGAATTGTCCCTGTGATGGCACTCCGGCCCTTGATGACTAGGCCAGCACGCCCAGCAAGCCACTCCAGCCTCCGCCGGCTTGGCTCAGCAGGCGATGCAACGAGGTGACGGACCTGAGCTGCACGTCTGCAGACTAGTGAATGCGACTGCCGCTATGATGACATTGTGCCTCAAGCACGGTCCATGTCCTCAGAAACAATGAGCATCATATCATATTTCGGCTCTCACCAGCACACCGACTGGCCTAACTTCACTGACTTCAAGACTCACTTGCAGGCGTACATCAGGCTCTGCGCCATGCGCCAAGCGCTCAAGGAAGCTTGATGACCTACTGGAGGGTTTCGATACCGTGGTAAGTGAATTTGCAGTTGTTACACCAGCTATGATTGCCACTGGCCATCTCAGTGCCTTGACGACAGCACAACTATGTACTGATGTCTGCAGCACTGGACGTATTTTCTCCACAAAGCCTTCGGCAACGCGGTCATGGTCCTCGCCGTGCTGGATCTCTTCTATCCCGAAGTCTTCCGGATGTTGGTGTACCAGTCAGCCGTTGCTTGCGGGTTACAGCCTTGACATCCCGCGTGTAGCAAGTGCAAAGCAGCAGGGCTCATCACGAGCCTGCTGGAGCCAAGCCCTGTTGACGATTGCTCATTAAACCCTGTTCTAGTTGCGTGACTGTCTTCACATAGCAAAACAGGCAGCGCTTCTGTTGGCCGCTTGCTAGGTGTTGGAACATAATCCACTGATGCATTCTGTGAATTAAGAACGAACACGATGTCTTGTGTGCTGAGTTCAGGGTTGGCAGTAACCGCACTGGGGGTGCGGTTGGCAGTTGGCGGTTGACCAACCGCGGTTACGACCGAAATGTAGTCGGTTA